>SL_8KL_010_SEDDRAFT_10000329_pt1 | contig 41270 bp, 38 predicted proteins | sample SodLakKL_010_SED_4_FD_11160 | JGI IMG/M metagenome (IMG submission 11160)
TACGTTGCACCTTGTACGACCTGCGCTGGTAGCTCAGTCCGGATAGAGCACCTGACTACGGATCAGGCGGCCGGGGGTTCGAATCCCTCCCAGCGCGCTTCCCGAGAACGGCCCGCTACGTACCTCTAGCGGGTCGTTTTCGCGTTTTCGGGCGATCGCGCCGATGCGTTATCCACAGGGCGTCATCCCAAATTCATGCCCAAACGGCGCGGAGCGGGGACAGTGATCCGGGGTCCGACCCACCCTGTGAGGTGTCCCGATGAGCATCCGCAAGCTCCCCTCCGGCAGCTACGAGGCCCGGGTGATGGTCAACGGCGTCCGCTACGCCGCCACCGTTCCCACCCGTGGCGACGCTGAGGACTGGGTCAAGGTGATCCGGGCCAAGGCGGTCACCGGGGGACTGCCACAACGCATCACCGTGAAGCAGTACAGCATGCGCTGGATGGCCACCTACGAGGGGTCGCCGACCTCCACCCGCCTGTTCCACCAGGGCAACCTCGACCGCCACATCCTGCCGGTGCTCGGGTCGCGCCTGGTGGCCGATGTCAACCCGACCGAGATCCACCGGCTGCTGAACGGGCTGAAGGCGTCGGTGTCGGTCGCCACCGCCGACGCGGTCTACCGCACCTGCTCGGCACTGTTCAACGCCGCGGTCGCCGACGACGTCATGGTCAGGAGCCCGGTCAAGTCCAAGCATCACCGCCCCCGCCGTCAGCGCGAGGCCAAGCTCGTCCTCGAACGCGCCGAGGCCCGCCGCCTGCTCCTGCACCTCAAGGGCTGGCACCGCGACACCGCCCTGTTGCAGCTGGCGCTGGGGGCGCGGGTCGGGGAGATCGGTGGGCTGAGCCCACACGACGTCGACCTGCGTCGCGGCCGGGTCACCATCCGTCGGCGTCACTACCGCGGCACGGTCCGCGCGACCAAGAACCACCGCATGCGCTCCCTTGAGCTGCCGACCATCACCCTGGCCACCCTCGAGCGGCTGATCGAGGCCGCCGGTGACGTCCCGCCCATCCCGCCGCTGGACGACCGGGAGCACGACGCCGACCAGTTCCGCGCCCACTGGCTGATCCAGACCTCCACCGGGCGGCCCGTCAACTACTCCGCCTACGACAAGGCGCTGATCAAGGCGTGCGCCTCCGCCGAGGTTCCGCGGGTGTCGTCACACTCCCTGCGCCACACCTACGTGTCCTGGATGATCGACGAAGGCCACTCGGCCGACAAGGTCGCCTTCTGGATCGGCGACACCCCCGACACCGTCCGCAGCGTCTACGCCCACATGCTCGAGGAGTCCTCCGCCCCCGCCGCCGCCAGCATCGACGACGCGCTCGGCGGGATCGGCTGACCTCATCTCCCGTCGTGTGCTCGGAGGGGCGGCGCGGGACGGGCGCTACGCGACTGGTGTGAAGGTTCGCAGGGAGCTTGGAGCCGCTTGGGCTGACACAACACTCCCTGCTGCGCTCCGGAGTCCCCACTCTGGGCGGGTTTCGTTCAAGTCACAGTCGCCCTCTACCGTCTATCGAGTGACAGTGACGAACAGGGGGGCTAGACGTGTCAAGGTGGAAGCGCCGGCAGGACCCGAAGCCAGACACGCCGGAGGCCGATGTAGAACCGTTGGCTTGGTTCGGCGCAGCCGAAGAGTGCAGCGATCGAACGCTGACACACGAGGTTGTCGCTTCGCTCCGCGAGCGCCTCGCGATGGAACCCGCGTGGACCTCGGTCGAGGAAGTAGAGGCGGGCATCGAGCTCGCCTGGTGGGGTTTCGTGGCACCGCTGCGCGTGTGGGTGAGTTGGCCTCGCTCAACCTCCTACGGGACGGCGGTATTCGTCCACGCAGCGATGCCCGGTGCAGAGCTCGCCGATCCGTCGGTCGGCTTCAACTTGGCCTGGCGGTGGAACATCGAACGGGCAACGAGCTACTCCTGGCGGTTCGATGCGCCACAGAAGCTGCTCTCCGCAGGGATGACGGCCTTCTGCTTGGCTGATGGTCGCCCCGTCCCTGGGGTCACAACGTCCGCAGCTGATCTCTCCGCTCTTCTTCTTGAGATGTACTCGATCGGAAGCGTCACAGCTGGAAACCTCTGGACCGATCCACAGGCCGCCGGACACGTGCAGATCCCGACTGACTTGCCTCCGAACGGGCAACTGCGCAATGAGGATCTGCCGGAACACCTCCTAATGCACGCTGGGAGACTGTTCGAGGCCGGCCAGAAGGATGGGAACCGCTGGGGAGTCGAGTCTGCCGAGGCGCTAGTCGACCGGTACTTCGAGTCTCTGCCCGCTGGCGAAGCGCAGCTGCTCCGTGCGACGCGAGATCTCAACCGGACGATTGCCGAGGCAATGCATATTCAGGCCGGCAGTCCATACACCGCGATGGTGTCGCCGGTACCGGACCTAACCGTTCTGCTTCACGCCACGAGAGAGGACCACCCGTATCTGGGGCCGGGCCTACTGGTCCGATGCGACACGCCCTACCGGGTGTCGGAGCCAGAAGCTGACCTTGCGGTCAGCGTGCTTACAGGCCAGGAGATGGCCGGCCGTAGCGGGACCCCTCTGCAGGGCTCCTGGTATGTGTCCGAGAACGCTCAGACTCGTTTTCCAGTAGCGGAGGACGAACGCGCTCTGGGCTTCCTGACGTTTCTGCCTTCCGCGCGAGCTGACACGCTAGACGCAGCGGATCATGTGGGGCAGCTCGTCCGCCGGGCACGGTGGCTGCGGCTGATGTGTGGGCCGTCGCAGCCGCCACCAGCGCCACCTCTACAGGTCAACTAACTGCTCCCTTGATGGAGTTTCCGGCTAGTGCGAGCGCCGGGCTTCCCATTCGAATCGCGATTACCGCGATCAGGCAGTCGGTGCTGGTGTGGTCTGCCCGCGCCGTTGCGTCCCCCACAAGTCCGCTGGCAGAACCGGAGCCGAGGCGTGTGAAGCCGAGACTGCAAGGCCAGAGCGCACGAGTAGGCACCGCCCCGCGCTCCCGTCGTCGACCGACGACTGCACGAGACTCGTCGCGGAGTGCGGGAGATGGAACAAGCGCGCGCTCATCGCTCGCCACTAAGGGTATGCGACCGCGTATTTCCTTATATATCAATCCGTCCCACTACACATAATCGGGCTGTGACTATCGGGGGGTGTCGTTCGCCACGTTGATGGGACCAGGCGGTGGCCACGAGCTAGGGACCACCTCGGGCGGGTGGCCGGTTGTAGCGTGAGCATCATGAGCAGCACGATGGTTGTCAACGACGTGCCTCCGTGGGGGTGTTCGGGCGGTCGGTGAGGGTGGGTTTCTGGCGGCGCCGGTAGGACTCGCCCTCGACGATGAGTTCCCAGGCGGAGGACTGGAGCCGGTCGATCGCGGACTGGGCCAGCAGCGGGTCAGAGAGCGCGGCGAGCCATTCGTTGGGGTCGCGGTTGGAGGTGACGAGCGTGGCTGTCTTGAGGTGGCGTTCGACGATGAGCTCGTAGAAGTCGGTGGTCTCGGTCGGGTCGAGGGCTTGAAGGGCGAAGTCATCGATGATCAACAGGTCGACGGCGATGAGCCGGCGCATCTCGATGTCGTGGGTGTGGTCGAGCCGGGCGGCGCGGAGCCGTTTGAACAGCCGGTCGGCCCGTTCGGCGTGGACCTTGCGGCCACGTCGGCAGGCGATGTGGCCGAGTGCGTGGGCGAGGTGGGTCTTGCCGACCCCGACAGCGGTAGCGACAGACTGCAACATCTTCGTGCGGTTCTGCCGTGCGAGGTGCGGGTGATCGCCTCGGCGCATCCGTTGTTCGGACAGCTGCTGGATGCCGTGGCGTTCAAGCGGCTGACCGGCGTGCTGCATCTGGTGGTGACGCTGCCGGATGGCACGCCGGGGACGATCCCGGCGGTGTCGACGAGCGTGTTCGGGGAGCAGTCGTCGTCAGAGTTGGGGGCCACGACGTTGACGGTCGAAGGGGTGCTCCGTCTGCGGACGCTGGTCGAGGCGATGGGGGCGAGGCAACGACGATCCGCTCAGACGCGCAAATAGGCTCACTGGACCCGAACCGCGCCAACGAAACGGGAGGTGAGCCTATTGCGCTCGCTCAGCATAGCTATGCCCTCACAACTGTCCTTGAACGTTGACCCCATCGACGGTCCGGCCGTGGAGCGGTGGTCGACGCTGCCCGGTCCGGCTCGTGAGCAGGTGCTGGTGCTGCTGGCCAGGTTGATCGCCCGCGAGGTGCTCGCCGTCGAAGAAGCCGACCGATGATCGGGGTCTCGAAGATCACTGCTGCTCATCTTCGACGCGACGCGTGCGTGTACGTGCGCCAGTCAACGGTGGGGCAGGTCCGTGAACATCGCGAAAGTCTGCAACGCCAGTACGAACTCGCCGAACGTGCCGTCGAGCTCGGCTGGCCCGCATCGCGGGTCGTGGTCATCGACGCCGATCTTGGCCGCTCGGGCGCGGAGACCAGCGCCCGAGCCGGGTTCCAGCAGCTGGTCGCCGACGTCGGTCTCGGCCAGGTCGGACTGATCTTGGGCATCGAGGTGTCGAGGCTGGCTCGCAACAACGCCGACTGGTATCAGCTGCTCGATCTGTGCGCGTTGACCGACACGCTGATCGCCGACGGCGATGGGCTGTATCACCCGGGCGACTTCAACGACCGGCTCGTGCTGGGGTTGAAGGGCACCATGTCGGAGGCCGAGCTGCACCTTATCCGTGGCCGGCTGACCGCTGGGCTGCGGCACAAGGCTGCGAAGGGCGAGCTGCGTCAGGGGTTGCCGGTCGGCTACGACTACGACGACGATGACACGGTCGTGTTGTGCGCCGATGAGGCGGTCGTCGAGGCGATCGCGAGCGTGTTCCGCCGTTTCGAGGAACTCGGATCGGCCCGCCAGACGCTGCTGTCGCTGCTCGAGGATGGCCTTGCGCTGCCACGGCGGACCACGATGCGCTCGAGGATCCGGTGGGCCAAGCCGTCGTATCCGGCCGTGCACGATCTGCTGACCAACCCGTGCTACGCCGGCGCGTTCGTGTTCGGACGGACCGCCACCGTCAAACGTGTCGACGCTGATGGTCGGCTGGCGGTACGGACCCGTCAGGTCAACCGTGACGAGTGGGAGGTGTGCATCCCAGACCACCATCCAGGGTTTGTCACCTGGGAACGCTACATCCAGATCCAGGATGAGTTGCGCGCCAACACTCGTCCCGCACGCGGCGCGGATGGCACCGGCGCGGTCCGGGAAGGGACCGCGCTGCTGCAAGGCCGCATCCGCTGCGGCAAGTGCGGCCGGATGATGCGCACCGGCTACTCGGGCACCCAGGGCAACTGCCCGCGCTACGTCTGCGCTCACGCCAAGGCGCTGTACGGGACCGCCAACACTTGCCAGAGCCTGGGCGGCCGTCGGCTCGAAGAGCAGGTCTGCGACCAGATGTTCGCCATGCTCGCGCCCGCCTCGCTCGCGGCCACCGCGAAAGCGCTCGCAGAGGCCGAGGCTCACCATGCCGCCCGGCTCAAGACGTTCGAACTCGCCGCTGAGCGGNCCCGCTACGACGCCGAGCGGGCCCGACGCCAGTTCGACGCGGTCGAGCCCGAGAACCGGCTCGTGGCCCGCACCGTGGAGGCCGCCTTGGAACAGGCACTCACCGTCCAGCGACGTGCCGAGGCCGACCTCGCCGCCCAACGGGCCCACCGGCCGGCCACGCTGACCGACGCCGAGATCACCTGGCTCAAGACTGCCGGCGCGGACCTGCGTCGCGTGTTCGACTCCGACGCGACCACCTACCGGGAACGCAAACAGCTACTGCGTGCGGTACTCACCGAGGTCGTGGTCACCGTCGAGTCCGAAACTCGCACCGCGAACATCGTCATCGTGTGGCAAGGCGGAGCCGCCACCAAGTTCACGATGGCGCTGACTGATCCACCCTGGGTTCGGTGGAGGCTCGGGTCATTGGATTCCAACCGGCTGGTTGGTCTCCGTCTGGTGACGGTAGTGGGCGGCTTCGTACTCGGTCGGGGGGATGTCGTTGAGGGTGCCGTGGAGCCGGACGGTGTTGAACCAGGTGACCCACGAGAGGGTGGCGAGCTCGACGTCGTCGACGGACTTCCACGGTCCCTGCTGGCGGATCAGCTCGGTCTTGTACAGGCCGTTCATGGTTATCTGGAGCGGTCGCCTGCGTCGGGGCTGTGACCTGCAGGTTTGCGTGAGCGACATGTCGTCGACGGGGTGCGCGGGCTCAGCTGCAGGGGCCGATCGTGCGGCTTCGTGATCGGGTGGGGATGGTCGCGGCGCGCTGCTCGCCGAGGGTGATGGCGAGCTGGTCTCGGAGGAGCTGGATCTCGGCACGTAGAGCGTGGTTGTCGTCGAGGGCGGCAGCGAGGCGCTGGTGGAGGGACTCGTCGCTGGCCCGCTGGGCAACGGGAGGCTGGTTCGCGCTGCCGGGTCTGACGGTGCGGAGCGCTTCGATCTCGGCCCGCAGGGCGGGGTCGCTGTAGAGCAGGGAGCGTGAGACCTCGGCGGCGCCGGCGACGGCCGCGAACGTGATCGGGTGGCCGTCACGGTCGAGGCGGCGCAGGGCTTCTCGCGCCCGGGCGCGAGTGGTCTCGATGCGGCGCAGCGTCGCGGCCGTCAGCGCGGGCGGGGCATCAGTGCTCATCGGGGGTCTCCTGGTCGATCTGGTCGAGCGCGTCGATGACCCGTCCGAGGTTGTCGGCGACTTGGCGGTGGTTGTCGGCGAGCCGGGTGTTGCCGGCCTGCTCGGCCGCGGTGAGCAGCACGAGGGTGTCGTCACGCTGCCGGCGGTGGAGCGGGAGGAACTGTGGGGTGGTCTGGAAGTCGGGGCAGGTCAGACACGCGTTGGGGTGCGGGCAGTCCTGCTGGGGCGGCCGTCCGCAGTAGCCGTTGGGCAGCGACGCGGCGACGCGGGAGAGGTTGTGCTTGACCCATTCGGCGTCGGCGGAGGGCGCGCCAGGGTCGAAGTCCAGCCGCTGGCCCTGGATGTCGACGCGGTGACGCTGGTAGTCGTCGAAGGCGGCCCGCACGGTGGTGTCGTGGATCGTGGCGTAGCGGGCGGTCATCTGCGGCGAGGCGTGACCGAGCATCTTCTGCACGATGTGCTGGGGCACGCCCTGGTTGATCATGCGGGTGCCCAGCGTGTGCCGGAACTGATGCGCGGTCACCACGACGGGCCGGCCGAACTCGGCGTGCAGGCCGATGTCGCGTTCCCAACGTGAGAGTCGGTCGCGCAGGGTGCCGTAGGACATCGACCGGATCCCGTCGGGGTTGGCGTTGTCGGCGGGGAACAGCACCGGGGGCGGCACGTCGAACCGGGCCTGGAGGTGGGTCTGCTGATCACGGATGGCTTGGGCGGCCGCAGAACTCAACGGAATCATCTGCTCGGCGGCCATCTTGTGGTTGAAGAAGCGCAAACACGGCCAGCCCACGGAGTCGTCGATGACCGGGTTGAACGGCAGCGCGCAGCCGTCGAAGGCCCGCAACCCGGTCTCCATGAGCACGACCAGCAGATGGCGGGTGGTGTCGTCGGGCAGCCGGTCGAGGTTGTCGGGGTCCTCGAGTTGGGCCATGACGAACTCGTCGACGAACCGGGGCAGCGGACGGGGACGACGGGGGATCTCGTCGATGTAGATGACGACCTCGGCCGGCATGGCTGGTAGCCAGCGGTGCCGCCGGCAGGCCTCGAGAAAGCCTCTCAGGGTCACCAGGGCGGTGTTGGTCTGATAGCCGCCCAGCGCGTTGGTGGTCATCCAGGAGATGTAGTGCTCGATGATCGACCGGTCGAGGTCGGTCTCGTCCTTGACGGTCGGGTGCAGCTCAGCGAGGAACTGGGAGAAGTAGCGGATCGAGCGGGCTTCGATGTCGATGGTGCTCAGCCGCTTGCCGGAGGCGAGCCGGAAACGGGCGTGGCGCTTGGCGGTCGCCCGCAGCCACGGCTGGGAGATTTCCGCGAATGAGACCGTGCGAGGCGGGCGGGTGGTGTCCAGCCCCAGCATGCTTGCGCGCCAGAGGTCGCGAGCGAACTCGCTCTCGGCGTCTGCGCCCTCGGCCAGGTCCTGGAGATGCCGATAGGCGTAGCGCAGCTGGCCGATGGTGCGAGACCCTGACCGAGCCCGACCGGTGGCGATCGCCGCGGCCACCCAGTCCGCGACGGGCCGCTCGAGCAGCGAGATGGCCTGCGAGGCGGCCAGCAACGCGACCAACTGGTGGACCATCACCGGGATCAGCCGCACGCGACGCTCGTCATGGCGCTTCTGGATCGAATAGGCGACCTCAAGACGCAGCTGCAGAGGCAGCTCACGCAGGTCGAACGCATCGGTGCGGTCCAAGGTTCCCCGAGATGGGATGGGGCCGGTGGTGGCGCAGTAGTCGTCAAGCGGTGGCCGGCCGGCCAGCCGCCAGCGGTTGTAGTGGGAGTCGCACAGCTGCTTGGACCAGCCACCCCGCTCGCAGCCCTCGACCGCGCAGCGGCCCCGGGCGAAGACCGGATGGTCAGGGTCGATGCGGATCAGCTCGGCCTGAAACTCTGGGCGGACCGCCTCGAGCAGCTTGGCAAGCAGCGGCGAGGCGCCCGGCAGCGGGAGCGGCTGGACTGCGGTCATCATCGGCGCTGCTCCTCGATCGGATCCCACACACCGACACGCACCAGCTCGGCGCGGACGTCCTCCACCGACAGGTGCAGATAGGTCTCCGAGGTCGTGGTCACCGAACGGTGGGTGAGCATCCTGGAGACGATCTCGATCGGCACCCCGGCCCGGATCAGCTCGGTCGCCCTCGTGTGACGCAGCAGATGCGGGCTGAAGGCGATCCCCGTCGTCGTACGCAGCCGGGCCACGAGCTTCGCGACGCTCTGGTAGTGAAGTGGACGCCCCACCGGCGGCGCCCACAGATTGACGAAGACGTAGTCGGAGTCGAGATCGCCGAACTCGGTGTGCATGTAGCTGCTGTAGAGCCGCACCAGCGGAACGGAGACCGGCAGCGTCACGCTCGTGCGGGTCTTGGCCCGCGCACCGTTGGCGTTGTCGGCCCGCGGCACGATCGTCACCTCGCAACGCCGCGACACGAAGTCGGCGTGACGTAGCCCCAGCGCTTGGCCGATCCGCATCCCAGTCTCGGCCAGCAACGCGAACAGGAACCGGTCACGAAGCCGGCAGCAGGCCGCCAGGATCGTGGTGACCTCCACGACGGTGAGCGCTCCCGGCAGCCGCCGCGGCGCCTTGAGCTTGACCGGCCGGGTCGGGATCGGCCGGCCCGCGGTGACGTGATGCAGGAACGGCTTGTAGGACCCGCGCGGCACACGTCGCCAGGCGACCAGGCTCTCCGCGAGTTCGACCCCGGCACGGGCGTGGAAGTCGTAGAAGCCGAACACCGCTGCCAGGTGCCGGTTGACCGTGGACTCGGCCCGGCGGGAGGCTGAGATGTCGAGCACGATGACGTTGTCGGCCGGGGCCCGCAGCCAGCGGACGAACTCCGAGACGTCCTCGACCTCGGCCACCTCCCAGCCCCGCTCGCGCAGGGCGAGCCACTCGAACCACAGCGCCAGCGAGTGGGCGTAGGCCCGCACCGTGTTCGGCGACCGTTCGATCGCGGCCAAGTGCGCCAGGAACCGCTCCGCCGCCGCGACAGTGACCAGATCGCCGTCGAGCACCGTCCACGACTCGGCCCCCGTGACCGGCATCACCAGCCGCTGCGCCCGCACGTTCGTGCCTTGGGCTCGGCCCCCACGGTGGTCGAGTTGCTGAGGTCTACACCCTCGGGGGCGCGACGTGGTGGACGTCAGACACACCCTCCAGATAACGCGTCGTCGACGGACTCACGCCGCCTCATCAGCGACGTCGACGACACCCAGATCCGGGCTCCAGATAATGAAGCTCTCCACGAGCGCGTTATCGTAGGAATCGCCCTTGGAGCCGACCGACGCGACGATGTCGTTGTCGGCCAGCCGCTCGGAGTAGCGCACCGCGAGATATTGCACGCCCCGGTCGCTGTGATGGATCAATCCGGACAGGTCATCGGTCCGGCCGCGGTTGTGCACGGCCATCTCGAGCGCATCGATCGCCAGGTCGGTGCGCAGCGAGCGTGAGGCTTGCCACCCGACGATCATCCGCGAGAACACGTCGATGATGAACGCGGCGTACACCCATCCGCTGTGGGTCTTGACGTAGGTCAGGTCCGCGACCCACAGCCGGTTGGGGGCCGCCGCGTGGAAGTCGCGGTCGACCAGATCCGCCGGCCGCTGCTGGGAGTCGTCGGATTCGGTGGTGGCCACCCACTGCCGGCCACGACGGCAGCCCTGGATGCCGATCTGGCGCATCAGTCGTTCCACGGTGCACCGGGCGACGACTGTGCCGTTCTTGTTGAGCTGGTCCCAGACCTTGTCGGCGCCGTAGACCTGCAGGTTGTCACCCCAGACCTTGCGGATCTGCGGGATCAGCTCCGCGTCACGCACCGCCCGGGCCGACGGGGCCCGGGCCATGGCGGCGTAGATGGTGGAGGGGGCGACCTGCAGCACCCGGCAGATCGGCTCGAAGCCCCATTTCAGCCCTGCGGAGACGTTGTTGCGGTTCGCGTTGATGAACGCGATCACTTCCTCGACTGGCGGTCGAGCTCCGCCCCGAAGAAAGACGCTGCAGACTTCAAGATGTCGTTGGCACGACGCAGCTCCGCGTTCTCCCGCTTCAACCGCTTCAGCTCCGCCTGCTCATCGGAGCTCACCCCCGGTCGACGGCCCTGATCGACTTCCGCGCTACGAACCCAGCCACGCACCGTCTCCGATCTCGGGCCGAGCTTCTCGGCCACCGAGCAGATCGCTTCCCACTGCGAGCCGTACTCGTGCTGATGATCCAGCACCATCCGCACCGCACGCTCACGCAGCTCGTCGGGATACTTCCCGTGGTTCGGCATGCTCCATCCTTCTCAAGGACTGGAGTGTCCACCATTCCCGGGGCGGTTCAGCACATCGGTGAGCTGGGACCAGCTCAGGTCCAGCTGCCGGCCGGCCCGCAGCATCGCGTCCCAGTCCGCGCGCTCGGCCGCCATCGGGATCGATAGCAGCGAGCGGTACCGGCCGTCGCCACCGCGCAGGGCTTCCGCCACAGCCGGGCTCACGGGCAGCTGGCAGAGCAGGGCTTCCGGCACGGTGCCTGCGTCCCCGAGGACGGAGAACATGCCCAGGCTGAAGGCGTCGAGGGGCCTACCGCCGGGGCTGAGCCGCTCCAGTCCCTCGCAGTACGCAGCCCGGATGCCGGCCATGGTGAGCACCTCTCCGGGTGCGCCGGAGGTCGTGGCGCTGAGCGCGAGCAGGGTGACCCAGCGGGTGAGGGCACGCTGGCCGAGGAGTACGAGCCCGTGGCGGATGGAATCCACCTCCCGCCAACCGACGTGCAGGCGGACCAGCCGGAGGAAGCGGTCAGCGAGCCCGACGTCCCGCCGGATCAACGCCTCCACACGGGCCAGGTCGAGCTCCCGTTCCCGCACGGCACGCAGCAGTTCGAGCTCTGCACTGGCGAGGGCGGTCGGGCGGAACCCTCGGAGCTGGGAGGGTCGTGCGAGGAGGTAGCCCTGGAGCAGGGTGGCGCCGGCAGCCACGGCGCGGTCGCGTTCCAGGGCGGTCTCGACCTTCTCGGCCAGGACGGTGTGGCCGTCACGGGCCAGGGAGCGGATCAGCGCGAGCGCCTGCGACGGGTGCGCCGCCTGGAGGTCCACCTTGCACACGTCGACGAGGTCCGCGAGCTCCAGTCGGGGATCACCCGGGACCAGGTCGTCGAGGGCGAGCCGGAACCCGGCCGCCCGGTGCTGCTCGAGCACCGGGCGCAGCCGTGCAGGGTCGGTGACGTCCTCGAGCACCTCCAGCACCGTCCCCTCGGCTGGCACATCAAGCAGCGTCCCCTCCTCCAGCAGCTCCTGCGGGACGTTGAGGTACACCTCGCCCACGCCCCGGAGGTCCCGGCCGAGCTCCATCAACCCGTCGACGAGGATGTGCGCCGTGGCACGGATGCCCTCGGAGGCGTTGCCGGGTGCCTCGCGGTAGAGCAGCTCCCACCCCACGACCTCGATGTCGGGGGTCATGATCGGCTGCCGCGCGATCAGGACCTCGCCGATGCCCATGCCCATCGCACCCCCCGATGCGTGTACGACCGCGGCTGCCGCGTCCGGGCGCCCCGTACCCCGTCGGCAGCGAGACCGGGAACTTCAGGCACGTCAGGCCAGGTGCATCCGCTCGGCCGCTTCGGTGAGCTCGGCACGGAAGTCGGGGTGGGCGATCCCGATCAGTGCCTTCGCCCGCTCGCGTGCCGTCCGGCCGCGCAGCTCCGCCACCCCGTACTCCGTCACCACGGTGCTGACGTCGTTCTTGCCCGTGGTCGTATGGGTGCCGGGTGTGAGGGTGGGTGCGATACGGGAGATCGTGCCGCCCTTGGCGGTGGCGGGGATCACGATGAAGGAGCGGCCGTCGCGGGAGCGGTTGGCGGCCCGTACGAAGTCCACCTGCCCGCCGGTGCCGGAGTAGGGCCTGTGGCCGAGGCTCTCGGAGCCGCACTGCCCGATCAGATCGATCTGCAGGGCTCCGTTGATCGAGTGCAGCCGATCGTTGCGGCCGGCCAGGAAGGGATCGTTGGTCACGTCGACCGGGTGCATCTCGATGACGGGGTTGCGGTGCATGAAGCGGTACAGCCGTTCGGATCCCAGGGCGAAGGTGGCGAACATCTTGCCGCGGTGCAGTTCCTTGCGGCGGTTGTTGACCACGCCCGCCTCCAGCAGGGAGAGGATCCCGTCCCCGAACATCTCCGTGTGCACGCCGAGGTCCCGCTTGTCGCTGAGCTGCTGCACCACCGCGTCGGGGATGGCGCCGATGCCGATCTGCAGGGTCGCGCCGTCGGGGATGCGTTCGGAGACGTAGCCGCCGATCGCCTCCTCCACGGGCCCGATCGTGGCGGGCGGAAGCTCGGGCAGGGGAGCGTGGTGCTCGACGACGGCGGTGACCTGGGAGATGTGGACGTGGCAGTCGCCGAAGCAGAAGGGCACGTGCGGGTTGACCTCGAGCACGATGGCGCGCGCCTGGGTGAGCGCCGCCATCGTGTAGTCGGGGGCGAGGCCGAGGGAGAAGTAGCCGTGCTCGTCCATCTCGGATGCCTGGGCGAACACCACGTCGGAGCGCAGCTGCCCGCGGCGGAACATCTCCGGGATCTCCGAGAAGTGCGCCGGCGTGTAGTCGATCCACCCCTCGTGGACGCCGCTGCGGTTGGCGGGCCCGAGGAAGGGAGAGCTGTGCCGCACGTGCTCGACGGTGTCCGGATCGAGGTAGCCGGGCGTGCGCAGGGGCAGCATCTGCAGCACCGTCACGCCGGTCAGCTCCCGCCGTCGTTCGGACAGGGCATCGAGGAGCGCGGGCGGCTCACCGACGGCGATCGGTACCACGATGGTGTCCCCGTCGTCGACCAGGTCGATGGCGTCGTGGGGCGTGCGCCGGCGCTCGCGGTAGCTGCTGGTGACGGACATGGCTCCCCCGAGGTGCGAGGTGGTGGGTCGGGACATGCAGGGCGTTGCACCTGAACGCGGACGGCGTCCCCCACGCTACGGGCCGGTCGGTGGACGTCGAGTGCAGGTCGGCCACCAACCTGAGGGACCAAGGGCCACTGTCGCCCATGCCGACCGACGTTGGCTGCTGGGTGATCCGGGGCACGACGTGGCGGTGTAGTGGGACGAGGGAGTTGGTGAACCGGACGTGGCCCTCGGGCGGGTACGTCGGACTAGGCTCGCGCAGATGCGAGAGTGGTGGTCCCTATCGTCGCGAAGCAGGACCGTAGGTCCGCTGGGAGGGTGTCGCCATGGACCAGGTGCGTCTGGGTGCAGCGGGTCTCCGCGTCTCGCGCCTTGGGCTCGGGATGATGAGCTTCGGTGACCCGTCGACACGTTCATGGTTGCTGCAGGAGGACGATGCGGTGGCCTTCGCGGGCGCTGCTGCGGATGCAGGCATCACCTTCTTCGACACGGCCGACGTGTACTCCGAGGGGGCAAGCGAGGAACTGACGGGGCGGGCGCTCCGCGAGGTGTTCACGCGACGTGAGGAGTACGTCCTCGCCACCAAGGCCTACTTCCCGATGGGCTCGGGGCCGAACAGCCAGGGGTTGTCACGAGCACACCTTCTCGATGCCGTCGACGCCTCCTTGCGACGCCTGGGGGTCGAGCACATCGACCTGTTCCAGGTGCATCGTTTCGATCCAGAGACGCCGATCGCGGAGACGATGCAGACGCTGCACGATCTCGTGCGTGCCGGCAAGGTGCGCTACCTCGGCGCGTCATCGATGCGCGCGTGGCGCTTCGCCAAGATGCAGCGGATCGCCGCCCTGAACGGCTGGACGGGGTTCTGCTCGATGCAGGACCACTACAACCTTCTCTATCGGGAGGAGGAGCGTGAGATGGTTCCGATGTGCATCGATGCGGATATCGCCTTCCTTCCCTGGAGTCCACTGGCACGTGGCCGCCTCGCGCGTCCCGGCGATCAGGTGGCAGCGACCGAGCGAGGCAGGGCCGATCAGCAGGGGAAGCGGGATTACGCGGCAGCGAACCTCGCCATCATCGATGCGGTCGGTGAGGTGGCCGACGCACGCGGCGTCAGCCGCGCGACGATCGGCATGGCGTGGTTGCTGCAGCGCCCCGGCGTGACCGCACCACTGGTGGGAGCGACCCGGCTCTCGCACCTCGCGGAGGCGATAGCTGCCCTGGATGTGCACCTCACCGAGCAGGAGTGCGAGCGGCTCGAGGCGTCGTATCTGCCGCTGCCGTCCGATGCGAACCGGTGAGCCGTAGCCCGGACCGATGCGAGGAGCGATCCATGTCCACCCTTGTGCTGATCCGCCACGGCGAGTCGGTGTTCAACGCGCAGGGGCGCATCCAGGGTCAGACCTGTGCGGGTCTCACCGATCTTGGACACCAGCAGGCCAGAGCGGTTGCAGCATGGGCCGGGCAGAAGGGCTGGTCGGCACCGAAGCTCTTCACGTCGGACCTCCAGCGCGCGCAGGAGACCAGCGAGCACCTCGCTGCCGCTCTCGGAGGAACAGCACGCCCCGACCCGGAGTTGCGCGAGCGCTCCTGCGGCCGCTGGGAGGGTGCGCATCCCGACGATCTCAGCGTCTCTGAACCGGACCTGTGGGCCCGTTGGCGCGCTCACGAGGATGTGCTCGCTGAGGTCGGGGGGGAATCCGAGACGGAACTCACCGCGCGTGCGGTGAGCGCGTTGCGGGCGGTCCTGGGCCAGCTCGGGGATGGCGAGGTGGGTTTCGTCGTCACCCACGGGGGACCCTGTTGGTACGGGGTCCCTGCACTGATCGGGATCCCACGTCAGCTCCTGGCACGACCGGCCAACGCCGCCACGATCATGTTGAGGAGCGAGCAGGGGAAGCTCCGCTTGGAGACGTGGAACGAGCAGGGCCACCTCCTCGGTAGGACTGGGCGGGGCTAGCGTCTGCGCGGATGGCCGGAGGCATGACCTGGGCCAGGGCGCACCGCATATGGAGGGGAGCCCGAAGTTGGGGCTTGCCAACCGCTCAAATGTTGGTACGTTTGGATATTGTGGGGAGGCAGACCCCGGGAGAGTCGCCACCGACAGTGGTGCTGAGGGAGGCGCCGCCCGGTAGCGGGTGGTTGATGGCTTGACGTGTATCAATCGCGTAGTAACGTTCATTCGGGAGATGTCAGACATCGGACAACAAGATGTCTGGCGTTGTGGGAGGGGAGGGTCATCATCGACGACACCGTCGCTCCGTCAGCGCTCGATGACCAGCAGGTTCCCTTGCCGGACGTGATGCTCTCGTCCGTGAGCGGGATGCCGCTCTATCGCCAACTGGCGATGGTCCTGCGGCAGCTCATCGGTGCGCAGGAGCAGAACCGCGGCATGCTGCCCCCCGAGATGGAGATCGCTGAGCACTTCGGCGTGAGCCGCAACACCGTTCGGCAGGCGATGGGCGAACTCGTCACGGAGGGCCTCCTCGTCCGCAAGCGCGGTATCGGTACCCACCTCGCCGGTCCAGGCCCACGACCGTGGGCGATGGACTCGTGGGACGGGCTCTTCACCGCGACGCGCGCGGAGGGTGTGGAGCTCACGACGGAGCCGATGCGCGTTGAGGTCGCACCGCTGCCGAACTGGGCAAGCGGACGACTGGGATTGGTCGCTGGCGAGCCGGGTGTGATCGTCCAGCGTCGTCGTCGGGTCGACGATCGTGTGCTGAACCTCTCCACCAACTATCTGCCGCGTCGCTTCGGAGAGGTCGTGCTCGAAGCGGATCTAGCGAGAGAATCGTTGTACGAACTGCTCCGCAAGGAGTTCGGCGTCACGGTCCATGGTGCCCATCGGGTCCTCGACGCGGTCGTCTTCGACGAGGTCCTTGCGGCCCGCCTGGAGGCGAACGCGGGTGAGCCCGCGGTCCTGATCGAGTCCGTGGTCTGGGACCGGAGCATGGAAGCGTTCGATTGCCACCGTGTCTGGCATCGGACGAGCGTGATGAGTCTTGAGGTCAACACCGGGGAACGTCCCTGACATCGCACACGGAACGCCACGAGACGTGGTCGCGCGGGCAGCGCGGCGGGAGGATGACATCGTGAGTCAGCAGGTGGTAAGGGAAGCCGATGTCCATGATCCGGGCGAAGCGCCTCCGGAGCCCCCAGGCTCACAGTCGCTGAGGGGTCGCTTCTCGGACATGACGTCCGAATCGCCCCTGATGCCGGCGATCCTGGGTGCGTCGGGCGCGTTGCTCCTGATCGTGATGGTCCTGACGTTCACCACCGACACGTTCCTGATGCCCCGCAACCTGACCAACGTCGCTGTGTCGGCCTCGATCTTCATCATCCTCGGCGTCGGCCAGGCGTTGGTGATGAACACCGCCGGGATCGACGTGTCGATCGGTTCGACCGTCGGACTGTCCTCGTCGGTCCTCGGTGGGATGATCGTCGGGGCAGAGACCGGCATCGCCACGGGTATCGCCGCGGCACTGGCCGTGGGGTTGGCGTGCGGGTTGTTCAACGGCCTCGTGATCGCATACCTGAAGATCCCGCCGATCATCGCGACGCTCGGCACCCTGACCGCGTTCCGCGGGCTGGCCTTCGTCTACATGGGCTCGACGGTCCACAACCGTTTCCCCGAGCCCTTCCTGTGGGTCGGACGGGGCCGGGTCCTCGGGGTGCCGGTGCCGATCCTCATCGCCGCGCTCGTGGCGGTGTGGGGGGCCTACTTCGTGCGCAACACCAAGATGGGGCGCGGCATGACCTCCATCGGTGGTAATGAGCAGGCCGCTCGCGTTGCCGGTGTGGCCATCAATCGCTACCGCATCGCGGTGTACTCGATCATGGGTGTACTCGCGGCGTTGGCCGGGATCATCCAGACGGGACGTCTGGGATCTGCCACGGCAACCACCGGTCAGATGTGGGAGTTGCACACCATCGCGCTGGTGGTCATCGGTGGGACCGCGCTGTTCGGCGGTCAGGTGACGATCATCGGTGTGGTGGTGGGTGCACTGATCCTGGGGGTGCTCGAGAACGGGCTGATGCTGCTCGGCCTTTCCGCCTTCTGGCAGCGCGTGTTCCTCGGGCTCGTGGTCATCGTCGCCGTAGGCCTTCGGACCTACAAGAACCAGTCCCCGATGGCGAACACCCGCTGATCGGGAACGACAGACGTCGGGCCGCTCAGCGGCCGGGCAGGGAGCCGACCACCACGGTGGTCTTACCGAACTCACACCGGAACCGGTGGAGATGAAGGAGAGGGAATGAGAACGACGAAACGGTGGTCGACCATCGTGGCAGGGGTAGCCGTGCTCGCGCTCGCGCTCGCGGCGTGCGCTGAGGACGACGGCATCGAGGATACGGATGACGGCGTCGAGGATGCGGAGGACGAAGCGGACGACGACGCTGACGGCGACACCGATCAGGACGAAGCCGCGGGTGACGTCGTGCGGATCGGCTACGCGCCGTCCGAGCTCGACGAGACGGACTTCTTCGGCCAGTTCCAGCTGGGTCTCGAGGAAGGGCTCCAGGATCTCGGCATCGAGTACGAGATGAACGCCCGTGCTCCTGACGACCCAACCGGCCACAGCCAGCAGTTCGACTTCATCGAGGACCTGATCACCCTGGAGGTGGACCTGATCATCGTGGCGCCGACGGGCTTCGAGGAGCAGGTGTCCGCCTACCAGGCTGTCAACGAAGCAGGTATCCCGCTGTTCATCACCAACTTCTCGCGTCCGGATGAGGAGACGGACTTCGAGGTGGTGCAGTACTCCGGCTACTCCCACGAGGAGGGCGGCATCGCCAACGCGGAGTTCCTGCGCAACGAGCTCGACCCGGAGACCGACAAGATCGCCTTCCTGCGGGGCATCCCGGGAGCCATCGATGACCAGCGCACCGAGCCGGTCATCGCAGCGCTCGAGGAGGATGGCTTCGAGTTGTTGGCGGAGGAGGTCGCCAACTTCGACCGAGACATCGCTTTCGAGGCGACGCAGCGGATCCTCGGCGCACACCCGGACGTGACCTTCATCTATGCCGCGAACAGTGGCATGGCGGCCGGTGCACTTGCGGCGCTCGAGAGCTCTGGCGTCGTGCCGAACGAGGAGGTCAAGGTCTGGGGCTACGGCGGGACCGTGGAGGAGCTGGAAGGGATCCTCGACGACCGGCAGTTCGGCACCGTGTTCCGCGACCCCACGGAGATGGGTCAGAACATGGCCATCGCCATCCAGCAGCTCATCCAGGGTGAGGAAGACCAGATCGACCCGGACTTCCGCGCCACCATGCAGGTGCTCAACAGCTGTGAGGACATCGTCCAGTTCGTTCCGGCCATCAGCTTCGGTGGTGAGGCGAACGCGCCGACGATGGAGGACTGCTGACCCGTGGTGGGCGGCCCCTTCGCGGGGCTGTCCACCACCCGGGTGGGCAGCGGATCCCCCCGACCGCTGTCCACCCGCCCACCCGGACGTCAAGAGGACCGACGAGCCAGAAAGGCCCGATCGATGGCGGAGCAAGGGAACAGCAGTGAGGTAGCCCTCAAGGTCGAGGGTGTTGGCAAGTCCTTCGGCGGTGTCCGCGCGCTCGACGGGCTGGACCTGGAGCTACGGGCCGGTGAGGTCCTCGCCCTGGTCGGTGATAACGGAGCGGGCAAGTCCACGTTCATCAAGATCGTCTCGGGGCTCTACATCCCGACCGAGGGCCACATCCTGCTCAACGGGCAGCGGGTTGAGGCCGCGAGTACGGCTGAGGCGCGGGCGCTGGGCATCGAGACCGTCTATCAGGACACGGGCCTTGTGGATGTCATGGATCTGGGCGGGAACTTCTTCTTGGGCCGGGAACTGCTGCACCCCAACCCCATCCTGCGTGCGTTCGGCGTCCTGGACAAGAAGCGCATGCACTCGATCGCACACGAGTCGATCACCCGGATCGGTGCCAAGTTCACTGGGACCCATCGCAAGCCCGTCGGCCTGTTGTCGGGTGGGCAGCGCGCCTCCATCCTCATCGGTCGCGCGGCACACTTCGGCAGCAAGCTGCTGCTGCTCGACGAACCGACTGCAGCGCTCGGTGTCGAACAGACGGCAGCCGTCGGTCGCATCGTGCGTGCGGCCGCTGAGGCGGGGCTTCCCATCATCATCATCAGCCACAACATCGAGGAGGTGTTCGACGTCGCTGACCGCATCGCCGTGCTGCGACTGGGGAACAAGGTCGCTGACGTGTCGGTGAACGAGACCACGCGTGAGGAGATCGTGGGTTACATCACCGGGGCCGTCCCCGCCTCAGCCTGACACGGGCGAGCACTCCTGCTGGGAGCTCATCAGGACCAGACCACTATGTGAAGGAACCATCCATGACTGCCGAGGCTCCAGCCTCCACCCTGCCACGCTTCGCCTGCCGGCTGAACTCGATGCGCGCACAACCCGCCGATACCCAGTGGTCGCAGCAACAACCGACGACCAGCGACCTCATCCGACGCTTGGCTTCGGGGTCCGGGATGACAGCTGTTGAGCTCAACTACCCGCAGCACCTCGAGGGTGAGCAGGTCGACGTACTCGGAGAGACCGCCCGGGAGGTGGGGTTACCCGTCACCAGCATCAACCTCCGATTCCCCGACGATCCGTTCCTGGCGGGAACCCTGTCACACCCTGACGCCCTGGTTCGTGACAAGGCGGTTGAGCTCGTGCTTGAGGCAGCCGCGACCGCCAGGGCCTTGGGGGCCCCTGCCGTGACCATGTGGTTGGACAAGGACGGGTGGGACTACCCCTTCCAGGTGGATCACGCCCGCGCCTTCGATGATCTGGTGGCGAGCCTGAAGGCGGTGGTCGCTGATGCCCCGGACATCCGGTTCGCGATCGAGTACAAGCCGTCGGAGCCGCGTGCGTTCTCCCTGCTGGGCAACTACGGGACCACCATGCTCGCCGTCGATGCGGTCGGTACCGATAACCTCGGCGTCCGGCTCGACTTCTGCCACGTATTGATGGCACGTGAAAGCCCGGGCCAGGTGGCGGCCCTCGCGACCGCCCGCAACAAGCTGTTCGGGATCGACTTCAACGATGGTTACGGGCAGCAGGATGACGGCCTGATGGTGGGGTCGGTCCGGGCGGTCGAGACGCTGGAGTTCCTCTGGTACCTACGTCGCGGACCGTTCGATGGCGTCGTGTACTTCGACACCTTCCCCATCCGTGAGCACCCGTTGGAGGAGGCGCGTGAGAACATTCGGCGCTTCGAGGTCATGTGGGAGGCAGCGGGCCGGCTCGATGAGGATGAGCTCGGGGCGCTCATGCGGGAGACCCATGCGATGGGCTCGCAGCGGGCGGTCTTCGACGCGATCTGGACGCCGTGAGGATGGCGCCTCCCGGTGATCGGGTGGTATCCCCCCCTCCTGTTGCCGTCCTGGGCAGTGTCAACCTCGACCTGATGGTGTGGGCGCCGCGAGCCCCCGCATCAGGCGAGCTCGTGTTCGGTGATGACTTCCAGCTTGCCGTCGGTGGCAAGGGCGTCAACGTCGCCAGCCAGCTGCTGCGCAGCGGAGCGTTCCCGCTGCTCCTCGGCTGCATCGGAGCGGATCAGCTCGGGGGTATCGCCAGAGACGGCATCGAGTCACTCGGCCTCTCCACGGAGCTGCTCCGGCAGGTCGCAGGCCATACCGGCGTCGGCCACGTCCACGTCGACGCCGACGGCGAGTACCGCAGCATCGTCGTCCCGGGGGCCAACGCCCGGTCGTCGGCGATCGGCCAGGAGCTCGCTGAGATCCTGGTTCCGTGCGCAGCGACGGTCGTGCAGTTCGAAGCGGCACCGCAGGCGCGGGCGCAGCTGCTGACGGGCGCGCTTCCCCACGATTCGACGCTGTACCTCAATCCTTCACCCTGGACCGCTACGCCGGACGAGGAGCTCGCCGGCGCGGACGTCCTCGTCTGTAACGAGGTGGAAGCCCGGCTGTGTGCCCGGCAACTGGTGCCGAAGGCAGCCGACCGGGCCCTCGAGGAGTTGGGTGCGGCGCTGGCTGATGTGGTCACCGAGGTGGTGATCACGCGGGGGAGACAGGGGGCAAGCGCGTGGCGTGTGGACGGCGCGCACGCGAGCCATGGCGGCTTCGCCGTCGAAGCGGTCGGCACAATCGGCGCTGGCGATGCATTCCTCGGTGAGTACGTGCTGGCCAGGACCGAACGTGCTGCGCTCAGGGAGGCACTGGCCCGCGCCTGCGCAGCCGGGGCGCTCGCGACGTTAGAGCCAGGTCCCAGCGCTGCCCAAGCGAGTCGCGGGAGGATCGATGAGCTTGTCGCGGGCATGTGGTCGACCGACGGTTGAGCACCCGCGCCGGAGCCCGGCCGGTCGTGGCGGCTCGCCGTCATCTCGTCCTGAGGATGCGGAACTGGAACCGGCCCTCCACGAAGTAGCTGCGCGACAGCATGAGGGGAGCCCCCGCTCGATCCTCATGGAGTTGGTCGAGGACCACGAACAGCGCGGAAGCGGGACCACCGCAAGGCCAGTCGAGGTCTGGTTCGTGGACGGCGTGCACGCTCGCGACCGCTCGCGAGGGGACGACTCCATGGTCGGTGAAGGCACGGAACAGGGATCCCTGACCGAGCTCACTGCGCAGCGACTGGCTGACGCGCTGGACGGGGATCCGGTCCTTGGAGTAGGCCACTGGCTCGTCGTCGGCGAGGAAAGCCCGCTCCAATTCCAGTACCTCGCCAGCGGTCGGAAGATCGAGCCGTTCACACTCCTCCTCGGTCGCTGCGCGCTGCGCAGTCGACCTCAGGACCACCGCCGGTTCGTGGCCTAGTTCCCGGATCGTCTCCGAGATGGACTGCAGTTGCTGCAGGCTCGCGCGGATCCCTAGTCCACGTTGCTGGACGAAGGAGCCGGCACCGTGGCGGATGCGGACCAGCCCCCGGACCTCCAGCGCCTGCAGCGCGGTGCGGACGGTGACCCGGCTCACATCGTAGGAGGCGGCAAGCTCAGCCTCGCTCGGGAGGCGGTCCCCGGGCTGCCACTCGCCGCGCAGGATGCGCCGATTGAGGTCGCGCAGCAGTCGCTCGCTCAGCGTCTCGCGTGAGCCGAGTGGAACGGTCGCGTCAGGCATCTAGCACCCCCTGGTGACCCGTGTCCTCGCGGAACCCGCGCTGCTGCGATATCCGTTGACAGCGGGCGCCGACGAGTCTAGCGTCAGCGGACGAGATTCGTAGGACGACCAGTTGACATACAACTCCCCCAGCTGGGGGGGGAGAGTCACCGGACGATGGGCTGACGCAGGAGTAGCGCGTGGAAGCTTCGAAGGAGCATCTCTCGGCAGAGACGGTCCCCGGCTACCTGAGCGAGGTTCCGGGGATCACGGCGCACATCGATCCCCACGCGGTAGAGACCGTGCGGGAGGTCGGTGACGGCAACCTTAACCTGGTGTTCATCGTCACCGACAGCGCGGGTCGTCGTCTGGTGGTCAAGCAGGCGCTGCCCTACGTCCGCCTGGTGGGTCCCGAGTGGCCGATGACCGTGGACCGTGCTCGGCACGAGGCCGAGGCGATGCAGACGCACGCTTCCCTCTCGCCCGAGCACGTCCCCGCGCTTTACCACTTCGACCTGGAGAACCACGTCATCGTCATGGAGGACCTGAGCGACCATCGTGTGTGGCGCGCCGCCATGAACGATGGGGAGCAACACGAGGGTGCGGCGGGGGACATGGGGCTGTTCGTTGCACGGGTGGCGTTCGGGACGTCCGTGCTGGGTATGCATCACCAGGAGCAGAAGCACGCTGTCGCGCGTTCGGTCAACCCGGAACTGTGCGAGATCACCGAGGACCTGGTCTTCACGGAACCGTACGTCGATGCGGGACGCAACTCGGTGATCCCTGCGAACGAGCCTGACGCCCGCGAACTGGCCGAGGACCGGGCGATGGTGGAGGAGATCGGGCTCCTGAAGTGGCGCTTCATGACGGCAGCACAGGCCCTGATCCACGGGGACCTGCACACGGGCAGCGTGTTCGTGAAGGCCGCTGACGGTGGCCCACGCTCCACAAAGGCCTTCGACAGCGAGTTCGCCTTCTACGGCCCCGTCGGGTTCGACGTCGGTGCGCTCTGGGGCAACTACCTGATCGCTGCAGCGCGGGCGTTCGCCCTCGGTGACGACGACCGCGCGCGCTGGACCCTCGCGCTCCTTGAGGAGACCTGGGGGAGCTTCGAGTCCGAGTTCCGGCGTCTGTGGCCCGAACGCCTGGATCCGCGGGTCTACAGCGACGGCGTACTCGACCGCTTGATCACCGACATCCAGGTCGACAGTGCGGGCTTCGCTGCCGCCAAGATGGCCCGACGGATCGTCGGCCTCGCGAAGAACTCCGATATCGAGACCCTTCCGGAGGAACTGCGGGAGGGAGCCGCCCGGGGTGTCCTGCGGAGCGCACGCGCCATCGCCGTCGAGCGGCATCACGATGCAGGTCCCGAGCGGCTCGCTGCGCTGGCAGGCGAGATCCTCCTCGAGACCCGCACGCGCTAGCGACCTGTGGTGATGGCCCCGGTTACGTCGGCGCGGACGGGGATCGAGGGTTGCGCACCCCGCCCGGCGACCGAGAGGCCGGCAGCAACGACGGCCCACCGGGTGGCATCCACGAGCTCGGCTCCCTCCGTGAGCGCCACGGTGAGCGCCGCGCAGAAGGTGTCCCCTGCGCCCGTCGCATCGACAGCAGTGACACGGTGAGCTGGCACGTGCGTGAGGTCGTTCCCGTCCACCACCAGCGCCCCGGCCTCGCCGAGCGTCACGACGACGCGTGCATCTCCGGGAAGCCCCCGCGCCAGCGCGGCGACGTCCTCGAGGCGCTCGGGCTCCTGCGCTGCACCTAGGATCGCGAGCTCTGAACGGTTCGGGACCAGCACGTCGGCGTTGCGCAACAGTTCGTCGGGCAGCGGTCGACCGGGTGCAGGGTTGAGCACCACCGTGCCCGTGGCGAGCTCGGTAGCCCGGATGGCGGTCGCCAGTGGGATCTCCAGCTGCACCAGCAGCGCGTCGGCAGCCTCGATCTCCGCCTCCGGCAGTGTGTCTGGGAGCAGTCGTGCGTTGGCGCCGGGGCTCACCGTGACCGTGTTCTCCCCGGTAGCATCCACCACGATCAGAGCGATGCCACTGGGCGCACCGGCCACCGCACGTACGTGGGTGGTGTCGACCCGGTCACCCTCCAAGGCCGTCCGCAGGGTGTGGCCAGCGTCGTCGTCGCCGAGGCAGCCGATGAAGGCGGTCGCCGTGCCCAGCCGGGAGCATGCGACCGCCTGGTTGGCGCCCTTGCCCCCTGGTGCTCGATAGTGGTCGCCGCCAACCACCGTCTCTCCCGGTTGCGGGATGTGGCCGACGGGAACCACGATATCGAGGTTGGCGCTGCCCACCACCACGATGCGTGGTGCCGGTCGTCCTCCACTCGGCACGGCCATGCGGTCTCCTCTCTGAACGGTGTGGGGTTTGCTCGCTCAGCCCTCACGCAGCTGCTGGTAGGGATCCTCGCCTGGCCGCGCCACCCCTTCGCCCCCGACGGCCAGGTACCCGCCGTCCACAGGGAGATCGGTGGCAGTGATGAACGACGCCTCGGGGGAGGCGAGGAAGGCGATGGCAGCGGCGACCTCCTCGGCCGAGCCGATCCTCCCTAGCATGTGGTAGCTGCCCCACAGGGCGAGGCTGGGGGCAGGATCATCGCCCGCGAGGCGCTCCACAACGGGGGTACTGATCCACGCCGGGCTGACCGAGTTGGCTCGGATCCCGAGACCGGCCAGATCGAGGGCCTGGCAGCGTGTGAGCGCGACCACCGCGCCCTTCGCGGCGTTGTAGGTCCATCGGTTGGGTTGGGCGATGTGCGCTGAGACCGAGGCGACGTTCACGATGGCGCCGCCATCGCGCAGGAGGTCGCGGCACGCCGCTGCCATGCGGGCGTAGCCGATGACGTTGTTGTGCAGGACGTGCTGCCAATCCTCGTCGGTGGCGTCGATGCCCTTGGCGAGGAAGGTCGCCCCTGAGTTCACGAGGATCCCACCCGGCCCTCCCCCGGCCGCGGTGACGGCTGCTGCCCGGGTCGTTTCGTCGGTGCTGGCTCCGGCGATGGCGACCACCTCAGCGCCTCCGGCGCGAAGCCGTTCCTGTGCTGCCTCCAGTCCGTCGGCATCCGGGTCGAGGAGCACCACATGTGCGCCCTCTCGCGCCAGTCGCTGTGCCGCCGCGAAGCCGATCCCCGATGCGCCGCCGGTGATGACCGCTTGTCTACCGCTGAAGCGGGTCACTGGTGTGAGCTCCCCTGTGGGCCATCGCGCAACACGTGCTCCCGGGTGATGATGTGGATCCGCTCGAGGGTGAACTCGTCGGCGTCGGCGACCGCGGCCTCCGCCTCCGGCGTTGCGAAGTCGGCCCGCATGTCCTCGAGGGAGTCCCACCACATCTCGGCGGTGCCCTGGAAGGGCAACTCGCCCTCGATCTCCTGGAACTCCTCGATGGCGACGTTGATGCGGTAGCCCCGCAGGCGCGGCAGTCGTAATGCCAACTCGGCATGTCCCTGTGTCCAGCGTTGCTCGAACTGTTCGCGCGTCAGGTTCGGATCGGCACGCACCAGCGCGACCAGTTTCACGCCCTCAGGCATCCTCGTCCTCCTCGTGGTCACGGTCTCAATGCCGCCGGTGGTCGGTCAGTCCTCCTGCCCACCCGACAGGTCGCGGTACAGTTCCTCCGCGCGTGCCGGCTGCAGATCGTCGTGCACGACAGCACGCACCGCCTGGATCATCGCGTGGGGCGCGCGACGCTGGAAGATGTTGCGTCCCATGTCGACGCCGGAGGCGCCCTGGTCGACCGCGCGGTACGCCATCTCAAGGGCCTCACGAACGGGCAGCTTCTTGCCTCCGGCCATGATGATGGGGACGGGGCATGCGGCCGTGACCCGGTCGAAGCCTTCGTCGCAGTAGTAGGTCTTGACCACCTGTGCGCCGAGCTCGGCGATCATCCGGGTGGCCAGGCCCAGGTAGCGCGCATCCCTGGTCAGCTCGCGACCGACGGCGGTGACGCCGAGCACGGGGATGCCGTACCCCAGGCCCGCGTCCACCAGCTGCGTCATGTTGTGCACCGAGCGCGTCTCGTGCTCACCGCCGATGAACACCTGCACCGCCACTGCGGCTGCATCGATCCGCACAGCGTCGACCATGTCCATCGCGATCCGCTCGTCCGACAGGTCCTTGAGGATCGACGGCCCTCCCGAGGCACGCACGACGAGCGCGTTGTCGCAGCCGGCGGGGATGACCGACCGCAGGATGCCTCGGGTCGCCATCAGCGCATCCGCCTCGGGCGCGAGTGGAACGATGTTGAGGTCCACGCGCTCGAGCCCGCTGGTCGGCCCCTGAAAGTAGCCGTGATCGAACGCCAGCATGACAGTGCGCCCGTCTGCAGGGTCGAAGATCCGCGCGAGTCGGTGGCGCATGCCGAAGTCCAGCTGGCTGGCGCCCTTCACGTGGAAACCCACGGTTGCCTGGGGGTGGTCGGTTCCGTAGTCCTTCGCGTCGAGGTTGCCGTCGAGGTCAGCCACGCTTCGCTCCGTTCCTGGTTCGGTTCAGGTTGTCGTACCGTCGTCGGTCGAGGGGATGGGAGCGCCCGGCTCCCACGGAATCACTTCGGTGTCCCCAGGGCTGGCAGGAGACTTGATGAAGATGCAACGGAACGGCACGTCGCCGTCGTTGACGAGGTAGTGCATCTCCCCCGGTGGGCAGCGGAAGACCTCGTCCACCGTCATCTCCACGCGCTGCTCGCACCCCAACCACAGCGAGGCACTGCCCTCGAGGACCACGAAGCTCTCATCGCAATGACGGTGGATGTGGTTCGGCATGGCATCGCCGGGGCGTAGCCGCAGCACGCCCATGTCGCTGGTGGGGCCGGACAGCAGGTAGGCGGGTCCCCATGTGTGCATCCGGAACTCGGGGTCGATCAGGGAAGCTCGTTCCATCGCTACCACCTCGCAGGTCAGCCTTCATCGGTCACAGCGTGCGCTCGTTGCCCCCGTCGACGGCGACCTGGGCCCCGGTGGTGCAGGCGAAGGTCTCGTCCACCATCGCCCGGACCATCCTGGCCACGCTCCTGCTCGTCACCTCGGTGCGCAGCAGGTTGCGCCGCTTGTAGTCATCGACCGATAGGCCGTAGTGCTCCGCCCGAGATGCCAGGAGCTCCGGCGTCCACAGACCGGTGTCGAAGACCGCGTCGGGGTGCACCATGTTGACCCGGATCCCGTGTTGGGCCCACTCTAACGCGGCCACCCTGGACAGCTGTGTCACGGCAGCTTTCGAGGAGGAGTAGGCGGCGGCGCCGGGGCCGGGCGCCAGGACGTTCTTCGAGGCCACGAGCACGACACGACCACCGGCCGGGGCGTGCTGCAGCATCGGCGCGGCCTCGGTGTAGAGGTGCGCGACCGCGTCGACGTTCACCTGCATGGTCCGCCGCCAGGTGGCGGCGTCGAGTTCGTCGATGGTTGCTGTCGGGGGGAAGATGCCGGCCGCGACGACAAGGATGTCGACGCCGCCGAAGCGCTGGACGGCCTCCTGCAGGGCGGTCGAGACGGCTGCGGCGTCGGTGACGTCCATCTGCCTTCCAAGCCATGCAGAGGTCGAGAAGGTCGTTTCGATCGACTCCGCCAGGTCCCAACCGACCACGCAGGCGCCGGCGTCGAGGAGGTCTTCGGCGCACGCACGACCGATGCCGGAGGCAGCTCCCGTCACCAGCGCCACCTGGCCGGCCAGCGGAGCTGTCGCGTCGGCACGGTCGAGCTTCTCGAGCTGATAGGACCAGTACTCGAGGTCGAAGGCGTGGCCGGGATCGAGGGCGCGGTAACCGCCGAGCTGTTCCGCATGGGTGATCGCCGCCATCGTGTGGCGGTAGAGGTCCTCGGCGATGGTCGCCTCGCGCGCGGTACGGCCGACGGTGAGCATCCCGAGCGCCCGGTCGAGTACGACACGGGGTGCGGGATCGAGCATCGCTGACCGCGTGTCACGTCGGATCCGATGTGTGGCGAAGTAGTCCCGGTAGGCGGCTGCATACGCCGTCAAGTCCCTCCCCAAGAGGGGGAACGGCTTGATCCAGGTGACATGATCGGGTGTGAGTGGACCCCGTCCGGCAGCGGCGAGCAGGCCCTCATCAGCGACGAACCGCGCCACCTGATCGTCGGTGTGGCGACGGACGACCACCGGGCGGCCCGCGAGCTCGCTGAGCCGGCTCCGGAACTCGCAGAGCTCAACCGGTCCGATCGGCGGCAGGGCCACAGCCGCGGGAGGGGTGCCGAGGGTGGCTTCCTCCCGGAGGTGGTCGTATGTCAGTGCCAACAGCGCGCGGTGCCGCTCGATGGCTTGCCGTGGGGTGCTCCCGACAGCGAACACCCCGTGGTTCAGCACCACCAACGCCTCGGTCCCCGGGTGGGACGCTTCGTTCCAACGGGCCTGACACGCTGCCACGAGGTCAGGGCCAGGCATCTCGTAGGGCACGACTACGACGCGATCGCCGTAGAGTTCCCGCACGCGCTGCTCGCCGTCACCGGTGTTCGTCAGCGTCAGAATCGCGTCGGCATGGGAGTGCAGCACGGCGCTGTGGGGGAGGAGGGCGTGGAGCAGCGTCTCCACGGAGGGGTCGGGCGCGTCAGCCACCAGGCAGGCGCAGCGCAACTCGTTGCGCACCTGGTCGTCGGCGAGGCGGACCGGTGGCAGCAACTCGCGCAACCGCTCGAGGTCCAGTGGAGCGAAGCCGTCGGCGTCGATGGTCGCGAGGTCGTGGCCACTCCCCTTGACGAGGAGCACCTCTCGGTCCCGCCCCGTCACATCCTGCCAGGAGGTCTTGACCGAGGTGTTGCCACCGCCATGAAGCACGAGTGTCGGATCACTGCCCAGTTCGCGGGAGACGGCGATCAACTCGTCGAGGGCTCTGGGGTCCGTCCCTTCGTTGACCTCGCGCATGTGCGTCCTCGTGATCGCAAGTTGTCTTACAACCTAGCAACCGCGGCAGCGCGGTCAAGGGAAGCGGCGTGTCCGGGCATCTGTGAGCATCAGGTCAACTGCGCCGGATGATGGTGAACGCGTAGCGACCCTCGATGTAGTACGTGCGGGAGTAGAGGAGGAGCTCGTCATCGACGTCGTAGTGCAGCTGGTTCAGCAGCACGTACAGGCCATGAGCGGCCGCTTCTCTCCCCCAGCCGACGTGCTTCGAAGCCACGGCATGCACATCGGCGATCCCTTGGGACGGGTTGCGGCCGCACCGCTCACGCAGGAAGGCGTAGATGGACCCGTCGATGTCCTGAACATCGAGGTTGGTCGGCAGGATGGCGGTCGGCAGCAGGTCGTAGGAGTAGGCCACGATCTCCTCATCAGCGAGGATGGTGCGGCGGAGTTCGAGCACCTCGATGCCTGCGGGTAGGTCCATCCTCGCGGCCTCCTCCGGGAGCGAAGGGCGTACGAGGCGGCTGGCGTACTGCATCGCCGGACGTCGACCCGTGGCGCGGATCGATTCGGTCATGGAGCCGAGTTGCTCCAAGCCCGCCCTGACCGTCGGTCGATCCACGACGAAGGAACCGACGCCGTGCTGGATGCGCACGAGCCCCAGGGTCTCGAGCTCACGGAGCGCTGCCCGGACGGTGGGGCGCGACACCCCGAAGGCCGCCGCGAGGTCGGTCTCGGACTGCAACCGCGAGCCCGGTGGCCGCTCGCCGGCAGCCAGCTGTGCCCGCAGGGCATCGGCGACCTGCGCCGCCAGCGTCGGCCTCCGCCCCATGGCTGCTCCTACGCTGTCCTCGCTGATGGAGGTCATGGCGTCGGCCCGGTCCGTGGGGCGGGAGGAGCGCCGTTGACTTCCGGTGACCGTGAGCATAGCTTGCCTCCCAGGTTGTCTTACAACTGATGGGAGGTCGTATGGTTCTGGCTATCGATTGGATCGACGTCCCTCGGCCACACATGCGGCTGATCGACCAGACATCCCTCCCGACCCGGGAGCACTACCTGGAGATCACCACGGTCGATGAGCTCGTGGACGCGATCCAACGTCTCGCGGTTCGGGGCGCGCCAGCACTCGGCGCTGCGGGTGCCTTGGGCGTCGTGATCGCGATGATGCAAGCCGAACGGCAGGGTTGGGACGCGGATCGACTGGAACAGGAGATCGCGCGCATCCGAGATGCCCGTCCAACAGCCGTGAACCTCGCCTGGGGTGTCGACCAGGTGCGCCCGTCGGTCCCGGCCGGCCCCTCGGTCGCGTTGCGGCGAGCGCAGCAACTCATCGAGGAGGACGGGGCGGCGAACCGTGCGCTGTCCCGGTTCGGGGCCGACTGGATCCTGAGCCGGACGGGCCTGGAGCAGGTCCGAGTGGTGACCCACTGCAACACCGGTGCGCTCGCGACGACCGCCTGGGGCACGGCGTACGGGATCATCCACGAACTGCGCGACCGGGGACGTCTGGGTCTGGTCTATGCTGATGAAACCCGACCCCTGCTCCAGGGATCCCGTCTGACCAGTTGGGAACTCCACCAGGACGGCATCGAGCATGTGGTCCAGGCCGATGGGGCGGCGGCGAGCACGATCCTGCGCGGTCTAGTCGACGTCGCCATCATCGGAGCAGACCGCATCACCGCCAACGGCGATACGGCGAACAAGGTCGGCTCCGTGGCGTTGGCCCTCGCCTGTGCGCGGGCGAACATCCCCTTCGTCGTCGCCGCGCCGTACTCGACGGTCGACCTGGTCACCGAGCACGGGGAGGACATCGAGATCGAGCAGCGGGATCCCGATGAGGTGGTCAACTTCGCCGGTGTCCGGACCGCACCTGCCGGAGCGGTCGGCTTCAACCCGGCGTTCGACGTGACGCCGCAGGACCTGATCAGCGCGATCGTGACGGAGCGCGGTGTGGTTGAACCGGCAGCGGACCCTCGACCGCGTCTGCTGGGCGAACTGGTGCCCTAACGGGGGTATGACCAGTAGGTCCCCTGCCCTGGTCGGTGGCTGCGCCCGGCTCGAGTCGCGTTCGAAAGGACGCCGGTCACGTCGCAGGTCGCAGGCGCAGGCCATCCATCCCACCGTCGACGCTGAGTGCCGAACCGGTTGTCGCGCCCGCTTCGGGGCTGGCCAGGTAGCAGATCGCGGCTGCGACCTCCTCGGCTGTCACCAGTCGGCCTATGGGCTGGCGGGCCTCGAGCGCAGCCCGCTCCGCATCCGGGTCCTCCGCGTGGTCGAGGAGGCGGCCGATCCACGGCGTGTCGGTCGTCCCCGGAGCGACGCAGTTGATCCGGATGCCCTCCCGTGCGTGGTCGGCTGCCATCGCCAACGTCAGCGCGTGGACCGCGCCCTTCGAAGCGCTGTACAGCGCCCGCTGGGGAAGCCCGGCTGTGGCGGCGATGGAGGAGGTGTTGACCATCGCAGCCGCGGGGGAGTTGCGCAGGGCGGGCATCGCCGCGCGGGCGACACGCACCATCCCGAGCAGGTTGACCTCCAGCACGCGTCGCCACTCGTCGTCGGTGTTGTCGCACACGGTGCCCTGCGCACCGATGCCGGCGTTGTTCACCACGATGTCCAGCCTGCCGAGCCCCGCGACCGCGTCGTCAACCGCTGCCCGGACCGAGTCGTCGTCGGCCACGTCGCAACGGCACGCTCGGGCGCCTGTCGGCAGCGCGTGGACGTCGAGATCGAGCCCCGCGACCGCCGCGCCCTCCTCGAGCAGCCGTTGGGCGGTGGCGCGGCCGATACCTGAAGCCGCACCCGTAACGATCGCTGCGAGACCCTCGAACCTGCGGTTGCTCAAGCTCATCCCTGCTACTTGGTCAACGTTGGCTCTGCGTGGGCCTGCGACCACGCGCTGCCGTCGGGAAAGGCGAAACGCGGGAAGCAGTCCTCCCTCAGCTGCGCCGAACCCCCTGGAACGGAGGGAGCCTTGTACGCCCCCCGCACGATCTCGACCGGGTCGACGAAGTGCTCGTGCAGATGGTCCACGTACTCGATGACACGGCCCTCACGCGCGCCCGAGACCGCGATGTAGTCGAACATCGACAGGTGCTGGACCTGCTCGCACAGCCCTACACCGCCGGCGTGGGGACACACGGGCACGTCGAACCTGGCTGCCAGCAGCAGGATCGCGATGTTCTCGTTGATGCCAGCGACACGGGTCGCGTCGAGTTGGAGGTAGTCGATCGCTTCCTGCTGCAGCAGCTGTTTGAAGACGACTCGGTTGGCGGCGTGCTCGCCTGTGGCGATCGCGACGGGTGAGACGCGCGCCCGGATGGCGGCGTGCCCGAGGACATCGTCGGGGCTGGTCGGTTCCTCGATCCAGTGGGGGTCGAAGGGTGCCAAAGCTTCGATCCAGGCGACGGCCTCGGCGACATCCCAGCGCTGGTTGGCGTCGACCGCCAGCGCGATGTGCTCACCGACAGCTTCGCGGGCCAGACGCAGTCGTCGCCGATCGTCCTCCAGGTCGGCACCGACCTTCAGCTTGATGAGCTCGAAGCCTGCCGACACCGCCTCGTGGCACTTGGCGACGAGCTTCTCGTCGTCGTAGCCGAGCCACCCGGGACCGGTGGTGTAGGCCGGGTAGCCCTCCTGCAGCAGGGTTCCAACGCGTCGTTCTCGCCCCTCGAACCGCTCCTCCAGCAGCTCCAGAGCCGCACGCGGTGTCAGCACGTCGGTCAGGTACCGGAAGTCGACGAGATCGACGATCTCCTGGGGTGACAGCTCGGCCAGCAGCCGCCACAGCGGTTTACCCGCCCGCTTGGCCTTCATGTCCCACAACGCGTTGACGATCGCACCGGCAGCCATGTGGATGACGCCCTTCTCGGGCCCCAGCCAGCGCAGCTGCGAGTCGTGGACCAGGCGACGCCAGAGACCGCCCATGTCCGCGAGCGTTTCCTCGACGGACAGCCCGATGACCAGTTCCTGATAGGCCTGGATACCGCTAATCAGGACGTCGTTGCCGCGGCCGATCGTGAAGGCGAAACCATGGCCTTCTGGGCCCCCGTCGTCCGCGCTGATGATGACGTATGCGGCGGAGTAATCCGGATCCACGTTCATCGCGTCGGACCCGTCCAGCTCGCGCGAGGTGGGGAAGCGCAGGTCGTAGGTGCGCAAGCGCGATAGTCGGGCCGCGGCGCTCATGGTGCGCTCCTTCGACCCGCCGGGCCGTCGCGGACCTGCCGGCTCGCGATAGGCATGCTCGGCTCCCTCCCTGCTACCACCTGCCAGGTGGTCCAGCCCCCGTCCCCGGGGGAGGTTAGTCGGTCCAGCGGTTCCAGCATCGGGACCACCGGCTGGATCCACCAGCACCCAGCCACCCGGTGTCACGACCCACCCGGCCTCTCACTAGCTGGTGACTAGCCTGGGGGCGTCCGTTGCGCGCTGCCTCGGACTCGATCCTTCGGAGGTCGAACATGGAGCCAGGGCCCACCATCACCCTCGCCAACGGGGCCGATCTGCCCAGCCGTGGTTTCGGGACGGCGCCCATGGAGGAGGCGGTCGCTGAGCGGTCCGTGCGGCACGCGATCGAAGCCGGTTACCGACTGATCGACACGGCGGAGAACTACGGGAACGAAGCCGCGGTCGGTCGAGGTATCCGTGCGAGCGGGCTCGATCGCGAAGCGCTCTTCGTCGTGTCGAAGTGCAACCGGGAGTGGCACTCGCAGCGGGGAGNGCAGCAGGCCTACGTGAACAGCGTGCGCCGACTGGGCCTCGACAGGCTCGACATGCTGATGCTCCACTGGCCGAACCCCGAGCTGGGGGGGTTCATCGATGCATGGCGGGGACTGCTGCGGCTGTTCGAGCAAGGGGACGTGCGGGCACTGGGTACCTCGAACTTCACGCCAGCACACCTCGAACGACTGGTGCAGGAGACGGGCGTCGCTCCGCACGTGAACCAGATCCAGCTCAACCCCTGGATGCCCCGGGTGGCCGAGCGCCGGTTCCACGCTGCCTTGGGTGTGGTCACACAGAGCTGGGGCCCGCTGGGTCAGGGCTGGGGGATGCCTGATCCAGGTGATGGACCCCGGCTGCTCGAGGAATCTCCCGTGCGTGCCGCCAGCGAGGCACTGGGCCGTACCCCGGCGCAGGTGGTGCTGCGGTGGCACCTGCAGCTAGGGGTCGCTCCCGTCGCCAAGTCCGCGACCCCCGCACGCATCGAGGAGAACCTCGAGGTGCTTGACTTCCGCCTCACCGGGGAACAGATGGCCGCTATCTCAGACCTTGACCGGGGCGGTGTCGGCATCGTCGACCCGGACGAGTTCGGACACTGACGCTCCCGCCGTCACGCCGATGACGCGCCGGGGTGGTCCGGTGGTCGTTCACAGGGACTCCGCGTTGACGGCGGCGGCAGCTTCGACGGGTGCGGCGCTGACCTCCTCACGGGTGATCTCGAGCTCACGGCCGAGTTCGCTGCCGATGCGGTGCACCAGCGCGTAGGCGTCGAGGCCGTACTGCTCGAGCAGGTAGTCCTTGCTGGCACCGTGCGCGTAGGTGTCCTGCAAGCCCATGCGGATCACGCGGCGGCCGAGCCCGCGATCGGTGACGAACTCCGACACCGCGGACCCGAGCCCACCAATCGTGGTGTGGTTCTCCAGGGTCACCACCGGGCCGCTGCTGCGGGCGATGGCGTCCTCGATCAGCGGGTCCCCGAATGGCTTCAGGGTGGAGACGTGCACGTGGGTGGCGTCGATGTCATGCTGGGCCAGCACATCGGTGGCACGCATCGCCTCCTCGGTGGCGATACCGGAGGTCACGATCGTGACGTCACGACCCGAGCGCAGCTCGCGGGAGACACCGAGGCGCATCGGCTCCTCGACGGGGAACAGCCGTGGGAGGCGACCACGCAGCATGCGGATGTAGACCGGGCCGTCGACCTGCTCGGTGACGTCGAGCACCGACTCCACCTCGGTGGCGTCCCCGGTCTCGAGGATCGTCATGTTCGGGGTGGCCCGCATGATGGCCACGTCCTCGATGGCCTGGTGGGTGACACCTCCAGGGGTGACGATGCCGGGCAGGAAGCCGACCATGCGCACGGGCAGGTTCGGGTAGGCGATCGACATCGCGAGCTGGTCGTAGGGGCGCCGGTAGATGAACACTGCGAAGGTGTGGATCCAGGGGATGAAGCCCTCGCGTGCGAGTCCGGCGGCGACACCCATCATGTTCTGTTCCGCCATACCTGCCGAGATGAAGCGGTCCGGGTAGGTGTCACGCCACTTGCCGACCTCGCAGGAGTTGGTGAGGTCCGCGCTGAGCACGAGGACCTCGGGGCGGTCCTTGGACCAGTCGATGAAGTTCTGGACGTGGGGTCGGGTCACCATCTCCATCAGCGTGCCTCCGTCATCTCACGGTACGCGGCTTCGAACCGCGACTTCTCCTCATCGGAGGCGAACCGCAGCGTGTGCAGCAGGGGCGCCTTCTCCTCGTAGACCTTCACGCCCTGCGTGGGGTTGGTACGGGCGATCACCAGTACCGGCCGGTCCGATGCCGCGGTCATGGCCGTGTGCATGGCATCGATGTCATGGCCGTCCACCTCGCGGGCGTCCCACCCGAAGGCGGTGACCCTCTCGGCCAGGGGCTCGATCTCACCCACGTCGCACATCCGGCCGTCGCACTGCTGACCGTTGGCGTCCACGACCGCCCGGAGCCGGTCGAGACCGTGGAAGGACGCGAAGGAGAGCGCCTCCCAGGTCTGTCCCTCCTGGAACTCTCCGTCCGACATCATCACCCAGGTGTTGCCGGTCTCGCCCCGCATCCTCCGGGCCAGGGCGATGCCGGCCGCCTGGCTGAGCGCCTGTGCGAGGGAGCCGGTGGTGGTTGCGACGCCTGGCGAGTGCTCCGCGCCGATCATCTCGAGCGACGAGCCGTCCTGGTTGAAGGCCGCCAGCGCATCGCTGTCGAGTCTGCCCACCTCGATCAGGGCGGTGTACAGCACCAGGGCGTAGTGCGCCGGTGAGAAGATGAGGCGGTCACGGTCGGGCGCAGGCGCACCGTTGAAGCGGTCACCACTGCGGTAGTCGGGGTTCTCGCGGCCCGGCACCCCGACGAAGGGCGCTGGTGTCGTGGACCCGTCGACCGGACCGAGGCGGAGCACCCCTCCGTAGAGCAGGGCGAAGATCTCCGCGGAGGAGAGCGCCTGGCTGAGGTACCCCTCCCCGTTGCGGAGCACGTGTTCGAAGACGCGGGTGCGGATGCCGTGTGCGATCCGGGCCACGTCCTCCTCGGAGATCGTCATCTACTGCAACTCCTCGATCGCGTTCGTCATGCGTTGGACCTGGGTGGCGATGTCGCCGCGGTACAGGTTCCCGCCGATCAACAGGCAGACGTCCTCGCCGTAGAACGCGACCATCTCGGCCACGCGTTCCACCGACATCCCGCCACCGGGCGCCGGGAAGGCGGGCGCGACACCCGGGAGTTCGGCTCGGCAGGCATCAGCGATCTCCGTGCATGCCTCGGGAGAGAAGCTGAAGCGGCCACCGTGGTTGGGGAAGATGCTCACATCGGCCCCGGTAAGGCGTGGCAGGGTGCCGAACAGCAACCCGTGGGAGAGTCCGGAGGTGGGATCCGTGACGTGGCTGCCGAGGAAGGCCGGATGGGCCATGATGATGACACCATCGGGCACCGACTCCGCCAACGCGCGCATGGTGTCCCACCCCACAAGGCCCGGAAGCAGCAGTACGCCCCCAGCCCCGGCTTCCAGTGCGACCTCCATCCCGTCCTGCAGACGGTCCGACGGGAGGTTGAGTGCCGGGAGGTAGACCGATGCTTCCTCCCCGCGGTCGACGTTCGCCCGCTCCACAGCGGCGGCCAGGACCGGTACGCGCTCGCGGAAGGTGGCGAAGGGCTGATCGGCGAAGGAGTGGTCGTCCTTGACGAGATGGAGGCCGTTGCGGGCGAGATCGTAGGCCATGCGCGCGAGCGCATCGACCGGTGTCCCCATCGGCTTCAGTGCGGTGGCCAGCAGCGGGCCACCTTGCGGTAAGAAGCGCGCCCGCAGTCCGGCCAGGCCGATCCGGGGACCCCGCAGGCCCTCGATGAACGATGATGGCAGCTCCACGTCGGTCAGGCGCACGCCGGGCACCATCGAGATGTTGCCGAACAGGACGTTCAGCAGCTGGGGCAGCTGTCCCCCTGCAACCTCCGCGGCGTAGCTGACGCTTGACTCGGTGAGATGATCGCCCAGCCGCTGGATGGATTCGACCCGTCCGACGATGTGCTCACGGATGTCGTCGTCAGGTACCAGTTCCGGGGGGAACTCGATGGTCTGTTCGACCACCAGTTGCGCCAGCACGGCATCGGCCCGCGCTGCGTCCCCGCTCACGCGGTAGGTCGCATGGATGCGGTCACCGCTGAGCTCGAGGTTGACGGGTCGGAGCGGAGAGATGTCCATGAGCGAACTATAGCGCACTAGATGAACAAAAGTGCATCACGGGTTGCATGCATCAGCTCCGCCAAGCGCTGTCGCAGTGGTCGTCACCCGTGCTCACGCACCTGCTACGGCGACGGAGTCGTCCAGCAGCGCCCGAGCGGTCTGATCGTCGGTGACCAGCACGTTCGCGTAGCCAGCGTGGAGCGCGCCGCGGACGGCAGGTGCCTTGTCGCGGCCGCCGGCGATGGCCAGCCGGACGGGGATCGCCAGCAACTGCTGCGTGGACAAGCCGATGATGCGTCGGCTGAGATCGGTGGTCACGCTGCAGCCGTCCGCATCGAAGAACCCGGCGAGGACGTTGCCGACCGCACCGGCTGCCACCAGCGATGCCACCGTCGCTTCGGTCAGAATCCCGTCCATCAGCATGCCCGTCCCACGGCGCGTGCCACCCACACCGAACACCGCCACAGCCGCTCCGCGCGCGAGCCTGAGCGTCGCAGCGATGACCGGTTCCTCGCGTAGCAAGCGCGCGGAGGCCTCGCTGGAGGTCAGCAGCGGTGCCGGCATAGCCCGCGACCTCCCACCGAAGGCCTTCGCGAGCTCCTGTGCCACATCCTCTGGCTGCGTGACGCCGTGAGGGGGCAGCCTGATGCCGGTCGCAGGCACGAACAGTGCATCACGTGCGTGTTCCGCCCGGACCTGCGGTGCGATGGCAGCGACGGTCTCTGAGAGCGCGACTGCCACCGTCGTGCCGGGCTGCAACGCTGCGCATAGCGCGTCGGCTGCCACGCGACCGAGCGAGCGGTGAGCCTGTGCGGCATCGGTCGAGCTCGGAGCGATCCACACCTGACGGAGCCCGAAGTGCTGAGCGACCGCCAGTTCCACATCGGTGAACAGGGACTCATCGCTGCGGACGCGGATCTCGACGATCCCTGAGTTGCGGGCCTCTGCGAGCATCCGGGTCACCTTCACCCGTGAGAGGCCGAGGGTGTCGGCGATCTGCTGGTGGGTGAAGCCGTGCTCGTAGTGGAGTCGCGCCACTCGTCCCAGCATCGTCGCTGCCCATCCGTTCAGTTGTGTGCACCGTCGTGCAGCCACGCCACCGTAGCGGCCTTCAAGGCTTGTGAGCGCACTCCTGCTGAGGAGTAGCGTGCAGCGTGAGCTCGTCTGCGCGCGAGAGGAGAGGGCACGTTGGAACGCGAGCTGGAGTTCATCGACACCCACGTCCACTTCTTCGATTTCGCCCAGCCGGGCCTGCGGTGGCGTTGGCTCGAGCCAGGGGTCACACATCCCGACATCGGTGTCATCGATGGGATGAAGTCGCAGCGGTACACGGCGTGGGAGTTCGTCAGCGAGTCGCGTTTCCAGAACGTGCGAGGGTGTGTGCACGTCCAGGCCGCGTTGGGGTCCGCAGACCCGGTCGAGGAGTCACGCTGGTTGCAGGCCATGGCCGACGAGCAGGGCATGCCGCAGGGGCTCATCGCAGATGCGCGGCTCCAGGACCCGAACGTCGGTGCCACGCTCGAGCGTCACGCCGAGTACCCCAACCTCCGTGGCATCCGGGATCTCGCCGAGGGCGATTACCTGAGGGACCCGGATTTCGCCCGCGGGTATGCGCAGCTTGCCAGGTACGGGTGGATCTACGATCTCGACTCTGAGTGGCAGCACTTCCGGGCAGCTGCGGCCCTCGCCGGGCGTCACCCTGACATCACGATGGTGGTCGATCACGCAGGCTTCCCCCGCTCACGCTCCAACGAGTACTTCGCGGCCTGGCGTGCTGCTCTCCGCGAGCTCGGAAGGGTGGAGAACGTGGTGATCAAGGTCTCCGGGCTCGGGATGTGTGACCAGCGTTGGAGCCTGTCCAGCCTGGCGCCGTGGGTCCATGAGTGCCTGGAAGCCTTCGGTAGTCACCGCGCGGTCTTCGGGACGAACTGGCCCCTCGACCGGCTGTTCAGCGGCTACAGCGACATCGTCGATGCGTACCGTCTGCTGATCGCCGATCTGAGCCTCGACGAGCAGCGTAGGTTGCTCTCCGGGAACGCAGCGCAGCTGTTCAACGTGTGAACGGTCTGCCGGATCGTCTCAGGCGGTCCCCTGTCGGACCCGTTGACGTTGCGCGCCGAGCCGTTCGATCCGCAAGCTCATCACGTCGTCCGGCCGCAGGTAGCGAGGTGGATCCATGCCGAGCCCGACCCCCGGTGGGGTGCCGGTGTTGATGAGGTCACCGGGTTCGAGGACCATGAACTGGCTCACATACCACACGATGTGTGCGACCGGGAAGACCATGGTCGCGGTCGAGCCCCGTTGCATCGACGCGCCGTTGACGTCCAGCTCCATGTCCAGGGCCTGGACGTCGGGGACCTCCTCTGGGGTCACCAGCCAAGGCCCGAGGGGGTTAAAGGTCTCGCACGACTTGCCCTTCACCCACTGGCCACTCCGCTCGAGCTGGTACTCACGCTCGCTCACGTCGTTGGACACGGCGTAGCCGGCCACGCAGGCGGTGGCGTCGGCGACGGTGGGCAGGTAGCGCGCGCGACGGCCGACAACGACCGCGAGCTCGACCTCCCAGTCGGTCCGAGTGCTGTGGGGCGGGATGAGCACGTCGTCGTACGGCCCCACGACCGTGTTCGGTGCCTTGTTGAACAGCACCGGCTCCTGGGGCAGCTCCAGGCCCGACTCCGCAGCATGATCGGCGTAGTTCAGCCCGATGCACAGCACCTGGTGCGGTCGGCCGATAGGCGCGCCGACGCGCTGGTGGCGCATGTCCACCACCGGCAGTCTCGAGGGGTCTGATGTCAGCTCCTGCAACCGCGTGAGGCCGTCGTCAGCGAAGAAGGGCCCGTCGTAGTCGCGCAAGTGGTCGGAGACGTCCACGACGTGATGGTCGGGGAGCAGCAGCGCAGGCTTCTCCTCCCCGGCCGGGCCGTACCGCAACAACTTCATCGACGCTCGCCTTCCGGGGGACGGGTGTGTCGTAGAGGGACAACGCGACTACGACCTGCCGTGGCGACGGAGCCTAGGCCCTACGTAAGCGTGTGGTTGGGGCCGGGTGGGGCCGGTTCCGCCGTGAACAGGCGAAAAGGCCTTAACTTTCGGGAATCAGTGGTGAAGCTGGTCTCGCGTTCCGCACTTCGCGGAGAGGCTTCGGCTGATTTAGCGTTTCCGCCCTTCAGCGGTGCGCATGGCCTCCAGCGAGAGGGTTTCGAGCTGGTGGGCGAGGTCGCGTAGCCGCCGGCCGTTGTCGATCCAGGGCTGGTAGCGCTCGAGCTGTTCGACGCTGAGCATCTTGTTCACGGTGCGGCCTTTGACGGTCCGTGACCACTGGATGTAGGGGCCGTGCCGCTGGTCGGGATCGGTGGCGCACCGGCAGGCCGGTTTGCCGCAGGTCACGGTCCGGGTCACGACCGAGCCGGGCAGGGTGAACCCGAGTCGGCCGAGCTCGGCCACGATGCGGCGCCGTTCGGCGTCGACCTCGGCAGGGATC
>SL_8KL_010_SEDDRAFT_10000331_pt1 | contig 41168 bp, 56 predicted proteins | sample SodLakKL_010_SED_4_FD_11160 | JGI IMG/M metagenome (IMG submission 11160)
TTGAACTGTTGCCTGTAATTCGTTTCCCGTTATTGTATTAATTGTACTTACACCAAATTCATCTATTGTTTCATATTCATTTGTTATAATATCTTCAGTTATACTACTTATTGCACCATCATATGTTCTATATCTAAATTCTACAGGATTTATTTCATCAAATGATTTAATATTTGGGTTTTGTTTATTATTCACGTAATTTGTATTACTTCTAAATATTTTACCACTTGTTTTTTCAAATCTTAAGTTTGAATCAGAACTATATATCCTATTTCCATTATCTATTTTTAATAAACTAATTACACTAATCAAATCATCTAATTTTTCACCCGATCCAGGTATTGTTGATGGTACATTTTCAATAAATGAAATAGTTGTGTGATTTGGGTGCATTATCACACCAAGGTATATATATTCCCGTTTTTCTTCTGGTGTTATAATATTTTCACGTTGTATAATATTACCATTAACATCAATAGCTATATGTGTTGCTGTTTGTGTTGCGATATTAGTTATTGTTACACCAGTTAAACCAGAAAAATCAACTTTTGTGGATGTTGGATTATCTATATCTGTATATTGGTCTATAATATATCCAATAAATGGATCAATATCAAATTTAGAATTATCAACACTATTTATAGATATTGTACCACCACTTATTATACCGGTTGAACTGTTATATAAACTATATTTTACACCAGTTATATTAGAACCATCACCAAAAAACTGATTTGATGTCATATCACCTTCTGTTAATATATCTTCATTATTTTTTGGTGAAATAATACCTTCTGGTGTACCCAATTTTTCCCATAAACTATCAGAAACTATAAACTTATTGGTATCCCAAACTAAAGTTTGTCCGTTTTCAACTCCTGTATTATATTCAACATCATTAAGATTGAAAATACTTTCACCTGTAATATCTTTAAGGTAATCATTTATATTAAAAGTAAAATCAAATTTTTTATCTGTTTGATCCCATACTGGAATTTGACCATCTTGATTTGGTAATTCTCCTGACCCAAACTCTAATATTTGTTTAATAGTTAACATTATATAAATTTTTTGTTTTATTTATATATTTAAAAAATAAAGGTAAGAAAATTACTTCCTACCTTTAAAATTATTTTATTTATTTTATTTTTTATTGAAGTGCCGAATAAACTATATCCAATTTATCAGATGTTTCTAATGCATAATTGGTTCCTTTATAATGTAATACATCACCTTCAATAACTTCACCTTTATCTCTTGTTGTAGATCCATCTGATGACTTAAAACAAAAAGTACCATCATCTATACCCCATTTAAATTCTTCAAGCAATCCATTTACATATACTGAAATATCTGATGTAACCGCAGGTATAATTGATGCAACAACAAAATTTGTAGCACCAGTTGATCCTTCATCAATATTACTTCCATCAAATCTTTCTCTATATAATGTTGCGGCTTTTATACCTTCAACACCAACATTAACTGAATTATCTGCAGTTTTAATATTAACCTGTTCAGGTGTACCTGATATTTCAAAACCGTCTCCAAATACAGATGAAATATCTAATTTATCTACAGTAATAGCATTATTTGCAATATGAACACTATCAATTCCACCTTCTTTAATTTCAAGTTGATTTGTTGTTCCATTTATTTCTATAGTCAACCCATCAACATTGATGTTTAATATTTTTGGTGTTCCATCTAATGATAAACCAGCACCAATTAAATTTGTATTTAATTTATCACCATCAATTGATTCATTTGCAATTTTATTAGTTGTTACTGAAGAATCTGATAATTTATCTTCAGAAATTCCGGCATCCTTAATTTGTAGTATGTCATTTTCTATTTCAATTGTTGAATCATCTACATTAACATTTAATTTAGTTGGTGTTCCTGAATAACTTAAACCTTCCCCATCCAAATCATCAGCAACATCAAATGCAAGTTTATCTTTTTCAATTGTTCCATCTGCAAGTTTATCATTTGTTATTCCACCATCTTTAATTTGGAGTTGATCATCTTCTATTTCAATTGTTGAATTATCAACTTTAACATTTAATTTACTCGGTGTTCCTGAATATTCTAAGGCATCTCCACCTAAATCACTACCAACATCAAATGCAAGTTTATCTTTTGTAATTGTTCCATCTTCAATTTTATCATTTGTTATTGCAGCATTCTCAATTTGGGTTGAGGTTATACCACCATCTGAAACTTGTAGTTTATTATTTACATTTATTTCAATTGTTGAATCATCTACTAAAACATTTAATTGATTTGGGCTTCCTTGTATTGATAGTGCATTACCTTCTAAATTAACTGATAATTTTTCTGGTGTTATTGAATCATCTTTAACTTCTAAATTTCCTCCACCGTCTAATCCAATTGTATCATTATCAAATTTAACTGAAATTTCTGTACCATCGATTTCAATAGCATCACCAGCAGTCACTGTACCTGCCCCTGAAAATTGTGCAAAACGTAATTCCTCAACACCAAGCTGAGTAGGTATAGTATCTGTTTCTTTAAGAACCCAACCCGTGGTTTTATTTAATGTACCCTTTGTAATAAAAGTGAACATTCCAGGTCTAACTTCTGAATTTTCAATAACCGGAGATGTTCCTATTATATTATTAGCATCTTCAGCACGATTCAATCTACTTTCACTATAATTATAAACCCATATACCATTACCTCGTTTATCTGTTGCATTTTTAATAAGAATTCTATCACCATCTGTTAATGTTTCACCATCAATATCAACAATAACATCAGTTTGAGTCCAATAATCATCAGTTTCTCCTGGATGATAATCCCAAGGAATTAATTCATCGGATGATGTAGTTGCAATTCTACAAGAATCTTTTGGTAAAAGACCTTGTGCTATTGCATCAACATACTGTTTATTTGCCGCATCATAAGGATTCTCAGGAGACTCAAGATTTGTAATTCTTACACCATCTAAATTAAATTCACCAACAATAGACAATTTTTCTTGAGTTACTGTATTGTTTTTTATTTGTTTACCATGTAATTGCATATTAATTTATTTTATTTTATTTATATATTCAACAAAAATAATTTTTACCATTCTAATTTACCCCAATCCATAGAAATATATGCCAATTCAGAATATTTACTTTTACCATCACCGATTTTTAATTTGTATGTTGAATATTCTCCCTCACCTTCATTTTCTCCGATTTCAAAACACATTTCTCCTTTTAATATAACAGGATCATTATCTAACCAATGATTTTTCCAATCATATTTTTGTCGCTGTCTTATTATATTTTCAGTTTTATTCATAACCAAATTTTATTTGTTTTATTTAATCTGCTTTTATTGTTGAAGTTCCACCCCATATAGAATATATATCTTCAAGAATTATATCATCAACTGTATATACTAAATAATATAATGAAATTTTATCATTTGCTGATAAATTATAATTATTGAAATCACCGTTCCAATATAATTCATCACCTTCAGGTGTTCCTATACTACCTTTTATATCTCTTATTTGTTTTGCTGTATCTCCACCATCGTCACTAAAATAACAATCACAGTTGAATTTTGTTCCATTACCCAATATCGTTCCTAAACCATTTATTTCAACCTTAACATATGATTCATTTGCTGGTGTATTTGTTATTTTAATTCCTGTTTGTTGGTTATCTCCATTGGTTTCAAGAGGTGTATAATTTTTATCTAATTCTGTAGATCTTATTGCAATTTTATTTAATAATACCCATTGTGCATTATTAATTGAATCATTGATAGATAACCATAAAACACTTTTTGTTTTGTTCCACCATAAACTTCCTGTTTCGGCTTGAAAACCACCAGTGGATTCTTCTTCACCAAAATCACAATCATATTGACTTGGATCTCTATTTTCAATAAAAGTTTTTCTTTGAAATCCCATATGACCAGAATCATCAAAACCCAAACCTATTAGATCTTCATGTATATTTACACCACCTGTTCCGGGTGTACCAACTCCACTTCCGCTTATTTCAACAACTAAATTATTTTGTAAAGAAATTAATAAACTTCTACAAAGGTGAGTTTCTTGGACTGAATATAGACTTGAACCATGTTTTAGAAGCTGTCCTTCTAAGTATATTTTTTTATACCTATAATCTTCTGTTTCAATATGCTCAAATATATGATTTTTTAAATAATCAATTAAATATGCAGGTGTTATGTTGGGTATTGGTGATGGTTGAGTATATAACAAATTTAATTGTCTTTCTTCTTTTTTCATACTAATACTCCAACTCCAAGGTCTTAATTGATGCCAAGATGTACTTCCATAATTAGAAGGTATTCTTACTATTGCCAATAATATACAATCATTAATTGTTTTTCCTGATGGTAAAAAATCACTAAATCGTTCTTCCTCATAAAAATATTCAATATTATTAGGACCTTTTACAGATACAATTTCTGCTTTTTTAAATGGTTGCGAAGAACTCATTTTATTTGTTCCTATTGCATATATCAAATCAAATCTTTCTCTATTTATACTATTTTTATCAATCTTAACATCACCAGCACTATTTGTTGCAACTGATTTGTGATAATATTTTTTTCCATTTATATTTACATAACCATTTGTTACTGTTAAATCTCGAGGTATTGATGCTGAACCAGGTTCAGCTGCAATATCTTTAGGAACCATAACTTGCATTCCCAATAATATTCCATTGTTTCTTCCAAGATATACTACATTATTTCCATCCGAAGAAAATATTTTTCCGGTATTGAGATTTATTGCAATTTCACCTTTATAAATTGTTTTATCATCCCATTCTTGAGGATCATCAATATGATTTGTACCTAATGGTGAAATACGTGGTACTTCTTTATCAGGTAAAAGTTTTGCAATTCTTCTTATATATTGAGTTATTAAATTACTCATTATTTTTATTTACAGTATTTTTTATGACGCAATCATAACTTGTAAATTGACTGCATATTTTAGAGGATTTTTAATCCAAATTGTTTCAATTAAATTCTCATCATCTTCTGTTATATCCTCATCAGATGAATTTGCATATAGTTTACCAAGTGTTCGCCAATTAATATTTTCAGTTTCTAATTGATTTTCTTTATATTCATCATCAAATGCATATAATAAATGTTTTTGATTTGAATCCGGGATAGGATCAGTAAACTCATCATAATTACAAATTATAAATAAAAACATACACCTTCCATTAGGATATCTAACTGCATTTCTGATAAGACTACTTGGAATTGCTTCGGTTCCTAATGATAGATTAATTATCAGATTTGTATTGGTTTCTTTTGCTCTTAAATAAATTTTTTTATCATCCTTATCAATATTATTATTGATTTCAAAATTGTTTCTTAAAAAATCATCATTATTTATTACATCTCTAAAATTTTTAATAAATTCATCAACATTTTCAGATGATTTAAATGAAACTGTTCTTATTTGTTCTAATGTACCTAAAATTCCTTGAATTTTTAATTCTGGAGAAGAATCAGATGATATTAATACTTTAGAAATATCAAGAGATTGGATTTCTCTTCTATATCCATAATTTGCAATATTACCTAACTCAATTCTCGTAGTTTCATTTGGATTAATTTTAATAGAAGTTGTAAAATAATTTTCTATTAATTGAAAAAAACCCTTATGACATAAGCAACCTAAAATCCTAGAACCTAAAGTAATACCTATTCTTCCAGGATCTATAAATTTTATTAGCTTGCGTATATCTAAAGGGTCTGGACATTGGAGTCCTGCTGTATTGTATGAATTTCTTTTTGCCATTATTGAATTATATAAACTTATCCAATACCTGGTGTCGTTTTCATATTAGGATGACGCTTACCAGATTTTGTTTTATTTATATATTCATTAATGTCTTGTTTTAGTTTAGGATCTTTAATAGAATCTACAGAAAATTTTTCATTGTCTTTTATTATTTCTGTCTCTTGCTTCTTTTCAACCTTTGGTGTTTCTTCTGTCTTTTCAACCTTTGGTGTTTCTTCTGTCTTTTCAACCTTTGGTGTTTCTTCTGTCTTTTCAACCTTTGGTGTTTCTTCTGTCTTATCCTCACTTGGTCTTAAATAATCAACAAGTGCTTTGATAAAACCTAATGCAATTAAAGGTAATAATGCACCACTAATTATTGATAATATTCTTTTTTGCATTATAACACTTTCACCTTGTAAACCGAATAATTCAATCCACCCAGTATAATTTTCTAAATGAACAAATGCATAATATGTGTTACCCATCATCATCACTAATGCTAATAAAATAAATATTGACCATACAATTGTTTTGTTCATTCGATCAAGAACAATAATTGAGGCTAGAGATGCGGCACCACCTACCTCAAAAGCAATCGCAAGTGTTATAGCTAATGACCTTGGGTTACTTAATTCAAAAAATTCAATAACATGAATCATTGATATTAAAGAAACAAATAACCATAATATTACAAATGTTGAAATAATAAACCAATGTATAGATTTGTTTCTATTCATTCTCTGTTAATTTTTTTATCTCTTCTTCTATTTCAGTTTGCCTACGTACATCTAACATTCTCCTATCAGTAGCCTGAATCATTCTCAATTCATTACGCAAACCTTCTATTTTTAAATCATTATTATTCGGTAATTTATCTATATATTTATATATATCATTTATTTTATTCTCAAACTCAATTACTAAAGAATCTGTTTTTTGTGCTTCGTTAATTTGTGATCTTCGTACAGAACAACTATTACACATATTTAAGAAACTTAAAGCTACTACAATTATTATTCCAATAATTAATGTTTTGATTTTTTTTTCCATATTAAAATTAATTTTTTTGTTTATTACAACATTCATCAAATATAACCTCTTTTAATATATCCATTGAACGTTTAAATTCCTCAATAAACTTATCATCTATCATTTCTTTTTTAAAACCAAAAGAATATAAAAATTCTAAGATTTTTTCATTTGAATATTCTTTTAGAGAATTTGATATGTATATAAAATCTAATATATTTTCTTCAAGTAATTTTCCTTTAATTATATTTTTTAATAATTGTATTTCTATATCAGATTGTATGTTGTTGTTATTATTTTTTTTCATTATTTTGCATTTCTTTTTCTGCTTCTTCTGGATCTACACCATGCTCAAGACTTGTAATTTTAAAGTTCAATTCTTCAAATTTTTTACCATCATTATCTTTCCTTGATTTTGCAGGGTTAATTGCTTTCAAAAAATCAACACATCTTTTTGCAGATTGATAACCCGTCCCTTCATGTTTTGATAAAAAATAATAAATTGCTTCTAATTCTAGAGGTCCTATCATAAATTCTTTTTTATTACCTGAAGTAATTTTTTCTAATGTTTTTACAATTTCAATAATACCAAGTGCCTCAGTAAATTTCCACTTAGCATCTTGTCTAACAAATTTTAACAATTCTTTGGCCATAGATTCTCCACCATCAATAAGATATTCTTTACTATCAAGCTCATCTTGGAATTTATCACGTTCCTTTGTTAACTCTTTTATAAGTTTTTCATTTTTTTCTTTTTTCTTTTCAGAATTTTCTACTTTTTTCTTTTCAGAATTTTCAATTTTTAAGTCTGCTTTTTTTGTGTTTTTCATAATTTTATTTTTTCGCGTTTTGTTTATTTATTTATTTATTTTTATTAAATTTAAAAAGAAGTTTAAATATATCTGATATTCAAATTTTGTTAAAATTATTTTTTGAATACCCCCAGGATACGAAACCCATATTACACCACATTCTATTGTTTTATTATATATTTCTTCAAATGCATTAATATATGCAGCAAGTTGTAACTTAAACTTTATAATTTTATTAGATGTAATATCAATATACTTAGATGAACTTTTAAAATCACTCAATATTATTTGTTTGGTATTATCAAGATATATTAAATCAACCCTACCTGCATATTTATATTTAAAAGAAACCATTAATCCTTCAATTAATAAAGGTTTATGCATTTCTTCTAAAAACTCCGAATGGTATAAATTATAAAATAAATTTCTACCTTTTTCTATTATAGATGAATCAAAATCTTTAAATTCTCTTGGTGTTTTTTTCTGAGAATATAATAAAGATTTATCTTTATCTTTAAATTTACTATAAGCCTTTGTATAATTTTCTAAAAAATTATGCATTACAGATCCACGATTGGCTGCATTTAATGATATTTTTTTAAAATCATCATCACCAATTTCCTTTTGTAATTCTTCTAAATATGGATCTCGAAATTTTGATATTATTGTAGTAACAGAAGGAAAATTAAATTCCTTATCTTTATATTTAATATTATATATTCCACCGGATCCTCTTTTACCTTTTATTTGCATTAGAATATTTTTTCTATAAATTCTTGTATAAAAGTTTTTATGTTATTATAGTTAAAAACAAGAATTGTAAAAATAGTCAATGAAAATAAATATTTAAGAGTTCTTAAAATTGTAATAGTTGTAAATAATGGAGAATATACAATAAGATATGATCTATCAGTTATTTGCTCAATTGCAGGATATACAATTTCATGTAAATCTAATTTTTTCAAATATGAATTTAATGGAATAATCTTTTCAAAAACCCTTGCACGTTTTACAGTATCTTCTTCACCTACATCTTCCTTTCTTATATTAATTACTGTATAAATTCTTCCAATCCAGTCGGATCTCAATTTCAAGGCAACCCATTGATCTGTTTCCTTTTGTTTTTTGATTGTTCTTTGTATATAAAAATAATTATTTATTTCTCTTAAATATAAATAAACTTTATTATTTCTAAATGATTTTCTTTTTTTAATTTTCATTTACACATTTTAATTTTTTATAATCATCTACTAAAACATTATGTTTTTCTTTAACTATTTCTTTTAAATACCTTCGAGCTTTACAAACCCAACCTTTTACTGTATTTTCATTTTCGTTCATGATTTTTGCAATTTCATTAAATCTTTTTTTCTCCAGTTCTTTTAAAAGTAAAGCATGTTTCCATTTTTTAAATTTACCGTTTTCTGGAAAGTTTTTCATTGTTTCAATTGTATAAGTATATAATTCATCAACTATTTCTTTTGATATTTTTTCATCACCATATTCATCAGGTTGTATTGAAAAATCCGATGAATTTTTATAATTAGTTACACCAAATTCCATCATTTCATCTAATGATGAGTTTTTATTTGAATATCTTTTTGATAATAAAGCCTCATGATATACTATCTTATGAGCCCATGTTGAAAATGCACCCTTTTCACTATCGTATTGGTGTATTTTATCCCAAATTTTTGAAAAAGAATCATTTATTATTTCATCGCGTTTTATTGGGCATTTTTCAATATCTATTATATGTTTATGAAAACCCGGTAATAATCTATCAATTAATTTTTTAAATTTCACTTCAGATTTTGTTTCAAACCATTCGTTTGCAAATTCTTGTATTGACTTTTCTTTTCTTCCCATTATTTTAGATATTTTAGATTTTAGATTTTTTAGTTTAATATAAACAAATATACAAAAAATTTTTGACAATAACAAACTTTTTTTTCATATTAAAATTTTTCTATAGTTATATTTGTTTCTGAAATTAAATCATTATTTAATGAACACTTATCATATTCATTTAAATAAATAACTTTTTTTATTCCCGATTGTATAATATTTTTTATACATTGATCACAAGGTTTAAATGTCACATACATTACACAACCATCTAATGATATTCCATTTTTTGCGGCAAATAATATGGCATTTAGTTCTGCGTGAATTTCATATATATTTGACCATTTATGATGATCTTTTCTATTAAAATTTTCTTTATTAAATTTATCACAACAATTTAAATAACCTTTTGGAGAACCATTATAGCCCATTGATATAATTCTTTCATCTCTAACTATTACTGCACCAACCTGAAATGATACACATTTAGATAATTTTGCAAGCCCAGTTGCAGTATTCATAAAAAATTTATTAATAGCTTTCATTTATTTTTTCTTTGATGCCTGTTTTTCTTTTTTAACTTTTGGTGACTGTTCTTCTTTTTCAGCTTTTGATGCCTGTTCCTCAGGTTTAGTAGTTGTTTGTTTTATATTTGTTGAAAATAAAGAAAAAATTTCTTGAACTTCATCATATGGATATTTTCCCATAACATTAATTATAGTATTAATTTGTTTTTCTGTAAATTCCTTTGAATTTAACATTCGTATGGCTTGAGCAACATCCATAAAAGGCTTTGAACCTAAATAATTTCTAAGTATTTGAGTTAATTTATCATCAACTTCAAAAATTTTTTCTGCTTGTACTTGTTCTTCAGTCTGTTTTTTCATATTTATTATTTTTATTTATAAATTTAACCAAATTTTATTAAAAAACAAAATTTTTAGCTAATTATTTTTATTTATTTGTAATTATTTCTATTATTTCCATTATTGTATTATTTTGTAATGAAATTTTCATATCCCAGGGATATCCCCATTGTTCCCAATTTTCAAAATCAATATCATCCGCAACCCATCTTCTATGTAAACTATCATAATTATCACATCTTTCTTCAATTCGCTGTTTTCTTAAAGAAATTGAGGTTTCTAAATAAATAACAAGAAAATTATCACAAGAAACTTTTTCTATAATTTTTTTAAAACCTCTTGGTGTTAAAATTAATATATCACTTCTTTCAAATTCTTCATATGAAAGACCATAATTCCAACCATTAAAAACATCAGTTTCAATAAACTTACCGTTTTTCTTCCGATTATTAAATTCATTTTCTGAAATAAATTCATAATCTACATAATTTTTTTCTAATTTTCTTTTTGGACGAGACGTTGTACTTAATTGTGTTTTTAATCCAAATTTACATAATTCATTGGCAAGTGTTGTTTTTCCACTACAACTTTTTCCTATAAATACTAATTTTTTCTTCATTAAAATACTAAATTAACATACAATTTATATATACATAACTTATAAAAAGTTTTAAAATTCTCGTGTATGAGAATACTTGGTGAGATCTGTATTTGTTGATCTTATTCCCATTGTAAAATAAGGAACTTGTGATGAAAATTGTGATTTCATAAAGGATACAATTTTATCACCCGGTTGCATCCCAGCAGCACTATCAGGAACAGGATAATCATTAGTATTTGCTGTTTTTTCTTTTGATTTTAAATAATCATTATAATTTATTATTTCTTTTTCCATATTAATCATCTAGATTTGAAATTTTAATAAAAGATCCTGAAACATCAACACCATCTGATATTGTTGCATTTAATATATTAACCGAATTTCTTATTTCATCAAGTCTTGACATCATTTGATCATGTGTTTCCTGTCTTGTTTTTTCTAAATTTGCTTTTTCTGTTAAATCCGCTTCATCTCCACCCAATCCTAAAAATCGTTGACCTTGTTCTGTTGCTGTTGCTGACTCGGTTGGTACAGTGTCATCTTCACCAGATGTACCAAATGCTTCACTAACAAGATCTAATCTTGCAGAAAAAGCACGAGGACTCATTCGTGTAAATGCTATCATTGAATTTGTCCAATCTTTATATGAATCAATTGCATTAGGTGTCATTTTTAAAAAATTATCAGAAAATGTACCCATTGAAACAGCCATTTTATCAAAAGATGCTACAAATTTACTAAAAGGACTTTCTATTTTTGCAAGAGTTTCTAAAGTTTTTGTAAATTCACTTGCAGGTTTCTCTATTTTATCATCTCCAAATATTCCTAATATTCTTGTTAAAGCGGTTTCAATATTATCAGCTATTTTAGAAACAGTTACAGTTTTAACTTTATATTTTATTTCACCTGTTTCTGGATCTATACTATCAATTACTTTAACACTTTCTAAACTGGCAAATGTATCAAAAGCACCGGCTAAACCTGTTAGCATTGGTCCTACACCACCCAATGACTCTAATGACTTTCTTTCTCTTCTTCTAAAACTTATATCTTTTTTCTCAAATACGTCCAATACCATTGTTAATGCAGTTCCAATGTTTTTTGTAATATCATCAATATCTACTGGGTCTTTATGATATATTGGATCACCATCAGATGTAAATTCTTTTACTCGTTTTATATTTTTTATATCTGAAAATGTTTTAAAACTTTCTGTTAAACCACTTAGCATTGGTCCTACACCACCAAGTGCTTTTAAACTTCTTCTTTGTTTTCGACTAAAATCTAATTCTGCATCTTCAAAAGCTCCTAATACTGATCCAATTGCAATTGCAATATTTTCTGCAACTTCACTTACATTTACTTTATGGTGATCATATATTGGATTCCCATTATCATCATAACCTTTAATTATTGGAATTTTTTCAAGACTTGCAAATGTAGCCATACCTTCACCAATCATTGATAATACTTTTCCTAAACCTAAACTTGAAGAAATACCAGTTTCAAATGAACTTTTTCCACCTGTAAAAATTGAACCTATTGGATTTCTTAAAAAACTACCTATAAGATTATCTTTTGTTGATCTAATAATCTCTTTACCAAGTTCAGAAAATATATTAAAAACACTACCGTCTAAACTGAAAACTTTTTTAATATTTTCAATTGCCTTTGTTAATCGTGCTGCTTTATTGAAATTGAATATTGGATTTCCATGTTCATCATAACCTTCAATTCTTGGAATTTCATCTAAGTGTGCATATGAACCAACACCACTTGCAACTGATGAAAGAACTTTACCAATATCGGCGGCAATTTTTACACCTCTACTAAAAGGTGATCTTGCTAAATTGATACCTGTCATAATACTTACTAAATTTGGAGATCTGTCTAAATCTGCTTCTTTTGATAAATCAATAAATGGTTGTAATATATTAAATTTATCATCAACACCACCACCAAATACAGATTTCATATTTTCAATTGCTATTGACATCTTAACAGGTTCACCATATTCTGGTTTTCCTTCTTTATCATATCCCACAATGGTAGGAATACTATCAAGTCGACCCCATGTTGCAACACCTTCTGCTATATTAGATAAAGCTTTACCAATACTACCTGCAATTCTTACACCTCTACTGAAAGGTGATCTTGCTAAATTAACACCCGTCATTATACTCATTAAATTTGGTGATCTACCTAAATCAGCTTCTTCTGATAATTCAATAAATGGATGTAAAATATTAAATTTATCACTACCACCACCTAAAACTTCTTTTATATTTGAAATTGCATTTTCAACATTTAATCTTTCTTTATCATAAATTGGGTTTCCATTATCATCATAACCTACAATCATTCTTATATTATCAAGTTTTGCCCAATCTCCAATACCACCAGCTAAACTACTTAGGGCTGATGATATATGTCTTAATGTTCTTGAACCTCTTCTTGCTCTTGCTGCTGTTCTAATACCACCTATATCAACAAACATATCTCTAAGTGATAACAATTCATACCGCATCTTTTCATAATCTGTATCAATTCCAGCAGTTTTATCATATTCTTTTAATCCTATTCCAATTGATTTTATTGCACCACCTACAGCAATCATCGATCCTGCACCTAATAATATAAGAGGAGATGCCATTCCTACTGGTACAAATGCCAATCCCAATCCTGCAATTGTCATACCCATTGTAGCAAGATTTCTAAGCATTTCTTTTGGATCCTGTGTTGGTAAAGAATCATAAAAACGTTTTAAACCAGAACTTAAAATAATTAATGAACCTCCTACTGCTATCATAGCTGCTGCACCTAAAGCTACAAACTTAACCGCAGCACCTAGTCCCGCAAAAGCTAATCCTAATCCCACAATTGTTGTTCCTAAAACACCAAGACTTGTAAATCTTTCAGCTGATGTTTTTCCGGGTAAATTATCAAATAATTTTCCAACTGAATATCCTATAACAATTAAACCTAATCCCATTAAAGCTACTGCTAAACTTCCTTTTAATATATTAGTTGACATTTGTCCCATCAACATAAAAGATAAACCAATACCTACAACAGATATTGCAATTGCAGCACCAAGTTCAAATGGTTTTACACCGAATAGTTTTGAACTAGCAGCAAAACTTAATGCCATTATTCCGACGCCAATTGATAAAAATAAAAATCCTAATCCAATTCCTTGCATTGCTCTAACACCTCTTCTTATAGGTCTTCCTGCTAAACCTAAAAGTGCAAATGCTAAACCGATTCCGGTAATAGCACCAATTATTCCAAGAACACCATGTAAAAGTCCTTTACCACCCATTAGTGCACCTATTACAGCAAATGTTAAACCTAGTATAGCAATACCACCAGCCAGAAACAGAAATCCTTGTCCAACTCCTCGTAATGCATTTATTCCTCTTTCAACAGGAGGTAATGCAAAAAGCATCATTGCACCGGCAAATGCAACTAATGAAAGTGCCATTCCACCAACTGCTTTAAGCACTCCACCTTCTCCAGGCATCAGTGCACCTATTGCAGCAAATGTTAAACCTAGCATAGCAAAACCACCTGCAATCATCATTAAACTACGACCCATTCGCTCAAATGATCTTGCCCCTTCAGTTATCTCTCTATGCCGCTCTCCCATATAATCAAAAATTCTACCATAACTATAAAGTGTAAGTATTATAATAGGCTGTAAAGGTAATGTTGCGGTTGCAACAATACCAACAAATGCTAAACCTTTAGCAAAAGTACTTAATGTTCTTGAGACAGTTTCTAAACTGTCTGCTCCGGCTTTTACTTTGGTAGGATCTCGTTTTTCAAATGTTTCATATAAATTATCAATAAAATTAATAAAGCTTGTTCTTACGGGTCTAGGAACTAGTGCAAATCTCAATAATCCCGATGATATTGAACTTATTCCTTTTCCTATTTTTGCAATATCAGCAATTTCAGTTGATTTTATATCTTTATGTGTTCCTTTAAGAATACTTATAATTTCATCAAGTTTTTTAACAACAATTGAATCTTTTTCTTTGCTAACTTTCCCACCGGTCATACCACCCGCAACCTCAGACACCTTCCCAGTAGTCTCGGCAATTTTTTCAACATTAGAGTTAATTTCTCTAATATTTTTCTCTGTTAGAGTAACAACATTTAAAATTCCTTTAAGTGTTTTGTCTGGAGTGGGCATTTAATTTTTATAATTTAAACTTTGGTAAATTTGGTCTTGAAAAATTACCTTGTGATTTTTGTTGTTTTTTTAATTCTTTTTTATAATCCATCATTGAACCCTGTTCTTTCTTTTGCTTGGATTCTTCTTTTTCTCTTTTCTTTTTCTCTTCTTCATTCCATTCTTTAAAATGCTCAATTAAATATTCGAGTCTATAAAATTCCATTTCTGCAATTTCACTGGGTTGTAAATTCAAGTGTTTTAACAATAAAAATTCCATTTTAGACAAGTTCATCCAAGATATTTGGAATAACGAAAATAGCCTTAAGTCCTCCTTGAAAGGAAAGTGGCACAGTGGCCTCCTCGCCACTATCAACCGAGGCAGTGATTGTTGGATTAATACTATTTTTAACCAATTCTACAACATTTGATGCAATTGAGATTTTTTCTAAACTCCAGTTATTAGAAGCTTGTTGTTCACCGTCAAAAATTTCTTTTGTTAAACCTCTCCAATCTTCAAATAAAAATAAACAATATTTTTCAAAATCTTCATCAACTGTTTGTCTATTTTGACTTTTTTCTTCTCTATATGTTTTTAGAAAAGATGTTATCCCAATACTGGGAATATGCATTTTAAACTTTTCACCATTTGATAAAGGAAATATAAAACAACGTTCTGTTTCTGAATAAAATTTCATAAGTTTTTCACTCGGTTTAAAATAAGAAATAATATCTTTTGTTACTTCAAGTCTTTGGTTTCCTCCGGATTGTAAAGGTACATCTGTATAAAGTTTATTTTCTCCATTTTTAAAAGTAAATTCTCTAATTGCGAATAAAAGATAAAATCTATCAATTTCTTTTAAATCTTTGAAAAATGCACGTTTTCCAGGTATTACCATTTGAACACATCTTTCAATAACATAATTGATTGTATCATCTATTGCTAAACCATCTGTTTCATCAATAGTTGACCAATGTCTAATTTCTTTAACATTTGCTGCACGAATTGCAATTTTTGTCCCGGCCGGATAAAATAAACCTTGTGATGGAATACTTTGCAAAGGAACATTTTTCCAACCTATTTGATCCCTTGATTGTTCTTTAACCTTTTCTTCAGGTTGATTATCTTTTATATTCCCTAGATTTTTTTTAGGTTGTTGTGTTTGGCCATTTTCTTGTTTTTGGATATCTTCTTTTGCTGCTTTTTCGATATCTTCTTTTTTTGTTGTCATAATTATTTCTGTTTTAATTTAATTAAATTTTGATTTTTTGTATATATTTAAATTTAAAAAAAACACAAAAATATAAAAAATAAAAATGCTGACTATTAAAAAATAACCAGCATTTAAATTCTTTCATTGTGTTAATTCTTATAACCAAACTTCATCCCAATCATCAACTCCAAGTGTCCAATCTTCAATTCTATAAACCTCTTCTGATGTCCAATCAACTCCATCTGGACCAGGTACTTGAGACATTGGGAAACATACTTGATATGTAATTTGTCTAAATATATCACCATTAGCATTAAATTGTGTAATGATTATAGGCCCTCCGTGATAATCTCGCTTCATACCAAATTTACCTGTAAGTGGATTGTATGCTAAATCACACCATCTTCTTAATGCTTTATATACATACATTTCATCACTATCATTTAAGTTAACTTCAAAACTTAAAGTTAAATCTTGTGTTTGGTCTGGAACTGCCCCACCTACATATCTACGTTTTGCATTTTTATATGTTTGTTGTGCTATACTTTCAGGAAACTTATTTAATGAAATTTCACCGATACTTAGTATATTATTCATTACTAACGGCCAGTCGGCAATTCCCGGGGGAGGTGTTATTTGAATATCAAAATATGCTAAAAATACTGGATCCCAATGTTTTTGAGCGGGTATACTTGATTTATAATGTGGTAATCCTGCCATAATTGTGTTGTTTTTTTATTATTTTATTTATATATTTTATCTTCAATAGTTTTTTGTACTTTCTTAAAATTATTTAAATCAATGTTTAAGCTATCGTAAAACCACCTGCTGCAATTGCACCAGTTTTTAATACAGTAATTCTATTAATTACTTTTTGCATTCCTCTTGCAGGTTCTATTCCTATATCAATAATACCAATATTTTGATCTATTATCTCAGGTGTATTATTGCTATCATCCATTATTACTAAGAAGTCGAATATACCTCCTGCATTGTGTACTCCTTGTAAATATCCTTCAACAATTGTTCTTATTTCAAGTCGAGTTCTAGCATCGTTATATTCAAATACATAATTAGATAAAACATCTTCAATTGCCTCAGTAACAGTAATTAATAAATCACGAACATGTAAATTGTTAAATGCAGTTAATGTTTTTTGATATGCAGATTGGTTACCATAAATCATAGGACCAGTTCTACGTGTTGTTATTATTGGATTTATTCCAAAGGGCTCAAGATATTCTCTATCCGCAAGTAAATATTCATATTCAAGACCTACAAGTCTTGGGTTTGATAAAACACCACGACGAGGACCTGCAACAATTGTATAAGGTTGTCCTGATGTAAATTTTCTAATAAAATTATTAGAAACATCCGCCGCGGGTGGTATATGTTTATTTTTATTATTTTCTCTTATTTTTAAGAACGGGCTAAATATACCTGAAAATCTTGCACCATTTTCATCATCCGGTAAACTAAATCTATATGATGGTCCTAATGATAAATTACCTCCACTTGCAATATATTCTGTTCTTAAAACAGGTTTAGGTTCACCAAGATCTGGTCTCGGTTCATCTGTAAACCTAGGATCTGTTGATTGAATGAATTGTGCAATTGATGGTGCATTTATAATAGCCATACAAGTATATCTTTTCTTAGCAAGACGAGATAAAATAACCTTAGGTCCACACATAGGTTCAAGACCTCCACTAAATGTATCAATTAAATATCTAAAGTGTATTATTTCTTTATCCACTAATGTATCTCCAAGATTTGTTGTTTCTATTACATTAAGAATTTTCCATAATTGCTCAGGTGTTCCTGGCATATGATATGATGTTAATTTAAACCCCCCTAAACTAGCAAATTGTAAATGTTTTGCAATTTTTGGTATAGGATAAAATCTTGTAACATATTTAACTTTTTCCCCATTGACGATTTTTTCTAATGTTCTAACAGGTTCATTTACAACAATTTCATATTCTACATAACCAGTTTCAGTATTTGTTTTTCTAAGTTTTTGTGTAACTTTTGTTAACCCAGGATCTTCAGTATCTTCTACTACTAAGAAATGTCCTACATCAATTAAATGACCATAATCAGCACCTACCCTAAAACTTGTATGTGTAGCATTCATTGTATTATTAATAAATGGAATATTTTGTTCAATTTTTTCAACAGAAGAATTAATTGCAATATATCCTGAACCTGCGTAATCGGGTAAATCTTGTTCTTTTACAATTTCCATCCATTCAGTATCATCACTTGACCATGTTGTTTCAAAACCACTTTTTGTATATGATGGTGCATCAGATCCAATTGTAACATAATTACTTGGTGGTGTTGATAAATTCATATCAGCCCATTGTGTAATTCTTTTTGCTGATAATCCGTAATATCCAACTTTTTTATTAAATGATAAATAATTAAGTATTGAGAAATTCTCATTTGTTGATATATAATCACCATTTATAATTAATTTATTTTGTATATGTTCAAATAATTTATTACCAGGATATACATCAATATAATTTATATCTTCTTCTTCTTCATCAAATATAACAGATGATTTTTCTATATATTGAAATTTTTTAATCTCAGCATTTTCAGTATCAAGTATATTTGCTATATAATCACTATGTTGACTAATAACACAAACTGCTACTGATTTATTTATAATTTCATTTTCATCAATTTGCATATTTTCATCAAGCCATTTATCATAGAATAAATAACTCTCATATCCTGAAATATCTTCTAATTTTTCATAAAGTTTAATTTTATAAGAATTAGAAGGTGTACTTAAAGCCTCAGTGGTTTCAACTACATAATACTTATTTAAACCTTTAATATAAATCAAATCATTTGGTTCAATATTTGGAGATACCTCAGTAAATTCTATTGTTATCTCATTATCTCCCTGAATCGCATTTGTTACTGTTGCATTATTATAAACACCTGCACTTGTTGTATTTTTGTCTGGATTTGATAAAACAATTTCCAATGATGTTCCTGTATTATTAACTGAATTTACTTTTACAAAATCATTTTTCTTTGACTCATCACCATAAGATTTAACCAAGCTATTTTCTGTTAAATTCATCATCAATTCATTATAATCATTTAATGAAAAGTGTTGATTTGGAAATGTTGGCTTTGGTTTTGGTATAACAAGAGTGTTCATAAATGGACTTGAATCATCTATAAACGGTAATGATTTAATATAAAATGGATAACCATTAAAATCATTAACATGATATTCTTTAATTTCTATTTCATTCTCAAAATTAGGATATGAACCAAAAAACAATTCGTCACTCAATGGAGAAACATATGACAAAAAGTTCATTGTATCTTTTTTAGATTTAACTAAACTATGACCAACTAAATCAAGTTTGTGTTCTGAAATATCATAATCATCAAAAGCTTCTTTGTTAATTGTCATAAATACTCCGGTTGTTGCTAATGAATTGTTTACAATAGTTTCAATGTATTGGTTTGTTCCAGTTTTATCTGTAAACTCAGGAATTATACATCCTGTCATATTTGCAATTAATGTAGTATTTTCATCTGCAATAAAATTTTCAATCATTTCGGTTTTTATACCGTTTTTATCAAAAAATTTTGAATAATCTGGATCTGCACTAAGTGTATCATAATTAGTCCAATCACCTTCCATTATAATAACATCAATAAAATAATCTGAAATAAAATCAAATTCTCTTATATAATCAGGTACATTTCCTGAGCCATAAAAATCTCTAGCTGTTATTTCAAAACCTGATATGTTTCTAGCTTTACGTGTTATAACAGAAATTGGTCTTTGTCCCAAATTTGTAAAACTCATTAATTTGTTTGCGGTTAAAGGATTGTTATTTACAATTGCTTGAAAATAATCGGAATCTGCAAACCAAAATCTTTCTTTATTATAAAAGGATGATAATAAATCTTTTTGTGTTTCACTATTATCTTCTGCAATACTTAGTGAATATGATTTAAAATCAACTTTATCACCATCTGGTGTATTATTTAAAGATAATAAATTTAATGCAAAAACTGGACCTGTTTGAAGACAAGTTTCAATTGATCTGTGAAAAAACGAACCTTTCTTTTCAAGAATAGGATCAATTTCTCCAAATATTTTTCTTGCCGATTTAACATCTCTTAAAAACACAGGTGCATTAAAGGGACCTTTTCTTGAAAAACCCACAACCAATCTAGTTGTTTGTGTAGTTATTGTTATAGATTCTGATGCATCAAACTCTACAGTATAAATACCAGCTGCTTTAAATTTATTTAAATCTAATGTTAATTTTGCCATCTTAAAATTATTTTATTTTATATTTTATTTATATATTTCTTAAAGAATAAAAATTTTTACTTTTTTGTTTTTTTATATATATTCATTTTACAAATCATTAATTACATAAAGTCACTCATCCATTTAATATTTTCAACAACTTCATTATCACCTGGTGCATCATTAATTTTTTGTTCAATAACTTTTTTTAATTCGTTAGGATTTTTATCAAAAATATCTTCTATAAATTCAAAAAATGCTTCATTTTCAAAAAATGTTACAAGATTAATCAATGTCATTGCAATATCATCATGTCCTGTTTGTGCTTTGTATCTTCCATTTTTATCCAAACCAAATGCACCCACTTCATTAAACGTATTTTTTTCTGTAATTATAATTTTTTTAGATCTAATCATATTTCTCAATTCTCTTGAATACATTTCTTTATTATCTGTTTTTATTTTTACACCTGCTTTGAGTATATTTGATGCAAGAGAATGTAATGTATGTATGAATATTTCTGGATAATATTCTTCATGTCTTTCTAATCTATTAATTACAACTGATCCTTTAAAATTAATTTCTAAAACAATTCTTACAATGTTTTGATTAAAAACATTAAAAACTAAATATGATAAGATATTTGAAAATTCCTCAACAGAATATGTATTTGAACGCCATATCCCTACTTGTCTTAATCTAAAAAACGATGCTTCATTTTCAAATGTTCCAATTTTTCTAATCATTGATAATGATTGAATTTCAACTTTAAAAATATTACAAATTGTATAATCTTCACCAACACCATCACCTAAATCAATACTTAATACAAATCTATCTGTCTCTGGATTAATATTATTTGGATCAAAACTATCATCCCATCTTAATTCGTTATATTGATCATCAAGATCTTCAAGTTCATTAATTTCCTTCCATTTAAATTCATTTTTAATTCTTTTTAAATATGTTAGGATATCGCTTGAAAGTAACATTCTAGATGATGCTAAAAATTGGTTCCCATATTCCTGATTAAACAGTTCTTCTGAACCTAAGTTTGCAATTTCTCTTTGTTTCCATTTTTCATCCTTTCCTGGTACTTGCCACCAATCTACACGAATTGATTTATATCCATTTTTACCATCAAGTGCATTAGAATAAATATCATAAAATAAATTCATCCCATTTGGTGTAGAACTAATAATTATTCTTGATATTTCAGAAGAAGATAACGTTGGATAAATAGATCTATAAAAAGATGTTAAATAATTTTGTGGAATATGTGCAAACTCATCTGCATATAATAAATGTATAGTAAAACCTATAGCTGCTGTTTTTGTCGTTGCTTGTGAAAATAGACGAACGCCATTATCAAATTTCATACCGGTTGCCCCATTGTTTGTAACACCAGGTTTCATAAAAAATGGTAAATGTTGATATACAATTCTTATCTTATCAATAATTTCAATAGTTGTTGTCATTTTGTTTGCTATTGCTAAAATGTTTCTATCAAAATGAAAACATAAATACCAAACTATAAAAATTGCTGATGTAATCGTCTTACCCGTTTGTCTACTCGACATCATTACGACAAATCTATTATCTTGAAAATCACTTAACATATCTTCTTGATAATCTCTTAGGTTAATTCTTGCAATACCCTCATCGGTCATCGCAAAACAATATTTTTGTGCAAAATATAAAACATCATTTGCACATTTTATTATCTCATTTTGTTCTTCTTTTGTGTATTGAAAATTTATATTGGCTTTACGTAAGCTCAAATCACCTTCATGAAAACAACCTACATCAGCATCTTCTCCATTCTCAATCTTTCTAATCTGTTCTTTTACTTTTGTGGACGTCCAAATAGTGTTACTCATTTTCTTTGTTTATTTTTTCTGCATTTTTCTTTTCTGCATTTACATCGTCAACTGCACCTCTTACTCTTTGCATAAAGCTTCTGGTACCTCTTTCAACTCTTTCTTCTTCATTATCTTCTTCTTCATCATAATCACTATCAAGTGTATTTTCATTTTTTTTATTTTTGTAATCTTCTTTAATATTTTTAAAATTATTTTCCATCATCACTACATATTGTGCAATTGTTTTTGTCAATTCTAATTTGGAGCGTTGAAAACCCGAAAGAACTTCAAATTGTCTTGGATGCATATTGCCTTCATCTATTTGCTGAATCATTTTAAATATAGCGTATTCCGCAACTTTAGATTGTTTTATCATATCGGTCATTGTAATAACATCAGCATTTATTTTTTGTTGAATATAATGTTCTTCTTTAATAACATCTTCTTCTAAATAAAATTTTGCACTTGATTCTACAATATCAGTTGCTTCTTGTATAGAATTTTCCTCAATTTCCTCATGATTAAACACTATAGGTTGAGATTTTGGTGCAAGATCCATTGCCTCCTTTGTTAAATTATCTAAACTTTCACCTGATTCTTTTATCAATTCTTCAAGTTCTTTACGTTCATCAATTTTTTTTTCTCTTTCTTTTTGGTTTACTTTTTTGTTATTCATAAATTTCTCCTTTTCTTACTTTGTGTTTCCAACATATGGTATTTTTAATAAATTTAATGCATTATCGGCAAGTATTAGCTTTTGTGAATCTTGTACAATATTTTGATTTAAAATTAACGACTGTTTCTCTTGTTCTATTATTTCATTAAAAATCCTTATATTGGTTAATAATAAATTTGTTCCTGGTATTATATAATTTTTATCTGTTTCTTTATCTTCTGATATTATTCCATTTTTTGTATCAGAATATACAAGATTCAAATCTGTAGTTTTTTGCGAGATGTTTTTATTCATTTCCCAAACAGAACAATTCATTTGACCAAATGTGGCTGCATAATTAAAAGTTAACCCATACCATTGATCTTGTAAATTGTTTTCTAATATAAAATATATAACATCTTCATTTATATTTAATTTTATATATTGTCCCGCGATTAATGAAATTCGCCAGCCTTTTGTTAACTCTGGTGAGCCAATCTCAGACATTCCATCTATAAAAATTTCTTCGAAGCATCTTTTTGTATACCAACCCGGTGCAGTTTTCCAATTTGATGATATTGAATCTAAGTGTTCTAATACATTATTATCTACTTCCAGTTCATATGTTTTATTATCTATATTATTTACAATTTCTCCGAAAAAATTTAATTTTCCTTGTCTGTAAATTTGTAATTTTATACCTTCTTTATATTGTCTATTTTTTTGTAATTGAATTTTCACAATATTATTTTCAACTGATATTATTTTTACTAAATCTATAGGAATTAAAAAATTTGGATTTGTTTCTTTAAACCAACATGTAAAACTAAAGTTATCCGATTTTTTAAAATTTGATGAAATTGAATATTCAACACCAATGTTATTTTTATCTAAATTAAATATTGTGCTCAAATCATAATGTGTTTCAGAAATTACAGTTGAATGATTTTCTATTTTTTGAGAATATATTTTCAATTCTTTATTAACATATTTTCTTATAGGATCTCTAAGATTGCTTCCAACCAATCTGTCATATTGTTGGGGTTTTGTTATCTTTTCAGCTTCCTTTTTAAATTCTTCACCAAATGCTTCATATGAATCTTTAGTAATATCATCAAGTATTTCATTAACATCATCAGATGCATATGAATCAGATTTTGAACGATATTTCATTAAATCAACTTTCCAATATGCAATTTGCATCATAAAATCTCGATGTGGTGATACACTTCTTATTTCATATAATTTACTTGGCATGAAACTAAAATGAATAACATCTCTACTTTGGGGTACTGCACCTACTCCAAAAATTTCTTCAAAATTTTCTTTAACGATATGAATCTCAAAAGGTTCTTCATATCCCATATCGTGTAACATATAATTTATATTATCATCTGGGAATTCGTTATCAGGAACCATTATTTTAGTACAAATAGGATCTTGGTGATCAAATAATGTCCATTCTCTAAATATGACATCTCCAGAATCTTTTCTTGGACTTACTTTAAAATATGAAACATCCAAGCCAAACATATTTTGAACTTCATAACAAATATCTTTATAAAAATCAATAGCAGGGTTTACAAGATATGGATTAAAACGTGAATTGCATTTTTTGAGAATTTCACCTCTCATTGAACCGTATTCTACTTCACCAGTATGACCTAATCTATATCCGTGTGGTATATATCCTTTGTTTTTATCTTCGACATCATACTCCACTTCAATACCGATATCTGATATTTGAATACTGCCTATTGTTGTCAATGTATATCTAAAACGGAAGTAAAATTTATCTTTAGGAAGTAAATTATCTTTGGATAGTTTTAATAAATTTTCTTGATCTAAAATTGACCAGAATGACCAAACTTTATTATCATAAGACCAACTAAATTGTTTTAATATTTGTCCAAACCCAGCAACTTGATCATAATAATTGTTGATTTTTATTACATTTTCAAATGGATCTTTAATATTAACAACTACAAATTGACCAGATTGTTTAAGACTAATAGGCTGCATATAATATGAATTTTATTTATATATTCATTTTATATCCAGCATATTGTTAAAGTATACTAAAAAAATTTTAAAGTAGCCTTATTGTTCTATAATTTTTTCAAGTTCTTCTAATTCTTTTATAAATTTATCATTAAATTTTTTCAAAACTTCATCAAAATCTTTTCTTGAACATTGATTTATCTCACAATAATATTTCACAGTGGTTTCTTTTATATTAAATTTTGATTTTTTTATTTTCTTTGATTTTTTTATTTGCTTTAATGTATTAAAAATCCACCCAGGTGTGTTGCTATAAATTTTTGATAAAGAATCACACCAGTATTGAGTAGCCTCAGCAGTGTTGATTTTTATATTATTTAACATGTGTGCCTGTATAGGATAACGAATAGAAAAAAATCGATTCATCATAAAAAAATTTTTACTTTTTTCATATGATCTCAATTTTGTAAATTCTTTAGGTTTTTGAAAAAGCAATTTTATATAATCAAATAAAGATAATGATTTCATATTTTAAAATAACGATTTTGATGGTTTATCTTTTTTAATATTATCTGGACTTGCATCTGAAAAAATATCTGATTTGATTGAAATTTTTTCTGAATATTTACTACCTTCTAAAATACTTTGCATATCCATTTTGTTTAAATTTGGAGATCCATAATTTTTAAATTTTATATAATGTTCATCAAAAAGGTTTTGTATATTTATTGGAATAGTATTATGATCTAATTTAACCAATTTTGTATTTCTTTTTAATTTTTCACTAATAAGATCAATATCTAAATATTCTTTTTTGATTAAACCTTTTTCTATATTTTTTTTGTATAATTCTTTAATACTATCAATTATTATCTGAGAATATTTACTTAAGTTATTTATATCAATGCTTTTTTCTTTTTCTAAAATTTTTTCTTTTATAATCTCAGCTTTTTTTGGTGATAATTTATTATTTATTATTTTTTTATTTTTTTGCTCGGTCTGCCATGTCAAAATTGAAGGAACATTATCACCACTGTCACCACATATTATTTTTTCAAATAAAATATCTTTTGCATTTACTTCAATTATATGAGTCTCAAGAATAACTTTTTTTACAATTTCATATGACGAAGGTATAAATTCTGAATCCATAAATATATCAACAATATCTTTATGTTCATTTATTTTTTTATCTAACCAATCATTAAAACCCTCAGCAGCTATCATTTGTCTTAATGTAGATTTTGTATTAAATACACAAACAAAATTCTTATCGTTATATTCAACAAGTTGACTTATATCACCATCACCAGAAAATATAATAACGTTTTCACCTTGTTCATATAATTTTTTTGCCCAAAAATACATTAAATCATCACCCTCACAACCTTTTATTTTTGATGTAACAAAATTTCTTTTATCTAAAATATCAAAAAAATCTTGGTTTACCTCAGCAAAAGCATCCCAGTCTACTGCATTTTCATCCTTTGTTCTGTTTGCTTTATAACCATCATTTTCTAAGATTGAAACAAATTTTCGCCAGGAATGATCATCTACTGTAAATACTATTTTATCAGGTGTTTTGAAAAATCGTATAAGAAATGCAAGATCCATTGCTATTTTTCGCATATACATATTCTTATCTTTCTGTGAACCTAACATTCTTCCTTTTGAATAATTACCGGTTGCATATAAAGATTTGTGAAAATGATTATGACCGTCAATTATAATATTTAATTTTGAAGAACTCATTATACATAATTATATTTTGTTAAAACTTTTTTTATTCTGTTATCTAAAACTTCTTTCAGTTTATGTAAACCGTTTACAGTTTCTAAACTTCCGTTGAATAAATTTTCTTTTACTAAAAATCCTTCTTTTGTTATAAGAATAATATATATTCTCCATCCAATTTTAACAACATCAAATTTTTTTGTGTGAAGTTTTGGATAAAATTTAGAAATATATTCTTTAAGATCTGGTGTTGTTTTTAAAAACATAATTTATAATTTTGAATAAGGAAAATTATTTCTAATGTTATGATAAAAATAACTTCCGGTTGATGCTGCATTTATAAAACTTTCATAATCTTCTTTATTGAAATTGGAATATTCATAAATTGAACCGTTTTTAAAATGTACAGTTAATATATTTTCTTCTTCATTAAAAATACTTTTTTCTAATGTTGAAGAATCGTGATTTTTTTCAATTTCCATTTTATTTTTTGTTTTTAATTTCTCCATATGTACTTATACCTATTATCGTTCCTTTATTCAGATCAATAGGATCTGAGAATAAGGGAGTATGTCCACGAATTGCTCTTGTTTTAAAAATTCTACCATCAATTTTTACAGTAGGACGCAAATCACCCCATTTATCTTCAATTTCTTTATTATTTCTATCAATATCATTTTCAACAAAAAAAATTATTTCTTTTCTTTGTGCTGCTGATTCGACAATATAACTTCCTTTTGATTTAAATTCTTTCATAATTTTTATTGATTTATTATTATTTGTAATTTCATTACACAAGCAACCATTGAAACACAAGGATCTATTACATGAACACGCTGTGCTTGATAATTGGCAACCTCAATTAAAATCATTGGTATTTTGTTTATTTTATCAGGATGGTTTTCTCTAATATATTCAGGAAATTCTGTTCCAAGAGAAGAAAGGACATCATCAACTTTTGATGAATATTGACCAACAAGTAATTTGTAATTTTTTTCAGGATCTGTATTTTTTAATATTAAATTATAAATATCATTAAAAGAATAGTTTAATACTTTAATATCTTCTGTGTTTATTTTTTTTATTCCCCTATCATAAAATGATTGAATTTTACTAACAATAGCACGCATGCTGGGAAAATTACGCTTAACAAATTCAATTGCTGCTTCTTTTTCAATTTCAATATCTAAAGACTTCATTAAACCCATTGTTCTTTTAATATATTTAACAAGAAGTTCTTTTTCTTCTTCTTTTGAAACCGGGTTGAATGGTATGCAATTAAATCTATCTTGTACAGGTTCAGGTATTTTATTAATAAAATTACAAGTTCCGATAAATCTTGCTAAACCATTTTCAGTAAATTTTTCAATTGTTCCCCGTAGTGCTTTGTAAAATTGGTCAGATGCACCATCCATTTCATCAAGTATAACTACTTTAAATGTATTTTTATCATCAAGAACCGAAACCGTTGAACACCAGTCCGTAATTTTTGTTCTAATTACATCAACAGAACTTTCATCTGAAATGTTTAAATATAATGTTGGATAATTATCTGCAAGAATTTTTGCAATGCTAGTTTTTCCGATCCCAAAACTACCGTAAAATAAATAATTTTGTTTTAATTCACCATCTCCAATTTCCTGTTTTATTCTATCTGATAATATTATTTCATTTAAATTTTTGGGTCTATATTTCCCTGTGAAAAGTTGATCTATCATATTTTGTTGATTATATATTTATTTATTTTTTGTATACATCAATATACTAAAGTTTTATTTTATTTTTTATCTCTAAAATATGTCTACATTTTCTACGAAAACCATATCCAGGGCATGTACATGTATAGTTTCCATTGTCATCAATTTGTACTGTATAATTTTTATCACCTTTAGATGAAGGTGCTTCAAATTTTTTATTGTAATCATTTTTGTTGCCTGATTGTTTAATAGATTTGGGCATTGTGTTTATCCAATGCGGCATTATATCTTTTACTTCAGTTCCTTCTGGAATCTCAACCCATTTACCACCTGCAACTGCATAAGATTTATTTCCCATAGTTGTTATGCCTGGTGGATAAATACCTTCTATTTTAAAATTCTTTGGAAATTTAATTTGATTTTTCATAGTTTTAATTTTTATATACAAATATACAAAAAAAATTTTGAAAAAACAAACTTATTTAATTATTTAATTGTTTATTTTTTATTGTGTTGTTAATGTACCATTTAATTGCATTAGAAGTTATTTCTTTTCCAGCAATTGGTAAACCACAAAACATTAAATTTACAACTTTACACTCTTCTATAGTTAAATACTCAAGATCATTAGAACAAATTTCAATAGAATGGTTATGAAGCATATTTTTTAATTCTTCTCTAATATCTTCTAAGGTTTCCATATTTCATTTTTTATTGGCAAAGTATCTAAAATATATTCTCTGTCTTTTGTAAAAATTGGAATATTATTATCAACAACCCAAGCATTTCTTTCATACAAAATCTCATTATCTTTAACATCACAATCACCATTTGGAATTTTAAATGGCTTAAATGATTTATTATCTTTAGGTCTTATCCATTTTTGTTTTCTTCTAAGTACACCCCAACCCCTTTTTTCAACTGATTGTAAATTATTCCAATTTATACCTTTTTCTGTCATCAACATATCTTGCATCTGTGAAGTATTTTTATTCTGAAGTTGTTTGTGAGAAAAATTAGATTGTGCTAACATTGAAACACTGTTTCTTGAGGCATCTTGTTGTCTCCATATAAAATAATTTAGAACCTCTTCTTTGTCCGGTAATGTATAAACCCTAGCATCGAATTCTGCAAGCTTAAACATATCCATAATTATATCAACACAATCTGTCCCCAAATTAAATTTTCTATTCAATCTTAAGTAATTAAATTTACTTGTTGCCATTGATGCAGCAACTGAAACAATTTTTTGAATTTGCCCACCAAACCAAACATGTGTTTTGATTGTATCATAATCCGTGATTAAAATACTTATTTCATCACTTTGTGTATATCCAAATTTTGCTCCTTGAATTTTTGAACATAAGTATTTTGTTGTTTCAGCCATATCTTCCATTAAACCAAGATCAAACGGTTTATTTAATCCTTTTGTATAAGAATGAAATGCTTTTCCATCTATTCTAATTATAATATTAGAACGACGTGGTAAATATGTACGTGTTCGCATTTCATAATCCTTCATACGATTTCCTAGATCATCATTTTTCATTTTTTAAAATTTTAATTGTAAACTATAATTGTTTGAGCTTCAGGAAATACTTCTATTGCTTCTGTTTCTCCATAATTACATTCTCCCCAACCCATTTCATCTTTTACCGATGTTTCATAATATAATTTAAAATACTTCCCATCGGAAATTCTTTTAAATATTAAACTATGCTGCTCTGTGTGTCTTCTTGAATCGTGATAATCTCTCTGAATTTCTTTTATTTCAACTTTTTTACCGTCGATTTCAAAATACAATTCCCAGACTAAATCTCTCCATTGTTCATTAGTTAATTTAATTTTTTCTCTTTCCATAATTTTATTTGTTTTTAAATTATAAGCCAAATTTTATAAAATGTTATTTTAACTCTTTAATTGTTTTTATACCTTCATCGGTAATTCTAACTCGAGTATCCTTATCATATAAATAAAAATTAGTTTGTCTTTCTTTCTGAGATCTATAACATGAATTAATTAAAATTTTCTTCCACATATTCATATTTAATTTTTTAATTGTTTTAAAGAATCTATTGCTGAATTTATCATAATCAAAGCATCATTTATGTTCTTGTCATGTATTTTCTTTTTTATAATTTTGTTTTGCAATTTCTTTAATTCATCAAATTCTTTCTCAATATTTACAAGTTCTTTTATATTTGAACCTTTTCCTCCTGTTCCTCCTTTTTTGGTTTTCTGTTCTTCTGTTAACCAACTAGCTGCACTTCCTGATATACTATCCATGATTTTATTTTTTTATATTTATATACATTAAAATTAATAAGTTTTAATTACTTTAATTGGATTATCTACTAACCAACCCTTGGGCATATATTTAGGGTTTGTGCTATCAATAAAATGCTGTCTCCACATTTTTATAAATGATTCAATATCTTCTATTTTATCAACAATTTCTTTTCCTATGTTATTTTTTTCATTATCAATTTTTTTGTAAATTTTTTCCTTTGCAATCTCAAAAAGATCATCATGCCCAAAAACATCCTTGATTTCCTTCATCATTTGAATTGTTCTTTGTTTTGGTATTTGAACTGCTTTTTTTGAATCAAGCAATAATAAAACTAAGTTATATGTCTTTACAGTTTTTGTTTTGTTTTTTACAATGTTGGATTTAGATATATCGTATTTTTCTTCTAAATCTTTTTTTAATTTTTGTGCATAATTGTTTTCATAATCATAATGATCTTTATTACATATAACAACAATATCGTGTGATGATCTGTTCTTAATTTCCTCAGGAAAATGTTTTCTATATTCAATAGGAACAATATGATGTTTAGTTAAAATTTCTAAATCATTTTCACCACAAACAACACAAATATTTGATTTTTCAGATAAATAATAATTATCATTTTCATCAAAACCCTCACCAGCAGGTTGAAATTTTAATTTAATTGATAATGGTTTACTTGAAATAACTTTTGCAAGATTTCTTTCTAAATACCAATTTGCTCTTTTTTCAAGACACAAAAACATTAATTTTCCTTCTGGTGAAAAAACCCGACAATTACCGTAAATTTTATTTTTTCTTTTTTTCATTTAAAACAAAGATTTCTCATTTTTTAATTTTTCACGAATTCTTGTAAGTCTTGAACAAAATTCTCTTGTTGTTAAAATAGTCTTAGATGAATCTGATTTACCAATGGTGTGTGTTAATACTGAATTACCTGAAGCTAATAAAGCAGCTCTAAATTTTTTATTTTTTGATAAAGCCTCATATGCACGATCAAGCAATAATTGATATTCTTTAGAATGTCTATCAATTTCCTTTCCTCTCCAATACAATTTTTGATTAATATACCATTTTTTATGTTTACCCTTAAACTTTGCTCCTCGCCCAACTAATTTACATACCTCCTCTTGCATTTCCACTGATTTAAATTTTAGTGACTGAAGCCAGGCTTCCATACTATTAATCTGTACACCATCCAATTCAAATGGATGGGGTGCAAAATTTGAAAGTGAATTTGCTGGATATGAGTTTCCTGATCCTATGTTCATAATATTTTCTTTTTTAAAAAATCTTCAATTAAAATAGGTTTATAATCTTCTTCTTCAATTGCAATAAGCAAATGTTTATCAGAATAAAATGGATATCCTGCAGGACCTCTATCAATTTCTTCTCTATTTTTTCTATGAAAATGTCCATGTATATTATATCTAATTTTTTCTCCCGTTTCTTTTTCAATTTCATCAATATCAAGAGGTAAGTGTGAAAGTAAAATTCCATTTGTTATGTAATATTCAACAACATCTGAAAACCCTTTTCTAATATACCATCCATCTGCGTTATGATCATGATTTCCTTTACAAAGAATTTTATCACCAGGACATTCTTTCAATATCAAACCTAAAGTTCCTTGTTTTTTAAATATAACATCACCTAAATGATAAATCCTATCCTCGGGTTTAACCATATTACCCCAGTTTTCTATTATAAGATCATTATAATTTAATGGGCGATTTTCATATTTAATAATATTATAGTGATTGAAATGTATCTACGTATCCGTTATCAACCACTCTCTGGGAGTTCTTTGATTGATAACGGATATTTTATTTTGTGTGTTCATATTAATTTATCTAATCTTTTTTAATTTAATTGTTAATTTTTTTAGTAATTCATATTCCCCCCATGTCAATTTGAAAAAATATTCTCCGTTGATATCTACATCAAAGCCCTCCATATTACTCCATTCTGTGATTTCGATATAATCAGTTTCTTTTGAAAAAATACATGATTCTTTAATCTCGGCGAAAATTGAATTTCTTTTTGATATTTTCATTTTATTCATTTTGATTAAAAAAGGCCTTTTCATGATCCGGATATAACAATTTCCAAATTTGTTCTGAAATATCTAAACCATTTTCAATTGAAAAAACTAATCCTTTATATTCTTTATTATTTAATTCAATATTTTTTAATGCAAATTCCTTTTTTGTATAATTTTTTGATAATGAATTTTTTACTTTTTTATGTCTTAATATTGTATCATCTAAAATTCTTTTATGTTCAATATTAAAAAAGTTAATTTTTTCACGAACCCAATTATCAAATTCATCAGGAACATTGTTAATGATTTCCGAAATATCTTTTCCTTCCTTTAATGTTTTCCATATATCACGTGCAGTAAGATTTGTAATTATTGAATGCAATCTTACATAATCTTTAAATTTCAATTTTACTCTATAACCATTTTCAAAGTGAATAACAAATCCTTCTTTATTTTCAAAATTAAATTCTTTAGTTCATCAAAAGAATATTTTGAATACTCTGGATAATATTCTGTAAAATTAAAACCGGAAGATTTGTATATTTCAATTTCTCTTTCGGTTAACCACAAATCTTCACCAGTATTTTTGTCAATAACTGCAATTAAAACAATATCTTCAAAATTACCATAATCACAAACAATTCTATTTTCTTTATAAATTATTTCAAATATAAAAGAATAATCATCAAAATTTAAAACTTCAATTTTTTCTTTATATTTTGAATTTAATAAATTTGTAGACCAAATTGCTTGTTCTGAAGTAAACGAACCTCTTGTTGAAATTCCAAATTCACCGTTATAATTATATGCAATACCACAAGAATTGTGCACAAGTACACCATTTGCAAAAAAATTATGATTATCTTTTACTTCTATGTCATAACGTAATGAATCATGTTCAATTTTTTCAATTTTTTTTATTTTCATTTTAATTCATTTTTTATTTTTTCTATTAAGATATACAACAATTTATTCCTATCACATTTCATTTCACTTTCCCATATAGAAATTAGTTTATAACCACATTTCTCAACTAACATTTTTTTATGTTTGTCTTTTTTCCACAAATCTTTTGCAACAATATTACCACCAGGAAATGACAATTCATCATTTGCTTTATATATTACAGGATTTGCATGCCAAAAATCTCCATGTACTTCAATAAATAAACCTATACTATCAATATAAAAATCATATGAATAATTTTTGAAAAACTTCTGTGTTGTAAATTCAATTTGTAATTCATTCAATAAATTATAAATTCTTTTTTCTAAATTAGATTGCCATTTATTTTTATTCATTAAACGCTTTGCAATCATTTCTGATTTTTGTTCATCTGTATAATTCTCCCATCTTAACTTTGCATCATCGGATATTTTCTTTCTTCTCTCTGGATGTTTTGAATAATTATCATATCCAAAACGTTCAATAGATGTATTTTGTATTTTTTGAAGTCTTTCATTCCATTGTTCTTGTGTAAATGCTTTTTGTGCCGCTGATATTTTATCGGGATTATTTAACCGTCTTTTTCCAAATTTATTTAACATATGTTCATTTAACCATATGATAAATTCTTTTGTCTTAAAGATATTATCAACACCATAATTTTTAATAAAGGTTTCTTTCTTTTTTTCTTTAACTATATTTGACTTAGATACATTATCTACACCATATTTTTCTATACAAGTATTTTTATATTTGTTAATTGATTGTTTTGTGTGACATTTTTTAATGTTTCTATATTCAAGATTATAATGATCTATTAATAATTTTATATCTTTATAATAAAGATTATAAATATCAGCAAGCTCAGATATTGAATGACCACTATTATATTGTTTTGAAAAAAGTTCTTCATCAATTTTTGAATTATAAAAAATTAAATCCAATTTCAGTTCGTTAAATGATTTATTTATACCGTACTTTTTAGCACATGTTTTTATATGTAGATGATGATTTATTATTTTCCCACAAAAATTACATGTTTTTTTCTTTTTCATATGTTTATTTTATATATTTATGAAAAGAAAGAAACTTATCATTTTTTTCATAAAATTTTAAAATTATCTGAATTATATAACAATTCTTCATCACCACATAATTCATCAACTCTTCTGTATGCATTTATATCATCAACCCAAATTTTTTGGTTTCCTGTTATTAATAACTCAACACCATTTTCTAAAGTTATTTTATACCAATTTTGTATATTTCTTTTAACAGAATGTCCTATGATAGGTTTCAACTCAAATTTATCTAAAATTGTGTTAAATGTTATTACATTACCTGAGTATTTGTTATCACAAATCCATTTAATTGTTTTATAACCGTCTTCTGTCAATATTAATGTATTTTCATCTAAACATCCGTCTAATTTATTATATACTTTAAATTTTTTTCCATTAATTTTTTCTTCTATTGTATCTGATTGTAATTCTTCGATATTAAAAAACTTTGAAATTGGTAACGAAACCAAATTATAATTTGAATCAAGAATTAATCCTCTACAAACTAAAGTTACTTCATTCCAAACTCTATCAAACATACACTTTCGTGTATAATTATAAACATTAATATCTAAGGTCGGATGTTTTTGTGTGATAACATAACCTTCAGCAACCATTTGCTTTAACAAATCAATATTCAATTCAAATTTTTTCATTATAAATTTCCTTCATCAGCAAATGAATAATATCCGTCCTCGGTGACAATCAGATGATCTAAAAGATTGATTTCGAGAAATCCACCTGCACTTTTTAATTTTTTTGTTATATTTATATCTTGTTGACTTGGATTCAAATTTCCCGATGGATGATTGTGAATTGCGATGATACTTTTTGCACAGCAATTTAAAGCAACTGTATAAACAACTTTAGGATCTACAACAGTTCCACACATTCCACCTGAACTTACTTTATAATATCCTAAAACTTTGTTTGATGTATTTAAACAAATAATTATAAATTCTTCGGTCCAATCAAAGGTGTCTGCATCAAAAATTTTCTTTGCAAGATCAGTAACATCTTTAGATCCTGTTATTTTATAAAGTTCGGATTTTTTTACTTTTTTATCAAAAGAAACAGAAACATTAATCTTTGGTATTTTCATTTTTTTATATTTTTATATTATCAATTATTATAATACAAATATACAAAAAATTTATGAGAAAAACAAAAATTTGTTCATAAATTTTTAATTATTTATTCCGGTATGTTTATATATTTTTCAATAAAACTATAGAATGATTCTGGTGAATCTATTACATATTTATTATTGTTTATATATGCTTCTAATTTTCTTGCACCAAAATCATTCTCGTATATAAACCATGACATCCAGGATTCATTATGAGGACTGTTTATATCACCTATCATATAATTAAATAATTTTTCAAATGCCAATAATGAATTTGTTGACATTGTTGATATAAACATACCATCAAGATATTGTGACATTGTATCTGCAAATTTTTTATCAACATCAAATTGTTTTTTTATCAGATCTATGCTTTCAATAAATTGTTTTTTTGTAATTGGAATTTTTTTCTTCATCTTTTAATATTTTAATAAAATGTGTATTTGGTGGAGATGCATCGACTTTTTGTCTGTCATATTTTTTTAAAAATTTATAAATTTCCCTTATATCTACCTCCCCCAGTTCGATAAATTTAATAAAATCTTGTTTTTCTCCTTGAATAGAAATCACTGCCCAACTTGGCGAATATTGATGAACATCAATACTTACATCTAAATTATTCAATAAATTTTTTATTCTTTTTTCTTGGGATTCTAAATTAATTCTTTGATCCTTGCTTAATCTTATTTCCGTTTGTAAGTTATTTAGTTCTTCTCTAAATAACCACTTGAGAATTTTTTTCTTCATTTTTCTTTTGTTTTTGTTTATGGATAATCAAAATCATAATAATTTGGTATCCAGTTTAAACACCATTCTAATTCTTCATTTGTTAAGTTCAATTCATCACTAATCATTTTATCTGTCCATTTTTGTTTATATGTTGGTAAATTAGGAACTGATAATAATTCACCACTATCAAGATGTTGATTAATTTTATAAATACTTAAACAAAATCTACTCATTTTTGTTTTTAGATAATCTTTGAAATTAATAGCTTCATTTTCTGTATCAAATAAAAATTTTAACCAATATCTTGTTGAATTTCCAATATGCATACTTTCATCAGTTATTTGTATAAAAGTAAAAAAATCATGTGTTTTATCACCGGGATATCTTTCAAATTGATGACCTCTTATACCACTGATACCTACTTCAAATTTATTGTTGGGATTCTTGTATGTAACAATATTTTGAAGATTATTATTTTTACAATAACTTAATAATTTCTTTTTTATATTTTTATAAATATCAGATGTACCATGTGCATCAATTTCCCAAATATCAATTGGTTTTTTACATTCTTTATCAAAAACATTAATAGATAATTTTGCAAATAGCATTATACGAAATATAATATTTCCTTTTTCAATTTCCTCATGATATGAAAAATGATTTTTGACAAGTTCTCTTGTTTCGTTATATAACTTATAAATATGTTTATTATCAAATAACCAACTTGTGGGATGTATAAAACAAATTTTTTTTCCTAATTTATAAACATTCTGAAGTATTCTTAAATCTTTCCCACTATTATAAGGAGGATTGCTTATAATCAAATCAAACCTCATTGTATTTTTTATTTAATTTATTTACACAATCTTCAATTAAAATCCTTCTCCATTTAAAACTTACAGGATGTGGTAAAAAATGAAAATACTCTATTTTTAAATAATCTAAAGCATCTTTTGCCTTTTTACAACAAGGAATAATAGCAAACCAATCCTTTGAATTTAAAGCTACCTTAATGTATTCATAATCAACATCAAATTTAATATTTTTATTATTTCCAACATTTGGTGTAGTTTCACTAAAATAAAGATTAAAATTTGTATTTTTAAAATAAGGAATTATTCTACTATAAGTTGCATTTTTTAAATTTATATATGGTGCACTTGCAGGATATATTGGAAATTTTAGTTTTCTGTTCTTTAATTTAGAATTTCCATAAAAATTTTCAAGAATAAACAATATATTGACCATTGTTGTATGTTTCATTTATGATTAAAATAGTTTCTTAGATTGTACTTTTATATCAGTATCAATGGTTTGTTTGTTCATTTCTTCAAGTTCTTTAATGTCTTTATTTATCCACCGTTTTAAAGATTCATCCCATGCAAAAATTCCGTTCAACCATATTTTATTTTCATCGGTTGGATAATTTTTTAATTCTTGAGCAGGTCCTACTGCAATATTTATATTTTTACCAAAAACATATATTATTTGTAAAACTGAATCAATATTAATTTCATTAAACCAATGTAAATTTTTAAGATAATCACCAATATCAAAATTTGAATTTTCTGAAATAAATTTTCTTAACATACGAACAGTAAATTGCCCATGTCCAGCACATAAATCCATATTATATTTATTAGATTTAGGTTTTGAAATTTCTAACATTTTATCAATAAGCTCTAATGGGGTAAAAACTTCACTATGATTCTTTTTTTCTACCATACGAATCTCAAATCCTATGTGTTCTGTTATAGGATAATAATCAATTTTTATATCAGATCGAAGTTTTGTTACTTCTTTAAATCTTTTTTCTATATCTTCAATTTTCATTTACTAATTGCTTTTAATATCCATTGCTTCAATTCTTTCAACAAATCTATTTCCGTTCGTTAAAAACCCTTGGATTGTTTGACCAAGTTTAACCGTTCTTAAATTCGATAATGTTTTAACTATATCAATACAATAAGGGTGTCTTAACCCAGACACAACAACACCATAAGTTACATTTGTTGGTAAAAATGTTTGATCTGGTAATTCTTTATACCATATTGCTGACATATAATTTTTTCCATACTTTGGATTTTTATTTATTTTTATATACACAAGTTTTAATTAGTTTTATAATGTTTTTGTATTTTTTTTTAATTTTTTTCTTAAGATGTGTTTTTTGATTGGTGAAATTCTATCAATTAATAAAATCCCATTTACATGATCATATTCATGTTGTATAATCCTAGCAATTATACCATCAAAATTTTCATCATGAGAATCAAAATTTTCATCATAATAACTTATTTTAATATTGGGTTTTCTATAAACAGATTCAAAAATATCTGGAAAACTTAAACATCCTTCCTCGATTAAAACTTCTTCACCACTCTCATTGGTTATTTTTGAATTAATAAAAACCTTTTTAAATTTTTCATCAATATCTAAAAAAGTTGTATCAACAATAAACAAATTTAAATTTAATCCAACTTGATGTGCAGATAATCCGATTCCTTTAGAATTTTCCAGTGTATCAAACATATCATTAATCAGCTCTTCAAGTTTTGGATAATCTTTACTTGTGTTTATTGATTTTTTCCTAAGTACACTATTTCCGTATTTTTTTATTGGTAATATCATATTTAAAATTAATCTCCAGCATCATAACCCATTTTCCTTGAGCATCTAATGCAAATATATCTTATTGGATTATCGGACATTCCGGTTCTCCAAGGGTCTTCATCATCTTCATAAAAGAAACTTGCTAATCCTAAGTTCTTATAAGATAATAATTGTTGGTCACATTCTCCACACTTAATTTTAAACCAAAGATTTCCTTTCATACGAAATATTCATTGATTGTTTTTTCAATTAGGATAGTCCAATTATCATCAAAATCAATGTCTGTCCAATTTTTACATTCATCTTGTTGTCTCATCCAATTTCTAATTTGCATACCTTCTCTTAAATGCACAGGATGTACTGGAATTCCTTTTCGTTTTTGGTTTAATTTTAAAACAGGAGCACATGAGCCTGTTAAACCTTTCAGATGTTTAAAATAATTTAAATTCTCCTTACCTAAAAATTTAAATAATTTTCAATTAATGTTTTTTCGATTTTCATAAATTTAAAGTTTTTACAATTCTCTTAAATCTTTCTTGTTCTGCTTCCTTACGAGTTTGGAATAATTCAATATTTAATTTTTTTAATTGTTCTTCACTTAAATCAAATTGAGTATTTTCTTCAGATATTTTTTCTGAATCAAGTAGCGCAAAATTTCCTTGTTTTGTACGCTCAACCCACCAGGTTCCAAATTTTTGTTTGTTCTTATTATTTGGCATAACTAATAATTTTTTTAAGTCTTATATTTTTTTAAAATTTCACCAATGTGATTGTATAAAATTTCTAATTCATCAATTGAAATTTCAGTTGAATCATAATCATAATCAAAAATTTCAATTTTTACTTTATCTAAATTCCACTCAACCGGTGCATTAATTATCAACCCATTCCCAATCTTTATTTTTTCTTTCATGNTTTTTAATTTNTAGAGTTTTTAAAANGNTNNAGANCAACTCGNACANGGNCACGAAATAAAAATGAACACAAAATTTACCATTTAATTTTTTACCTATTCCGTGACATTTTGTTCATCCGTTATGTAAACAATGTGTTTGGTTTCTATTTACATATTTTTTCTATATTTTCAAGATGTCTTTTTTGTTTTTCTGTTAACTGTTTGAATAAATTTATTTTCATTTTATTATATTTTTTAATTTAAAAGACACTACGGGAAATTCGTCTCTAATTTGTTGAATATTTTTTCCTAAATAAACTGCAGCAGCCTCCATTGATTTAAATTCTAAATTTCTATAAATTTCTTTATAGTATTTATTTGGAGTTTCTTGATACCAAGTTGTTAATTCAATTTTATACATTATTTGTGCTTTCCTTTAATAAGTGTTAAACCTAAAAGATCTTCTGCTCCCGCTTCTTCCAACATCTTTGAAGCCTCCTTAATAGTTGCTCCTGTTGTAACAATATCATCAATTATACAAATTCTTTTTTCTACTATTTTTGATAACAATTTATCTTCAATTTTTAACCAGTTTGATATTACTTTTCTAAAATGTGGTGGAAATTTTTTAATAGAAAAATAATTTGACTTTAATTGTCTATTGATTGTTTTTTGTAATGAATCTATAGTTTCAGATTTTAAATTATACCTTTCAGCATTTATAATTATTTCTTCTAAATTTGGATTTTTAAAAATACCCTTGTCGTATGTCAACATTTCATAATACTTGGGTAAGTATTTATTCAAATGAATACTAAATTCAACAAGAATTTTACTTGTACTATCCATTAAAATAATAG
>SL_8KL_010_SEDDRAFT_10000334_pt1 | contig 40741 bp, 44 predicted proteins | sample SodLakKL_010_SED_4_FD_11160 | JGI IMG/M metagenome (IMG submission 11160)
GTTGCCTATCTCTAGAGATGCACCGCCTCTGTGAGTTATATTTATATAAGCAGCGTCCTCGATGCGCTCAAAATTCGCTTCGAAGTCGGCATGGTCTCTTTTTTCCGGTTCGTCCATCTGAGTCACGACGGCAAAAACACTAGTGAACAGCACCACAGTTATGGCCAAAGTCAAAATAGTACCGACCACCTCGGATACACCGCCTTCGTCTCCTTTAAATCTTTTAAATTTTTTAAATCTTCTTAAGGGTCTATTCAGGGGCATGTTTTGAAAAACCTCCTCTTTTTATTGATAATGATAGCTTTTCTCACTTATTTAAAAGTTGTCCGGTAATTTACATCCTAACATGGGAAACTACAGTATAGAGGAACTACAGTATAGAGGAAAACTTTATTAGACAAATACGCATTATCGAGTATAGTCTAATAGGTGTTAACATGGGAGACGAAGAAGGAAACAAGATAGGATTGTTGGAAAGAGCCAAGGGATTCTTCAAGAAAAAGGCGATCACCCCTTCGGATAAGGTCGATGAGCATCTTACAAAAAATTTAGCTGGATATGTGGACGAATACAAACTAGCGACAAAATCAGACCTTAACGGGATAGACAAAAAGATAGAAGGCTTCATGGCCGAGATATCGGATCTCAACGATTGGAAAGAGACCACGGAAGAAAGAGTACATAGAGACAGAGCCATCATCGAAGAGATGGAAGAAAAACTGGGGATCGATTTTGATGCTGAAGAGATCAAGGAGGGATCATGATGGAGTGGTACATACTCGTGCTGATAATACTATTGGTCATACTCATCATGATAGGTATATTCCTTTTCTTCAAGCATCGTGCTAGGAAGAAAGCCTTGGAAAAGAAATACGGCAGAGTACCGAGCCACATCGAACTGTACTTTAAAGAGTACTTTGACAGCATTATAGACAATTGGGACCTTGTAAAAAAGGACAAAGTGGACCGATGGGTCGACGATATGGACGATAGGGTAGAAACGGTATCCACCGACATAGAAGAGTTGAAAGCTAACAAAGTAGAGATAGACCAAGAGCTGACCGCGGTGGAGAAAAGGATAGAGACCCTAGCGGAAAAAGGGAGGTAAAACAACATGTCTCTTGCAGATACCATCTCCCAAAATTTTCTTCCCATCTTTTACTCTATAATAGTAGTTATCATCTTGGCCATCATCGCTAAGGTGATAATAACCAGAGAGAAGGCAAAGGAGAAAAAAGACCTCGGCGATATGAGGCTAAAATTCCAGAAACTAGAGATGGCAAAGAAAGAAAGACACATAGACAAGCTGAAAGAAGCTTCGATGATGTTGAAGGACGATGAAAAAAAGAAGTTGGACCACATCGAAAGGGACAAGGCGATCTTGTCTAGAAGGGCTTTAGCCCTCATGAGCGAGGTAGAGGAAAGGATGCAGAGACTAGAAAGAGGTTCGGAAAATGCTAAGTTGTTGAAGACCATGAGTGAAGTTAAAAAAGCCGAAAGAGAATTGTTTGGTAAGGAGGATTAGATATGGCTGAATTTGTGAATGAAAACATAAGAAAGGGTTCGAACGTTTTGGATAGGATCGAAGAATCTCTCTTCCCAGGAGAGATCGAGATAGAAGGAAGTGGTTATCAAAGAAGGATGTTCGATAAAAGGATAGAAAAATATCTCGACGAGCACTTCGAGGAATACATAGAAGAATTTAACCTGGTCAGAGAGATCGACCTACACATCTATGAGGAAAAATTGGAGCACTGCCAAGAGGAAACAGAAGAGCTCAAGGAATTCCAAAAAGATGTGAAGGACGAGCTGAAACTATTCAAAGCTAGGTTGGACCGTATAGAAAAAGAACTCCAACGCTAGGAGCGTGTACCCCTTGAGAAAAGCTGTGCCGAGCAAACGATTGAAGAGGGTCATAAATTGCTATGTCCTCGCCCAGGACGATCCTTACAACAAGAGGAAAATAAAGCTGCTCCAGAGATATCTATACCAAAAAAACATAGGGAACGTGAGCAGAAGGGTGTTGAAGAAGCATATATCCCGACAATTAAAAGCTAGAAAAGAAAAGAAAAGGGTATTCAGGATGGAGACCGCCCTATTCAACAAAGAGAGAGAACCGAAGATGATAAAATACGGCTCCGCCTTCTGCCCCAACTGCGATATGTACAAGAATTATCTGAAAGAATGTCCATATTGCAACAAACTCGAATTGACTAGATAGGAGATATTTACATGAGATCTGTACTGTATTCGGAAATCTTGAGGAAAAGGGTGAACACACCCAAAACAAAAGGAAAGTCAAAGCTAGTGGAGATATTGGTGCTCAGAAAAAAAGATAAGTGGCAAGTCGAAGAAGTCATGATAGAGTCTGGGATGGTGAACAGAAAAGGCGTGTTCTTCTCTGTTTCAGACGTTAAATACGATCGAGAGAAAAAGGTCATAGAACTGTCCAAACCTTTGGAGAAGGGCAGAAGATCGCCGAAAGAGCACGAATTGTTCCTTTCACGCGTCGATGGAAGCAAAGTCATATCTCACGATGGAAAGGAATTGGGAAGGATATACGATTTTGAGATGTATACGGAGATAACTCCATGGAAGGTCTGGAAGATGCTGATAAACCCTTCAGGTCTGTCTCCGTTGAAGAGGAGAGACAAGATACCAACCAAGGCCGTGAAAGATGTCACGAGTAAAAAGATAAAGCTCAAAAAAGGATGGGGGAAGGTATAGGAAGATGATATTGAGAGTATTGATGATAGCTATAGTGATATTGGTCATATATTCAGTTATACTCACTTATCTTTACAGGAAGAAAAGTAAAGATAAAGGATCGGACGTTCCAAAGAGCAAAGTAGATAAAAAGATAAGCGATATACGAGGAAGGTTGGAACATATCAAAACAAGAAGATACCCCGTAAAGATAAATTTAGAGGAGGAAAGAAAATGATGGTAGATGTAAAGGTTAAAAAAAGCAAGATAGGCAAAACAGGTAGAACCCGTGTGTGCCAAAACGCATTGGAAAGTTTGGAGTTAGAAGATGGAACAGACATCGTTATAACTTCTGATGAAAAAAGCATAACTTTGAAGGCTTTTACCGACGATCTAGTGGAAGAAGGCGTGATCTATCTGAGAGAAAAGGATATGAATAGCTTGAATGTGGGTGAAGACGACATGGTGTCGATCTCACCTCATGAAACACTCACAAAAAAAGCCAAAGAAAAAATACCTTGGCCAAAAAAAGACAAAGACGAGGAAGAGTAAAAGTTAAATCCGTCGATATACTAAAAAAGGATGGGATGCCGCGATGTGTAAGTATCAATTCGGAGAAGAAAAATGTTCACACCCCCGCAACATGGCGTTGGAGTGTGTTGGAGAGAGTAGATGCACGTTGTCTGATGATCCATTGGTAGAAGATATCCTAGAGATGGAAACGGACACTATAACCAAAGAAGAAGACGAACCTTCAGAGCAGGAAGGGTGTCCGAACACCGAAACCGGGATATACTGTAAAAAGTACGGCTATTTTCACTGTGCGGGGGAAGATAATTGTGATACAAGAGATGAATACGTCGATCATCTGATGGAACATAAAGAAGAGATCCAGAACAAAGATATAGAAGAAAAGCTTAAAAAAGACTGATATTCAACCTACCGGAAGATCATCCCCCCCATAGAACGCGTCTTGGACCGCCGTGTATATGTCTTCCATGCCGTACATATCAACACTTGAAACCGGAAAGATACCTCTTTGGAGACCCATGTTCTGAAGGCTCTTGATCAATTCTATGCTAACCTGTGTTTCTGTGACCGCACTTTCTCTCAGGGCCGAATCTAGATGCCAAAAATCCTTCGACCACTTTTTTATCATACCCAACTCTTTGTCAGAGAGGATATCCGACTTGGAAAGTATGGGAAGGTAAGGGATATCGAACCTGAACTGAGTAGTAGCGGCTAAAGTCATCAACGAAACAAAACCCGAAGGCTGTTTTGAAAGTACTGGATCGAACAGGAAGGAGATCAACGACTTTTCGCCCAACGTTCTGACCATCTCACGGCTGGCCTGTCTAAATGTGAACAACTCCATCTGGCCGGGTGTGTCTATCAAGAAGTAGTGGCACTCGAACTCTTCCATGACATCTTTTATCTCACCAGCGTTCATGGCCACCATATCCGCCGATACTATCTGGGCTCCGTTGGGACCGAGTTCGTGTTCCGCCATGACCTCGCGGAGAGAGATCCAATCTCTCACGTCGATATCCACGTTATAAGGCAGATCATCTGCTCCCGGGTCAAGGTTCACCGTAACAGCTTGATAGCCGTGCAGCTCCATCCAATCCTTGAAAGTTTTAGTCAGAGTGGTTTTTCCAGAACCAGCAGTTCCTACGAAGTACAGATTCACAGACATAAGCGTCGATGGATATCATAGCAAAAAAGTTTTTTGGCTAGATCACCCGGGAAGAGTTGCGATGAGCATGGTTATCTCCTCCTCATCTTCGTCCTTTTTATCATCCAGCTCGTCTAACTTTTTTATGGTCTCCTTGAAGATCTCGTCCACTTTATCCATGTTCTCTTCAGTGAACGATATCTTCTTGAAGGATACCCAGCCCACTTCCTGATCTATGCGCTCTTTATTTTGTATATACCTTATACCTCGATTCGCCATACCTTTGATAGTGCCCAAAGCCGCTAGTTTATAATTCTTTTTCTCCTCGATGGTCAGGTCGTCCCAAACCTTGGAGGAGTTCAGCCATTCTTCTTCTACGTCGTAGTATCTTTTGACTATGTTCCCCAGGGTTTCCTCTCTAGAAACGTGTATCAGACCGGCATCCAACAACTGATGTACGTGGTGGTGTGTGGTCTGAGGGGTTATGCCGATCTCTTCGGCCAGCTCACTTATGGTCTTTTCTTCTTCCAACAAAAGGGCCATTATCTGCAGTCGCGACGCATTAGATAGGACCTTTATCTGATCAACGCTCGGTTCCAAGTCTTCAGGCATGATAACACCTATAAGATGACATCTAAACGTACAAATAGGTCCGAAATATTTAAATATTACCCCTGCCCTATTACGATTAAGACGCCATCTAAACGAAAAGAAAGATGAAAAACGAAAAGGAGGAATAAACATGGTAATAAAACTAAGACACGAAAAGACAGGCAGCAGATGGGTAGTTACAAGCCCCGAAACCGCGTGGTATGCAGAGGAACCTGTCCTCCCTCGCTAAACGGGGCCTACCCACTGCTAAAACCTTTTACCTTTTTTTAAAAAAGATCAGACCGAAGGGGTTTTCTCAGAACTCATAGGGTTAATCATCGCCTGAAGGCTCATATCAAGCTCGTCATCATCGAACCCGTCAAAGCTTTTCAACAGCTCTTTCGATCCTGTCCATGGCTTCTTGTATATTTTCCTTAGAATTGGCGAAGGACAAACGCAGATGTTTTTTACCTCTGTCCCCGAATGCGGACCCAGGAGTTGTTGCAACCTTCGCCTCTCTTAGCAGATACATGGACATCTCCATACAATCCTTATCATGATCAAATGAAGGGAACGTATAAAAAGTTGATTCGGGCTTATCACATTCGAAACCGTCTATCTCTTTCAATCTTTTGATCACTATCTCTCTTCTTTCTCTATATCTGTCCATCATATGCTCAAAAGCTTTCTCCGACTTCTCTTTCTCATTCAGGGCTACGTACGCCGCCTTCTGTCCGAAAGAAGTGGCACAAGTGACCGAATGCGTCTGTATCTTAGCTATATTTTCCAACAACTCTTTGGTACAGGCTAACCACCCGATACGCCATCCCGTCATGGCATAAGCTTTGGAAAAGCCGTTGACCGTTATGGTCCTTTCTCTCATACCGTCCAAGGACGCTATAGAGACGTGTTCGCCTTCGAAGACCAGTTTTTCGTAGACCTCGTCAGTTACCACGAGCAGATCGTTATCTACCGCCAGGTCTCTCACCATCTTGAGTTCTTCCTTGTTCATCATCTTCCCTGTGGGGTTGCAGGGCGAGTTCAATATCATCATGTCCGCTCTTGAAGTGATGGCTTCTTGTAACTCCTCCTGCCCTAAACGAGCGTCCTCTTCTCGCACCGGAACCCTTCGCAAGATGCCGTCGGCGAACTTTACTATGGGTTCGTAAGAAACCCAAGCAGGATCGGGTAATATGACTTCGGCACCATCATCAAGATGAGCCAGTACGGACATGAATATAGCATGCTTTGTGGGCGTAACCAGTATATTTTCAGAAGAAAAATCCAGATCGTTTTCCTTTCTACTCTTCTCAGCGATGGCCTCTCGGAGTTCCGCTATACCCTTGGGAGGTGTGTAATGGGTGAAACCCTCTTTCATGGCTTCATAGGCCGCTTCGATGATAAAATCAGGAGTATCGAAGTCGGGTTCTCCTATTGCAAGAGAGATGATATCTTCGCCACCGTCCTTCATCTCTTTAGCTAGTTTTGAGATCCTCATGGTGGCCGAAAAGGAGACGTCGAGCATCCTTTTTACATGTTCTTCCATCTTTTAACCTCGGTCATCCAAGAAGTTCAAATAATAATCCTTTTTGCGCATGCAAACGGTTCTCCGCTTGATCCAAGACAACGGAATGAGGACCGTCCAAAACTTCGCTGGTTATCTCTACACCTCTATGTGCAGGTAGGCAGTGCATCACTATGACCTCGTCGTCCGCCCTTTCCACCAACTCTTTATTGACTTGATATTCCATGAGGTCCTTTTTCCTTCTTTCAGCCTCTTCTTCATCACCCATGGATACCCAAACATCGGTATATATCACGTCGGCGCCTTTTACCGCCTCTTTCGGGCTATCCTCCTGGGTAATATTCACGCCGTACTCTTCACCGAGTTCCAGCGCCCTTTCGTATATCTCATCATCGGGCTTATAATCATCAGGAGTACAGGCCACCATGTCCATACCCACCACGGGAGAACCTAAAAGCAAAGAATGGCAAACGTTGTTGCCGTCACCGACATATACTAATTTTTGATTGAAATTCCCTTTTTTCTCCAATATGGTTAGGAAGTCCGCTAGTATCTGGCACGGATGTTCTCTGTCGTCCAAGCCGCTGATAACAGGTACAGATGAATTTTCAGCCAACTCTAACATCATCTCGTGTTCGAAGGCACGATACATTATACCGTCAACGTATCTGCTGAGAACTCTAGCGGTATCTGCTATGGTTTCGCCCCTTCCGAGTTGAAGATCTTTGGGGCTCAGATATAACGCATGTCCGCCGAGCTGAGTCATGCCCACTTCAAATGAGATCCTGGTCCTGGTACTCGGCTTTTCGAATATCATCGCCAAGCTTTTATCTTCCAAGGAACGGATGGATTCGCCGTTCTTGTACTTCTTTTTCATCTCTCCTGCTATCCTCAATATCTCTTTCAGGTTTTTTTCAACATCTAAGATCGATATCACATTTTTTGTCATTTTTTCACCTAAATCTACCATCGGTCAGTTTAGACATTATATCCACATACAGCTCTGTGGTTTCTTCCACCACGTCAGGGGGCAGTGGAGGCAGCGGAGGTTCTTCTCTACCGTTACGCCTGGCCTCCATAAGCTCTTCATGGTAACCTATCTTTCTATAATACTGCCTGACGAATTCTTTGCTTTTCTGAACTATGTCGCCTTTTTGGTACTCTTCTTTTACCCACCATCTGTCCTCGTCGGCGGTCCCGAACGTATCGATCACCATGGGTTCCCTGTTCTCATCCATAGCGAATTCTTTCTTACCGTCGACATGTAAAAGATCGTTTTTTTCTACGTTCTCCTTTATCATCTCATCTATGGCGAACACCATCTCCTTTATCTTAAAGAACTCTACCTCTGTCAGACCGGAGATGGAAAGAGCCTCTTCCATGGTCAATCTCTTATCGTACTCTTCCAATTTAGTGGTGACTTCAAAACAGGGTTCAGGCAGCATATCGCCGTACTCAGGCTTTTCACTGAACCCATACGTTTCATGATCTACTTCTCCACGCTCTATCTTGTCATATAGGGAGCCGGCTACAAAATATCTAGCTATGAATTCCAAGGGGATCAGATAATCAGTGGTTTCTTCATCGAGCTTATCGTAATCACCTATGACTTCAACCCTTCTGACCTCCATCTGTTTATCATCGATCCTATCTATAAAATGGGTCTTGTATCCCAAGCCCTCCAGCTTCTCGAACCAGTAAGAAGAAGTCTTACAGAGCGTCTCACCCTTCCTTGGTATCTCGTTGGGCACGACCTTATCGAAAACGGAGATGTTATCTGTGAACAGAAATTCTAAACGGTCTTTGCTCACCTCGTAAACCTCTTTGACTTTTCCTTTCCTTATCAACTTCTTCATATGGCAGCACCAAAATCTTAGGGTTGTACGATATGGGATGTGTATTTAATATTTATGTATTATTGAGCGGTAACATCATCACTCCTCTTCTTCGAGATAGTCCTTAGCTTTTTCGAGTAGATTTTTTGCGTTCCTGAACGTGACCTTTTCCTTTGCCTCTTCAAAGGGCAGCCATATGAAACCACGATGTTCGTTGGAGATGGATACATCCTTTTTTTCCGTCTCTCCAAGAAGATAGATGACCTTTTTATGAGAGAGTTCGTTCCTTTTTTTGAAAAAGTACTCGATCTCTTCTTTAAAACCGTCTTTCAGCTCCAGCTCGTCACTAGCTATGCCTGTTTCTTCTCTCAACTCTCTCAAGGCCGTATCTCTCTCATTTTCGCCCTGCTCGATGTGACCCTTGGGGAAGTCCCAATGGCCCGCGGGATAAAGAAGTAAGAGATACTTCCTAGGACTTTCAGCCCTGTACGCGATGATACCTGCAGATACTTCGTCCATCATTTTATCCATACAACGGCGGGTGTGCAGATTTTCGTTCCATGTCGTCCTGAGCCTTGTTAGCCTGATCCACCATCTGTGCGTACTGTTCTTCCAATTGCTCAGCGCTTTCCAAGAGCGTTTCCGTCTCTATATCGATCCCTCTGTACTCGGAAAATCTTTGCAACAATATCGCAGATGCTCTAGGATCCGGCATATTGGGATTACCCTCGACCAACATGCCTATGGCCTTGACTTCTTTCTCATTTGCATCGAGCAATAAAGAGCTGGATATACCAGAAACCGCTCCTCTTGAGATGATATCTATGTTCAATTCTTCAGCTCCCTCTTTTGCTTTGTGTGAGCTCAAAACGCCCCATACCTTTCTTTCCCCTTCTAGTTCAACCGACTTCTCCGCGTTTTCACTTTTCGGTATGCCGTCGAATATGATCACTTCTTCGACATTGCAATCCAGGGCGAAGTCGATTATGGTCTCGGCAAGATTTGCCGTCAAGTTCGGAGGTATGATCATATCGGATTTTACCAGTAAGAATTTCTCACCGGCAAAAAACCGTACGGGCCTCCTGGGTATGCCGTCGAATATCACCGCAGTGGGAGGAAATTTATCACAGTGTACGGACGCCACCTGTTTTAGATCAAGAGTATTTATCAATTGTTCGGAGGCTATACCACCTATCAAACCAGTGCCGGGAAAACCCGCGACCAATATATCATAATCCGGTACCTCATCATCCTCCAATACTACATCAAAAGCAATATCGTTCTCATAGGTAAGTTTTTCTTTTGCCATGTCATATCACTATGACCGTAAATAAGGTACTGCTACTTTTTATTTTTGGCCATTTTAAACCATAATTTTTTATCTCACGGTACGGTTTTAGTCGCGGTAAAGGTGAGATGATGGAGACAAAAAGTGAAGAAGAACATCCCAAACTACAAGTCGCTTTGGACCTGATGAATATAAAGAGAGCGGTAAGGATCGGAAAAAAGGCAGTCGAAGGAGGTGTGGACTGGGTCGAGGCCGGAACACCTCTTATAAAATCGGAAGGGATGAACGCCGTACGAAGATTGAAAAAGGAATTCCCTAAAAAAAAGATAGTCGCCGACATGAAGACCATGGACGTGGGAAGTGTAGAAGTGGAGATGGCGGCAAAAGCCGGGGCGGACATAATAGGTATACTAGGGGCTGCAGACGATGAAACTCTAAAAGAAGGCATAAGATCCGCAAAAAATTACGACGCGGAGATCCTTGCCGACCTGATCCAAGTAGAAGATAAAGTGAAAAGAGCAAAAGAAGTGACCGAGTTGGGTGTGAACTACATAGGAGTCCACGTAGGAGTGGATGCCCAGATGAAAGGGATGGATCCTAGTGAACTTGTCAAAAATATCTCTGGCGCGACTCACCTTCCCATAGCGGCGGCTGGTGGGTTGAACTCAGAAACTGCTCCAGATATAGTAAAAAATGGTGCGGATATAATCATAGTAGGAGGCGCCATCATAAAAGCTAAAGACGTGAAAAAGGCGACTCAAGACCTGAAAAAAGCTATCTCGGAAGGCGTAAGTATAAAGTCGGAAATCAAGAAAAAGAGAGGGAGTGCCGAGATAAGAAACGTGTTCCAAGACGTATCAACACCAAATATTTCGGATGCCATGCACAGGGAACCCTGTATGAAAGGCATAAGACCCGTTACCACCGAAGGTAAAAAAATCATCGGTAGAGCATTCACGGTCAGAACTGTGGACGGCGACTGGGCCAAGCCGGTCGAGGCCATCGAAGAAGCGGATCAGAACCAAGTTATCGTCATCGATGCGGGCGGAGGTAAAACGGCCGTGTGGGGAGAACTCGCATCCTGGTCCTGTAAACAGAAAGGCATCGAAGGAGTGGTGATCGACGGCGCAGTCCGTGATGTGGATGATATAAAAGAGTTAGGTCTCCCCATCTTCGCAAGATACATAGCATCCAACGCCGGCGACCCCAAGGGATACGGCGCCCTGGATGACAAGATAATCTGTGGAGGTAGAAAAGTAAAACCAGGTGACTGGATAATAGGTGACGACAGTGGAGTCGTAGTGGTTCCAAAAGAAGAAGCGCTGCAGGTGGCCAACCGTTCTTTGGACGTTATGGAGAGAGAGAACAGGGTGAGAGAGGAGATAAAAGAGGGAAGAACGCTCTCCGTAGTGATGGAACTCGAAAAATGGGAAAAGAAAAAGTGACCCCGAAAATCACCTTTCCTCGAAGTGATCAGCTCTCGCCACGCTAAGGTCATACTCTTGGGCCCAAGATCTTACTCTTTCTCTTTCTTTGCCAGAAGTACTGCTCCTGTCGAAATATACGTGATCTAGATCGGGAGTCTTTTTAACCAACTCTCCAAAACTTTCTCTTGTCAGGTATTTAAGGCCCCAGTCCGGTACCATATGACCTATGGATACCTTTCTTCTCAAGGCCAACTGACTGAAACGAGGTGCATAATGTCCTCCTCCGATACCCACGACCACGGGCTCTTTTTTATCTACTTTACCTTTGACCATTTTACTCATGACCGTCTCTGCGATGACCTCACCGGCTCTTTTATCCGTCCATGCACCACTGTCGCTGCCTATCTCTATGTAGTAAGTAGGCTTTTTTAAAAAAGGCCCGTGATGCGTCGCTTCCAACGATATCTCATACTCGTCGTCGAGCTCTTTTTTCTCCGCTCTATCCTTCAATATCAACAATGCCCTTGTCATCTTGTATGGTGAACAAAGAACGAGTTTTTCATCCGATCCACCAAATTTTGCCTCGCCGTAGTTGCCGATGGGATGCACTGTCAGAGAATCAACACCTGCCTTTGAAGAATGCCTTGAGATGAAAACCAGCTCGTCGAACTCGATGTTTAACGTATCCTGTACCTCTTCATCGAGATCATCACAATATATGTGATGATTTTCTACCATGACCATGTGATCGTTTCCATTTTTGTAAACGGGATTATTTTGAAATTCGTCGATCTCTTCCCATCCGTCCCCCTTTTCAAGCATGCGGGACAGTATGTTTTTGCTGGCCTCATCCTGGTCCGAAGAAACGATCAATCTCATGGTAAGACTTAACGAGGCCGTTTAGATATATCTTTTGATAAATGATTTATAGGTAAAAAGCATACTCGGTACGATGGTCGATCAAAACCAGGTCTTAGACAAGATGACAAAGGATCTCCAAGAGTTGATCGAGTACTCTCCTAGATCTGCCGACGAACTTGAAAAACTATCACTCCACTCCATCTTGCTGGTGATCTCAGGATACATGGCGTTGGGTATAGGAACACTTCATTTCGTGCTTTCAGTCATCGGCGACTTCCGTGCCGCTCTCATCTTTCATCTGGTCATAAACGTCGTCTTTGGATTAGCTATTTTGATCTCCTACTCGAGGATAAAAAGAGACCTAGAAGCAAAAAAGTGGGCCGTTCTATCCCTGATCTTTTCTATAGTCTTGGTGACTTTTGGCGGTATCGTAGGGATACTAGCGGGGTTAGTGGCTCTTTTCGGAGGTGCTTTGGCCCTACTCGCCACATTCGACAGGGGTCTTGAGATTTAGGTCACAAAAGGCCAGGGGGAAATTTAATATCATACCGACATCATCCCTCATAAGGTGGGTAAATTGAAAGAAGAAAAAGTCAGTAGGATAGTTTCAAACCTCATGAAGATATCGGCCGAAAGTTCCCCCAAAGCATCGGGAGACTATCTTGATATAGTGGTACTCGACGACGCAGAAAGAGAGATGCTAGCTGAGGAGATGTTTCAACTATCCAACGAGTTGGAAGATGAGACGTACAGCGAAAAAGGCGAAGCCGTAGAGGCATCGGAAGAAGTGATACTCATCGGTTTGAACGAACACCCTCCTTTAGGGTTGAACTGTAGGGCCTGTGGTTACGACGATTGTAATGAACTATCGGATGCTGAAGAGACTGAAGATATCTTTAAAGGACCTAACTGCACCTTCAGATTGTTGGACCTGGGCACCGCTTTAGGTAACTCTTTGAGTACCGCAGATATACACGGATTTCAACCTGATATATCCATAAGAGGAGGTCTAGCCGCTAAACACCTTGGCCTTATAGATGCTAATATATGTCTAGCCGTCACCACAAAAGTTGTCAAAGATAAAAATTATTTCACACCTTGATCCGGTATCATATCTTCTCTAAACCCAAGATAAGTTCCGTCTAGTAGATACAACTTTTCTTTACTCAATCTTTTATTTCTCAGGAACGGTCCCATATAAGGGTCTTTCCGAACATTGACGCTGATACCGCCTAAAAGAGGATTAAAATGAGGCATGACTATGGCTTCACCCTTTCCTCCTTCCCACTGGTAATCCAACCTGATCCAGCATTCTTTTTTCTCCTTGTTTTTAAAAGAATCTATAAAGGAGACGGCAGGGTGAACATGAGCGAGAACGACTTTCTTTGTTGAGAGTACTTTTTCAGAAGGAGTCGCGTGGCCGTGGAAAAAACCTATCTCATCGATCACCGTTCCGCTGGGATCGTGCACTACCACATCCGACGGAATATATTTGGATATGCCTCCGTCGTGATTACCCGGGATCAGATGTATCTCATCTACAACTTTCAACCACTCGTCCACCATCCTCGGTATGTCCCTATACTCCTGCCACGTAGCTTTAGGGATATTGTGCTTAAAATCACCATCGATTATGAGGCGTTTTACATCTTTTTTTTCGAGCATCTCATAGATGGACTTTGTCATACGGTCAGACTGGTCAGGGATGTTTATTCCCTTCTTTTCTAGTTCTCTTTCATAACCCAGGTGGATATCCGCTACTACTAGATTGTCTTCAGCCTTCAAAAGTCGGCGATTCCAGATGGGTTCCATTTTTTTATCTCTACGATACCTACAGGTGAGGGAGGTATTTATCTATCTCCCATCGGGTCACCTGTTTTCTATACTCGCGCCACTCCTCTTTTTTATTGTGGAGATAATGTTGAAAGGTGTGTTCTCCCAAGATATCTTTCACAAAATCGCTCTCTTCCATCACCAATAAAGCATGACCTAGGTTGTAAGGTAATGATTCGATACCTCTTTCCTTTCGTTCTTCCTTCGACATGGAAAAAAGATCTTCTTTTACAGGTTCACCGGGTTCGATCTCATTTTCTATACCGTCAAGACCCGCCCGCAGCAGAAGAGCAAATTGAAGATAGGGGTTACCTGCGGGATCAGGATTCCTTATCTCAACTCTGGTTCCCATACCTCTACCTGCAGGTACCCTAGCTAGCACACTCCGATTAAGATATGCCCAGGAAACATAAACAGGAGCCTCATAACCCGGGATCAACCTCTTATACGAATTGACCCAGGAATTTTGAACTGCGTTCATCTCCCGTGCATGCTTCAAAAGTCCTCCGATGTAATAGCGAGCTAGATCACTCAAACCCTCTGGATCATCTTCATCATAAAAGTAATTCTTGTTCTCACCCAACAAGCTTTGGTGTATATGCATCCCAGTACCGTTAACATCGGCGATGGGTTTGGGCATGAACGTTGCGTGGAGTCCGTTCAATTTGGCTACCGTTTTTATAGTATGTTTAAGAGTCATTATTTGGTCCGCTATGGTAAGACCGTCGTCGAACCTGAGGTCTATCTCATGTTGACCCGCTGCACCCTCGTGATGTGACGCTTCTACTTCGAACCCCATATCATCGAAATAAAGATTGCACTCTTTTCTGACTTTATCTGCTCTATCCAGCGGCATCAGATCGAAATAGCCTCCGTTGTCATCGGGCTTGACCGTAGGCCTTCCGTTTTCGTCGGTTTTGAACAGAAAAAATTCGTACTCGGGACCTACATTGAACTCGTAACCTTTTTTCTCCGCTTTAGCCATCTGACTTTGAAGTATGAATCTAGGATCCCCTTCGAATCTTTCTCCGTCCGATGTGTAGATATCACATATCAACCGGCCCGTCTTGATCTTTTCTTCGATCCATGGAAATACAAGAAAAGTATCTAGGTCGGGATAGGCTCTCAGGTCAGATTCGTCGATGGTAGCGTAACCCATTATAGACGAACCGTCAAAAAGAACACCTTCTTCTATGGCACGTTCCAGATGTGAGGTGGGAATAGATACGGATTTGACCCCTCCGAGAAGATCCATGAACTGCATCTCTACAAACCTAACTTTTTTTTCTTTTACCTCTTCTATCAATTCGTTTTTTTTCAAGATATCACCTTGCGTTATGACCATTCAACTTCAACCCGAATGAAAGAGAAGTATATAAATGAAATGGCTTAACGATACTTATCTTTAAATATATCATATCGATAACGAGTTGATGTTATCCAACGCCTCCTTTATATCTGGAGATATGATAGGTGTCTTGTCAGTATACATCTATGTAGGATTGCTGTTGCTGTTATGTACCGTAGCTTTAAAAGAGAGACCGTTCTTCGGCAGAAAATTTCTTCACTTTATGGTGGGCAATATAATATTTTTACTTCCTTTATTCGATACTAGAAGAGCCATGGTATTATACGCCGCATTTCCTTTCGTGATACTGACTTTTCTTATAAGCGAGAGTTCTCCCCTAGAGATCACCAGTAAACTGTCATCAAAGGGGCATGATCTCGGTCTTTTTTACTATGCTATATCTTGGACGGTACTGGCTTTTTTCTTTTTTGAAACGCCGGAGGTGATCGCCATCGGTATCGCGGCCATGTCCTACGGAGACGGGATGGCGGGATACGTAGGGAAAAAATACGGGAAATACAAGTTCTCCCTCTTACCGTCCTGTGAAAAGAGTTTAGAAGGGTCTATGACTATGTTCGTCACCACTTTTGCCGTTATACCTTTTATCCTCTTGTACTTCGGTGTGAACATGCCTGCACTTTATGTTATATTCGTGGTCTCACTCTCCGCAACGGTCATAGAGGCCGTCATAGGAAGGGGATTCGACAACCTGACCATAGCCATACTTACGGCGATAATTTATTATACCATGGTTCACTCCGTCGTATAAGATGCGATTTATAGTAGTGGACGGATTGGATGCAGCAGGAAAAGATACACATGCTCTGCTCATAAAACGAAGATATGAAAAGAAAGGAGAAAAGGTGATAATCCGTTCACATCCTTCCACGGACAACATGTTCGGATACCAAGCGAAAAAAGCACTACTGGAAGGAGGTAAACTATCTAAGACCAAAGCGAGCATCTTTTTTGCACTAGACGTTTTCTATTCACTCATCAATTATTATGGAAAGGCAGACACGGTGATCTTTGTGAGATACTTATGTGGAATAGCTTATCTTCCGCGTTCCATGGTAAAAAAACTCTACACCGTGTGCTCAAAGATCTTTCCTACATCGAACTATATGTTCTTTTTAGACGTTGACCCTGATGAAGCTTTAAGAAGAGTAGAAGATGAAAGAGAGGAGACCGAAATATTCGAAAACAAAAAAGATCTTATCAAGGTAAAAAAGAAGGCCTTATCCATGGTAGAGGATTGGCATAGGATCGATACCACCCAGCCCATCCCCCAAGCTCGAAAGGAGATAGAAGATATATTAGAAAAAGAAGATCGAGCTAACGGTTTTATCAAAAGGGAAAGACCAGATAAATTGGAAACCGCGAACGAACAAAAACGAAAAAAAAAGATAGTGGCTGAAAGCGAAGCTTAGAAAAATTAATAGACCATCTGTTTTTTTGAAGTGGTAACATGACACACATAATATTGGATACCAACGCCCTGCTGATGCCTTTCCAATTCAACTTGAACTTAGATGACGAAATAGAAAGATTGTTGGGAGATGTGTCCTCGAAGGTCTATGTTCCTTCCTCGGTCACCAAGGAGTTGAAGGGTTTGGGAAAAAAAGGAGCGTTAAAACTCAGCGAGAAGTACAAAGATATAGATGTAGAAAAAAAGGGCGACGACGGTGTGTTGGAAGCCGCTGAAAAACTGCAAGGGATAATAGTGACCAACGACAGTGAGTTGAAGAAAAGAGCCTTGAAAAGAAAGATACCGGTGGCATACCTTCGCTCTAGGTCGCATCTAGAATTGGCCGGAGAAGATTGGTTGTTCAGAGAAAAGAAAGGAAACATCGTAAAGCTAAAGGGAGAAGTTGTTTCCGGAGTCAACGAGGGGCAGTATTTTTTGAGTATAAACGGGTACAAAGACCGATTCAAAGACAGATTCGGATTCGAACCCTTCGAAGGCACGCTCAACGTAAGATTGGAAGGGGAGTACCTAGACCGATACGAGGAGCTGAAGGAAAATGAGGGAACAGTGATCAAAAGATTCCACGAAAACGGTCGTGATTACGGAAGCGTAAGGTGCTTCAGATGTAAGATAAATAACAACAGCAAAGGGTCCAGCATAGACCTTGGAACCTTGTTGATACTCCCTGAGAAGACTAGATATGAAAAGGTATTGGAGATCATCTCTAAATACGAGTTGAGAGACGTCTTGAACCTAGAGGACGGAGACGAGCTCGAGATATTCGTCCATCTAGACTAAAAATTATCTTCTACGTACTCCAGAACAGATTTGAATAGTGTCTTTCCATCGCCTCTATTTTCTTTCAAACCTTTCCTGGTCCAATCCGGATTCGTATATGGATCAAAAACCCTTTCCGGGTGCGGCATCAGACCAAGAACGTTACCTTCAGGATTACAGATACCTGCGATGTTATCTAAAGAACCGTTGGGATTCCAAGGGTATTCGGGTTCTCCTCCGTCGGGCGCGGTATAACGGAAAACGATCTGATCATTCTTCTCTAGTTCTTCTAGGGATATACTTTCATCCAGTACAAATTTACCTTCCTTATGCGCCGAGGGGTAGAGAACTATCTCATGTTCTTTGTAGCCGCGAGTGAACACACAGTTCGAGTTATCTTCAACTTTGAGCAGGGTAGGTCTACATTCGAACCTGTTACTGTCGTTGGTTTCCAAGGCAGCCTTGGGTACCTGGCTGATGGTTTTATCCACTGCAGGCAGGAGTCCCATCTCAACTAGTATCTGAAAACCGTTGCAGACCCCCAAAACGGGTTTTCCCGTTTCCACGAAATTTTTTAACTCTTCACCCAACGCACTTTTGGTTCTAGCACCGAATATAGCGCCGGCTCTGATATAATCTCCTGCAGAGAATCCTCCTGGAATCATCAATATGTCGTATCCGTCTAAAGACCTTTCTTCATCTTCAAGAACGTCCTTTGAAAGAAGCTGTTTCAGATGGACTTTCTCCGCATTTGCTCCTAAACGTTTGAAAGCCAGGTATGATTCCTCTTCACAGTTCGTTCCCTCGATACGCAAAACCGCTACATCAACATCTTCCCGTTTCAAGTTTATCTCCTGATCCACAGGACGAGTACTTTCTAATAATTTTTTCTATCGGAATGGGTGCTGCTAGTCAAATTTGATATTCCATATAAGGTACAACGGTTTTCCTTCAACGTCAGTTACCGATGTGAATCTCCCTTCAAGAGAGATCTCTTCATCATCTTTGGTGGTTCCGGTCACCACTAGACTTTCTTCTTTGACTTCGCCCTTGAACATCTCATGGAAAAGTTCATGCAGCTTTTCCGCATCCTTTTTGATGAGTATATCTGTGCATTCCTTCTCTGAGAGTTCTTCTTCAGAGTAGCCTAACAAGTGGCAAAAATTGTGGTTGACTTCTTTGCATCTACCCTCTTGGTCTATCAAGATCACCGCGTCGTGACATCTTTCAAAGAGATTTCGAAAGGCCTCCTGGCTTTCCCTCATGGTTTCGAACCTCCTGCGTTCTTCGGTAACGTCGATGGCCGAGATGATACTTTTTTTGGTTCCTGAGATCATACCAACTTGTGCCAGGACCTTTCTCACGTCTCCGAACCTGTTGATCACTGTAAAAGTGTAACGTGAGGGAACACTTTCCGGATCTTCTCTTCTCTTTTCATGATACATCCTCATCTTCTCTAAATCTGCGTCACTAACGACCTCGTCCCACCTCATATCCCCTTCTAACTTTTCCTTGGGGTATCCTGTAAGTTCTTCCATCTTTTGGTTCACCAACGAGGCGGTTCTATCTTCCTCTATCAAAGCCATGGCCGTACCCGTATTTTCAAATATAGCTCTATACTTCCTCTCGCTTTCTTTCAATTTTTTTTCCATCTCGTTTTTATGGAAAGCCATCTCTATGTTGCTGTGCAGTTCCCTCTCACGGTAGGGTTTGAGTATGTACCCATAGGGTTCAGTCACTTTGGCTCTTTTCAATCTTTTGTCATCGGCATAAGCCGTGAGATAGATAACGGGTACGTCAAATTCCGAGTTGATGATACGGGCGGCCTCGATCCCGTCCATTTCTCCCTTCAAAACTATATCCATCAAGACCAGGTCCGGCTCTTCTTCCCTCACCGATTCCACCGCTTCCTCACCGTTATCTACTATACCCATAACGGTGTATCCAAGCTCTTTCAAAGTTTCTTTTATGTCTTCTGCTACGAGCCTTTCGTCCTCCACTATCAGTATCTGTCCGTCATCCATAACTTTCACTCTCCTTCTCAAATCTTATCTTAAACGTCGTTCCACCATCCCTATTCAGCTCTATATGCCCGTCGAGCTGATCTTCGACAAGCATATGTACCAATCTTAAACCTATGGTCTTTGTATCTCTTATATCCATATCTTCAGGCAGTCCGACTCCATTATCACTGATGATCATCTCTACCATCCCATCGTCTGTGAGTGAAGACGATATCTTAAGTTTTCCTCGCTCTCCGTGGTCTTCCGGGAATGCATGCTGTAGAGCATTTGAGACCACCTCGTGGATCGCCTGTACACAGGGGTTCGCCTGGTCCATACCGAGTTCTATGTATTCTAGATCAGTTTCGAGTTCAACATCATGACCAATATCATAGGTCCTATATATAGTTCTTACAAGTTCGTCTATGTATTGATTAAGGCCTACTCTAGCTACATCCTCTGATCTATGAAGCATCTCGTGGATCAGTGCCATACACTGGATACGAGACTGCCCTTCTTGTAAAACTCTCGACATCTCTTTGTTCTCTCTGCTCGCCTGAAGTTTTAACATGCTTGATATGACCTGAAGATTGTTTTTTACTCTGTGGTGCACCTCATCTAGAAGAACTTCTTTTTCTCTCAATGATCTTTTCAATTTTTCTTCTGATTCTATCTTGTTTTTTCCCACCGTTAAATCACCGGCTGTTTCTTCTAAGAGACCTAATTCTTCTTCATCCACCTCTCCTACTATATCCACCGCCAAAACGCCTTCCATATATTTATCCATCATGGGTACTAGAACGGTGGTAGATCCATCTTCTTCGATGATCAAAGTCTTCTTTTTCCTTTTGAGCTCATCTATCTTAGAGTCTATATCGTCTATGCCGATACTTCCAATTTTTTTGTTGACTTTCCCCTGAGACATGAGAAGAATAGACACGTCCGAATAACCCCGATTGTTTATCATCGACTCCCGAGATCTTTTCATCAATTCAAACAGGTCCTCTTCCTGGTCGATGAGTTGATTGATCTGCCGTATGGAACGCAGTAGATTATTCAGATGTTCTATCTTCTCTTCATTTTCCTTCCTTTCGGTTATGTCACGAACTAAACCAAATACTTCTTTTTTTCCTTCATCACTCTCGATGATCGAGATGATATTCGATACATATCTAGTCTCTCCATCTTTTCTTACTATCTTTATCTCTTCAGGCATGTTTAATGATCCGTTATCATATTCCTCTAAACTTTCAAATTCCTTTCTAGAGTCTGGATGTAACAGGTTAGATGACCTTTTACCTATGAGTTCATCTCTATCATACCCATGAATATCGGCAAATTTTTCGTTCACATAAGTTATCTTTCCGTCGAGATCTCTGATATATATTCCTTCCTGGGCCTTGGATATCAGGGTTTCAAACCTCTTTTTACTTCTCTTCAATTCTTCTTCGTATCTAAGACGATTTATAGCTTCGGCGGCATGGTTTATCAGTATCTCAGCGAGTTCTAGATCCGTCTCATCAAAGTAACATCTTTCTTCCGAAAGCGCCTGAAAAACTCCGACATCACCTACAGGAATACTGATCGCCGAACGATACGACTCTTTTCTCGGTACGGCTTCCTCTTCTTCATCTAAGTCCTGGATCAAAAATGATTCGTCATCTCTAAATGTTTTTCCGGCTATCCCTTCTATAGGATAAGTAGTGCCCTTTTCCAGAGCACCCCTGACCGTGGCTTTTACTACGAATCTATCGTCTTCTACAAAATCGATGCTGCTGACATCCAGATCTAAGATATTCTCAGAAGCCTCTACCACCAATTCGCTGACTTTTTCTTTACTCTTACACTTCTCAAATTCCATGGCTTTTTCATGTAATCTCTTTATCTTTTTATTTCGCTCTCTCAGTGCGTGCTTGGCCTCTTTTCGTTCGGTGATATCCAAAAAGAAACCTAGAGTCATCTTTTGTCCGTCTAGTATCATCCTATTGATAGTTATCCTGGCGGGATACGTACTACCATCTTTTTTCACATGTTCAGACTCTATGTCATCTAGATCATCTAAAGGTCGGTCGTTCCAAAACAACCCGTGATCATCTTTTTTTACACTCGGATCGATTTGACATATGTTCATGGAGTTCAACTCGTCCTTAGAGTACCCTAATAATTCCGAAGCTTTTGGGTTCGCTAGAATAATATCGCCATCTTCATCATACGCTATTATCCCTTCAGGGGCTTTGTTTATGATCGTTTGGAACCTTTTTTTAGCCTCTTTCCGTTCGGTGATATCTGTGATCAGGCCTTCTATAAATTTTAGTTCTCCTTGGTCCGAATATATACCTACGCCTCGTTCCCACATCCATCTAGTACGATCATCTTTTGTCTTGATCCTGTAAGTAATTTCAAAGGGTTCTCTCTTATCTAAGAACGACTGGATCTTATCCAAAACCATATCTTTATCCTCGGGGATTATGAGGTCGCCATAAGATGTACCTCCTTCTTTCAGCAAATTTTCAGGTTCGTAGCCTGTCAGTTCTTTACAACCTTCGCTTACAAATTTCATGGTCCAATCTTTGTCGTTAAGACAGCGATAAGCCATACCCGGCATATTACTGAGGATCGTCTTCATCTGACGATGTTTTTCTTCTAGTTCCCTCTCTATCTCTCTCCTTTCGGTAAGGTCTACACTTACCTCTACCACGCCTTCTATCTTACCTCCGTCATCTTTTACAGGAGTGGCGGTGATAAACCAGTACCGGCCATCAGGAGATTCGATTTCCCCCCGCTCTATCTCTTCGGTTTTCAGAGCCTTCGTAACCGGACAGTCGTCACAGGGTCTGTCCTGATAACCCCATACTTTGTAGCACATCCTGCCTTTGAGATCTTCTGGTGCTTCTCCTACTGAATCGGCTGCGGCTTTGTTAGCCCATATAACTCTATGGTCTCTGTCATGATATATGATATGTTCCGACGTGCTTTCAAATATCAGCGTTTTTTTTAGTTTTTTTTCTCTTTTTCTGAGAGTTTTTTCCAAGTCTTTTATACCTGTAATATCTTTAAAGCTGATAAAGATCATATCTCTACTCTTTTCACCTTCCAAAAAAGAAGATTCTAGGTTTATGCATCTTTTTTCACCTTTTTTGGATCCCATGGTGACATTTATTCCTTCACCCTTTTTCAAAACGTTCCTCCTGAATAGATCGATTGTTTGTTCAGGAGTATCACCTTTCATCAATTCCTTGACTACATCTGTGACCTCTTCACCTATCACTTCATTTGGAGTAAAACCCGTTATCTCATGGAATCCTTGGTTCGCATATAATATATTAGCATCTCCATCAGTTACTAAAACTCCTTCTTCCATAGATTCTAACAACTGGGAAGCACTTTTTTTAAACGTATCATCTGTGACAGTTTTTTTCGGCATGTTCCTCATTCCCTCTCCTTGGTCTTAGCGGCCCTCACCGCACAGATAATATATGAAGTAAAGTTATTATACTTTTCGCCTCTTTCATAAAAAAAATAAAACAGAAGAAAACAGATAAGCAACTTACTTCGATAAATCTTCTCTCTCTTTACTCCTCCTCATCCTGAGAAGATAGAGATACGAGAGAAAACCGAGATCCTTAAGATTCTCGATGATACCTTTATCTTGTTTCAGTGGCGTGAACAATGATACATCACTGTTTTTTGTTTTCATTTTTTACCACTTGAGAGTGCGCAGAAAAGAAGGTGTATTTATACGTTTCGTTAGGATGTGGGCTCCAGTCAGGGAGAAACTATTTATTAGTAATACTGTTTCACTTTCATCACTCATTGTCTCAAAGGGGCCGTGGGGTAGCTTGGTCCATCCTTCGGGCTTTGGGAGCCTGGTACCCGAATTCGAATTTCGGCGGCCCCACCATCCTTTTTAAAAAGTGTGGTTATCTTTTTCTAGCTCTTTTAAGCTCTCTTTCACCTTTTCCATGTCGGGTACGTCCTTTTTCTTGGTCTCTCTTTTCTTTGCCCTGTTCTCTTCTAATATATCATGGGGTCTTTTAGGAGTCTCAAAAACACCGAACCTTTCGCCCCTTTGTTCGATGATCTGAAATTCTTTCCTTTTTCCGTACATATCTTTTCTGATCTCGTCGATCTTCTCCAAGTCCTCTTCCGAAACGTCCTTGACGATTTCGGCGGGCTGACCCAGTACAACTTTTCGTTCCGGTATCTTCATGCCTCTCGGTACTATCGCGTTCGTACCGACGATAGACTCTTTACCCACTTCGGCACCTTCCATCACCACGGAATCCATGCCCACCAAAACCCCTTCCTCCAGGGAGCATCCTTCCAACCTAGCACCGGGAGAAACGAAAGATTCTTTTCCAAGAAAGACGGACTTGTCTTCAGTAGAGCTTACAAAGGCGTGGTTCATGATTATAGAGCCCTCTCCTACGTAAACCTCCGATCCATCACCGTCAACCATGCAGCCCGGTAACAAAAATGCTTTGTTCCGGATCTCAACGTCACCTACGATCTTAGCGGCGGGGTCCAAAAAAGGACTGTCACTTCCTCCTTTCTCGTCAGGTAGGTGATCTTCCAGCTCTTTTGTCATATGTTAGGTTAAAGAGAATAGGTGTAAAAAGATTGCGGTCAAAGAAGACCTATGATCATTGAAATTCGGAGATTATCTCTTTGATCTCCCCGTTCAGTTCCTCTTCATACTCTACTTTAAGGAGCTCCACCAAAAACTTTACGTGCAGCAAAGAAAAGAAATCGATATTCATATTTTCATCCAGCGAATCCATCATGTCTCGGGTTACCTCGCTCTCTAAACTGCAAAGAATTTCGTTCAATCTTTGAACCACTTCTTCCTTTTTATCACATACGAAACCCATCTCTTCCAAGATGTCCAAACAACTACTTATCCTATCTTCGTTCCAATCCATACCCAGTGCGTAGGGTGTTTTGCTTCCAAGGGGTTCCGGAGTCAAAAGAAACCAGTTAGCGGTTCTGCCGTATATTTTTTCAGGGATATGATGCTGCTTTCGTTCGTCTACGACTTCGATGAAACCCGATTCCTCCAATTTTTTTACATGTCTATAGATGGTGGATTGATCCTTGCCTAGAGCCTCCGCGATCTGAGATATGGCCATCTCCTTGACTCTCAAAAGAGCCAGGATCTGACTTCTAGTTCCTTCGAGGCCGACCTTCAACGAAGCCGGGTCCTCGATGAGACGGATTTCATCTTTCATCGTTCTCCACGTTCGCTTTATTTACTCCTGTGTACAACCATGCAAACATTTTATATATATATTGCTAACGTTTACCAATATTACTTTATAATTATAAATTCAAGCGTGCTTTTAATGACCAGTCAAGAAGATCATGCGGATCCTTCATCAAAGTGCATCTCGGAACCTTCTTTATTTTCTTCGGTGATCTTCTTTATCTTGCCTTCGGCTTCCTCAAGCTTCTCGTCACAGTGTTCTATCAGAGACATACCTTCCTGATAAAGTTCGATGGCATTTTCCAGCGAAACTTTATTACGTTCCAATCTTTCATTTATGCTCTCTAATCTTTCGAGCGCTTCTTTGAAGCCTAGTTCCTTTATATCGCCTACATTTTTAAATCTTTCTGACATCTTTTTACCTCCTTGGTTTCCGCTTCTATATCTCCATCTTTAACATTGATATCGATGAGCTCTTCTTTTTGGACATCCTCCACACTGGTTACGACCTCTCCGTTCTTGTCCATGACTATGGAGTAGCCGCGTTCCATGGTCTGTAAAGGGCCCAAGGCGGTCAACCTCTCCCGCTGGCTTTTCAAGATCTGTCTGTGGTCTTCCATATATCTCTTTACATTTAGATTCAGCTTATTCTGGTTATCGTCTAATCTTTGATACCCGTCCTCTAGTAGAATTTTCGGGTCCCGGAATACGGGTCTACCTTTTAGATTGTCCAATCTTTCTCTACATTCTCTGACTATGTTCCTCATAGCGGTAACGGACCTTCTTTCCTGCTGCTTTAATATCTGCTCCAATTCGGACTTTTTAGGCACGACTAACTCCGCTGCCCCAGTAGGTGTTGGTGCCCTTTTATCCGCCACAAAATCAGATATGAGAAAATCGGTTTCATGACCCACGGCCGAAACTATAGGGGTTTTCGCCTTATAAACAGCCCTAGCAACTTTTTCTTCGTTGAAGGACCAGAGATCTTCTATGGAGCCTCCACCTCTGCCGATTATTATGACATCTAGGTTTTTCTTATCAAGTAGTTTTATAGAAGCGACTATACTGTCTGCGGCCATCTTACCCTGTACCAGGGCAGGAGCTATCACTATATCGATATTTTCATAGCGCTGTTTAAGGATCTTTATCATATCTCTAAGACCTGCGCCTTCTTCAGAGGTCACGATCCCAACTTTCCGGGGTAAAAAAGGCAGTTCTTTCTTATGTTCTTCACTGAACAGACCTTCCTCAGATAACCTCTTCTTCAGCTGCTCGTAAGCTAGATAAAGTTTACCGATGCCACCCACCATCATCTCTTTTATCACCAATTGATACTGGCCTCTAGGAACGTAAAGACCTACGTCGCCTCTACATAGTACCTCCATGCCCTCCTCGGGTTCGAAATCCAATTTTTTGTTATGGGATCGAAACATAGCACTGTTGATCTCGCTTTTATCGTCCTTCAGAACAAAATACATGTGTTTACCTTTGTAATGCTTAAAATTTGATATCTCTCCCTTTACCCAGACATCCTGTATCTCGTCCTCGTTCATGAGCAACGACTTGACGTAGAGATTAAGATCGGATACGCAGTAAATATTTCGTTCCGGTTTTTCCTTACCCTTGTTCCCATTCATCTATATTCATATTTTCAATAACGTATATATAGTTGTGGCCGGGGGAGGGGGGTAGCCAAAAGTAGCCAAGACAAATTACATATATGCTTTTCCGATTATGATGCCTATGGCAAAGTGTGCTTTGACTGGAACACCTGGAGTGGGGAAAACCACCGTTTCGGACCTGTTGAGAAAAGAAGGTTACGATGTGCTAGATCTCAATAGATTCATCAGGAAAAAAGGTCTTTTGGAAGAGAAGGACATAAAAAGAGGCTCCTTTAACGTCGATACGGAAGCATTGGGGGAACGATTCAAAAAAGAAGGCAAAAAAACCGATATAGTAGAGGGACACCTTTCCCATCACCTTGAATTATCTCACACGATAGTACTAAGATGCTCCCCTCCAGAGCTGAAGGAAAGGATGAGAAACAAGGGATGGGATGAAAAGAAGATAGAGGAGAATGCAGAAGCGGAGGCCCTGGACGTGATACTGGTCCAAGCTATAGGCATCTGTGACGAAGTTTACGAGATCAACACCACGGAAAAAACGCCGAACGAGGTAAAAGAGTCCATAAAAGATATACTCAAAGGAAGTACAAAGGGTTATAAACCCGGCAAAATAGATTGGTCGGAAGAATACCTTTAGAAGCGATAGATTTTATTACCTGTTTCTATTAAACAGACCATGGTGTTGAACAACTATAGAGAGCAGGCCGACTTCTTTCTAAAACCGTTGGCAAAGAAGATGCTCCACGTGAACCCAGACTTTATCTCCTGGTTATCTCTCCTTTGCGCTTTAATAGCAGGTCTGTTCTTCTATTTTTACCACGAAGAAAGAAGTTTTTTCGTACTTTTAGGTGGAATATTCGTCATCATCAATTCTTTATTCGACGCTTTGGACGGCAAGATAGCTAAACTCGCGGGGAAGGCTTCTCTAAGGGGCGACTTCTTAGACCATAGCATAGATAGGTATGCGGACATATTGATACTATCCGGCATAATATTGGGACCCTTGGTCCGAACATGGATAGGGGTCCTGGCATTGATAGGTGTGCTCATGACGTCCTACATGGGGACTCAGGCCGACGCCGTAGGTGTTTCAAGAGATTATGGTGGAATAGCCGGAAGAGCAGAACGCTTGGTACTGCTGATACTATTCTCTTTTCTGTACTTTTTCTTATACGATACGGGATTTACAAGTTTACATATTTTAGAGACGGAATTGAATCTATTCGAATTACTGCTGATCTGGTTTGCGATATCAGGTAATATGACCGCACTCTACAGGGGAAAAAATACCTGGGATCAGTTATCCAAAAAGTAGATGATCGTCAATCTTCCTCTTTTTCTTCTTTTTCTTTCTCTTCCGCTTCGGACTCGGCCTTCTTTCTTTTTTTGAAAGAATAATAGGTCAGTGGATGGCTCATCCATTCCTGCTCACAAAGCGAATCCGGTTGAAAACATATGCCGTTGGTCCTCATGAGAGAACATCCAGGGGGAGTGTATTCAGTACCAGATATCTCACCGATTATATGTTCTATCTGATAGGAAGCGAGTTGTTCGTCAAAATCTGGAGATTCTTGGAAGTACGATATGATCCCGTCCTCGGATAGACCGACTTTTCTCAAAAAAGCCGTTAAAGCGAATCTAGATTCGTGTGAAAGGTTCTGCCCCTCCTGTTGTGAGACGAGTAGATACTTGATACACGGTGGAAATAACTCATCCTCTACCTTACCTAGATCGATATCTTTTATCTCCTTCCGTTTTTCCTCAAGAACTTCTTTTATATCTTCTATCTGCTTTTCTAAACTTTCCAATATCAGATCAGAAACAGGTGCCGGTAGGTCCAGATAGATCAAAGAAAAAATTCTTTCCTTCAGCAAACGTACGAATCGATCTCTCTCTAGATACACGTTTCCTTTTCTCAAGTCTAGATTAGTGAGTTTCCACTCCGAGGACCTTAGGTGCTCGGTATTCTCTAGATAATGAGCAAAAAAAACCTTGAAATTTTCGCCATCTTTTTCTGATCTAAGACCGAGTTCCTTCGCTAGGTCTATAAGCTTTTCATCATCGGCCTCCCTGGATAACTCGTCCACAACTCTTTCCGCCTCCCCTAAACTATATCTTCTGACTAAAAAATTATCACCTATGGAAGAAACGAGCATGCGTGCGATGGGATAAGAAAAGAGTTCGTTCTCTATCTCAAGCTCGTCTTCAATCCTCCTTATCTTGACTCTACCGTTCTCAAGAGATTCCATAACCCTGTCCTTACCTCTTTTCCTAACAGGTCCCCATAGATTATCTCTCAGTAATTCATCCATAGGCGGTGCCTCCCTCTTTATGTACTCCTTGGCCCCGCTCAAAAAAGGATAGCGAGCCATATATTCTAACGGCCATTTATATTCTTCCGTTCCGGGAGGCATCGTTACACACTGCCGATATCTTTAAAGATGTACTTAATCATTTTCTCATTTCACTCTCATTTCACATCATTAGATGACAAACTTTTAATCACTTCAAGTATTCTCAAGATCAAAAGTGATAATATGGTAAAGATCGAATCAGTAGATGCTAGAGAGATATTGGATTCCAGAGGCAATCCCACCGTGCAAGCTATCGTGAAAACCTCCTGCGGTATGGGTAAAGCGGCGGTACCTTCCGGAGCATCTACAGGAAGTATGGAAGCTTTAGAACTCCGGGACGGAGGCGAAAGATATGGGGGAAAAGGTGTCCAAAAGGCCGTTGAAAATATAAAAAATATCATCAAACCAGAACTTCTAGGTGAAGATGTGATCCAACAGGCCGATATAGATAGAAAGATGATAGAGTTGGATGGAACGGAAGATAAGAGCGAGCTCGGTGCCAATGCTATCTTGGCCGTTTCTCTCGCTGCGGCAAGAGCCGCCGCAGATACCTTGAACATACCTCTCTACAGATATCTAGGAAGAGTGAACGATGTTACCCTACCTGTGCCCTTTCTCAACGTCCTCAACGGAGGGGAACATGCCGGAAACGACCTAGACATACAAGAGTATATGATAGCACCCACCGGCGCCGAGAATTTTAAAGAAGCTCTCAGGATAGGGACCGAGATATATCACTCCCTAGGGTCGATAATCGAAAAAAGATACGGACCGGCTGCTTCAAACCTAGGAGATGAAGGAGGCTACGCTCCACCTCTGAGTGATCCCACTGAACCTTTCGATCTGATCATAGAAGCCATGGAGCAGTGTGGTTATTCAGATAAAGTAAATCTTGCTGTGGACTCCGCGGCGAGTGAATTCAAAACTTCCAAAGGATACGAATCGGGAGGAGAAGTGCTGGATTCGGAACATATGATACAGTTTTACGAAGAGTTGGTAGATAAATATCCGTTGATCTCCATCGAGGATCCCCTTGGAGAAGACGATTGGAACGGCTTCATCGAGATCACTGAGCGCCTTGGTGATAAGATCCAGATCGTAGGGGACGATAACTTCGTAAGCGATCCAAAGTTGATCGAGGAAGGTATAAAAGACGGGGCCTGTAATGCAGTTTTACTAAAGGTTAACCAGATAGGGAGTCTGACCGAGGCCATGGACGCTTCTTCTCTAGCCACGAGCAACGGATACGATGTCATGATATCCCACCGTTCCGGTGAGACCACGGATCCATTTATAGCCGACCTTTCCGTAGCACTCTCGTCTAAACAGATAAAAACAGGTGCCCCTGCAAGGGGAGAAAGGACCGCTAAATACAACCGACTTTTAGAGATCGAAGAAGAGCTGGGGACTATCTCAAAATATGGGATGTAACATCAATCACCCACCATCAAGAAAGGTATCTCACTTTCAGCCATCAACTCCTTCTCTATATTGCTTAGAGAGAGCCGCGGAAACAGATGGCGAAACTTGTACAGAAGCCCTTTTCGGCCTCTACTACCTACTATGAAATCGAACTCTTTGGACTTTTCTATTATCTTCTTATCAGAAGCGCCTTTATCTATCGATATGTCGAAATCCACTCCGGCTTTTTCCGCCCTTTTTTTAATCCTTCTAGAATGATCTCCTGGATCGTCCATGCCTATATGATATGTGGTAAGACTCGCCCCGAGATACTCGGCTAGATCCAAAGCTATCATGGATGCTTCGACGGAATAAGAACTAAAAGTGGTGGGATTGAATATCCTTTTAGGTATCTCTGGGTCGCACTCACATGAGAACACCAAAGAAGGTATGGTAGTGACCTGGAGTGAGTGAAGAGCGGTTTCACCTATATGGACTCTTTGTGTTCCTCTCTTAGAATGGGTGGCCATCACCAGCACATCTATATTTTCTTCCTCTATGTATCTAATTATCTCTTTGGATGGAGTGCCTTTTGGTTTTCTTTTTTTGATCCTTTTTATACCCTTCCTGTTGAGGATCTTTTCTCCGCTGTCCAATGCTCCCTGAGATATTTCTGCCAATTTGGCCTGCATAAGATCTGTCTGGGGTATACTTCTGTCAGAGGTATTAACAACGTTGATGAGATGATACTCAGCATATGGAAAAATAGTGGCTGTGTATTCTATGGCGCTCTTTATCTGTGGCGAGTCGTCAGTTGCTATCAGTATCTTATCAAACATGGTCCATCGTTAAAGGTTATGTCGGTCAGCCTATATAATTTTTCTCCTATTTTAAAACTAAAAATACCTCGACTTTCAATCCAACTCTTCGAATCCGCCTTCATTCCCCAATATCACAAGGTCGGTTAGATCTATGAAAAGTCCGTGTTCTAGAACACCAGGTATAGAAGCCAATCTTTGGGAAAGTTCTTTGGGTTCCTCGATCCCCTCAAAATCACAATCTAGTATGTTGTTCCCATTGTCCGTCCGGTAAGTCTTTCCTTTGGATATACGAAGTTCGGGTTCGCAACCAAGCTTTCTTACACAATCCGATATACCTTCGGTCCACCGGGGCAGTATCTCCACGGGAAGAGCAAAATCAACACCTAGTTTCTCCACCATCTTGGAAGCATCGACTATCACTATATACCTCTTAGAGTTATGAGCGACTATCTTCTCTCTCAAGAGAGCACCTCCTCCTCCTTTGATCAGCTGCTTATCCGGATCAACTTCGTCGGCTCCGTCTATGGCGAGGTCTATCTTATCAGCCTCATCCAATTCTATGATGGTTATGCCTGCTTTTTTAGCCTGTTTTTCCGTTTCCAAAGAAGTAGGTATACCTACGATATCTAACCCTTCATCTTCTATCCTTTCACCTATCTTTTCAACGACGAACTTTGCCGTCGACCCCGTTCCGAGACCCACAACCATACCGTCTTCAACATATTCAGCGGCTCTGTAACCCGCATTTCTTTTTTGGTTAGTATAAGACATATTATCTAGAAACGCATCCTGATCCACGTTAATAATTTTTCCTACACACATCAGCTCGGCTTCATCTTAGGTGACGATGCAGAACCCAGCCTAATGATTTATATAATAGAACACTCTCATCATCTAACTGCGGTGTAAGTATGGCAAGATTCCCCGAAGCTGAAAAAAGACTGTTGGACAAGAAGATATGCATGAACTGCTACGCTAGCAATCCTGTCAGAGCCAATAGATGTAGAAAATGTGGTGAGGACAAACTAAGGATGAAAGCTAAAGAGAGTCGGAGACTCTGAGTAAAAAAAGATTTTTTACTTTTTATCTTTACCTTCAAACTTGTAAGAGCAGTCTGGGTTAGGACAGAATATCCAAGGCTCTTTGTTTTTCTTTAGCATCTTCTGCAAAGGCGCTCCGCACTCGGGACAGCTTTCTCCAAAGGATAATATGTTCCCTCTTTGTGGGATGGGATAAGTATTATCACATTCCGGAAAGTTTGAGCATCCTAAAAATCTTTTACCTCTGTACGAACGCTGCTCCCGTATGTCGCCTCCGCACTCTGGACATCTTCCTCTATACCTCTGTTCATGTGAATGATCACACCGCACATCGATGCAGAGTTCCTCGGTATCCCCACTATGGTACACCTTGATCTTAGGAGATCCACACTCGGGGCAATCACCGTCTCCTTCTTTTATCCTACCTGAGCGAGGTAAAGAATACGTGTTCTCACATTCGGGATAATTAGAACATCCTACGAAACGACCGTTTTTAGATTTTCTTATCAATAAAGTACCGTCTTCGCACTTGGGACATACTCCAACTGCGTTTTGATCCGTCAAGGACTGTTTTAATTCCTTTCTGATCTCTTCCCTGTCCTTTTTTAAAGATTCTATCACGGTCTGAAGCATCTCTCTAGATTCTTCTATCACCTGTTCTTTCTCCATATCTCCTTGGGCTATCTTCTCCATATCCTCTTCAAGTCTACTGGTCATCTCCGGCTTCGTGACCATCTCCGCATGGCTTTCCAGTGTATCGATAACACTTTTTCCGGAATTTGTAGAGGAGGGGACCTTGCCTCTGATAAAATCTCTGTCGTAAAGCTTCTGTATTATGCCGTGTCTTGTACTTTTTGTACCGAGCCCTTTTTTTTCCATGATCTTCACAAGGCTGCCCTGGGAGTGACGATTCGGAGGTTTCGTTTCCTTCTCATCGATAAGCATATCCAAGATATCTACCATCTCTCCTTTCTCTAGAGAAGGTATCTTGACTTCTTTTGCTTTATAATAAGGGTAGTACTTCCTCCAACCGGGTCTTATCAACTCGGTGCCTTTGGATCTGAATTCTTCTCCTTCTATATCGAATTCAGCCTTTCTCAAACGTTTTACTCCATACGGTGCCAATGTTGCCAAAAATCTTCTTAAGACGAGTTCGTACACTTTCCACTGGTTACCGCTTAGTTGCTTTTTAGTTGCCGGTTTTATGGGATAGATAGGAGGATGGTCCGTGGTCTTTTTCTTTCCCTTTGTAGGGTATATCTTATCTTGAGACAGTATCTCATCCACTTCTTTTGATAACTCGGATCTCTTCAATTTTTTAAGCTGTTCTTTAAGGTTCAAACTTTTAGGATAGACTGTATTTTCAGTCCTTGGATATGAGATCCAGCCAGCGGTATAAAGACTTTCAGCTATGCTCATGGCCTGTGACGGACTAAGACCGATCTTGTTCGCATCCGAAAGGAATGTAGTGGTGTTGAAGGGACTGGGCGGCCAATCTTTTTTTGTTCTCTCTTCGAAGGCAACGGTCTCGGCCTGATCCGCTTCCTCGACTTTTTTGTAGATTTTTTCGGCCTTTTCTTTATCCCATACCCTGTCGTCTTTGTAGTGCGCTTCGAACTCTATTTTTTTTTCGAGAAGAGCCGTTAATTTCCAATAAGGTTCGGGTTCGAATTCATCGATCTCATGATCTCGGTGGACTACGATAGCAAGGGTCGGACTCTGGACCCTACCCACCGAAAGAAAATTCTTCCCATAACGACCGGAAGCTTTAGAAAGAAATCTTGTCAGTACGGCACCCCATGCCAGATCTATAACCTGTCTGGAATCCGCGGACTCCGCCAACTTCACATCTACACCTTTTAGGTTCGAAAAGGTTTCTTCCAATTCGGTCTTGGACAACGAGCTGAATCTTGCCCTTTCAATAGGTATCTCAGAATCATTTTGGGCGATCCTGACCGCTTCTAAACCTATGAGCTCGCCCTCTCTATCATAATCAGTGGCTACTACTATACGATCCACTTCCTTTCCCTTTTTTTTCAGTAAGTTGGCTATCCTTTTGGAGGTCATCTTCTTTTCAGGTTCTACCCAGATGAGTTTCTCCTCGTCGACACGACCCCAATTGTTGTACTTTTTAGGATAGTCGTACTGAACTATATGGCCTCGTAGAGGTACACAGATATAATCTTCTCCTTTCCTTTTGAATTCGAAATAAGGATGTTTGTGATAAGATCTTTGGGTCTGGTCCCCTCCTGAAAGGAGGTGGGCGATACGGGAAGCCGCACTTTTTTTCTCGCAGATCAACAGCGTCGTCATGGAATCCGAGCTACTCTGATTTAGCTATTTAACCTTTCGGATGAGCAAGATCCGCACTCAATGATTTCCGCACTTTGAATATCCACACTCATAACAATAACCACATCCTTCCATGGGTTGATAATTTTCAGATCCGCATTCAGGGCATATATCACTCATCACCTAGATAATTCACAAGAGTTAAATCAATCTTTCATGTAGGGAGGGGTAAGCGAAAGTTGCCGTTACGAAGAGAAAAAACAAATAAACCCTACCTTATTCATAAATGGTAAAACCCTAAAACTTCACGGAAGGTAAGCCCTTCCTATGATAGGAGATGACGAATTTGTCGGGAAAGTATCTGAAGGCTAGAAAACTCGCACGAGAGATGGAACAGAAGGCCAAAAAAACCGCTAAGATGAAAGAGGAGGCTAAAAAAAAGAGAAAAAAGGTAGAGGAGCTTTTAGAAGCCTCCTTGGACATCGACATAGAGGTAGATGTGAAAATAGATGAGGACGGTTTAAGAAAAAAGATAGAAGATACCGAAGAAAAGATAAATGAAAAAAATTTTGAGGAAGCTGAAAAAGATTTTGACGAGGTCATCGAGGAGATACAAAGCTCAAATTTTGCAAAACTAGATAAGTTATTTAAACCGGTGAAAGATCTTTTAGAACTTGCTGGGGAAGGAGAAGGTTTCAAATCTCTAAAGGAGGAGATGGAAGAAGCTAAAGGTCTGATAGAAGAGGGAAAAATTGAAAAAGGTTTCAAAAAAGCCGAAAAGATCAAAGATGAAAGCGAAAAGGTGATAGAAAGGGAAGTAGGTAACGAATTGGAAGAGATCCAATCTCTTTTAAAGACCATGGATTCATCAGGTAAACAGATATCTCAGCTCAAAAAGACCGTGTCGAAGGCGAATTATGCATACGAAGCAGATGAATATGAAAGAGCCATGTCCTTGATAAATGAGAGCAGAGATGTATTAGGAGAAAAACTAGGCGACCAATTGGAAGATATGATAGATGAGTTAGAGGACCGGATAAAAAGAACCCGTGAGATGGGTATCGATGTTTCGAAAGTTGAAAAAAAGGTGGAAGATGCCAAGGAGCTGAAAGAGAAAAAAAGTTACGGCAAAGCGGTCAAAAGTATTCAAACGGGCCATGAGCTTCTAGATAATTCTTTTACGGCCACTTTTGACAAAAGAGTCCAAGAGATAGAAAAAGAGATAAAAGAAGCGGAGGAGATAGGTACATCCACTGAAAAAGTAAAAGACATGTTGGAAGAAGCAGAGGAACTTAAAGAAAAACAACAGTTCAAAAAAGCTCGCGAACTTTTAAAAGGTGCCTCCAAAAAGGTAAAAGAAGCGAAATTTAACCAGGTACTAGAAACCATAGCGGAATCTAGAGATTATTTCATCAAGGCAAAGAACATAGGTGCGGATATAAAAGAACCCATGGAGATGCTGAACAACGCTAGAGCTTCCTTGAAAGAAGAGGACTACAAAAAAGCTTTGGAGTGGGCTGAAAAAGGAAGAGAAAAAGTCGAAAAGGTCGTAAAAGGACATTTCGAGATGGAACAGAAATTTGAACAAAGAATAAACAACATAAAAGAACTGATGAAATTGCTGGACCTAGAGGCGCCCGATCTGGATGAAAACATCTCCGAAGCAGAAGAACATCTGAAGAACAGAGACTATGACGAAGCGTCATCCGTGATCGAAAAGTTTGAGGATGGTTTTCACAAAAAAGTTTACGAAAGTCTCATGGAAAAGATAGACGAATTTGAAAAATTGAACGGGATAGGAAAGGACATCGATATAGAAATGGACGATCTCACTGAAGAATTGGATGAAAGTGTTAAAAAGACCAAATCTTCGGAGTATCTAGAAGCCGCAAAAATAGCTGAAAACGGTATAAAAACCGCAAAAGAAAGGATCGAAAACGAACTCGACCATATCATCGAAGACATAAACAAGGGAGTGAACATGATAGACAAGATAGAAGAAGACACCAGGGGGAAGATCAAAGATATATTAGGGAAAGCCTACAACAAACTCGGTTCTGAGAAGTACATGGAAACCCATCAGTTGATAAAGGAAGCAAGGGAGGAACTTGATTACGCCCAAGTCGGCAGCGCCGAAAAGTATATTCAAAACGCAACTGAACTTTTAGAGACGCTTGAGTCTCTTGAAGAAGATATGGATATGGAAGAAATGGATCTATCGATACTCAAAGAGGGGATCGAAAAGGCAAAAGAAAGTTTCGACGAGGGAGAACACTACGAATCTATCAAATTTATAGATCAGGCAAGGGATGAATTGAACGAAGAGTTACAAGAAAAAGCCGAACATCTCTTTGGATTGGCAAAAAAGGAAACTGTCCAGGCCAAAAAAACAGGGGTGCGTATCGAGGATTTAAGAGAAAAGTTGATAGAATCTAAAAAGGAAATGAAACAAGGCGATTACCTCCGATCCATCCATAAATCTTTAGATGTGAAACAAGATGCTGAAAAAGCCAGAACGGCAAGGAAAGAAGCTTATGAAAAGATCTCGGAGGTAGCAACAAAACTCAGTGCCTTGAAAAGAGACGGAAAAATAGAGGATATAAGCGATATAAAAGAGATCCTTGTAGAGGCGAAAGAAGTATTCAGAGACAGAGACTACTCTGGAGCCATAGAGACGGCTAAAAAGGCGGATCGTATCATCCAAAACATCGAAAAGGAAAATGTTTTCGAAGAGAAGAAAAAGGAGTTAGAGGAGAATATCTCAAGGCTCGAAGGATCAGATGTAGAAGAAAAATCAAAGAAGATAGACGCCCTCAAAGAAGAAGTCGAAGAAGCTGAAGAGTTGAATGAAAAAAGTGGGCTTCAAGAAGGTGTAGAAAAGTTAGAAAAGATCCAAGATGAAATCGATTCTATCCTCAAAAAGACAATAGAAGAACAACTCGAAGAAACTGAAAGATCGATAAAGTCCGCGGAAAATTTAGGGATGGATACCCAAGTGTTATGGAAAGAATTTGAAAAAATAGGACCGTTGGTAGACGAAGGCAACTATTGGGAAGGTCTAGAGACTTTAAATTCATGTAAAACCAAGATACAAGAACTCAAAAATAAATACGATGAAGCGGAAGAGGTGATAGAAAGATCTAGAAACAAACTGCAGGAAGCCGAGAACATAAAAGCAGATATAAAAGAAGGAAAGGAGCTTTTGGAAGAGGCTGAATTGGATTTTGAAGAAGATAAATACGAAGAAAGTATTCTAAAGGCAAAAGAAGCAGAGACTGAGTTAGAGAAGGCCCAGAAAAAAAGAGTCGGGAGTATACTAGAAAAATTCAGAGATAAGATAAAATCTTTGAGAAAGGCTGACAGAGATACGGCTTTAGCCGATAATCTGCTTCGAAAAGCGGAAAAGGCGAAAGAAGAAGGAGCATATAAAGAAGCTATAAACTACTCGATGCAGAGCGAAGGAGAACTAGAAAAGATAGGCCTTCAACAGTCCATCTCTAAAAAAGGCATATCCACCGCACAAAAAAAATTGAAGGAAGCCGAAGCGGATGGGCTCTTTTTAGATGAGGTGAAAAAAATCCTCAACGAAGCAAAGGACTCCTATCAAAGTGGATTTTACGTCAAAGCCTTCAACAAAGCCTTGGAAGCCGGCGATAGATTGAACAGAGCACAGAAGGCCGTCGAGGAAGTCGAGATATTTTTGGAACATATAGACGAGTGTATCAGGGATCTAAAACATGAAGGTATAGGTGTTAGTGAATTAGAAAATTCAAAAGAGATGGTGGAAAAAAATTTCCATAATGGAGACTACATCAAGGCACATTCCTTCATCGGTAAAGCCGAGGAATACCTAGATGATAAAAAAGACGTACTGAAAAACATAATATCTGATATAGAAAACAAGACAGAAGAACGGGGCGAAGAAAAAGAGCGGGCCCATAACCTATTGGATAAAGCCCGTAACGTTCTAGAGATGGGGCGATCCTTCAAGGTGGTCCGGTTGATAAACGAAGCTAAAGAGGTATCGGGTCTAGCTAAAGAAGAAAAATATGATAACATAATAGAAGAAGCAGAGAATCTAGTAGAGAAAGCAAAAAAATTCGGCGCGCCTGTAAAAGATGTGAAAAACGATATAGAGGATGCTAAAAGTTTCGAAAAAAAAGGTGATATGGACCAGGCTCTAGAAAAAGCCGAAGAAACTCTCCAAAACTTAGAAGATAACCTGGAACCATACAGTCCGAAGATAGATATAAAAGTATCCGAACGATTTGAACACGACCAGTGGAACTCCACAACGATATCATTGGAAAACACTGGGAAAGGATTTGCAGGAGAACTAGAACTAAAGATCAGAGGAGGAAAGATGGAAGGATTCGATTTCAAGGATAGATTGAAGGCCGGTGAAAAGATCGAGTCAAAAGGTAGGATCAAACCAAAAGGTAAGAACACCAAGATCATCGCTAGTGTGGTCCGGGCCTTCGACAAAAAGAAAATTGAATACGGCTGTGAATTGGAGACCACGGAAGAAGGGAGCGAAGAAAGAAAAGTATGTGATATCTGCGGGGAGGATATAGATAAAGATAAAGGAGTGGTCTGTGATTGTGGAAAGACCTTCCACGAAACTTGTGAGGAGGAAACAAAAAGATGTCCAGGCTGCGGAACAAAACTGAAAGAAGAGAAAAAAACGAAACGAAAACGAGTAGATATGGGGATATAGAAAAAAAAGGAAGCCTACTGCTGCATACCTGCTGCAGCCCATGTTTAACATACACGGCCAAAGAATTTGAAAAAAGATTTGATAGGGTCACCGCATTGTGGTTCAATCCCAATATACATCCTTTTGAGGAGTACGAGAATCGATTTAGATCGCTCAAAAAATACGAAGAAGAGAACGAGATCGAAGTCATATATATAGATGAATACGGATTGAAGGAATTTTTAGAGGGTACCTCGAAGAGCGAAGAAAGATGTGATTTTTGCTTGACGTGGAGGTTAGAAAAAACCGCAAAAGAAGCACTTAAACGAGATCATGATGCGTTCTCTACCACTTTGATACTCTCACCCTACCAGGACCACGAACGGTTGAAACACATAGGCTCTCGGATAGGCGAAGAAAAAGAAATAGAATTTATCTATGAAGACATGAGGGATGGATTCCAAGAGCATCATAGACTGGCAAACGAGATGGGTCTTTACAAACAGAACTACTGTGGATGTATATTCAGCGAAGAAGAAAGATTTAAAAAAGATCTACTTCAAGTTTGATTTTTACTTCACTCTTCTCGGTAATAACTGCCCTTTCCGCCGCGCTCTTCTATCCTTTGTACGGCATCCTCAGCCTGCTCTTCGAATACCTCTTCGGCTATCTTATAATCTTCAGACTGCACTTCTATACGATATTTTGGTGCGGCCACATAGCTTACATCTACTTTGGAGTCCTCAGTATCTTCGAAGGCGGATAAAGAATGATCTATATCATCTATGCCATCGGGGTTGGTCGATGAAACCTCCACAAATCCTGTTATACTTACATAGGGCGGGGATATGTTTTCCTGGGCAACTTCGATCAAATGCTCGGTCCATTCTTTTTGGAAACCGTCCTTTTCCAATATCTCTGGATCGAGAGAACACTTTTCGAAAGCTTGATAAAGACTTCCATACTTATCACTCAGTTCAAAACCGAATTCTTCATAGCACTCTTCTAGTTCTTTATCCAACCTTTCAGCCACCAAGTTCAAAAGGTTATCGGCTTTTTTATGATTCTTCCATGCCTGTAGTTTCTCCCTTTTTTGATGTTCGTTAACTTTTTTCAGAGAAAGATCGATATGTCCTTTGTATTTATCAACTCTAAGAACTTTGCAGACTCTTTTTTCTCCTTCCTGTATATGATCTTTTATCCTCTTGACCCAACCGGATGAGATCTCAGATATATGCACAAAACCTTCTTTGTTCTCATATTCTTCCAGAGTTAAAAATGCTCCAAAATCCTTAACGGTTTTTACGTTACATATAACGAGTTCGCCCTCGCTGGGCCATTCATATTCGTCCGGAGACGTCATCATTCACCCTCTTCTGAAGCTCCGAGCTCCTCGATTATCTCTCCCTTGAATAAAGAAGAGCCTCCCGTAGGTTCGGCTAGTCGAGCACCGCAGACCAGACATTCAACCTTTGAAGAGACGCGTTTGAACGTCACCTGCTCATTCTCACAATCGGAACACTTGATCCTGACAAATTTTTTTTCCGGCATATTTTCACTCCTACTATATCAATTACCATCGAGCTGAACTCACTCTATGAATTCAAATCTTCCAGAACGTTGGCATTTCTTCTGCCAGGTCTTTCCGCACTCGGTACAAGTGTACTTCAGATAGACTCGTTTAACGGGTTTTCCAGCTCCGGAAGGTTTGGACCATGGAAATCCACCGTAACCCGACGTGACGCGTCTAAATCTTCTTTGACCTTTTCTTAATTCGCTACCTGGTCTGTTTTTGCCCTTGCTTAACTCCATCTCGCTGTGTGTGTCACAGTTCGGACAGTAATCCTTTATCTTACGTGGTTTTTTCATAGTGGTTCAGTTCAAATAACTGTCCACTATTAAAATCTTACCCATACGACATTTATTGTATGCTATACATTCATCACCGTTTTCCATCTTCTTTTACAAAATA
>SL_8KL_010_SEDDRAFT_10000336_pt1 | contig 40669 bp, 34 predicted proteins | sample SodLakKL_010_SED_4_FD_11160 | JGI IMG/M metagenome (IMG submission 11160)
TCACAAGCCATGTCATACCAACGATCAACAAAAGAAATACCACGATCCATTTAACCTTTTGACGCAAGCGAAAGATGGGAATCGTCTTTGCGGGAATGTAAAGATCTTTAAGTCCCTTTCGAAGCCACAGACTTCCCAAGTCGATGACAAGAATTGTTGCAAAAAGAAGGATAATCAGTGTTGCAAGATTATCGTACCGTAAATGGTTCAGATCTCTCCATAAAATCTGNCCGATTCCTCCCGCCCCCACAAGTCCGAGGATTGTTGCACCCCGAATGTTGACTTCCAGAACCAGAAAAAACACTGCAGCCATTTGTTGAAAAACCATTGGTAAAACTCCGTATCGCAAGGTTTGTATTTTTGTCGCCCCTACACTTTCCACACCTTTTATCACGCTTTCCGGAATTGTCTCTATGTATTCACGCAGCAATTTAACTGTAATGAGGGTAGCTGTAATCGTTAGTGCTATCATTCCCGGGAATTTCCCAACACTAAAAATACTCACAAGGATTGCAGCCCAAATCAGATTCGGAATCGTTCTTAAGAAGGTAAAAAAGGGATTTCCCAATAATGGGATAATGGGATGAATTGCAGTATTTCTCGCAACAAATAATGCTCCGAGAGATCCAAGAATCACCCCCAGAGTTGAGGAAACAGCTGCCATTTCGATGGTTTCCATAAGACGGGGAAGCACCTGCAGGATATAAGAGAAATCCGGCTGCAACATTCTCCCAATCAAGTTAAACATATGGGGAATACCACGCCATAAACGAATCAAGCTGAAGTTGATCTGCCAGGATATAAAACCCCAGAGAACCATGGCAGGAATCAGATAATATAGCTGTCTTTTCCTTTTCCTACGAATAGAGCTCTTGTATATCTTCATTGGAAATCTCCTTTGTGGTCTTATCAAACAGCACCTTCCCATCCCTGAGTCCTACTAAACGGTCGCAGTATTTCCTAGCCAGTTCAACATCGTGTAAGTTAATAATGATGGTGATTTTATGTTTGTGTCGTATTTTTGCAAACGTATCCATTACTACAGTGCTGGATGTTCGATCCAGACTTGCAACCGGTTCATCTGCAAGAATCACCCTTGGCTCCTGTGTTAAGGTTTTGGCAATTGCCACCCGCTGCTTTTGGCCACCACTCAACTGACCTGCTCTGGCGGTGATTTTCGTTTTCAGACCCACTGTGTCCAGTGCAGCCACTGCAATTTCGTAGTCTGAATCCTTAAAAAGTCCAAAAAAACCTTTCAGGGTTGAAAGATACCCCAGCCGTCCGATCAGAACATTTTCCAATACCGAAGTCCTTTCTACCAGATTAAACTCCTGAAAAACAAACCCGATATTCCGGCGAACCTCCCGAAGTTTTTTACCACTCAGGTCGCCTAAGACCAACTCATCAAGACATACCTTGCCCTTCATGGGCTTTACCAGTCCATTGATAGTTTTGAGCAGAGTAGATTTTCCGCTGCCGCTCAATCCGATAATTCCTACAAATTCACCATCATGAAAATCAAGGGAAACACCCCTGAGCGCAGGGGTGATTTTATCATATACCACATGAATGTCCTTCAATGAAATCATATGAGCACCACCGTTTCTTTTCTGCAGAACTTCCCTTTATTGATCGGAGAGGTCCACATTCATTCTTTTTGCTGTTTCACGAATAACCTCATAATCCTCATCATCAGCCAGCACGAACCCATGGATATTAAACAGTTCAGCCAGGAGGGAAGCGCCCTCTTCTGTCTCTGAAATCCTCATCAGAGCCGTCGTTAAACGCTCTTCCATTTCTTCATTCATGGAATGACTAAGGGTCACGCTGATGTTGGGAATCTCTTCGGTATATCCTAAGACCCGGGTTTTTTCCATTGCCTCGGGAAAATCCTCTTTATATCGATCCCGGGCATCCACAAAAGTCACTGCCACATCCACATCTCCGTTCATAAGCAACTGGAGGGATTGATCATGTCCACCGCTGTACAGGTAAGTGATATCCTGCTCAATATCGATCCCCTGACTATATAAATGGGCACCGGGAAACAGATATCCTGAAGTAGAGGAAGGATCCACAAATGCCAATGTTTTACCTCGAAGATCCTCAAATGAATTGATGCCCGAGGTTTCTCCTACGAGGAACTGGGATCGGTAACTGCTCTCCCCCATGGCATTCAACACTGTCATTGCAACCCTTGCACCACTCTCTGAGTTCGCCAGCACATAGGCAAAAGGTGGGATAAAGCCAAAGTCGACGGCTCCTGAGCCCAAGCCCTCAACTACGCCTACATAGTTTTGAGCTGTAAATGCTTCCACTTTTACTCCCATTTCTCTTGAAATCATCTCTTCCAGCGGTTTTACCGATTCAATCAGCTGTTCACCGTCCCGCATGGGAACAAAGCCCATCACTAAAACCTCTTCCTTTTCTCCACATCCTATAAACAGACCCATGGTCAGGATCATTAATAATGCAATAACCATAACTTTTTTCATTGTTCTTTCCTCCTAAAGAGTATATTCTTCTGTACTCTTATGCTAATCCTCTTTCAGCGATTGAGCAATATGGTTTTTTGATTTTTTTAAATCGTATCGGTATAATTCAATTGATTTATTAATCCGTATTGCTCCTAAGGGTTGTATCGAAAAAAACCTCTCCCAGAGGAGAAGTTTCTTTAGATTAACCGCACATGATTTTCTCTAGTTCCAGAGGCTCTATTCCATTCCCATCTTTATAAACTCTCATATTTCCACCTGAGATCTCATCAATCAGAATGATTTCTTTTGTCTCATGATCCCGACCAAACTCAAACTTAATATCATATAATTCCAGATCTTTTATTCTCAACTCATCTTTAACATGATCTCCGATTCTAAGTGTAAGATTTTTGAGAACCTCATATTCCTCCCGGGACAGAATTCCCAGCATCGCCAATGCATCCTTCGAAATTGGTGGATCTCCTCTTTCATCATCTTTGAGGGTTACTTCAACAAATCCATCGAGTTTCTGTCCCTCTTCAACATACTCACCATACCGCCTATAAAAGCTTCCTGCTGCCCGGTAACGGCAGATGACCTCCAATCCTTTGCCGAAGATGATGGCCGGTTTAACAATCATATGTCCCTTTTCCACATCGGCTTTAAGATAATGGGTTTTAATCCCCTTTTGATTAAGTCCTTCAAAAAAGAATTTAGTGAGGGAGAGCCCTGCACGCCCTGCACCTTCAACGGTCAGTCCTATCTCGTTAGATCCGGGGTCAAAGACTCCATCGGACCCGGTCATATCATCTTTAAACTCCAATAAAAAGGTCCCGTCTTCCAATTCGTACACGTTTTTCGTTTTTCCTTCATAGACTTTTTTCATATTCATCCTCCTTCAATCCATCTGCTATCTTCTGTAAAATAGTATATCACATGTGATTAAGATTGAAAGATGAATTTCCTTGCCTCTCGGGCATTTCTTTTTTATAATAGAAGAGATCGGAAAACTAAAAATAAATGAAGGCAGAAAGGGAGTTGTCCTATGAATAAAAATCCTATTGTAACCTTCCAGCTTGAGGAAGGAAAAGAAATGAAAGCGGAGCTGTATCCTGAAATTGCTCCAAACACAGTCTATAATTTTATCTCTCTGATCGAGAAAGGCTTTTATGACGGACTTATTTTTCATCGGGTGATTCCAAATTTTATGATTCAAGGTGGAGATCCTCAAGGATCAGGAACAGGAGGTCCGGGCTATTCCATTCCGGGAGAGTTTTCCGGAAACGGCTTTGAGAACTCTCTTTCTCATGAGCCGGGGGTGCTTTCCATGGCAAGATCCCAGCATCCTGATTCAGCGGGATCACAATTTTTTATCATGGTATCCCGCTCCCCTCATCTCGACGGATCCTATGCAGGCTTCGGAAAAGTGATTGAAGGATACGGACATGCGGAAGAAATTGTCAATGTTGAAAGAAATCCTATGGACCGCCCCATTGAAGAACAGAAGATGGTGAAGGTCACCGTTGAAACCCATGGTGTGGAATACCCTGAACCGAAAAAGCTCTAATAAAAAACCCGGAAGATTTAAGGATCTTCCGGGTGTTCTTATTCATCACTTTCTTCCAACCCTTCCATGACCTTGCTGTAATAATCATGATCAAGGATTCTTGCTGAAAAATGAAACTTGGCACTGACACGGTTACTGATGGTTTCCCTGTAACCGTCTTCGACTTCCACACCATCATCCGCTGTGAAATTACCCGTCGAAGCATTGTATCGACCCTTATCCGTGATAAAGCTGCGGTTTTGGAAGATCACCAGAGGATCCCTCGGTGCAAAAAGATCCTGTCCCATAAAAAGTCTTGAATCAAAATCGAGCCCCATCAGATTTGATACTGTAGGCATTATATCCAGACTTGATGCCGGCTCCTCAAAAGTTTTTCCTTCCATTCCCGGAGAATAGATCACCAAGGCGTTCCGATAGAGTTCAAAATTCCGATCCACAGAATTTCCTTCCAATTCCTCTATTTCATGGTGTTCCAATCCGTAAGGATAATGGTCGGAACTCATGACGATTAATGTGTTTTCCGCAATTCCTTTTTCTTCTAACGCATCCAGAAGATACTCCATCGCCCGGTCCAATTCCACCTGGGTGGCCAAATATGCCCTTACATTGGAAGAGTAGGGTAAATGCTCAACAACACTCTGGTTTTTACGTGCCATCTGGTTTCCTGTAAATGTATAGCGGAGGTGTCCGCTAATCGTTAAATAATAAATGTGAAAAGGCTCCTGATCAATGTATTCGGGAATAGTCACTTCCATCATCTCCAGGTCGGACCGAGGCCATGTTTCGGTCATTTGAAGACCATTTCCGATTCCTTTATACTCATAGCCCATATTGGGATGGGAAAGATGCCGATCATAATAGCTGTAGGTGTGATTATGATAGGCCTTTGTGATATAGCCCTGCTCACTCATCTGATTTCCGAAGACAAGGGGCAAATCAATTTTACTGGATTCCCGGAAACTCCACACTCCGCTCTTGGGGATGAGTCCGGTATTCGCTACATATTCTCCGTCCAGCGTACTGACACCCCAGATCGGGGTATAGAAGTTTTTAAAATGATAGCCTTCATGAACCATTTTATAGAGGGTGGGGGTCACTTCCTCATGGAGGGCCAGATGTGAAAATGCTTCCGCCGTCAGCACGATTAAATTATAACCCTCATATTTCCCCGTATACTCATTCTTCTCCGAGGGTGGCCGATGTTGAAAATACTCGTGCATTTCAATGATTTCCTCCCTTGATTCCTCTTCAATTAAACGCTCAAAATCAATGTCCAGCACATTGTATTCCACCGGTGGCTCCGGTTCATACACAATATCATCGTCTACGGGCTCATGGCTTCTTGGTTCTTCTCTGTACTCGTCCTGTCCATTTTCAGGAGGGTCTTTTTCATCATCATAGGGAGGCAGCTCACCTGTAAAGCTTGGTGACCAATCTGAAAAATATCGGTATACATCCAATCGCATAAAAGTAAATAATCCTAAATTATCAACACTTAAGCGTGGTTCATGGATATTATAATACAAATTATAGGGAGAGTTTTCTCCTTGTCCGTAAAGTCTCACAATGCCCACTCCACCCAAATGGATGAGAAGGCCGATGATCAGGGAAATCACAAGCACTCGTTTATTTAATCCTTTTTCCGGTCCAACTTTTTTCGCGAGAAATACAAGGGCAATTACGGAACAAAGCATCAACATGATCGGAATTCCATTCCTTGCAATCCCTAATAGTGCATCGTTCCAAAATTCTGTAACCTGTCCTCCATGACGAATGGAGTAGGAGGTGGTGAGGGTATCAAAAATATCATAATAGACAAGTTGACCGGAATAAAGAATCCAAAGCAGAAGAAATAATCCTCCTAATAACCAGGTTCTCTTTGACTTGTCCAGGATCCCTATCAAACCATAGATGATTATTGCCAGGGATGTGGAAAAGATCAACCCGATGATTACTGCAGGTGTAATCCAATTTCCGGTGGTGTAAATACGGAACAATGTCTCCATCGCAAAAAAGCAAATCGTTAAACCACCGATTAAAAGCCCTAGTGGATAGGAATGTTTGCTGGGAGGTCTACGCCTTCTTCTATTATTTTCATCGCTTATTCTTTCTTTGTTTTTCATGCGATCACCTTCTCCCTTTATATACCCTGAGTAAATATTATAACGCTCTTAGTTTACCAAATATCCCTGAAATCTTTGATACTCCCTTTCCTTACATTCGACTTCCAAGAGGGTTCCCTCTTCCTTATACTCCTGAGAAAGAACCTTGGTTTCTTGATTCAGATAGGAAACAATCTCACCCTGCTGAAAGGGAATGAAAAATTTGGCTTTTCTCAGTCCCTGATAAACACAGTCTGAAACTTTACTCATCAATAAATCGATACCGATCCCCTTTTCTGCTGAAAGATGCACTCGGCGCTTATTGACCTTCGGGTACTCAAAATCTGATAAATCTGCTTTATTATAAACTTCCACGACTTCAACATGGTTCGCTCCGATATCCTTTAATGTCTCTTCAGTAATGCGTTTATGCTCTTCATGATCGGGATTCGAGAGATCCACAACGTGAAGCAGTAAATCTGCTTCCCTTACCTCTTCCAGGGTTGAGTGAAATGCTTTGATCAGATTATGGGGCAGATTGCTGACAAAACCCACAGTATCTGATAAAAGAATCGGTTTTTGATCAGGCAGATCGATTCGCCTCACTGAAGTGTCCAGGGTGGCAAAAAGCATATCCTTTACCCATACCTGTTTCTCGTCATCTCCCCCATAGTTTTCAATGATTTTATTCATAAGAGTTGATTTTCCAGCATTTGTGTAACCCACCAGTGCAACATGGGGAATACCGCTCTCCGCCCTTCGTTTCCTTTGAATTTGACGTTGTTTCTCCACTTCCTTCAGCTTTTTTCTTAACTCTGTGATTTGGTCTTCAATTCGTCTTCGATCCAGTTCAATCTTCTTTTCTCCTGCCCCTCGGTTCTTCAATCCTGCTCCGCCACCCTGTCGACCTAAGGCTTCATAGGCTCCTTTTAAACGGGGAAGCAGATATTGAAGCTGTGCAATATCAACCTGCAGACGGGCTTCCCTTGTTCTCGCCCTCGTGGCAAAAATCTCTAAAATCAGGGATGTCCGATCCAGGATAATTATATCGAGAGCTTTCTCCAGATTTTTTAATTGCATTGGACTTAGTTCATCATTAAAGACGACAACATCCACCTCAAGGCTATCCAGGGCGGGTTTGATTTCCTCCACTTTTCCTGTCCCTATGTAGTACGCCGGATGAATGGACTTTAAATTCTGATCCATCCTTCCAACCACCTTATAGTCGCAGGCCTCTGTCAAATTTTTCAGCTCTTCCATGGACTCTTCAAAATTTGTTCGTCCATTTCGATTTACTCCTACGATGAGTGCATGGAAAGATTCATTTTGTCTATTATTCTGTTCCATCCTATAATTCCCCCTCCATTCAAGTTCAAAACATGATGCCATAGATTGCTATAACTCTTTACTCTCTCTACGAATGATTCTACAAGGAAGTTCCATCTTTATTCAATTCCCAGCTCGTCTCTGTTTTGAATCCACTCAACCCTGATTTCCCATAAAGCCCCTTGCATGGAAGCATTCCTGTTCAATGAACTCCGGAACAGGTTCCCCCAGCTTTTTTTTACACGATCTTTCAGATGAGGGTAAAAGGCAGTGAGAAAAAGGTCGCTCTGGGATGTAATTCCTTGTCTTTCCAGTTCGACTTGAAATTCCTCTTCTTCTTCTTCACTCTCTCCAAGGTAGGAAAGATTCAGAACTCGATTCCAGTGTTTTTGTTCAAAGAGAAGAACATGTTCAACAGGAACTTCCAGGATGATAAGCTCGCTGCCCTTTGGAACTTCAACATCTCTCTTTTTCGTAAATACCCATACCGGATACTCTGCTCCTTCAGGTTTATGAACCCGCTTTTCCATTTCCTTTACAAGCCAGGAATAGGCTTCAAGGAAAATCGACGACACCTCCCGGTATTTCTCCTTGACATAGTTTTTCTTCACATGATAGATCCCTTCATTTTTCAATGTATCCAGAACAACTTGTCGCTGTCCGGTATAGAGGGTGATCGTCTCATTTTTATTTTTCATGGTGAAAAACCTCCTCGCCTTTGTAATTCTCCACCTTGATAACCCACTCTTTTTTTATTTCCCAGAGGGTTGCCTGAGTCATTACACAGTCATGCTTCTCAATCTCAAAAATCCGATCCCAGCTCTTTAGAATTTTATCCCGGAGCAGTGGGTAAAAATTCCCTTTATGTCCCATGACAATGGCGGATTCATCGCCTATTCCCATTTTTTCCAGCTCTTCGTTATGCTTTCTTTCATCCTCTTTGTCTTCAGGCACATACCAGTAATTCACCACATATCCCCATTTATCAAAATCTGTCACCACCACACAGTCTTCAGGAACTTCAAGCTCCAGAAGGTAAGTATCTTCCACCACTTGTAAACGATCTTTATAACTCGTGGATGCCCATATGGGATATTGATCGTTTCTCTCCCTTGGAACAATTTTCTCCGCTCTTCTGATGTACCAATGATATAACTCAAGATAATAGTCGGAAATCGTATCGTTTTTCAGTTCGATATGTTCCTTTTTAGCAAAATAGCAACCTACCTTCATGATCTCTTCCCACACCGAAACATGTTGTCTTGTCCATAAACGCATGAAGTGCTCCACCTCTTTCTTTCCATCTTATGTAAACAGTTTACCATGATTTGCTCCTCTTGTTAACTGATGAAGTCCAAGCTTCTTATGACTTTCAAAAATTCTCCCATAGAATGGAATTTACTCTTTCCTGTTACCAGAGAAAGCGCAGACTTTTACTCTGCGCTTTCCAAAATTACTTCACACGATGTTTTTTATATTTCTCGACGGTTTCTTCAAGGATTCTGCCGCTAGTCTCAACTACTGATGTGCATTTTTCAACCTCATTCCTGTGAGAGTCCTTCAATATTTTACAGTTAAGGGATCCCATCGAGGACTCAAAGCGATCCACGTATTCTTGTGTGATCTCCTTGATTATTTCACTCTCGCAACTGCGGTTTTTCACAAAAATCAGACCGAGAAGAGCCACTCCCCCGGAAATCGCTCCACACAAATCCTCCCGGTTCACTCCGCCTCCAAAGGCTGCCATGGTTAAAAAAGATTCTTTTGGAAGGTTTAACTCATAATATGCATTTCCTCCAAGAATCATGGCTTCTGCACAATTATATCCCTTTTGATAGTAACTCACTGCTTGCTCTTTCAGCATACCCTTCCTCCTTTTTTCCGATCTGATTCCATTTTATCATAATCAACGTTTAAATGATTCCTAAAATTGGTACAAGTGCTATATAGAAAGGTGTGATAAAATGAACTTTTTTCAAAACCTCTCCCTTCTGGGCATCCTGTTGATTTTTTCAATTCTGGGTTTAATAGTGGCAACGATCTTGTTGCTATCTCAACATTTGCGTTTGCAAAATAACCTTTTGAAGCTCGATCCCTCAGAACCGAAAAGACCTATAAAGAAAGAGTCTCCTTCACCTTTAAAGAAAAACGAAAAAATATTTGAGGATGCATCCATCGAGAATATTACTTCAGAGAATGAGCCGATTGATTTACCGAAGGAGAGTTACTTTCATCAGGAGGATTCCCCGCCTGATTATAAATCCTTTTTCAAGGCGCTTCTCCATAATATCAAAATGGACCGGGTCCCTGATTTAGGGGCGCAAACCACATATTATTTATTGCTTGCCATGTTCCCGTTTTTTATCGTCCTGCTCAGTGTCTTACAATACACTCCTTTGGAAGCGGATATAATCATACAGCAATTATCCAACCTTCTTCCCGAAGAAGCCCATTCATTAATCTTTGGTACAATTAGCGAGGTCTTTACAGAGAGCAGCGGAGCTCTTCTCTCCTTTGGCCTGGTTGCGGCATTATGGAGTTCTCTGAAAGGTGCCAATGCCTTAATTAAAGGGGTGAATTCCGCCTATAACGTGGAAGAAACCCGCCACTTTGTAAAAGTAAAGGGGATTGCCCTTCTCACAACCTTAGGAGTCCCCATTGTTATTATTTTTGCTTTTTTCTTCATCGTCTTCGGTGAGGTGATCGGTACCTATGTCTTTAATTTTTTCGGCTTATCCGACTATTTCATTCGTGTATGGAACACCATCCGCTATCCTGTTCCCATCGGAGTAATGATCATCTTTTTCACTGTGTTTTATAAATTTGCTCCCAATAAGAAGTTACGTTTGCGTGATGTTTTTTGGGGCGCTTTGTTCGCCGTTGTTTTTTGGCTTGTGGCATCCCTGGGATTTTCTTACTATATCAATAATTTTTCCAATTATTCTGCGATATACGGAAGTCTGGGAGGCATTGTCGTTGTCCTTCTTTGGCTATACATTAGCAGTATTATTATTGTCCTTGGTGCGGAAGTTAATGTGGTTCTCCATCGATTTCGGGAAGCAAAAAAGAAGAGATCCCCGTGATCTCCTCTTTTAAAGATTTTCCTATTTTATGATGGCTCCTGAAAGGCCTTTTACAACAAGCTCTCCTTCGATAACCCTATTTTCCAGAAGATCCATCCGTCCTTTCATTCCCGGGACAGTCGTTTTATTTTTTCCTGAATTAACAATGACGGAAATTCTCTCATTTTTGGAGACACGGTGAAATACAAGAAGATCCTCAACAAGGTCCTGATCCACTACAAGGAAACTTCCACTTACAAGAAGAGGTTCATTTTTTCGTAGAGTAATCAGTCTTTTATACTCCTTCAACAGATCCGAATTTTGTTTGTCTTCTTCCCAGATCATTCCCCTGCGGTTATCCGGGTCCCTCCCCCCTTTCATACCGACCTCATCCCCGTAATAAATCATAGGTACCCCGGGCATCGTCATTTGTAAAAGAACTGCAAGCTTCTGTCTTTTGAGGGAGTACTTGGCTTCATTTATAAATCTCGGTGTATCATGGCTGCCGATCAAATTCCACAACAGATGATGCACTTCTTTTTTGTAGTTTCCCATCAATCCTCCGATTTCATTCAGAAAATCTTCTGGACTCATGGTTCCTTTACCGATTAATTCTTTAACTCCATGGTAAAACACATAATTCATTACCGTATCAAAGCAATCCCCTTTTAACCAGGCTTTCGCATCATACCAGATTTCTCCAATCATGAGAATTTCGGGGTTTATGCTCCTGACTTCTTCTCTGAGAGATCGTAAAAACCGCGGGGACATTTCATCTGCCACATCCATTCTGAGTCCATCGATGTCAAAGTTTTTCACCCAATACTTGGCAACATCTAAAAAGTATTGCGATGCTTCCGGATGATCAAGATTTACTTTCGGCATGCCATAGAAATACCCAAAAGATTTATAATTCGGCTTTTTTCCTCTTTCAGATTTTAAAGGAAATCCGTCAATATAATACCAGTCTTTGTAGATTGAACTTTCCCCTTTTTCCATAATGTCCCGGAATGCAAAAAAATCATACCCGGTGTGATTAAACACAAAGTCGAAAACGATTCGGATTTTTCGTCTCTTCATCTCTTGTATTAATCTTCTCAAATCTTCTTTATTCCCCAGCCGGGGATCAACCTCATAGTAATCCGTGGTATTATAGCGATGATTGGATGAGGATTTAAAGAGAGGAGTAAGATAGATTGTGTTCACTCCCAGATCCTGCATGTATTCAAGATTATCCTCTATTCCTTTCAAAGTTCCTCCCAAAAAAGTATTATGGGAAATTTTACCGTTCCATATAGATGAATTCCGATCGTCCTCTCCGGGATGGAACCGATCGGGAAAGATTTGATAAACAATTGCGGCTGCTGCCCAGGATGGGGTTTTGAACTCATCTTCAGGAAAGATGGAGGCCAGATGGTACATCCTCCATGGATCGTTGATTTCCTCATCATAGAAATGATCCTTCCCCATGTAAAGGATTTCCCGTTCATCTCTCAGCACGAAATAATAATTAAGATTCAAAACCGTAAAGTCCACTTCCACTTCAAAGTAGTCATAGTAATGGTCCTTTGCAAACATCCTCATGTTCAAATGGTTTTTCCCTGAAATCCCTCTCTCATAAAGATATTTGTCCGCCCATACAAAACCCGCATCGAGCAATTCATTTCTTGGAGCTTTCAAAACAAATCTTGCCCGGTCACCCCTTATCCCATAAGCATGAGATGACTGAATTTCATGGATAATGCCCTGCTTATTCATAAATCACCTCGTAAGTTGTGTCCTTTGGACTCTCCCGGGAAAGATCGTTTCCCCTGACACTTATCATTTCCATGCCTGCCTCCCGTATTATCCCCGTTTTGTAAGCAGTGTTACCGTCTCTATGTGAGCGCTATGGCAAAACAAATCCACGGGCTGAACTCTTTTAGTTTCATATCCCTTTCCTTCCAGAATTTCCAGATCCCTTGCCAATGTGGAAGGGTTACAGGAAACATAAACGATTTTCTTTGGCTCCATCTCCACTATGGTCTCAAGAACTTTTTCCTCACAGCCCTTTCTTGGAGGATCCACAACGACTACATCTGCTGATACTCCCTGTTCAAATAGTTTTGGAGCCTCTTCCTCCGCTTTACCCAAAAGAAATTCTGCATTCTCAATACCGTTTAACCGGCAGTTCCTCTTTGCATCTTCTATGGCTTCCGGGACGATTTCGATCCCATATACCTTTTTTGCTTTTTCCGTGAGAAAAAGGGAAATCGTACCGATTCCACAATAGAGATCGATTACTGTTTCCTCTCCCGTCAGGTCGCAATAATCTAAGGCTGTCTTATAAAGAACCTCTGTCTGTATGGAGTTTACCTGAAAAAATGAACGGGGAGAAATCATAAACTCTCTCTCGCCAAGACGATCCACAATATATCCCTCTCCATAGATCACTTCTGTTTCCTCACCGTAAATGACATTGGTTTTCTTCAGATTACGATTAACTGCAATCGTCTTTATTTTTGGTTCAAGTTGAAGAATTTCTTTGATCAGGGTTTCCTGATGAGGGATTTCCTGGCCATTGAGCACGACAATTACCATAACATCCCCGTTCCATTGACTGACCCTTGTTATAAAATGACGCAACAATCCTTTCCCTGTATGTTCGTCATAAACCGACAGTCCATAATCAAGAATAAACCCTTTCATAAAGCTCAGAAGCTTGTTATTGACAGGATCCTGAATAAAACACCGGTTTGTGTCCACAATCTCGTGACTTCCGCTCCGATAGAAGCCCATTACCGGACGATTCCCCTTCCAACCAATTGGAAATTGTGCTTTGTTTCGATATTCATAGGGCTCCTCCATTCCGATCACATCGAATACCGGGGAATGAATTTTTCCGATGCGTTTTAGAGTTTCCTGTACCCGATTCTTCTTAATTTTCAACTGGGCTGTATAATCCATTTGCATAATCTGGCATCCGCCACATGAATCCGCCAATGGACAGCGGGGTGTGACACGATCCTTTGATGGCTTCAGGATTTCCTTCAATTCCCCGAAGGCATAGTTCTTTTTTACCTTTGTTGTTCGGATTTTCAACTCATCTCCGGGGATCCCGCCATCAACAAAGACAGGGATCCCGTTAATTTTTCCGACCCCTTCACCTTTATGTCCTATGTCATCAATTGTGATTGTATAGATAAATCCTTTTCTAATCAATGTTCTTCTCTCCTCTAGTTGAATCTGGTTGCTTCTCTTATCTTACCCTATCTAACAAAAAAATTCATTGATTTTCTCTTTAATTCTCCTATCACTGTTTATAATTGCTTCCGATTAATCTATAATAGTAGATAGAAGGAAAGTGAGGTGCGAAATGTTAAGAAGCCTTGGTAAAATTATTCTACTGCTTATGATTGTAATAATGGCCACCGGTTCTCCCCTCTATTTCGACCGAATCGATGCTGACACCTTTTGGGAAAGAGCCACGGATAATGACGACGTGACTCCGCCTGTCGATGAAAACGGTCCTGTGGAAGTTGCGGCTGATTATCGATTTGTGCAGGGAGAAGCCGGTCAATATGATTTATATGTCGATCTACAGATCCTTCATGGTGAAGTTCCCTATGAAGAGGATCTTTTTGTGCTTGAAATTTTAATCGATCAGGAGCCTGTTCGAACATTGGATTTCACATCGGTTTCTCCTGAACACTCCCCCGGAGATCTATTAACCGGAGAAACAGTTGAATTTCATTTTTCCATTGATCAGAAAATCCTGGAACTAAGTGATGGTGAATTCGAACTGATATTACGAACCGACAGGGAAGAAATAGCGGCAGTTGAAGAAGAATCTTTCCAAATTATTTTTGATAGGGATTTTGACTACATTGCATCCTTACTTAGAAATCCCCAGGGAAGAATTCCGCTTGTTCTCTATTTCCCAACGGAGATGACTGACTATTCGGTTCCTGTTACTCGCTTCATCACCACCTCGGATCGTCGTTTGGTTCAAGTTGCCCTTGCATTGGCCGGAGGACCCGATGAGAATTTAGGATTAAAAAGTGGCGATGACTACGATTTTCCTTCCTGGGGGCTTATCTCCTTTCAGCAGGGACGTACAAGTGTCAATATCCATGGTGATTTTGAGCGGTTCGATGATCCTCAGCTTTGGCCTCCGATCTTCCGGGCCTTTACCTACTCTTTCTTATCGACTCCCGGAGTCAGAGCGTCAGATCATCAGTTTTATTTTAATCAGGAAATCCGGGAGGAAGCTTTTGGAGGAGTTCAGGTGGATGAACCTGTCGGTTTCCCCGATGGACCCCGTCTATATTTCGGTTACTCGACACAGACTGAAAGAGCTTTGCTTGTACCGGTATTTCTAAGTGAGGAAGACTCTTTTGAGTCCGTCATGGGATTTTTCTCCGAAGAAGGAGAACTGCTTAATCCCGAGGGGTACTATCAGTTGCACCAGCTTCGTGGGAGTCCTCATTTTTATGATCACCTTAAATTCCCAATTGTTCCACCGGGTTTTTATCCCAGTGATCTCTTCATCGAAGACAATATCGTTTACTTTTATTTCGATGAATCCTCTCTTGAAGATTTAAGCGAAGAAAAGATTCTTATGGCGTTGGACGGTTTGTTAAAAGGCTATCTTCAATTCTCCAACATTGATGGGGTCGTGATCAGTCTGAATAATGGAAACGGTGAGGATTCTCTATTCCATTATCCACTGGATCGTCCGATCAGGGACCCGGTACTTATCAACATTGAAAACCCTTAAAACTTGAAAATGCACAGGATGATGTTTATAAATCATTAAAAGCCGGAATTTGGAGAAAAGTCAAATCCCGGCTTTTTTAGTGGTGCTTTATTATTCTTCCATAACAGCTCTTACTTCATCCAGCATATCCCGTATCGGAAGATCATAGGGGCATTTTTCTTCACAGAGTCCGCACTTCTCACAATCTGATGCTTTTTTATCCAAGGCATCGTATCGACTATGAGCCCATTCTTTCAGGTCATATCGGGAATAGTAGCCTTCCATCAAAAACTGCACGGGAATGTTGATCCCAGCTGCACATGGTCCACAGTACCCGCACCGGCGACAAAACCGATTGCCAAGGTCATCCCTGATCTGCTCAATGTACTGCTTCTCTTCCCGGGTAAATTCATAATTACCGGTTGCAACTCCAGCGTTCTCCGGGATTTGTTTTAAGGAATCCATCCCGGGAATCGCCACTGTAACATGAGGGTTGTTAAGAATGAATTTCAAGGCAATCTCCCCATTATCAATGGCTCCGCCTGCCAGAGGTTTCATTATGATGACCCCGACTCCCTTTTCATGGGCTTTTTCAAACACTTTGACTCCTTGACTCTCGACAATATTATAGGGAAACTGGATCGTATCAAAGAGTCCGCTCTCAACAGCTTTCATGGCCATATCCACATCATGGGAAGTAAAGCCGATCATTCGGATCCTCCCCTTGTCCCTCGCCTCAGATAGTGCCCTGTAGGCACCCTGATCGGACATAATCCTGGTATATTCCTGTTCAAGACGAACATTATGCAGTTGATAAAGATCGATGGATTGACATTGAAGATTTGTTAAACTCAACTCTATGTCCTTTTTCATCCCTTCATAATCCCGAGCCATGGATTTTGTGGCAAGAAACCAGGGATAGTCCGCATCCGATTTCATCAGACCTTTCCCGATCACTTCTTCACTTTTTCCATAGCCTCTGGCTGTATCGATGAAATTGATTCCTGAATCCTGAAGGCTTTTAACAATTTGAACTCCCTCTTCCTCAGTAATCCGCTGAATTGGGATGCCGCCGAAACCTACCGCGGAGACCTTTGGTCCGCCTCTTCTGATTGAACGCTGCTCGATTCTCCTCATTCCTTATCCACCTCTTCGTAGTCCACATCCTCAGCATTTTGAAAATTCTTTTGAAAATCCTCCTTTTCTCCTCTATGCACATCGGGTCTTTGCCCTTGTAAAGGAGAATTGTAGTATACCTTCACGTTTCCCTCTTTAATCATGCCTTTTACCTGCTTTTTAATGAAGCCGATTAAAAGACCTCTGGTAAAGGGGATCACCAAAGTAAATCCGACAACATCGGTAAAGATCCCCGGTGTCACCAGCATGGCACCTCCCAGAAGAACACTTAAGCCGTTGATCAGCTCATCTCCGGGCATTCTCCCCATGGAGGTTTCCCGCTGAATGTTGGCGATAATCTGTCTTCCTTCACTTTTGGCCAGTACGGCTCCCACGATCCCTGTAATCAAAACAAGCAGGACAGTATTGAGTACTCCGATAGCGCCCCCGATTTCAATTAGAATCAACAGTTCCACAATCGGCACCACAGTAAATAAAAAAATCAATTTTCCAAGCATTATCACACCTCTTTTGCGGCTTTCAGGTTTTTTAGCAGTTCATAGATCTCCGGAAAATGTCTCTTAAGATTCATCGGCCGTTTTTTCTCAGGGTCAAGATAAACATGGTGGGTTTTTCCCGTGGCAATGGTTTCTTCTCCATCCCTGACAATTTCGTAAACGAATGAAAGTCTGGTTGGAGTCAGATGATCGATACTGGAAAAAACCTCTAAATCATCATCGTATAGGGCAGATTTTCTGTATTGGCAGGATACTTCTATCACTGGTAACAGCACACCCATCTCTTCCATTGAGCGATAGCTGAGACCCTGCTCCTTTAAAAATGTTGTTCTTGACACTTCATACCATAGAAAATAATTTCCATGGTAGATGATCCCCATCTGATCCGTCTCTCCGTATCTTGGCCGTATCTTCACACCATGTCGGTTCATTTTTTTGTCCCTTCTTTCAAAAAGTTTTAAAGCACTTTACTCTTACCACTATAAATCAATCCTGTTGCACCGTCAACTGTGACGATATCTCCGGTTCTTAGGGTTTCTCTGGCTTTATCTACACCCACAACGGTGATTTTATGAAGATTCAAACCGACGATGGCTGCATGGCCTGTAAGTCCTCCTTCTTCAACAATCACTGCTCCTGACCGTTCGATTGCGTCCATAAAGCTGCGATCTGTGGCATAAGTCACAAGAATGTCGCCTTCTTTCACTTCATTAAGATCTTCCTTGTCATCCACGATCACAGCCCGTCCAGTGACCGATTTCTTACCGATCCCTTTTCCTGAAAGAAGAATTTCACTGGCAACATGAACCTTAATTAAGTTTGTCGTTCCCGCTACTCCAACAGGAACCCCCGCAGTAATCACAACCAAATCTCCCGGTTCAATGTACTTTTCCTTCAAGGCATTCATCACAGAAACGTTAATAATGTCATCCGTCGATTCCATTTCATCCATAGTAATACTGTATACTCCCCAGCTTAGAGCCAACTGTCTTCTCACTCTTTCACTGGTGGTAACAGCTATAATTTGAGAGCTTGGACGGAACTTGGACACCATCCTTGCTGTGTGCCCGGAAGATGTTGCTGTAATTATAGCTGCAGCACCAAGGCTCATGGCAGTTGTACAAGTAGAATAGCTAATGGCATCAGTAACTGAAAGATTCGCACCCGTTGAACGTTCATGCAGCTCTTTTTGATATTCAATGGCTTGTTCTGTGCGTTTTGCAATTCTTGCCATGGTTTCAACAGCTTCAACAGGATACTTCCCTGCTGCGGTCTCACCGGAGAGCATAATAGCATCACTGCCGTCAAAAATGGCATTGGACACGTCGGTAACTTCAGCTCTTGTGGGTCTTGGATTTCGAATCATAGAATCCAGCATTTGTGTCGCAGTAATCACCGGCTTTCCCACCATGTTACACCGGTGGATCATATCCTTTTGTATAATTGCAATTTCTTCTGTTGGAACTTCAACACCAAGATCTCCCCTTGCGACCATGATCCCATCAGAAACCTCGATAATTTCATCCAGATTGTCCACACCTTCCTGGTTCTCAATTTTCGGGATAATTTTAATATGATCCGCCCCATGGTCTTCAAGGATTTTTCTAATCTCCAGCACATCCTCCGCTTTTCTTACGAAAGATGCCGCAATGAAATCCACGCCCATCTCAATTCCAAATTGAATATCGCTAATATCTTTATCGGTGATTGCAGGTAAATTCGTCTTTACACCGGGAAGATTCACGCCCTTATGGTCTTTAATCTCCCCTTGATTTTCCACAAGACAAAGAATATCCGTCTCATTGGGAATTTCCATGATTTTTAGAGAAACCAGCCCGTCATCTATAAGAATTCGATCCCCCACTTTTACATCCTGCACAATTCCGGAATAAGAAACGGAACAGATATTCTGATCTCCTTCCACATCCCTTGTAGTAATCGTGAAATGATCTCCCTGCATCAGCTCTACAACATCCATTTTAAATTTCCCTGTACGTATTTCAGGTCCCTTGGTATCCAACATAATTGCAATAGGCATATCGCTGTCCTCACTGGCCTGCTGAATCATTTCAATTCGACTTCGATGTTCATCTTGATTTCCATGGGAAAAATTCAATCTTGCTACGTTCATCCCACTCTCAATCAACTTCATAAGAATGTCATAATTTTCACTTGCTGGGCCAATCGTGCAGACTACTTTTGTTTTTTTCATTTTTCCACCTCCAAAGTTTCTCTTGCTATTTCGATAAAATATCTGCCAGTTCATAGGTTTTCTCGTCAATGGGCGTCTTGGTTTTCAATGCCTCTGAAATTGGTACCGCAATAATTTCTTTTCCCTTTATTCCCACAACCATGCTTCCTTCTCCTTGTATGAGAAGATCAACAGCTTTTGCCCCCATTTGACTGGCCATCATCCGATCTCTTCCCGAAGGAGTTCCTCCCCGCTGGATATGCCCGAGAATGGTTGCCCGGGTTTCAATCCCCGTTTTCTCCTGAATTTGATCTCCGATCTCCATGGCATTTCCCACACCTTCGGCGAGAACAATAAGGCTGTGAAGCTTCCCCCGATTTCTTCCCTGCAATAACTTATTGCAGACCCGGTCCAAGTCGAAGGGGACTTCCGGAACGATAATACTTTCCGCACCCCCTGCCAAACCTGCGTAGAGTGCTAAATCACCACAGTCTCTTCCCATAACTTCAATGATGTTGGCACGCCCATGAGATGTGGATGTATCTCTGATTTTACTAATGGCATCAAGAGCTGTATTCACCGCAGTATCAAATCCTATAGTGTACTCGGTATAATCCAGATCATTATCAATGGTCCCTGGAATTCCAACCGTAGGGATCCCGTGATTGGATAGTGCCTCTGCTCCGCGAAAAGAACCGTCTCCCCCAATCACTACAATTCCGTCGATGTTAAAAATGTTAATAACGTTTAAGGCTTTTCTCTGACCTTCTTCAGTCTTAAAGCGTTCACTCCTTGCGCTTAAAAGCTTTGTGCCTCCCCGATGGATAATATCTGCTACGGAAGATAGCGTCATTTCCTCAATATCCGCATTTAACAAACCTTCATATCCCTGTTTAACGCCGAGTACTTTTAACTCCTTATGAATTCCATAGCGAACAACAGATCGTATGGCTGCGTTCATACCGGGAGAGTCTCCTCCACTGGTTAGGACTGCAATCGTTTGCATAAAATCACTCCTGACTATTTTTCAGTATGTACACCATTATATCATGATTTGAAAAAGTCCGAAAAGTTATTCTTTGTAACCCTGCCAATTCCATCAGAGAAAAACAGGGGGAGGAGCCCCGTTATGGTGTGCCGAAAACCTTCACCGAGTCCTCTCCCAATTCTTTTTGCAGTTCCTTTATGGTTTTTCCCTTCAGGTTGATCCAATGGGATCTTGGAGCCTTTAATTTTTCACCGCTATCCTCTATCAGGAGAATCACTGGGGTGTCCCCCTGTTCTTTTATAAGGAGATCTTTCACTCGTTTTAACTGTTTGCGATCATTTTTTGATGCAAGTTTTATGCAAACTTTTTCATCCTTTAAACGATCCAGGGATTTTATCAAATTCACAAGAATTTTCGGTTCTTCCTCTTCCCGAAGATCCAGAGTTCCCTTTACAAGGATAAACTGATCTTCTTGGATCAGCGGAGCAAAGCGCTCAAAAACATTTGGAAAGATTACACATTCCAAATCACCGTAAAGATCCTCCAAACGGATAAAGGCCATCAGCTGATTATTGCGGGTCATTTTTGTTGATTTTTCAGCCACCATTCCCCCCACTATCACCGTCTGCTTATCTTTAAAACGGGGGCCTTCCTCCAATTCATCCACAACGGCTTTCAACTCTGAGCTGTTGGTGCTGACATAGGTTTTTAAAATTTCTTCATAGGCACCCAAAGGATGACCGGTAACATAAAGACCTACCGTTTCCTTTTCCATACTTAACCTTCGTTTTTCGTCAAACTCTTTTATATTAGGTATCGTGATGGAAGGTATTCCGAAATCCTTATTCTGTCCCAGGTCAAATAATCCGATCTGGCCATCCAGATTTCTTCTCTTTGTTTTCGATACACTCTCCAGCACCCCCTCATAAACTGCCATCAGTTGAGCCCGATTTGCTCCCGTTTCATCAAACGCCCCGGACTTAATCAGACTTTCAATTGCACGTTTATTCAGATCCTTTGAAGGAACTTTCTGACAAAAATCAATAAAATCCTTAAAATCCCCTTTAGACTTACGAATACTTACAATCGAGTCAATCATAGAAACACCCACGTTTTTTACAGCAGCTAGTCCATAGCGTATACAACCTTCTTCCACCGTAAACTTCGAAAAACTTCGGTTAATATTCGGCGAAAGAATCTCTATATCCATTTTTCTCGCATCATGAATGTATTGGGCAACCTTAGAGGTATCCCCCATAATGCTTGTCATGAGTGCCGCCATGAATTCCACAGGATAATAATACTTTAAATAAGCGGTTTGATAGGCGAGTACTGCATAGGCAGCAGCATGGGACTTGTTAAATGCATATTTGGCGAAGTCAATCATTTCGTCATAGATGCGGTTAGCGATATCCTTGGGAATCCCGTTTCTGATGCACCCTTGAATTTCAACGTTTCCTTCCTCATCCTCTTTCCCATGGATGAAATACTCCCGTTCCTTTTCCATTACATCCATCTTCTTTTTCCCCATTGCTCTTCTTACAATATCACTCCGACCATAGCTGTATCCAGCCAGTTCCCTAACCACCTGCATGACCTGTTCCTGATAAACCATGCATCCATAGGTCACTTCCAATATGGGTTTTAAGGATTCATGAAGGTATTCCACCTTCGATGGATCTCTCTTTGATGCTACATAACGGGGAATGGATTCCATGGGTCCCGGTCTGAAAAGCGAGACCCCCGCAACCACATCTTCAAAGGAATCGGGTCTGAGTTCCCGCATAAAAGAAATCATTCCTGTACTCTCCAGCTGAAACACACCTAATGTTTCTCCCTTGCTGATCAGTTGATACACATTAGGATCTTCATAATCTCCGCCGGAAAAATCAATCTGAATCCCATGCTGAGCCTCCACATTATCCATAGCATTTCGGATCACTGTCAAAGTCCTCAATCCCAAAAAGTCCATCTTCAATAGTCCCAGTTCTTCCAGAGTTCCCATTGTGAATTGGGTGGAAACACTGTCGTTATGCATATAGAGGGGAACATACTCTTCAACGGCTTTCTTCGCGATCACGACACCGGCTGCATGGGTGGAGGCATGGCGGGGCATCCCTTCAACCTTTTTTGCCATTTCAATCAGGTACTTTGCCTGCTCATCCTCATCCATGATTTCATTCAGCTTTGGATTCATGACTAATGCTTTATCGATGGTCATTCCGATGGCAAAGGGAATTTCCTTGGCAATCCGGTCCACTTGATTGTAGGGCATGTCAATCACCCTGCCGACATCCCGTATTGCAGCCCTTGCAGCCATCGTTCCGAAAGTAATGATTTGGGCAACTTTTTCGGACCCATACTTCTCTTTCACGTAGTCAATCACTTCTTCACGACGTTCATAGCAAAAATCGATATCAATATCGGGCATTGAAATCCGCTCAGGATTCAAAAATCGTTCGAAGATCAATTGGTATTTTATCGGATCAATGTCTGTAATTTCTAAAGTATAGGCAACGATGCTGCCCGCCGCGCTTCCCCTCCCGGGACCTACAGCAATATTCTTATTCCTGGCATAACGAATAAAGTCCCATACAATGAGAAAATATTCGGTATAGCCCATCCCTTTTATGGTATTCAGTTCATAATTCAAACGCTTAAACAGATCCTCCCCGGGCTCCTTATAACGTCGGTAAAGACCTTCCGTACAAAGATGTTTTAAATAATCAAAGGGAGTATAGCCCTGGGGGACTTCATAATCCGGAAGATGCATGGCATTAAAGTCAAAGTCCACGTTACAACGTTCCGCGATTTTTACCGAGTTTTCCAAAGCCCGGACTGCATAAGGAAATAGCTCTTCCATTTCCTCAGGAGATTTTAAGTAAAATTCGTCATTGGGAAACTTCATACGGTCCGGATCCTGTTGAGTTTTCCCGGTTTGGATACAAAGTAGAATATCATGGGGTTCATGATCCTCTCTTTGAATATAGTGGAGATCATTGGTTGCAACCAATGGAATCTCCAATTTTTTACTCATTTGAAGGAACTCCCTGTTAACAATCTTCTGCTCCTTTAACCCGTGGTCCTGCAGCTCCAGGTAGAAATTATCTTCTCCGAAAATCCCTTTCAGACGGAGGGCAAGTTTTTCAGCATTTTCCTTTTCTCCGTTCAAAATCTTCTGTTGAATGTCTCCTGCCAGACAGGCACTCAAACAGATCAGCCCTTCCGAATGCGCTTCCAGTGTCTCATAGTCAACCCGCGGTTTATAATAGAACCCTTCCAAAAATCCTTTGGATACAATTTTGATCAAATTCTTGTATCCCGCCTCGTTTTTTGCCAGAAGCACCAAGTGCCCTTGGTTTTTATCCTTCACCGGATCTTTATCTGTCAGTCGTCTCCGGGCAGTATAGACTTCACAGCCGATAATCGGCTTGACTCCCTTTTCCTTTGCTTTTTTATAAAAATCGATCACTCCGAACATGGATCCGTGATCGGTGATGGCAATGGAATCCATTCCCTTTTCCTTTACCTCATCCATGAGACGATCGATGGTTGTAAACCCATCAAGCAAACTGTATTCTGTATGAACATGGAGATGGACAAATTTACCCTTTGTCATGGGAAATCACCTCTTTTGTATAGTTCTTTTTATTATATCATACCCTTTTCCCCGAGACCGTTGATCCGAACAATTTCCATGAAAAAACCCTTATCCTTTAAAAATAGCCGATAAGGGTTTTTTGCTTAATCCAGGGATCCCACAGTTTCTTCCACTGCATTGAGAATTTGATTGTTATCAATCATTTCCGAGGCAATATTGATATCCCGGTAGAGAATCCGGTCTTCTTTAAGGGGTTTTAATGACTTTCTGAGAGTTTTATATGCGATCATGGTTCCTTTGCCCAACTCCTTTGATTCCTTAAACTCAATGGCCTGGGCTGCTGTCATCAATTCTATTCCCAGAACCCTCGAAGTATTGAAAGCGATCTCTCTCGCTTTCCTTGCGGCAATGGTTCCCATGCTTACATGATCCTCCTGATTTGCTGAAGAAGGAATTGAATCTACACTGGCAGGATGGGCCAGGATCTTGTTTTCAGAAACCAGGGCCGCTGCAGAGTATTGAGCAATCATCAAGCCGGAATGAAGACCTCCCTTTTCCGTTAGAAAAGCAGGAAGACCGCTGAGCTGAGGATTTACCAGTCGCTCAATTCTCCGCTCAGCTGCGTTTGCAAGTTCTGCAAGTGCAATGGCTAGAAAATCGAAGGGCAGTGCCATAGGTTGACCGTGGAAATTCCCTCCGGAAATGACCTGGTCCTCCTCTGTAAAAATGAGAGGATTGTCAGTCACTCCATTCATTTCGATTTCAACTTTTTCTTTGATAAATGCCAAAGCATCCTTGGTTGCTCCATGGATTTGCGGTAAGCATCGTAAAGTATAGGGATCTTGAACCCGCATTTCACCCTGATGGGTGGTTAATTGACTCTCATCAAGCAAACGAAGTAAATTGGATGCTGTTGTAATTTGACCGCTGTGGGGTCGAACTTCATGAACCTTTGGATCAAAGGCATCAATAATTCCATTTAGCGCTTCCACGGTAAGAGCGGAAGAAATATCTGCAATTTTCGACAGTTGTATCCCTCTGTATAAGGTAAGAGCTCCCACTGAAGTCATCGCCTGAGTACCATTGATCAGTCCGAGACCCTCTTTGGCAGTTAATACGATTGTTTCAATGCCCGCTTTCTCCATGGCTTCTTTTCCGCTCATGAGAGACCCGTTGTAGATCGCTTCTCCCTCACCAATCATGACCAGGACCATATGGGAAAGAGGTGCAAGATCCCCGCTGGCACCTAAAGACCCTTTTTCCGGAATGATGGGATGCACCCGCTTATTGAGCATTTTCAACAGTGTTTCAATCACCTTCAGACGAACTCCTGAGAATCCTTTCGCCAAGGCATTGGCACGAAGAAGCATAATTCCCCGGGTTTCTTCTTCTGAGAAAGGATCGCCTATGCCACAGGCATGGCTGATAATCAGATTCCTCTGCAGCTCCTCCGTCTCTTCCTTTGAAATCACCACATCACTGAATTTCCCAAAACCGGTGGTGATTCCATAGGAAACCCGTTCCTCCTCAACATACCGGTTAACAAGATCCCTTGCCCGGTGAACTTTTTCAATGGCTCCAACTTCCAATGCCACTTCCTGTCCTTGCAGGACCACGTCCGCAAATTGCTCCAAACTTAAATGATTTCCATCAATTTTTATCACTCAGAATCCTCCTCATCCTCCTTGCTTTAAAAAGCGAGGTGTATTTATTGTTCCCATTTTAACTCTTTATCGTCGCTAAAGCGTCTAATCGTCTAAGAATATGAATTTCATAGTTTCCATCAACCTGATTCAGATTCTCGATTCCCTTCTTGCAATAGTAGGACAAATCCTTTGAAAGAGCTTGACGATAAAAGGAGGGGATCACCCGCTTACTCATCATTTCCCGTTTGATTCCGCTTTTTATCCGATAAACAATCCCCAACTCATAGGGATTTTTCATTTTTATGCTGAATTTCTCAGCGTTTTTAAGACACTTCAATGATGATTCGTACATCTCCTCCCGGAACAGAATCAATGCCATAAATCCTTCCGCAATGGACCGTCCCCAAAGCGCATCTTCTTTTCCATAGAGATTCAAGGCTTTCACAAAATAGTTTTTCGCCCGCAGAAAGTCTCCTCCGTCAAATGCTGCTTGCCCTGCTTTTGTGTAAAAAACATTCAGCCCCCGAAAAATTTCCTGATCCTCACAAATTTTAATTGCTTGATCGTAATACTTAAGACTTTCAAAGAACTTCATTTGAATGCGTCGAATTTCACCAAGATAATTATAGCCGGCAGCAATGTTCAGCTTATATTTCCCTTGATCTCCGGGAATCTGATTAAAAAGACGGATTGAGTATCTCAAGGTTTCATCAGCCTGCTCGTAGTTCTCCATCATCATGTGATATAGACCAAACAACCGATAATATACCGCTTCTTCTTTAGGATAATCAATCATCTTGAGGTTCCTGAATCCCAACTCGAGGTTTTCTTTCATGGTGTCTCTTTGATAGGTTTGAATCCCATAGTAAACCTTCTGTTTATATGCTTTAATCAGGCTTCTGTAATCCTTTTGCTTTTCAGCTAAAGAAATAATACGATTTATTTCTTCCATGCCTGCGTCATAATCTCCACGACGAATAAGATACCTTCCCTTGATGTAACGGAAGTATACTTCCTCCTCGTAAAGATCCTCTGTTCCGTTGACTCCCCTTTTTGCTTTTTCCAGCAACTCCCCCATATCTTCCAGTTCTTTGATAATTTGATGCTTCGATAAGTAGTATGGGTGATCATCCTGATTCCCTTTTTCCTCTAAGACAGGAAACAGTTCATGACTAAAGTCGACATAATATTTCAAGTTTTGAATGCTGTAATTGAGAGCTTTTTTATAATGCCCCGCCCGTTCAAAATGGTAGATGAGCTTGGAAAAAAGCATATGGTCCTCCCAATTATTTCCCAGCCTGTTTTCCATATATTCGCCGATTCTCCGGTGAGAATGCCTTCGTCTTGCTTTGCTTTGTTTATCATAACAGTACTCCCGGAGTTTTTGATGGGTAAAACGATAGTAGATATTTTCTCCCGAGGCTTCCTCCTTGAGGATTCCCTCATTGATTAAGTTCTCCAAGCGGTCAATCAACGTGGATTCAGAAAGACTCATAAGATTGATCAGTTCTTTCATTTCGGCCTTATCAAAAAAGAGTGCCGTTAATTCCGCCACTTCCTCCGCTTGTTGACAAAGGTTGACAAAACGGCTTCTCAAAAGGTCTTCCTCCTTGGGTCCATGAGTATTCTGTCCCTGACTTTTCCCGATTCGATTCAAATACTCCATCAGAAAAAAAGGATTTCCTTCGGTTTCCTCATAAATTTGATCAAAACCCTCCGATAGATCGCTTAACCCTTTTAAGGTCTTTTTATCCTCGGAATAAAGAAGATAATTTTCTACAAGATTTTTTGTCTCTTCCCTTGTAAATCTTTTTAGTTCCAGCTTTTCCAGGATCCCCTTTTGATATGCAAGGGAAAGAAAAAGATCCACATCCCGACGATCCCCTCCTCGATATGTTGCCAATACCCTCAACCGGTTCTTTGGATATTTTAGCATCAAATTTGTCAGCAGTCGAAGGCTTTTTTCATCAATCCACTGTAAGTCCTCAAAAATTAATAACACTTTCCCTGAGCCTTGGATGTGGCGAAAAACCTCAACAATCCCCTCTTCAATGAGCTGATCCTCAACCTTGCCGGCTACACTTCCATCAATATATTCTCCTCCCCCTTCATGATCCCAGGTTTGCAGCTGGGGAAAGGCTCTTTTTAAAACATTCCCCCAGGGAGATTGAATTTTTATTTTCTGCTTTTCAATATAGGGAATAAGTTGAGAGATGATGGGATTCCAGGGCTTGAGTATATAATTCTTCTCTGCACCGAAGCATTCCGTTTGAAAAACCAGAAACCCTTCCTCTTGAAACTCTTCGAAGAGATGTTCAACAATAGAGGTTTTACCGATCCCCGCTTCTCCCTGAATCAATACAAAGGTCTTTCCGTCCCCTTTAACATCCTCAAATAAACCTCTTCGAATCTGTTCTAATTCCCTCTCCCGGCCAAAGTAAAAGGACTTCTTTTTCTTTGTTCCTTCTACTTTCCTTTGCTGTTGTTCTTTCTGCATACGCCTATAGAGACGTCGTGTATCCTCTGAAGGCTCCACTCCCAACTCTTCTTCCAAAAAACGGGCAAGGTTTTGAAAAACTTCCAATCCTTTGTTTGGAAGGGAAAATTCGTCATACACATTCATTAATAAACGATAGGCTCTCTCATCATAGGGATCCTGCTCGATAATTTCCTTGCTTATTTTTTCGCCCATATGAAAATCTTTTTGTTTAATTGCTTTTTCCACTTCCTTATAAAGCACTGAAATATATTGGCTTTCGAAAAGGGTCCTTTGATTTTCCAGCCAATGAGAAAACATTGCTTCATCTTTGACAGAGAAGCCTTTTAAGAATTCTCCACGATAAAGATCCGTCATTTCAGAAGGATTCTTCATTATCTGATGGTAATCCGAGATAATTGATATTTCATCGTTTAAGAGAACAATGGATTTTTGAGGCGAGTGAATCACCTCCATGTCAAAGGCTTTACGAATTTTATACATGGCATTCCGAAGATTTTTCTTCGCCAGTTCATCCTGGATTTCACCCCAAAAAAGGCCTACGAGTTCCTCTCTCGTTGCCTGTTTTTGAATCACTAGATAGTAAAAAAGCGCCTCTGCCTTACGATAGGGTAAAAACACTTTTTCATCATTTTTATAAATCTCCGGTGGACCAAAAAGTCGAAGTCGAATCTTCGCCATTTTCTCTCCTGCCTTTCCTTCCTTCTTCCCTTATTTTTATTATATCCTATTCTCCTGCGGGATAAAATAAAAAAACTTAGAGAGCAGATCCTCTCTAAGTCTCAATTTCAAGAACAAACCGCCCATATCCTTCCAGATGCATGGTTATCGCCTTTTTCTCCTTGACATTTTCCCATAATTCCTTGTCCAGAAAGAATTTTAAGTCTTCTCCTTCAACGGTTGCTTCAATCCATTCCTTATTTCCTTCCGGTTTTACCACCAAACCTGATGGTCCTTTAAAAACCATTCATCATCCTTTAATGACATTTCGCTCCTCAATCCACAGACAACCTCCATGATTTTCCACATAGTTTCTTAACCAGTCAGAAATTTTTTTGATTTTCACAATAACCCTCCTTTAACCTCCGGCAATAGGATGGATGATTTTCACATCGTCACCCTTCTGTACTTTGGTTGCAGAATAGTCTTCTTTATCAATTAATGTTCCGTTGATCCGTATCACCAAAATCGGGTAGGTGTAGTTCAGATCTTTTAAAAGGCTTTCAATTGTCATTCCTTCATACCATTCGTGATTTCTTCCGTTTACCTGAATCATTCTATCACCTCTATTGTATCCTCTATCTAAAACCATTCTAACATGAAAAGGGGCGAAGTCTCAACTCCGCCCCAATATCCAATGTTTTCATCAACAGCTTTTACTTGCTCAAGTAGGGCTTTACTACTTCCATCACTTCAGGAAGGTCCATGCCGATATTTTGAAGATGCTCAAGTGTAGGAATTCCTTCAACAGTCCATCCTCTACGCTTATAGACCGTATCCCGCAGCTGAGCGAATTGTGACTCTCTGAATTCTCTTGTGATCGCCATTTTCTCCTCTACGCTTTTTCCTTCAGGATCAACACCGATCTTTTCTTTCATTTGTTTGTCATATCGATCTTCCCGCGATAGATATTCTTCCTTCGTTACCGGCCCGACGGAACGGTATGGTGCCCGGTCTCCTTCAATTCCCACGACACCGAGACGGATGTTAAAAACCTTTTGGAAGTTATAGACTCTTTCCGATTGAAGAATCATTTCCTGCTTATCAATATTGTTACCCGTCACCGCATTGTACAGGTCAACATAGTTCTGTACATGTTCGGGAACCTTGGCTGCTTCCGGTCCTTCGATGTCTCTGTTGCTTATGGGCTCAACGTCATTCCATGGCAATTTACAGAGACCCTGAAGACCAAACCAGGTTCTGAACATTGGGAAGTAGTGAAGAGCTTCCGCTTTGTCATCAAAGGTCGGAATTTGATTATTCACCATATCCATAAAAATCAACCATGCCTCATCATGCTGAGGACCTTTATTGGTTAATGCGTAACCACCCTGCTGTGCTAAAGATTCCTTTGAAACATATTGAGAATACTCAAGTCCCTTTGATTCCATTCCGATATCCAAAAGCAGGTTTTCATCTGCTCCGTACTCTTTGACGAAAAGTTCTCTCATTGCCCGCACACCTTTGCCAGCAACCACACCAAATCCTTCACCTCTTGCCATCTGGTGCAGGAGCTCCATTGCAGCATCTTTATTTCCGAAGGTCATCTCCAAACCGCCGGTAACTTCCTTATCGATTACTCCCCGCTCATAGCATTCCATGGCGAAGGCGGTTAATGTACCGAAGGAGATCGTGTCCACTCCATAGGTGTCACAGTAGAAATTACATTCCAATACATAATCGATGTCGAAGATTCCACAGTTGCTTCCAACCCCTGCGATGGTCTCATATTCAGGTCCATCAACAACGACCTTCTGTCCTTTATAAGGTCCGGTTTGAAGCTCGTACTCCACTGCAGACTTCGCACAGGACATTGAACATCCGAACCAACATCCGTCTGGCTCATTCTGCTGCAAGACCTTTTTAAGGGCAGCTCGTCCGCCAGTAGCGGCAGCATCCTTATGAGATCCGTACTGGAAGTTGTTTACAGGAAGCAGATCATAATCGCTCATAGTTTCGAAGAGATTTGCCGTTCCCACCTGTCTCATTTGGCATTGCTCATCGTCAAAGTCATGGACTTCCTTATGAAGCTTCATCCCAACCTGCTTAATTTTTTCAACATCGGCTGGATGATTGCTGTCACCTTTTACGCCTTTATACTTCACAATCAGGGCTTTGATTTTTTTATCTCTGAACACAGTACCGATTCCACCGCGACCCGCTTGTTTTAACCGTTGGGCTTTTTTCCGCTTATCATAAAAACTGAAGTTCAATAATCCGATATAACTATGCTCTGCAGCTTGACCCGAAGAGACCACAGAGATATGTCGCTTGTCTTCTTCATCATCTGCATACATTTCCGTTAACTCTTCTGCAAGAATATGGCTGTCGATGGTTTCCACCGGTGCTTCCTCAATGGAGATCGTTCCTTTATTTCCATCGATAAACACCACTACATCTTTTTCCGCTTTCCCTTGAATTTCCAGTGCATCAAATCCTGAAAACTTCATAAGAGGACCAAAGTGTCCGCCCACATTACTGTCAATAACCGTTCCTGTGATTGGGGAGATGCTCACAACTAAGGATTTTCCTGCTCCGGGGTACTGGGTAATTCCAGCAATCGGTCCCGGAGAAATCACAATTTCATTCTCGGGATCATTCCACTTCGTGTCATCTTTAATTCCATTCCATAGATGCCACAGACCATACCCTTTTCCCCCAATAAATTTCTCTTTCACCATTTCAGGAATATCCCTAAACTCCACCTGGTTGTCAGTTAAGTTAATATATAAAGTCTTGTCGGTATACCCTCTATTCACCTTCGTCGGAGTATATTCCAAGGCTTTTAACACCTTACGGTTATTCTTCATCTCTTCCACTCGTTCTTTTGCGATTACAACAGACATCATCTCATCTCCTTTTCCATTCTATTGAATTACGATTTATCCTAAACAGTCTCTACGATTTCAATGGCCTCAGTGGGACATTCTTTGGCACAGAGTCCACAGGCAATACATTTGAAAGGTTCGAGGAGATCTTTATGCACTCTCATTGAAAGATACGGACAAAATCCGACACAGATCAGACATTCAACGCATTTGTCTTTGTCTAGCCGCACTACTCCTTTTTTGTCTCTGGTCAGGGCCAGCTCGGGACAGACTTCCATACATTCTCCGCATTGATTGCAGACGTTAATTTTCTGACCTTTTTCATCAAGCTCTTCGTTGATGACAATTCTGGACTTCCCCCGGTCTTCTGATTTGAAGTAAGTTTTTGCACAAACATCTTCACAGGCATGACATTCAATACACTTCTCTTCATACTTTTCCAGTTTTTTCATGTTCATCCTTCACCTCTTTTTTTATTATAGTCTCATGATGATGCCCAGAGGTACCCTGAAACCCCTGAGCATAATAAAATTCATCTTGTTTACAGTATAACAAAGATTCTTTCATTTTTCAGCATTATGAACTGATTTTTACTTATTCTCCTGTTCTTCCTTTTCAAGGGCTTCGATGACTTTTCCCATTTCAAGGGATTTTACGATCTGTCTGTAGGTCCCCGGTAACAAGCTCGACGGGTCTTGGCCTGTAATACTTGCAATTTCCCTGATGACCAGTTGACTGCAGGTTCTTCCCTGACAGGGACCCATACCGATACGACTGATCTTTTTGATTTCATCAAAGGTGGTGTGCCCTGTACGGATCAGTTCTCTAACCTCTTCAAGGGTCACATCGGAACATCGGCAGACGATTTCATCTTCCGATCGGTCTCGCTCCTTTGGCACTTTGATGGATCTTATTACCTTAACTTTGTCTTTGCTGACGGCAAGGGAAATCACCGGAGTTTTATCAAATCCTTTGGGATTTTGCACTTTTATCACTTCCACCTTTTCCACTTCTTCTCCCCCGTGACTGAGTCCCATCACCCGGTCCCCTTCCTGGGGCAACGGTAAAAATTCGTATGGGATTTTCAATAACGCCTTATCTTCTGAATAAGTCATGTCCACAACAAAAATGGCAAGACCCGGACACTTACTGACACAAAGAGTGCATCCGTTACAGTTGTCATGATCGACATCGGGCAGATCGTTTATATCTTCAAAGGCTTTGATCCCGTCACGATTACATGCTGTAAAACATGGGTTGCAGGGGATCTTCTGGAAACATTCCACAACCACAAACGGTCCTTTTTTCATTCGTTCCTCTGACGGAAAGGCACTATCAATTTGTTCTTTTGTAGGTACTCCTGTTTTTTCTAACATCTTTTCTCCTCCTTTATGAGCCTTGACCCGGATTAGCAGCTTGTTCGCTGATTAAAGCTTTTGCAAGTCCCTGCCGGATTTTTTCTCCTACCGGACCGGATCGTAAGTCATTTAACTGATTCAGATAGTCTCTTTCCAGCTCTTTCACCACATCAATTTTATATCCTAAATATGAAGATGCGGAGAGTCCCGCCAAGCTCCCTTCCACCATGGCACTACTTGCTTCTTCAACCCCTGCAACATCTCCTGCTACAAAAATTCCGTCCAGGGAAGTTTGCAGTTTATCACTTCGTGTCGGTACAAAGCCTCCAAGCTCACCAACAAATTCCATTTTACAGCCGATTTGCCATAACAGTTCGGAAAGGGGGGTAAGTCCCACCGAGATACACATAACGTCAACATCCAGTTTTTGTTCGCTTCCGGGGATCGGTTGCCATTTGTCATCCAGTTCCCATATTACCGCAGCTTCCAAAGCTTCTTTTCCGATGGCTTCTTTTACAGTGTGACGGGTTAAAATCGGAACTCCCATCCGTCGAATTTTCGACGCATGCACCAGGTAGCCTCCTATATTCGGTGATGCATCCACGATTGCTTCAACGTCGACTCCTGCCTGCATTAGTTGATAACTTACAATCAGTCCGATATTTCCTGCCCCTACCATAAGTACTTTGTTTCCGGGCTTCACTCCGTAAACATTCATAAGAGTTTGAACTGCCCCTGCACCGTAGACTCCCGGCAGATCATTGTTGGGGAAGACAAGGGTTTTTTCACTTGCACCGGTTGTGATAATCACTGACTTCGGATTTACTTTTACGTAGTTTCCGTCCTGTTGAATGGTAACCACCCGATCTTCATAAAGTCCTAAAACCGTAGCGTTTTTCATTACTTCAACGTTTTTATACTCTTCCACTTTTTTGACCAACAATTTTCCGATATCCACTCCACGGACGGAGGCGTGCTGTTTTTCCGATCCGAAAAACATATGAGTCTGTTTTACCAGTTGGCCTCCCAGCCATTCGTCTCTTTCCGCCAATAAAACATCTACCCCAGCTTCAGCAGCACTGATTGCTGCGCACAGACCTGCCGGTCCTCCACCGATCACCAATAATTCTACGTTCTTCATACGATTTCACCCTTTCCTTTTTGGGTTTTAACGTCCATTCCTTCCTGTAGGGGTTCAATGCATACTTTCACGTTGCTTTCTCCGTTAACCTCCATAAAACAGGAGGAACAGTTTCCGATAGCACAGTAGAATCCCCGGGGGCGATGCCGATCACTGTAGCTTAATACTTGTACTCCCGCTGCATGCAATGCTGCTGCGATCGTTTCTCCCTCATAACCCTCCACCTTCTCGCCATTATAAGTGAAAGATATTTTTTTTCCTCGCTTGAACTCTAAAACGGGATGGTCTTCAATTCTCATGTTTTTCACTCCTTACCTGAATTTTATCGATCGATGATGTATTAAACGACTGACGGTTCCAGAATCAGATCTCCCGATTCAAATCGTTTCAGACCTAACATGTCAATGTTGATTGTCGGCTCTTCTCCAAGAATATATTCTGCCATCAAAAGCCCGGTTGCCGGTCCGAACATGAAGCCGTGTCCGCTGAATCCGACCGCAAGATAAAATCCTTCCACTTCATCGACCTTCCCGTAAATCGGTTGCCGGTCGGGAGTCATATTATAAAGTCCTGCCCATTGCCGAAGAAGTCTTGCTTTTTTAAGAGGAGGCAAAACCCTGGTTGCGGTTTTAATCATCTCATCGAGAAATTGCCAACTTGATGTGACTCTTAAATCTCTCGGTTCGGTATCATCTCCCCGTCCCATAATAAAACCTCCATGGGGAACCTGCTGACAGTAGATATTTAACGAAAATGACATTAACATTGGCTCAAGTAATGGTTCAAGTGGTTCTGTGACTAAAATCTGGTGTCTTTCAGAATAAACAGGAATATCTACACCGGCCATTTCAGCTATAACTTGGGAATGACCACCTGCGGCATTTACGACAACCTTCGTCTCAATATCCCCTTTGTCTGTCTTGACTTTTTTCACTCTGCCGTTTTCCACTTCTATACCCGTTACTTCAGTATACTTATAAATTTTTGCGCCTAAGCGCTCCGCGGCTTTACCGTAAGCCTCTGTAGCATGAAACGGATTTAAATGTCCGTCTTTTTCATAAAATGCAGTACTGACAAGACCCTCAGTGTTTAAATGGGGGACAATCTTTTTTGCCTCATCAAGATTAAGCATTCTTGAATGAATTCCTAAAGAGTTTTGCAATTCCACATTCTTCTTAAACTGTTCATGTTCTTTATCAGTACTGGCCAACAATAAGTAGCCGCCCTGCTTAAATTCAATATCACCGTCATATTGCAGTTCTTCATTGGCAGTTTCAAAAAATTCACAGGACATTTTTGCAATTTTACAGTTCATCTCCGTTCCCCACTGTTGACGAATACCTGCCCCGCAGCTTCCGGTTGCACCGGAGGCCAGATAACCTTTCTCGATGACCACCACATCCTTCACACCCTTTTTCGCAAGGTTGTAAGCGATGGCACATCCTGATATCCCTCCTCCTATTATGACCACTTCCGCAGTTTTTACCATGTGTTCTCCTCCTATTCAAAGTTTAATTCTTAAAACCATTGTCTGCCCTTATTATAAGCAAGGATAATGCCAGTTTCTATTATTTCAAAGGATTCTGACGATTTAATGTCTGTAATTCTCTGTTCTAAAATGCAGCTTACGCGCCTTAATCTTTCATTTCCTCCGTCTCAAAACCTGTTCAGAGAAGTCAGTATATCGACATTAATTCCCTCTTCATTTTCTGCAATCCTATGTATATTGCTAAGTCTGCTCTTCGAACATGCGTCAATTTTTCGTCATCTGTCAACTTTTAGTCATTGCCTGTTTTTCTTTTTGTTGAGTCATTGATTTTTTATGATAATCGATATATACTAATAAAGTATCTTTTTTTTACAAATATTTCTGATAACTTGCAGGCAACTCAGTAACTTGGTCCCTTAGGAGTGATACTTTTGTTTGAAAATCAATTATTGAAGTATACAGTAAAAGAAGCTGCTTCAGAAAACTATTTAAAGGTCTCCCCGGAAACCGTCACTATTGAAGTCATTGAAACAATGCTTTTCGAGAATTTTCAGGAAGTCCTGGTGGTGGATCATCACCATAACCGCGAACGGTTGTTGGGGATTTTGACCCTCACCGACGTATCGAACTTAAAAAAACAGCGAAAAGATTTAGATCTTCCAATCTCCTCGTACATGAACCCTCATGTGATTACCATTGATTCATCCCAAGCAATTACCACTGCAAAAGAACTTCTTATCAAATACAATATTGGCCGTCTTCCGATTTACGAGGATCATGAGGTTGTTGGAATCATTCGGTTTGATGATATTATCAGTCATCATCTTCTTACCATGCGGGTCATAAATAATCAGTACGTTCATATTATGGATAGCATGCACGAAGCAATTACAGTCACCGATCGGGAAGGCAATGTGATTTTCTGGAATAGGAATGCCGAAGAGCTTTATGGAATCCCTGCAGATAAAATTCTCTACAAGCCTTTGAGCGACTTTTTCCCCGGTGCATTGATTCTTTCTGTTCTTGAGGAAAAAGTAGCCATCAAAAATGCATATCATTCACCGAAACCCGGTTATCATATCATTATCAGTGCCCTCCCGGTCTTTATCGAAGGAGAGTTTCTTGGAGTTGTGGCAACCGAAAAAAATGTCACCGAATATACAAACCTGGTAAATCAACTGGATAGTGCCAGTAGCCAACTGGATCTTCTAAAAGAGGAAATTGATAAAATGACCAAGGATTTCTTTTCCCTCGGACATGTCCAGGGTAAAAACCCCATTATGCAAAACCTCATTCAAGTGGCTAAAAAATCGTCTCGCACCGATGCAAATATTCTCATCACTGGAGAAAGCGGTACAGGGAAAGAGGTCTTTGCAAAATCCATTCATCAAAGCAGTGCTCGAAAAGGGCACTTTGTCCCGGTAAACTGTAGTGCAATACCCGACACTCTTTTTGAAAGTGAGTTTTTCGGTTATGCAGGGGGAGCCTTTACAGGAGCTTTGAAAAACGGAAAGGTCGGATATTATGAACTGGCCAATAACGGAACTCTCTTTTTAGACGAAATTGGGGATCTCCCCCTTGAGCATCAGGGAAAACTTCTGCGCGTGCTGCAAGAGGGCAAAGTTACAAGGATCGGATCAAGTAATACGATTGAAGTGGATTCAAGAATTATCGCCGCAACGAACAAGGATCTTGATGAAATGATCAAAGAGGGTCTCTTCCGGGAGGACTTGTTCTATCGACTGAATGTCGTTCAGTTGGACCTGCCTCCCTTGAGAGAACGTCGGGAAGACATCATTTTGCTCTTTACCCAGTTCCTCAATGAAATCTGCTCGAAAAATAAGATTTCCGTTCCCACAGTTGAAAATGATGTCTACAACATTCTGTTAAAATATCGCTGGAAAGGAAATATTAGGGAATTGAAAAATGCTGTTGAGTATATGGTTGTAGTGAGCAACGGCAATAAAATCCAAAAGGACCATATCCCCCAATACATCATGGTGGATCTTTCCAAAAATGTAGAATACATCAACCTTCCCAATCTGGCCAAAGGCCAGTCGGGCTTGGAAGAAAACCTCAATGCCATGGAAATGAATTTGCTTATCGATGCAATGAAAAAGGCGGAAGGGAATAAAACAAAGGCTGCCCAATTACTGAAGATCCCACGCAGCACCCTCTATTACAAGCTGGAGCAACACAAAATCACTTCCCTGTAGTTTACCGCAGGGTAAATCCTTCTTTTAACGGATCATCCGAATCTACAACAAACTGGCTGAAGCTCGTTATATAACCATTCCCTGTGATTTTTACTCGCAGGGCTTTTTGTTTTCCCACTTCCGTTTCCTCAAGAATGACTCCTTGAAAAAGCGTTCCCAAAATACTCTCATAGATGAATTCTTCTCCAATACCGATCTTATTCTTATGGTATAGGGTCGCAAGCTTAGCCGTAGTTCCCGTTCCACAAGGAGAACGATCCAACTGCCCTTGGCCGAAGACCACAACGTTTTTGAGATGAGCCTTGGGATGGGTTGGTTTATCATAAATTTCCACCAGGTCAATGGTCTTGATATGGGAATGTACAGGGTGCTCCACGCTTATTTCTTGATTCAAAATGTCCCGTATTTCCAGACCGTATTTCAATAATTCATTGCTATATTTTCTGTCTACTGAAATCCCCAGCTCACTGGAATCAACAATAGCAAAAAAACTCCCGCCGAATGCAATGTCAGCTTTTAGACACTTTCCATTCGATAGCTGAAAGTCATAGCCTTCCATAAAAAGAAATGCCGGTGCATTTTCGAATGACACTTCCTTTACCTGTTGATTTTCCATAAGTGCTTCAACTCTAATCAGTCCTGCCGGGGTATCGAAAGCCACTTTATTGATTCCCTCTTTACCGGGAATCATTCCTGTTTCAAGAGTTACGTTAGTAACCCCTATAATTCCGTGACCACACATATTTAAATATCCACCGGAGTCCATAAAAATTACGCCATAATGGGCCTCAGGATGAACAGGATCGGTTAAAATTGCTCCAAACATATCATCATGACCTCTTGGTTCCAGCATTAGCTGACGTCGTATCAAATCCTGCTGTTTCCAAAGAGAGTCTCTCTTTTCCGCCATTGTTTTCCCATGCACCGGAACTCCGCCCGTAACAACTCTTGTCGCCTCTCCCATTGTATGGGAGTCCACCACTTGAACCATTCGTTCGAATCGCATATGTTTCCCTCCCTTCTCTTTGATCATTCGCCTTCGTAGAAAACCAGGAGCGGTCTATGACTGCTCCTGGTCTCTTTCCTTCTTATTATCTGCTATTCTAAATTATGCTTTGAGCTCATAGCCTTCACTAGAAAGTAAACAAACCCGCCACCATAAAAACCTAAAACTAAAATCATAAAGAAAATTGTCATGGGTTCCATATTATATCCTCCTTCTTTCCGAGTGATCTATTCCTTCGCCATCTTTTCGAAAGGGACTTCATCTGACATTTTGCCTTCCTTCATTCTTCCCGGACGAATTAATTCTGCTAGTCTATTGTTCAGAAGCAGTAATACAATAATGAGGATCGCCCATTGTGCGAACATGGTTCCAGGAGAGAAGATTTCCATAGGATTCCACCAGTCGTCTGGATACCACTGAATTGATTGCCATACCCACCAACCAAATACTCCGACGAACATTACGGGGAATGCTCGAATACACCATCCCCACCATGCACCGATTTTCATATCTGCATTTTCGTGGTTGATTTCTTCATCCAGAATCTTTTGAACACCATACTTCATCATAACAATGGAAATTAACAATCCACTGATTAATAGCGCTACACCCCAAACCCAGTCCTGATTATCAAGGAAGTTAATACTGTAGGCTGAAGGTACTCCTGCAAGGAAACCAACAATACAAATCCAAATTGTTGCTTTGTTTCTGGAGAATCCTGCATCCTGAAGATTCAGTACACCAACTTCAATCATGGATAAGAGTGAAGAAGTTGCTGCGATTGCCAGTGCCAGGAAGAAAATTGCCGCAATAAAGGTTCCTCCGGGCATGTTTCCAAATAGTGCAGTAAGATATACAAAGATTAAACCGTTATTTCCTGATGCTAAGGCCGCTTCAGCAAGTTCAACAGTTTCAGACAACGCATAAACCGTTGGAAGGATTGCCATTGCTGCAATAATACCAATCAATACATCCCCGAAACCGATAACAAAACAGTTAACACCCAAGTCTTCTTTTTCTTTTGTATACACAGCATAAGTCATTAAGAGTGCCCAACCGGCTCCAGTAGACCATGCGGCTTGGGTAAATGCTTCCAACCATACCGTTGGATTTGCTAAGTCTCCCAGATTAGGAGTGAATAAGAAAACTAATCCGTCAGTTGCTCCCGGAAGGGTTATTCCTCGAAGCATCGTTGCTGTAATTAATACAAAAAGAGTTGGAATCATAACTTTTGTAGCTTTTTCAATTCCTCCGGCAACTCCCTTGTAGATTATAAATCCACCGATTAACATTGCCAGGAAGTGGAAGAAAATTGTTTGTCCCGGAGAGCTAAGGAATCCCTCCCAAATCACTTCTGTTGCTTCGGGGGTTCCCGCATTACTAAAGGCTCCCTGAAGAGCATACACAAAGTATCGTAGTGTCCAGCCGGATACTACCGAATAATAGAACATGATTCCCAGAGCTGCCGCTCCCAGCCATCCACCGATCCATGTGAACTTCTTGCCCATAAAGTCCCGAATCGCTCCTACGGTTCCAAGCCGGGTTTTCTTTGCAATAACCATTTCTGCAATAAGAAGCGGAATCGCCCAAACAAAGATCGCTATTGTCAGAGCAATCAGAAATGCTCCACCGCCATTTGCTGCTGTAACCCGTGGAAAACGCCAAATATTTCCTGTTCCAACCGCCATACCGATGGCGGCACAAATAAATCCAAAACGACTTCCAAATGTTGATTTGCTAGATCCTTCCATTGCTTACATTCCTCCTTTGAAAGATAGTAATACAACTACAACGTAAAAATCTACACCTCCTTTATCGCTTCTCTCATCAATAAACAAATTTATAGTGTGAATCATTGATGCCTCAATTATTAGAACTTGACTTCAAAAACCCTTTGATCTTGTATTTCAGTGCCTAAAGCCTCAAGTGAGGCCTTGACCATCTTTCTTCTCAGGATTTTTTCTTCCTCCATGGACTTCTTCGGATCACCGACCGGATAGGGGATTGCAACTCCCGGAAGAATCCGGTTGGCTCCTGTGGTTAGGGAAATGGGTACAATCGTACAGATGTGTACCACACCGA
>SL_8KL_010_SEDDRAFT_10000337_pt1 | contig 40614 bp, 34 predicted proteins | sample SodLakKL_010_SED_4_FD_11160 | JGI IMG/M metagenome (IMG submission 11160)
CAACCTGACGATGAGAGTCTTCGTAGAGCTTTCGAGGATAAATATCTGCTAACATTCAATTATACCTACAGTATGGACTATGAGGTCGTTCCCGAAGATCTGGTCATCCTCTTATATGGAACCTGTAGTTCTTATCAGCACTACTCTATAACGATAGATAGACCAGATGATCAGGAGATCACGTTGGTGAACCTAGATGTAGATAGAACCCAACAGATAGACGAGACCCACTCTATCAGAAGATCAGGTCGCTCTCGTGAGAACATATATAACGAGATGCGCTCGATTTTGAGAAGACAGGAAGAGGATTGGACAGACCCGGGAGAAGGGGGTATGGTTAATCCCACTAAAGTCATATTCGGAGAAGTAAATGAAGATGTATTAGAAGATCCGGATCCTTTGAAAGGTGAATATGAGATCACGATTGAAATCCTCGGGGAAGACATGGAGATGGATTATGGCGAAAAAGAGACGAAGTTAGCTCTACTGAGCGAACACTCAGTATCGGAACCTAGAAATTTAGGATGTGAATATGAAGAAGGCAAAGTGGAATTAGAATGGGATGAACCCGAGGAAAAGGAAGGCGGGATAAGAAAATACAATATCTACAGGGCGACTACCCTTGACAGGTATGAATATATAGGAAACGTTAGTGAGGATCGAACTGAATATGTGGACGAGCTTGAGAGGATATCCGGTTTTTACCACGGGAGAGAGGGGGATATACTGTACTATAGAGTGGTCGCGATAAATGAAGACGATCATTATTATGTGGTGAATAGCCGACATAAAAGAAACTATCATATTCATTACAGGCGGGAATCCACGTCGTTGGAAGAGGTGATCCATCTATCACCCGAAGAAACGGAAAAGAGCGACATGGCCTATAAATGGGTGCTGGATTATTCTAGTCTATCAGAAGAAGATTTTGAAGATAGAGTTGGTATGGATTCCGTCGAAATAAAAAAGATGGAAGGAGGCGATGTCTTCTTTTATGACATAAATAAAGTAGAGGAAGAGAACGGGATGAAGGTGTATGAATACGAGGGAGGATTCTTTTCTAAAGGGGAGGTCGATATGATCTTAGAGGACGGTGATGTATCCTCCGAGTTGAACATAGAGATGAAAAATAGCTGGTGCGACTTTTCAGGTGAGATATGGGCGGAAGAAACATCAGGGCCAGGATATGAAGGACTGAAGATCGTCGAACAATCGATACATTCGGAAGGGAGAATTAGGGCCAGCTTAAACAACACTTTTGATTTTACATTCAAAGAAAATGGAACGCACTGGCAAGTTTCTAGAGACCTCGATATAGGATGGACGCTCGACCTCCACCTCCACTACGAAGAGAACCAAAGTTGGGTCCTATCAAAAGAGAACACTTCGCCCATATCGGGTTTGGGACGGATATCCGATTATTCCGGCAGTATAGAAGCAAACGGTACTCTTCGTCAGGACAGCGACCGTATCGATGAGGTAAGATATAAGGAGAAGGATGTATCGAAAGAGATTTCTGGTGAAAGTCAGTATCTTTATGGCCTGTCCGCTCAAGGCGGTAGAGGAGCATTCAGCCCTTTAGTCGGTGCAGGCAATATAGGATATTTTCTAGCCTTGGATGAAGGCCTAAACGAATCTCTAGGAAGCATAGAGCGAGGCCGTAACGATCCTTTTGTGATCGGATTTTCTACCAATTGTCAAAGGGACGAATTTTCCACGGAAAAACTTTACAGATATCAATATATGGATCCTATGGCATTACCGGGGATGGGTTCTTTTCTTGGGACAGGCCTAAAAAGAGCGGATCTGGCCAATAGTCGGCATCTAGAGGTCATGGTGACACAGATCATCAGGTCGAAGATGGCCGAGATGGAAGAAGAACCCGAAGAAGGTTGGGAACAGTGGAGAGAGAACGTTACGGAGGAGATACACCGGACCATCGTCCTTGAGAACCCTTGGGGTATACAGCAGTATAACGGGATCTACAGATGGGATCATTATGTTTATGGCGGTCTCGTTATAGAGCCTCTAGGCTATTTTGCCTCAGAGCCTTTAAGTGAAGATGAGATCGACAGCTATCACGAAGATAGAGAAAAGTTCTTCGAAGATCAGATAGCGACAGAGGATGTTGAAGAGTATGACCGTGAGATCCTCTTGATCTTCATATCATTGCTGGCAGTCATATTGTTTGGCGTGCTTATCCATACTATAAATAAAGCAAAAGAACAAAACTGATTCGGGTAAAATCTAAATGCATAGTTGCGTATCACTAACGATATGAGCTACCTCGAAGACGAACTAGACCTCCGTTTGCTACGTTTCCTACTATCAGGGGACGGCGTTCATGTGAACGTGAGTGAATTAGCTCAAAAGATGGACGTTCATTGGGCCACCGCTAAGAAGAAACTCAACAGGCTCTACGATAAGAAATTGCTCAACCCTCCTCTATACCCATTCATCCAGCTATTCGACGAGTATCCTTTACTAGTTTTGGTCAAGGCGGACATGCCGAGAACCCAAGGCGTAAAAAACTTTTACAGGGATGATTCGCATATATTCGCGGCTTTTTCCTGCATGGAGGGCTTTTACAACACTTTTCTTATAGAATTCTTTGAAGGTTTGGAAGACTATCACTCATGGCGCAGCGAGATCGTCAAGGAGAACAAGATCCCGTCCAGAGGCGAAAGGACACCGGCACAATCTGAATTTTTCAGCAACAAATTGACATTCAAATATGAACCTAACTGTTTCATCCACAAGATCGTGAGGGAATTCGAAGATCAGGGTTTCGTGGAGTTGAACGGTATAAAGATAGAAGAAGACACTTTTCGCATACTGGAGAAGGTCATGAAAGGTGAAGGCATCCGGACCAATTATTCCTATATAGGTAGAGAGATAGGTGCCAACAGAAAAACGGTGAAGAGAAGGATAGATTCTCTTTTAGATAAAAACATCATAGATCGGCCGGCGTGTTATTTTCCGAACCTGTTGATCCCGCCGGGCTACAATCTGATCGTTACCATGATTGAGGCGCGATCGGATATAGACGAAGTAAAAACCTTTTTGGAACGAGACGATAACGTTCCCAGGGCCGTAGAGACCAGTACGGAGAGATACAACTTTCTTGTATTCTCTGCCTTCGAGAGTATAGAGGAGTTTTTCGAATGGGGTGAGAAACTAAACTCTGAGTTCCCTGACGCTATAGGAGCCATATCCAAGACCATATTATCTTCTAGGATGGTACACCTCATCGAGCCGCAGAAGGTCTCCTTGGGGTTCATCGAAAGGAGGTTATGGGATCTCAAGAGTTGAAAAGTTGAGAACTTTTGTAGGTTATCCTGCTCATCTTTTTTAAAACACCGACGTTCTGTTTTTAACTTTACAAAAAGATGTGACATATTTCCGTAAAATACGACCCACTTTACTCACTTTCAATAGCCTATTTTGTAAAAAGGTTTTTTATACTACCCACTTTCTCCCAAAATCACCTATAGGTGAAAATATGACGGAAGATGGTTATAACCCATATGAGATGGCCCAGGAACAGTTCGACAGGATAGCTGAAAAGTTAAATCTGGATGAGGGCTTAAAAGATCTGTTAAGAGAACCGATCAGGGAATATCATTTCAATCTACCCGTGAAGATGGACGACGGTAGTACTAAAGTTTTCAGGGCTTTCAGAGTTCAGCACAATGATGCTCTAGGGCCTTGTAAAGGTGGCATCAGATTCCATCCGGAAGAGACCGTTGACACCGTAAGGGCTTTAGCGATGTGGATGACATGGAAGACTGCTGTTGCGGACATCCCCCTCGGCGGTGGGAAAGGTGGAGTGATCTGTGATCCTCACGACCTTTCAGATAGAGAAGAGGAGAATATCTGTCGAGAGTACATAAGGGCGATAAACCAGAATATAGGTCCACTTCGAGACGTTCCGGCTCCCGACGTGATGACCAGCGCTCAGCACATGCTGTGGATGATGGACGAATATGAAACGATACAAGGAGAGAAATATCCCGGCGTGATCACAGGAAAACCCCAGGATATGGGTGGCTCTAAAGGTAGGACTGAGGCTACCGGTTACGGGGTTATCTACGTTTTGAGAGAACTCCTGAAAGAACTAGATAGAGATATAAAGGACACAGTAGCTTCTATCCAGGGTTTTGGAAACGTGGCCCAGTATGCCGCGGAACTCTTCATAGAATACGGTGGAACCGTTGTTTCCGTGTCCTGCTGGGATCAGGAAGATAAGAAAGCTTACAGTTATTACAAAGAAGACGGAATAGATCTTGAAGAACTCAGAAGCATAACCGATAGATTCGGTTCTATAGATAAAGAGAAGGCGAAAGAGAAAGGTTACGAAAGGTTACCGGGTGAAGATTGGTTGAAACACGAAGTCGACGTTTTGATACCTGCCGCTTTAGAAAACGCCATAACGGAAGATAATGTCGGCGAGATCCCCTCAGCGGTGGATATGATCGTTTCGGGTGCCAACGGCCCGATAACTCCTGAAGCCGACGAAGTCCTTGAAGATAGAGACATGATCGTGGTACCGGACTTCCTGGCTAATGCCGGCGGAGTCACGTGCAGCTACTTTGAACAGGTGCAGAGCAATCAGAACTACTACTGGCCTAAAGAGGAGGTTTTAGGGAAACTTGATAACAGCATGACAAGTGCCTTCTACGAAGTGTGGGACCTGGCACAGAGAAAGAACGTCAGGATGAGAGACGCCGCCTACATGATCGCGATCCAGAGGGTCGCTGAGGCTTGCGAAGCTAGAGGATGGGTATAACTTATAAATAATAGCGGTATACAGAGAATGTATACATGGATGAAAAGGTCAAAAAGATCGAGGAGGCCGTTCGAAGAGCAACAGGAAAATCCGTTGATCTTAGCGGTTTAGAAACTACTTCCAATGTATTGGAGGCATCACTCATCGGTGATGTTCTCTTTTTTTCAACTTCTTACGATTATTTTCTCGTGCAGGAAGAGGGCCGTTTAAACAAATTGGTCGAAGATAGATTCTCCATAGGGGATGTGAGACAGCCTCCAAAGATAGAACATGTCGAGACCGAAAAGCGGTGTAGAGATGTGTTGAATGAACGGGATATGGATATCCTTATGATCTTTGGCCAACCCATGAAAACCTCTTTTAAAAGATTTTTACATGATATAAAAAAGGAACATCCGGATATCCCCATAGTCTGGATAAGTAACGACGGTTTGGATTCTTTGGAAGATTTAAATGATTTAGAAGACATATTCACTTGGAACGGGGACGGCGAGATAATCTTGAGCATCATACAGTATTTAGAGGACAAGTTTCGCTTTTCTAAAGACGGTTTTGACCAAAGTACGCGGCCCATATTGCTCGTTGAAGATTCTAGGCAGTATTACTCCACCTATCTTACTCACATATATGGTCTGATATGGTCATATATGGATGAGATCTTACACGAGGGCTTAACGAAAGAGAAGCGGATAGAACGTTACATGAAGAGGCCGTTCGTTATCCATGCTGAAGATGTTGAAGAAGCCCGTGAGATATATAAAAATATGAACAGGGATCTTTTGTGCGTTATAACGGACAATCGTCTCCAAAAGGATCATGAAACAAAAGAAGATGCCGGTCTCGAATTCGCTGAATATATCAAAGAAGATTCTCCGGAGCTTCCAGTTCTCCTGCAGTCGTCGTCTTCGGTAGACCGAGATATTAGTACCTTGGGTATCGAATACGTGAACAAGAACGCTCCGGACTTGAATCGAAGTTTGATCGAATTTGTTAAGAAGAGATTGACTCCCACTGAACTGGATATCTCTAAAAACATCGGTCTTGAAGGAAAAAATGTTAGAACCGTCCGCGAACTGGAAGATGAGATCAAAAATTTCGATGATGACGAGATAAAAGAACTGGTGAAGGGACCCGAACTGATCAGATGGTTGAGGAATTTGACCGAATTAGACATGGCTGAAAAAATAGAGACCGTGGCGAAAAGCGGTGTCTCCTCAAGAAGAGTAAAAGAGGAAGTTATGGACTTACTCGAGGAGCACAGGTACGCCTCCTACAAAACGGCGGTCACTGACTTCAGGAGGGAAACCGAAGATTCCACGAGCAGGATAAATCGCATTGGCGACGGAGCTTTAGGAGGAAAGGCAAGAGGTCTCGCCTTCATCTCTAAGCTGTTCTCAAGATTTTTAAATAAAGATCTTTTCGAAGACCTCAGGATAACTGTTCCTAGGACGATAGTCCTTACCTCCGACGTTTTCGACAAGTTTTTGGAGGAAAACGCTATCATGGATTCTCGACTCCTCGAAAGGTCAGATGAGCGTATAGCTTCTAAATTCATCGAAGGCAGTCTGCCCGCTACGGTCATAGGTGACCTAAGGGCGTTCACACGGGACACGAGAAATCCACTCATAGTGCGATCTTCTGGCCTATTGGAGGACTCCATGACACGCCCCTTCGCCGGGGTTTACTCATCTATGTTCCTGCCCAACGAATCTTGGGAGACCAGCCTCAGGTTTAGAGAAGTATGCGACGCTATCAAGCACGTTTACGCGTCCACCTTTTTCAAAAACGCAAGGAACTATCTGAGATCCACTCCTAAGAATATGGGCGACGAAAAGATGTCCGTAATCCTTCAAGAGGTGGTGGGTAAAAAACACGGAAAATACTTCTACCCCACGATCTCCGGCGTAGCCAAATCTTACAACTATTATCCGTCGAAGGGCTGTAAACCGGAAGATGGGATCGTTTACCTCGCTTTAGGGTTAGGAAAAGAGATAGTTGAAGGCGGCCGCTCCTACTTCTTCTGCCCCGAATGTCCTAGATCACCCATGTTCGGCACCCCAAAGGACTTCATACCTTATTCTCAGACTGAATTTTACGCCCTCAACCTGGAATCAGTCTACAGGAGAGTGGAAAAAGACGAGGAGACTTCATTGACCAAACTCGATTTGAAGGAGGCTGAAAAACACGGAGTTTTGGACAAGATCGCTTCTACATATTCACCTAGAGACGATCGGCTTTATCCCGGTATGGGAAGAGAAGGTACTAGGATTGTGGATTTCGCCCCTATAATAGATCACAACCGCATCCCTCTTTCCGATGCCGTAAGACTTCTTCTAGAAGTTACAGAGATAGCTTTAGGTTATCCAGTGGAGATCGAATTTGCCGTTGAATTCGACGATAAAGGAAGATCAGCGGAACTAGTGGTGCTTCAGATAAGAAATATGATATCCAAAGAGATGTTCATGGACATAGATATAGAAGAATGTGACGAAGAGAAGATGGTCTGCCGCAGTGAAAAGGTATTGGGTAGTGGTATGGTCCGTGAAATAAAAGACGTGATTTACACGAAACCGGGTCAGTTCAAGATGAAGAACAGCGAAAGAGCAGCGAAAAAAATAAGCGAGATGAACAAAAAACTCATGGATGAAGGTAAAGAGTACATATTGATAGGTCCGGGAAGATGGGGAACCACGGACAAATGGATGGGGATACCCGTAAAGTGGGGTGATATCGCAGGTGCTAAAGTCATCGTGGAGCTCCCCGCTGAGGGCCGTGCTATAGAGCCGTCGCAGGGATCGCACTTCTTCCACGATATGATATCCTCTGAAACGTGTTACTTGGTTGTAGATGATAAGGGTGCGATAGATATGGAGTGGTTGGAAACTCAACACGTCGAGGATGAGGCCGACGAAGTCAAACACGTCCGCCTGAAAGAACCGGCGGAGGTGAGGGTAGACGGTAAGGAGGGGAAAGGAGTAATCATGAAAAAAGTACAAAAAGGAGCGGAGGCAAATGATGATATATGACTGACTCACTGACGTTGACTAAAGAAGTAGAGGTGGGAACCGATGGATGACGAAAAGATAATGGAGTCTCTGCGAGATGAGGTAAGAAAAGAACAGTCAGTCCCTTCAGAAAAGGATCAGACCGACGAGTTAGAAGAAAGGATCAAAGAGTTGAACTGCTTTTACAGGATATCCGAGATTGTTAACGACGATTCTTTATCGCTTGACGAGGCAATGCGAGATATTGTAGAGATCCTTCCCCCCTCGTGGCAGTACGAGGAGATAGCTTCGGCTAGGATAAAGATAGGGGATAAAGAATATACTTCCGAGGATTTCGAAGAAACAGATTGGATGCAGATGAGCGACGTTAAGGCGAAAGGTGAAAAGATAGGAAAGATAGAAGTGGCTTATAATGAAGAGAGGCCGGAAAGAGACGAGGGCCCCTTTTTGAAAGAGGAGAGACGTTTGATAGATACTCTAGCGGAACTTTTGGGCCGTTTTGTCCAGGAGAAGACTTCCCTGGTTGAAAAATCAGCCGAAGAACCTGCGAGAGAAAGACAGGACTGGGAGGTCATCATAGATCTCCTGATGAAGACAGACCCGAGGACTCTTCTTAGGATGACCAGAAAGATGGTCTATCACCTTTACAGGTATGAGAACGAGAAGATCCAGGCTCTTTTGAACGACGTCTGCCCCGTTAATAACGGAGGAGGCGCTCCAAAATGGTGTGGGATAAACATGCCTAATCCTAAACACGACCTCGACTCTCTTCGAACGGTGCAAAAAGAAGTTTTCAACGTTGCAAAGGAGAACATGGAGCCGGAAGAGATATCTGATCTTTTCCACAAGTGGTTGAAAGAGGATAAAGCACGCCCTTTACTTTTATCATCCCAGAAAAGAGGTATACCTCTGGTAGAGATCACTGAGGAGCTGAATCGCTTCTTCAGAAAACCGGAATCTGAAAAGGCTTTAGCTGAAGAAGATCAGATGAGTATACGAACCCAACTGATACAGCGGTTCTTCACGGACAGATTAGAGTTTGTTAATGTGGCTAAAGAATACATCAAAGTTGATGATTACGAACCGCTGGTGAAGAAGATAATCGGTCCTGCAAGAGGCGCCGGTAAGCTCGGGGGCAAAGCTTCGGGTGCATATCTCGCCCAGAAAATACTTCAGGAGGAATTGAACGACGAGCTCACGGAATACATCTCTTGCCCGAAGACATGGTACATCACTTCGGATACCATGATAGATCTGATACATTACAACGACCTCGACGAACTGATCCACGTCAAATATTTGGATCCGGATGAGATAAGGCAGGAGGAGCCTTTTTTAGAGCAGTTGATGAAGAATGCGACCTTTCCTTCCGAGATAACTGAAGGTCTAAAAAAGATATTGAGAGAGCTTGAAGACAATCCGATCATCGTAAGATCTTCCAGCCTCTTGGAAGATAATTTCGGGGCGGCTTTTTCCGGTAAATACAAGAGCCTCTTTTTGCCCAATAAAGGTACCGAGAAGGAAAGATTAAGCGATCTGAAGAACGCCATAGCCGAGATATACGCATCCACTTTCTCTGCCGATCCCATAGAATATAGAAAGGAGAGGGGCCTACTCGATTTCGGTGAAGAGATGGGGATCATGGTGCAGGAAGTGGTAGGAAGGCAGGTGGGCGACTATTACCTTCCTACCTACGGCGGCGTAGCTTTCAGTAAGAACGAATTTCGATGGTCGCCTCGTATAGGTAGGGACGATGGGATAGTGAGGCTTGTTCCAGGACTCGCGACTAGAGCCGTGGATAGGATCGGCGGAGATTATCCTATCCTCGCATCACCTAACAGACCGAATCTTAGAGTCAACTCTACCGTGGAAGAACGGGTGAAATACTCTCCCCGATACATGGACGTTATAAACCTTCGAGAGAAAAGACTGGAAACCATTGACGCCGTAAAATTCCTTAAAGATCATGCGGATGAATATCCTGATCTGGAGAATGTCGTCTCTCTATACAAAAGTGGGGATCTGAAGACGCCTTCCGGCTTGATACTTAATCCGGAAAAGGAAGACATGGTTGTCACTTTTTCCAAGCTATTTGAAAAGACTGATTTTCTGAAGAAAATAAACAATATATTGAGCGTGCTCGAGGATAAGATAGGATATCCTGTTGACGTTGAGTTCGCATCCGACGGAGAGAAACTGTACATAGTTCAGTGTAGACCACAGAGTCAGACATTAGATCAAGAGAGAGTTAAGATACCGAGGGATATCAAGGATAAGAGGAAATTGTTCTCTGCGAACAGATATGTAACCACAGGATATATAGATAATATAGAGTACATCGTTTACGTGGTACCTGAGGGATATACGTCACTGAAAAGCAGGAAAAAGATGCAGCAAGTCGCTCAAATCGTGGGAGAACTCAACAAAAAACTGCCCAACAGAAAATTTATTCTTATCGGTCCCGGCAGATGGGGAAGTCGAGGCGACATCAAGCTGGGGGTTCCGGTCAAATACGGGGATATACACAGTACGGCACTGCTGGCGGAGGTGGCAAAAGAGAGGGGTGGATACGAACCCGAGCTTTCTTTTGGAACGCATTTCTTTCAGGATCTTGTAGAATCCGGTATTAAGTACTTACCGCTGTATCCGGAAGAAGAAGAGAACATATGGAAAGAAGAGATGTTCTTTAGGTCTGAAAATAAGTTGACGGAGTTCTTACCCCGGTATGAGGAATTCGAGGACGTGGTGAGAGTGATAGACGTTGGAGACATCAGTAAAGGCGGAACGCTCACAGTATGCATGGACGGCGAAGCCAACTGCGCTATGGCTTATCTGGAGCCCTCGGATCACTGGCAGTGGCGTATGAAAAAAGCCAAGCAGATGGGTAGACAATTGGATCCAGACACATACGGGATCAAGGAGTTATATGTTGTAGGCAGTACGAAGGAAGCTACTGCGGGACCCGAGAGCGACATAGACCTTATAGTACACTTCGAAGGGGGCGAAGAGAAAAGAGACAGGTTGAAAAACTTCTTCGATAGATGGGACCAGAGGATCATACGGGAAAACGAACGCAGGATAGGAAAACGCATGGACAATATCCTAGACGTGCATTTCATAACGGACGAGGATTTGAAAAAAGGTACGTCATGGTCCTCTCATATAACCTCTAGGCATAAATCCGCCAAGAAGATACCATTGAGCGAAAGCGATTAAGATCATGTATCTACATCTATCAGAGTTCTAACGGCATTTTCCGGTTCCTCCGTATCGAATCTGACCAAAGACAATCTTTTTCCGGAATGAACACCGGTGAAAGAAAAGGTGCCTCCTATTTTTTCTTTCCAGTTTCCGGTGAGATCCACCGTTTCGTGAACGTGCCCGTGAAGTGTTATGAAAGGCTCTTTCTGCTCGATGAATCTTTTCACGGCGATACTGCCCACGTGAACGTCCATAGGTGCGTGATCCACTTTTTTTCCGTCGAGGTCCGCTCTATCGAGTTGGGTCTCATAGGGCGGCGTGTGAAAAAGGTAGAGGGTCTTCTCTTGAGGTGAGTTTTTAGATAGTTCTTCTAGGTCTTCTTTTATTGTGGCGTACTTCATTTTGTAATCCGATACATCTACGGTTCTTGTGCCCTTTTCCGGCGATACTGCCCCAACTCCTACATACCTAGAGACGTCGTAACGTTCCCAATCTTTCAATCGAAAAGGAGTAGGAGGGACAAAATTGTAGCCTGTGACGTAAAATCCATCGAATCTTTCCGTTCGATCGTGTACATAGTGAAGAAGACCCTCCTTATCCATACTTTTCAAATATTTTTCATAGATTCTAGGGTCGTCGTTACCCATTATGATGAATATTTTTGTCTTATCCTCCAAAGAATCTTCTAGTTTGCGCAGTTCTTCCGATAAAAAATTGTCTAAAAACTCTTTAGGATCCTTAATCCTATTTACTCCTGAGGGCAGGATATCTCCTCCTATGAAAACTCCATCTGGTACTTCTTTTTCCATCATCTTGAACAATCTTTCGTACTTCTTTCTATCGCCGTGAAGATCAGAGGTGAACATGCACTTCAGAGTAGACACCAACCTATGATAACAAAGATTACGTTTTACTTTTACTTTACTATCGTTCGGTCGACATATAGAAAACACTGACGGGCGTTTTGTATATCATGGGTAAAAAAGTAAAAAAAAGTTACCAACCTATGGTGCGAAATACTTAAATTGTAAAGAGAAAATCCTCGACCACTTGGTTAGAGAATAAAAAGGAGCATGATATGATGGCTTTAGATAAAGTGTATGAGCAGGTAGTGGAGAGAAACCCCGGCGAGGAAGAATTTCATCAAGCCGTTGAGGAAGTACTAGATTCTATAGAACCCGCGATGAAAAAACATCCTGAGTTTGCCGACGCCAAGATAGTCGAACGTCTGGTAGAACCTGAAAGACAGATAATATTTAGGGTTCCCTGGACCGATGATAATGGCGAAGTCCATGTTAACAGAGGATTCAGGGTTCAATTCAACAGCGCTATAGGTCCCTACAAGGGAGGTATAAGATTTCATCCTTCAGTTTACATAGGGATAATCAAATTCCTTGGATTCGAGCAGATATTCAAGAACGCACTTACGGGAATAGCCATGGGCGGAGGTAAAGGTGGATCCGATTTTGATCCTAAGGGTAAATCCGACGACGAAATAATGCGCTTCTGCCAGAATTTCATGAATGAACTTTACAGGCATATCGGACCGGACACCGACGTTCCCGCAGGCGATATTGGTGTTGGAGGTAGAGAAGTGGGATACATGTTCGGACAGTACAGAAAATTGCTCAACCGCTTTGAAGGCGTTTTCACCGGTAAGTCCCCGGAATGGGGCGGTTCGTTGGTGAGGCCGGAAGCTACTGGATATGGATTGGTATACTTGACTCAGGAGATGTTAGATACCGTTAACGAAGATTTGAAGGGCAAAGAAGTATTGATCTCCGGTTCCGGCAACGTGGCTTTACACGCTCTAGAAAAATGTAACGAACTTGGGGCTAAAGTTGTTACTCTATCAGATTCCGACGGAACAGTATATGATCCGGAAGGTATCTCCGGCGAGAAGAAAGATTACGTTTTCGACCTAAAACAGGTAAGACGTGGGAGGATCAGAGAATATGCGGAAGAATACGACGTGGAGTACGAAGACGACTGCAAGCCTTGGGGCTTCGACGCCGATATAGCCCTGCCTTCTGCAACCCAGAACGAGATAGAAGAGGAAGACGCACAGAAATTAGTTGACAACGACATAATCGCGGTTGGCGAAGGCGCGAACATGCCTTCTACACCAAAAGCTACCAAGGTGTTCCAGAAGAATGATATCCTGGTAGGTCCCGCCAAAGCTGCTAACGCCGGCGGAGTGTCCGTCAGCGGTCTCGAGATGGCACAGAACTCTCAGAGAGAGAGCTGGAGTTTCGATCAAGTCGATAAGAGGCTGCAGGGGATAATGCAGAATATCCACAAGACCTGTTACGAGACGTCAAAAAAATACGGTGACGAAGGGAACCTGATGTTAGGAGCGAACATTGCCGGCTTCGTAAAGGTAGCGAAGGCCATGCTGGATCAGGGCGTTATCTGATAAAAACCCCCTTACCCAAAACCCTTTTATTTGACTGTACCGAAGGATAATCGAAGTACACAAGTTCGGCCCCTATCGCCGAAAAAAAGTAGAAAAGAGGTATCATGTATATCAAGATAAGAATAACTTGGAGGATTCAAGATGAAATTAAGATGTGAATGCTGTGGCCATGAATGGAATGGAGCCGGGATAAACGAGTACTGTCCTGAATGTGGTGTTGAAGATAAGATAACGAAAGAGGACCCCGAACGGGATCTGGAGAGCGTACTGCGCCGCTATGATCCGGAAACGAGTTCTTTGATACCGATACTTCAGGACGCCCAAGAACGGTTCGGTTATCTTCCACGAGACGTGATAAAAGAGATAGCCGATTTTTTGCATCTTCCAGTCAGTAAAGTTTACGGCGTCGCCACTTTCTACGCTCAGTTCAGATTTGAACCTTTGGGTGATCACATGATAAGAATTTGCCATGGAACCGCGTGCCACGTTAAAGGCGCGGATAAGATAGGCGAGGCGGTGGAAAACAAGTTGGATGTAAAGACAGGAGAGACCACGGAAGATGGAACGTTCACGTTAGAAAGGGTCGCTTGTTTGGGGTGCTGCAGTCTAGCCCCAGTGATGATGATCGATGATACCGCTCACGGTAATTTGACCAGAGAAAAAGCGAAAGATATAATCGATAAGTACAGGGAGGGAGACGCATGACCACCGTAAAAGTCGGCTACGCCTCCTGCGGGATAGCCGCAGGTGCTAAAGAGATCTACGAGCTGTTAGAGGAGAATTTAGACAAAAAAGGGCTGGACATCCGACTTGAAAAGGTCGGCTGCATAGGTATGTGCCATAACGAGCCGATCGTTGAGATAGAAGACGAAGAAGGCACTCACACTTATGGTAACTTGGATGTGGAAGACGTGGATGGATTGATTGAAGATCATCTTGTTCAGAAAGTACCTTACGAGGAAAAACTGATCACCTCGCCTTCTGAAGAATACGACTACTTTGCAAAGCAGCAAAAAGTGGTCCTCCGGAACAGCGGGAAGATAGATCCCGAGAGTATAGATGAATACATAGAGAGGAAAGGTTACGAGGCTCTGAAGAAAGCTTTGAGTATGGACCCAGATGAGATAATAGAAACGATAAAGGAGAGTAACCTTCGGGGAAGAGGCGGCGCCGGATTTCCCACCGGATTAAAATGGCAGTTCGCTAAAGGTGCGGAGAGCGAAGAAAAGTACGTGATCTGTAATGCGGACGAAGGCGATCCAGGCGCGTTCATGGACCGCTCCGTTCTTGAAGGCGATCCTCACGCCGTTCTTGAGGGCATGATAATAGGTGCCTACGCTACAGGAGCCAGCAAAGGTTACATCTACTGCAGGGCAGAATATCCTATAGCGGTAAAGAGGTTAAATATAGGCATAAAAGAAGCGAGAGAAGAAGGTTTTCTGGGCGAAGATATTCTAGATAGCGGTTTTTCCTTCGATATTATCGTAAAAGAAGGTGCAGGAGCTTTCGTCTGTGGAGAAGAAACGGCTTTGATGCATTCCATAGAGGGAGAAAGAGGTATGCCCAGGCCGAGGCCCCCGTTCCCGGCACAAAAAGGACTCTTCGGAAAACCCACCAACATAAACAATGTCGAAACCTGGGCTAACGTACCGTGGATCCTCAGAAACGGCGCGGATAAATTCGCATCTATGGGTACCGAAGAGAGCGGCGGAACTAAAGTTTTCGCTTTAGCGGGCAAGATAAAGAGAGGCGGACTGGTCGAAGTTCCCATCGGCACCACTTTGAAAGAGGTCATATTCGATATAGGCGGCGGCATAGCTAATGAAAAGGAATTCAAGGCGGTGCAGCTGGGAGGACCTTCCGGCGGCTGTTTACCGAGTAAACATCTCGATACGCCTGTAGATTACGAAACTCTGACTGAAGCCGGCGCTATAATGGGTTCCGGTGGGATGATAGTGATGGACGAGGACGACTGCATGGTCAACGTAGCTCACTACTTCTTGGATTTCACTCAGGAAGAATCCTGCGGCAAGTGTACTTTCTGTAGGGTCGGTACTAAAAGATTGCTGGAGATGTTAAGCGAGTTCTCTAAAGGCAGAGGAACTGAAGAAGATATCGAAAAGCTGAAGAACATGGCCGACAAGATAAAGAAGTACTCGCTCTGCGGACTCGGCCAGACCGCTCCGAATCCCGTTCTAACTACTTTACGATACTTCCAGGACGAATATGAGGCTCATCTTCAAGAGCAAACTTGCCCTGCGGAGGTATGCAGAGAATTGATAACCTTTACCATAAGTGAAGGATGTATAGGCTGCGGCACCTGCATAAAAGAATGTCCTGCAGACGCTATAATCGGCGAGGCTAAAGAGGTCCATATCATCGATCAAGAGATCTGTATAAAATGCGGCGCATGTCAAGAAGTCTGCCCAGTAGATGCGGTGGAGGTGGAATAGATGTCTGAAAATATTACCGTAACTATCGATGGAGAAGAATATGAAACGGAACCGGGAAAGAAAGTTTTAGATGTGTGCAGAGATAATGATATCTTTATTCCAACACTTTGCGAGATAGAATTTATAGAAGAACCCTTTGGCGGATGCAGAGTCTGTTTAGTAGAGATCACTACGGATAGAGGCACCGAGGTGACCACCTCGTGCGACACTCCTGTCCAAGACGGTATGGAGATAAAAACGCACAACGAAGATATATACCAGGGCAGAAAGATGGCCCTCGAACTCCTCCTGTCGGAACACACTGGCGACTGTGTCGCTCCATGCTCCATCGAGTGTCCCGCGAGTCTAGACGTTCAGGGTTATCTAGCCCACATAGCGAACGGACGGCCGAGCGAGGCGGTGAAATTGATCAAAGAGAAGAGTCCTCTAGCATTGAGTTTAGGTATGGCTTGTTTCGCTCCCTGCGAGGAAGAATGTAGAAGAGAGATGGTGGAGGATCCTATAGCCATAAGACAGCAGAAGATGTTCGCCGCTGAGGAAGACATGAAAGATCCTTGGACTCCTAATATAAAGAAAGAAACGGACAAGAGCGTCGGGATCGTCGGCGGAGGTCCCGCCGGATTGACAGCGGCTTACTTCTTAAGGTTGAAGGGCCACCGAGTAAAGATATACGACATGATGCCGGAGCTCGGCGGTATGATGCGTTACGGCATACCGGAATACCGTTTACCAAACGATCTTCTCGATAAAGAGATAGATTGGATACTCGACCTGGGTATCGAAGCCGAGACTGAAACCGAATTGGGCGAAGACATCTATCTAGAAGAATTGAGAGAAAAACATGACGCGGTCTTTATGGGTACTGGTGCGTGGGAATCGTGGATGGTCCCCATAGACGGTATAGACCTCAGCGGCGTTATGGGTGGAATCGACTTCTTGATAGACTATCATCTGGGCAAGGATCTAGCATTAGGTGAAAAAGTGGTAGTCATAGGCTGCGGAAATACGGCTATAGATGTAGCGAGAACGGCAAAAAGGATGGGGAAAGAAGTGACCATCGCATACAGAAGAAGCGAGGAACAGGCTCCTGCGCACCAGGACGAGATCGACGAAGCTAGAGAAGAAGGAGTTAATTTTGAATTTTTGGTAAGTCCAAAAGAGATATGCGGTGAAGAAGATAAGGAGTGCGTGGAAAAGGTGACCTGTTCCGCGGTTGAATTGGGTGAGCCGGACGAGTCCGGAAGACCTAAACCCATAGAGGTACCCGATAAGATGGTTGAAATCGAGAGCGACTCCGTCATACTTGCTATAGGTCAGCAGCCGGACCTTGATCTGTTAGAGGAAGAAGGCTTTGTAGTCGAAGATTACACACTTGCCAAAAATTCCAAGTTTCAGACCAATCACGAAGATGTTTTCACCGCTGGAGATGCAAATCTCGGCCCGTCTTCTATCGTTGAAAGTACCGGTATGGCGAGAGAAGCCGCCTACGCGATAAACGCCTACCTTGAAGGTGGATTAGAAAAACACGAGGTACCCGAAGATTACGTCGAACCTTTCGGTTATTTCCATAAAGCTGAAGTCACTGAAGAGGACCTTTTGGATTATAATAGAGAATCAAGGAAGAAGATGCCTACTAGAGATCCAGAAGAAAGGATAATTGATTTCGATAGGATAGAACTCGGATTTGAAGATGAAAAAGCCCGCGAGGAAGCCGAAAGATGCTTGGAGTGCGCCTGTTTGGATAGGTTCGACTGCAAGTTGAGAGATCATTCAGACCTATTCGATGCGGAGCAGCACGCTTACGAGGGTTTCAAGTTCGATCGTGATATAGATGATTCACATCCCTATGTGATCAGAGAACCGGGTAAGTGTGTGCAGTGCGGTTCCTGTGTGAGAACAACAGAGGAGGTACACGGCGAAGGGGTCGTTCAGTTCGCCAACAGAGGCTTCGAGACCGTTGTAGAGCCGGCCTTCGGAGATCCTCTAGGCGAGGCAAACAGCAAACTCATCGGAGATCTAGCCGATGCCTGCCCGACCGGAGCCTTCGAAGAGTTCATCAGAGATATTAAGCCCGGGCCTCACGAGACAGAAGCGGCAGGAAAAACATTCTGTACTAAGTGCGGATTGACCTGCCCTGTCGAAGTGCACACTGTGAACGGCAGACCCGTAATGCTTAAACCCGCTGAAGATCAAGTATATCAAGGTCATCTTTGTGATATAGGAAAATTCGAAAGTTCTATGTCGATGGAAGTAAAGGCCCCGCCTTCAGAAGAGGATTGGAAAGAATTGAAAGAATTGATCGAGGATACTGATATAACCATGATGCTGGGAACGTCGAGCACAATGGAAGAGATAGAGAGGATGGAAAGATTGGCCGTTAAGTTAGATGCACAACTGATCTCCAACGTGACGGACAAAAGGTCGAATCGAACTATCGAAGATCTTCTCAATACGGAGAGATTGTATGTCGATCCTGAAGTTTACGAGTTCGCTCCTATTTTGAAGATGTTCGTGAAAAGAGCCGAAGATAACGGCGCTACGGTAGTGAATTCTTTGGAAGAACTCAACGACGGCATAGGCGTGGTCACTCCTTCGAAAGCAGACGATTTGAAGGACAAGATCGTCGTTCAGCCGGGAGCTAACGCCTACGGTCTTTCTGAATGTGGTATAACTAAAGACGAGGTGAAGAACGAAACGGTACTGATCTTTGGAAACGAGGATATACCGCTGAAGCGGTTTGAAGGCAAGAAGATCATACATCTATCTGCAGGCAAAGACCATGAGATGAAAGATATCGAGGATCTGACGATACCCATACGTAACAGCGTCGAAAAAGAAGGTACCGTAAAGAATCTTTTCGGCAGCGAGAGAAAATTGAGACCCACAGTATCTTCGGATCTTCCGAGTAATCTAGAGGTGCTAGATAGGATATTAGAGTTGACGTAAAGTTCACCGATAGATTTTAATCAATCACCTCGCTTGTCGAATCGGATCATGCCCACCGTTGACGAGTTATACGAGATGGTATCGGACCTGTACACGAGAGAAGAATTCGACCAGGAGATAGATGAAAAGAGAGAGGAGTTTCACGGTTTCTTCGACGAAGAGGCTTTAGCATACCTGATCGTAGCAGAAGAGAACAGGAACGAAGAGGCTGTAGACGATATAGAGAGCGTTAGACCCGGAGACGAGTGTACAGTAGAAGGGAAAATCGTTGACCTAGGAACCTTAAGGACCTTTGAGAACGATAACGGACAAGGTAAAGTCAGGAACGTACGTATCGACGACGGTACCGGCTCCATAAAAGTGGTTTTCTGGAACGAAGAGACCGATAGGATAGAAGAAGAGTTCAAAACGGGAGAGATCATAAGAGTAGCTAGCGGCTACGTACAGGACAGAGGCTACGGAAAACAGATCTCTACGGGAAGATGGGGCGAAGTTAAAGTGATAGAGAGGAAAAAGGATTAATATCTTTATCCCTATTCTCTTTCGATGGTAGAAGAAGATCAGAAGGAAGGCTATATAGAAGAATTGGTGGAGTGTCCTTTCTGCGGAGCATTCGTTCCCAACGAGTTCGAATGTATCATGTGCGGAGAAGAGATGTTGGATGTGGAGATGAACGGTAGAACTAAAACGGTCTGCTCCAACTGCCGGACTGAAGTGAGCACAGAAGCTGAAGAATGTTTAAACTGTGGGACCGTCTTCACCTTTTGACGGAAGATCGTTTTCACGATTTTCAGCCTTCCAAAAACACATATAATATAGCGAGATTGATGAGACCATGGCGGACGATGACCTTGCCTACGAAGACGTCGTAGACGTGTGGGAGAGAGAAAAAGATTACGAACAGCCCTGTGATCTACCAGATGATTTTTACCGAAGATTGCGAGAGTATATACAGGATCTAGAAAAGAAGACAGAGGAAATAGGTATAACGCCGAGCAATAAAAGTGAGAAAAGGGTGCAAAAGCAGTATGAGAGAGTGAAGAAGATATCTGAACTTTTTTTCAAAGAGAGGCAGAAAAAGATAGTCCTCGCCGCATATCACAAATCATTAGGACAGGCAGTCAGTACGAAAAATCTTACTGATAAGGAACTGCAGCTGCTGGACGAAGTTTCAAGTCTTCTAAAAGATCTTAAGAATATCGTCTTTTTGGGTGAGTACAAGCGCAAGCCAAAAGATGACCGAGATGAAGAAGAGGTAAGCAGGGAAGAGAAGCGCGAGAAAGAGGAAAAGAAAGCTGAGGAAAGAGAAGAGAGCAAAGCTGAAAAAGAAGAAGATCAGGCCACAGGTACGGAAGAGATAGAGCGGGAAAAAGTCGAACCACACGAGGAGCTGTTGATACACATACTTGAAGACGTCCCACCATTTGTGGATTTAGATACGTCCTACGAATTGAACAAAGAAGACGTTGTAACGCTCCAGGAAGATATTGCGGAAGTACTCATCGAGAGGGGTAAAGCTAGAAAGATAAGATTATAGTGATCTTTACCGATCAAAATACGGAGTCATATTCCCCTTCATCTATAAGCTTTTCAACCACTTTCGGCTCCTTTTCATCGACCGTTATGCCCATAGAAACGCAGGTACCTATGATCTCTTTGGTTTTCTGCTTCAAGTTTTTACCCAACAGGTCGTTATCTTTCATCTCAGCGATCTTTTTTGCCTGTTGGATGGTGATGTTACCGGCTTTGCTGGTCTTAGGGTTACCGCTCCCTTTCTCTATACCCGCCTTTTCCAAAATCAGTGCGGAGGAGGGAGGTGTTCCTACTTCTATATCAAAGTCACCGGAATCGGTATCTACTGTCAATTTTATCGGGACTTTCATCCCCTCAAATTTCTCGGTCTCATCGTTGATCGCGTTAACGATCTTCATTATGTCTACTCCTAAAGGTCCCAGTTCGGGACCTAAGGGTGGTCCCGCACTCGCTTCGCCGCCGTCTATCAAGGCTTCGATCGTTTCGGTTGCCATATTATCATCTCTTTACACATGTCATATATTATATTTATTATTGAGTCATTCGTCCTTTTCCAAGACTCTTACATGATCGCCTCTGACCGTTACAGGTATAGGTACGGTAGCTTCGAACAGTTCTACCGTGATCTCGTCGTTAGCTTCGTCGATCTGGGCCACTCTCGCCTTCTCGCCTTTGAAGGGCCCTGCGGATAGTTCTACGATATCACCTTCAGCAATACCTTCGACCGCGAGTTTTGGCGCTAAGAAGTGCTCTATCTCTTCGATCTCCGTTTCCCCACCTATTATACCTTTAGCTTTTCTCGTTCCATCACTTATCTCATCCACCATAGTAGGATTCATCGCTTCGATGAACACATATCCTCTTACTGGTTTTGGGGCCAGTATAGAAAAAACCCCCATATCTTTATCCTTCGCCCAGGAAGCTATATAATCTGCAACATTCTTTTCCTGGTTTATCTGGGTTTTCATGGCCACCACCGCCGGTCTAGCGGCGGTGATCAAAGTCAACGAGTCTGACAGCATCTTATCCTTAGACGAGGTCGCCCGGATGATCAATTCCGCTTTATCTCCATAGCTCGCTCCTTCGGGAGCGCTGACTTCCACGGGTATGATCTCTTCATCTCCACCTTCCACCTCTATGGTCTTTTCAAAGGTATCCGAAGGTTCGCTCAATTTTTCTTTATCGAATAATCTTATCTGCCAAGGTATGGGTTTCTCTTTGTCTGAGATGTAAATCAGATGTATACTCAGGTCGACCTTTCTTGAAGAAGGGAAGGAGTTGACCAATTTTACTTTATAAGTTGCCTTCTCCCTTGTGGGTATAGATCTTTTATTAGGCTCACATTGTAAATATATTCCCCTATCTTTTCCTTCCTTTTCTTCTTTCTCTTCAGGAAATTTTTTTTCTTCTTCTTTGACTATTTCGTCCTCTGTAAAGTCATCTAGTAGTCCCATCGTTTCACCTCGCCCTCATCTCACATTCCTCCGATCATAAAATAGTCGGGCAGATTTCCCCAAAGCCAAAATATGAGGAAACCGACGCCTCCTATCAGCATAAGACCTCCCACAACGATGAGTAGGGTTTTTTTGTATTCATCCATATCTGGCTTCCTAGCCATCTTGAGTATACGGCCGAATTTACCTTTACCTATCTTACCTGCTTTTTCTTCGATTTTATCCTGTACTTTCCAAGATCCTTCTACTATGTCCATCTACTTCCCCTCATCCGACTGTTTGGATTTCTTTTTTCTTTGCAGGAGCGGTACTTCCGAATATCTGTTTGGATTTGACGCCTGTGATGACCACCATCACTTTCAAGCTTTTATCCTGGGTCGGCTCAACCGATGCTCCCCAGATTATCCTCGCGTCCTTTCCTATCTTGCTTTCAACTATCTTAGCGGCCTTTTCAGCCTCTGATACCGTCATGTCGTTTCCGCCGACGACGTTGATCAAAGCAGCGTTCGCCTGGCTTATGTCAACTTCGATTAGCGGAGAGTTGATAGCTTCTTCGATGGCCTTTTCGGCCCTGTTCTCGGAATCGTCTTCACCCATACCGATCATGGCTACTCCGGCGCCCTCCATCACGGTTTTAATATCGTTGAAATCCAGGTTCACGAGGCCCGGTTTGGTAACGAGTTCCGTCATCCCTTTTATAGACCTCATCAGTACTTCGTCCGCCACCTTGAACGCCTTATTTAGAGATAACCGCGGACAGAGTTCTAGCAGTTTATCATTGGGTATGGTTATCACGGTATCGGCGACTTTTCTTAGCCTGGATAGCCCCCATTCCGCATTTTCCATCCTTGACGCGCCTTCCGCTTTGAAAGGAGTTGTACATACAGCTACGGTGAGAGCACCTTCGTTTTTGGCTACTTCTGCCACTACAGGGGCACCTCCAGTACCGGTACCTCCACCGAGTCCACATGTGATGAATACTAGGTCGCTCCCTTCTAGTATTTGTTTTAACTTTTCTTTAGCTTCTTCGGTGGCCTCCATACCTATCTGGGGTCTAGCACCCGCTCCCAGTCCTCCTGTTTTCCTCCTACCCAACAGTACTTTCCTTTGGGCTAGGACGGTCAAGAGGTGTTGTGCGTCGGTATTGCTAGCTATGAGCTCGGCTCCCTGTAAACCTTCTTCTGAGATCCTCTCAACGGTATTGCAACCAGCACCACCGACTCCCACTATCTTGATGTTGGTTTTCAAGTCTTTCAGAACCTCTCTCAACTCTTGGTCAGCGGCAGACAGGTCCTCGTCTTCTCGTTTTCGTGACTCCTTCCTTCCTGATTTGCTGCTTTCAGTTTCGGACAGAGCCTCGCTAACAATCGATTCCATTAATACACACTCCATTTGAAGATAAACTAAACTGTCGTAACACAATCAATAAACCCTTATATAAAATGTTTTGCCTCGTTATCCCTTGAATGAATGTTAAGAACGCCTTAAAGTCGTTCTCTACTCTGCTCTCCTTTTTGAAAGGAGGTTTGTTATAACATACATTATAAAGAACACCAAGGACGAAAAAACCACCATGAGTATGATCTCTAGGTCGGCACTCAGACCTCCTCCGAGTGAACTAAAAATTCCTATGAAGGAGCCTATTACGGCTATCGATACCGAGAGAATAAGGTTGTTGAATAAATCAGTCAAAGAAGACCTTCTGAAAGAAACGAATCTTTCGCCGTCAGGGACCTCGAAGGCGTTGATCATTTCCTGGACCATAAGAGTGTTCTTTGCGCAGAACCAGGCTGCGACGAAAAGAAAGAATATTCCGATTATGTATAAGATGTTAAGGGTCTTAAGCTGAAGTCCTCTGTTGACGAAAAGATATGAAATAACAGATAATAAAATTCCAGTGTCGAGTACAAATGACTTTTTGAGGTTAAAACCGATCAGAGATATAGAAATGAAGATCAGCGGGAAAAACCAGTAGGGGGAGTGCATAGATATGAGACTGGCGAGTCCACCGGACATCATGATCAACCCGGAGACCCAGATCGTCTTTATCTTTTTAATCTCTGCTGATATCTTAACACCTCCTCAAGAGCGGGTTCTAACGGTTCATAGGGGTCCCAATCTACGACCACGGCTCCGCGTCTCCACAACAGTTCTAGAAGATGTTCTCTTTCCGTCCTGTAGAGAGCTTCTATCGCCTCCTCGTGATCTTCTATAACATCTCTTTCTATCTTCACCGGGTCGGGAGATATGACCATAACGTCGTATTCTTTCGTGCACAGATCGATCATAGTCTCGCTGAATTTTGGAACGGTCAAAGGCGAGATGAAGATGATCAAACTTCTAGCCGGAAAAAAATCCTCAAGAAGCCATTTGATACCTTCTAAACCCCAGGTACCTCCTCCTTTAAATTTTGTCAGATTAGCTAGGATGCGGTGATACTGGTTCTTGCCCGTTGCAGGATATACCCAGTTTAGGTATTCGCCCGAAACTATGAGGCCGACCCGGTTCCGTGCTGAAAGTGTAGAAGAAGCTAAAGAAGCGGCGGCATCAATCGATGCTTGAAGAGTGTTTTGTCTCCTTATTCCTACCACACCTTCTTCATACCCGTCGACCACGAGTATCACATCGCCAGATTTTTCTCCTTCGTATTCGTTGGTAAAAGGTGCTTGATATCGCGCGGTCGCTTTCCAATTTATGTTCTTGATTTCGTCCCCTTGGTGATATTCACGGATAGAAAAAAATTCGCTACCCACACCTATACTTTTGGACTTTATATCGCCGAGCCAATGCTTGGTGTAGCTCGGATTTATATCTACTCTTTTCATCTCTTCTGTTCTTGGAAGCACCTGTATCCTCTTCTTTTCAGCTCCTTCAAGTTCTTTGGTGAAAAAGCCGATACCGTCTTTGTATCTCGCTCTTATAGGCCCTATATCTATCTTTCCTGTAACGGGACAGGATATCTTGTAGTTAAGTTCCTTCTCTTCACCCATATCCAGACTCAATACATGGTGGTTCGAACCTTCCGTCAATTCCACTAAAGGAGGGAGTATATCGTGTATCTCCAGAAAACGGAGTTTTTCTCCCCTGTTCTCTATATGTATGGTCATTTCGAGTTCGTCCTTCACATAGACTTCTTTGACCCTCTGGTCGGCTTCTCGTTCGATCTTCAACTCGATCTCATCGGGAGGCAGTGATCTGCTGGCGGCAACGAAAAGAGCTAGAGTAGAGATGGCACCGATCAGGAACACCCAGCTCCTGAACAGATTACCGAGTATGAGCGTCGAGAGCGTTAAAGCCGTCAGATAAAGGAAGATCCTACTTCTCTTCACATTATCACTCCCATCTTTCTATCCTCCGGATCATCCTTTCTATCTCTTTTTTCTGCTTTTCACCATTTTTGCCCGAGGACCCGAAGAGTTTAGTTTTTTTTATAATCCCATCATCTTTTTTCTTTTCTTCATGGGCCTCTCGATCCTCGAAACCGTACAGTATAAAATCAGATATTTTTTCATCCTGTATGACTTTACGCAGTTCTTTTTGATCATCTAACAGTGCCCGTAAATCGCCTTCCGAAAGATCTTTTCTTTCTTTCAGTTTGATGAAGAATACGTCTCTGATCTTCTCCGCGATATTTTCTTCACTCAGTTTTTCTCCCTCGGCGGCTCTATCCACCAATTTTGAAGTTTCTAGTATCCTGAGATTGACCTTTTGATCGACCTCTCTTTTTTCCCTCCATAATTCGAAATTTTCGGTGGTTTCAAGATTCCAATCTATCAGGTTGTAACCGAGGATTATCAGTATGAAAAATCCGATAGCTCGACCCAGAGCTCCAAGGATACCGGTTCCGTTACCGAGCATCAACAGAAAGAACAGAACGGTCAATGAGAGCAAAGCCAAATAGTAAAAAGAGGAATTCTCTTTTCTATCGAACAAATCCTCTTTGATATTTGTGAACGCAGACCTCTGTCATGATCTGATCCCCCCCAATTCGTCTCTCAAGGCCTTAAGGTCTTTTACTACCCTTTCCTTCTCTTCGTCCCCAAGCTGGTGGGAACTGTACTTAGCCAATTCAAAGATCTCCCTTATATCGGATATATTTGAGCTTGAGACGTTCAATTTTTCAGCCGCTACATTTTCAAATTCTCTGGGCGTCATGAAATCTTCGTTCTCCACCCCCTTCTTTTCCAAGATCAAGCACATACGCTGATAGCATCTCAATATGGTCGATTCTATATCCTTTCCCTGGTGAAGTTCTGTTAGGGCCCTATCTACAGTTGAAGATATATCGCTCTCCATCTTTTCTTCGTCCTCTCTCTTGCCGGGATCGGAACGCATCGGCTCCAATTTTTGATAGACGAAGAATCCCAAGGCAGATATGACGATCACAGCCAACATCAATATCCCCGGTCCTCCTGCACTCTCTGCAGCAGCTCCAGTCCGATCCCAAACATAGGTAAAACCTTCGCCGAAATCTTCAGCAGTTATAGGGGCGGAGGGAAAATGACCATAGAGAGCATCGGCTAGAAGATCACTGTAAACCCAAAAGATAAAGCCACCGAGTGCGATAAAAAAACCGGTCATCGCCGCAACTTTTTTTGAATCTATGTACCCCATCTTGAAGGCTAAAAAAAGTAAAAACAGTCCTAGGAAGATTAGGCCGAAGTATAAAGCGCCCAATACGTGAAAAAAGATGGGCGCTATGATCCAAAACAACGCGAAGCTGAACAGGAATAAGAACATACGGGTCCTACCTTGGTAGAAGATGATACCGACCATGACCAAAGGTACTAGGGCCACTATAACGCCCAGGCTGGGTAGATCTACATCCTGCCTTCCTGCGGCGTATTGAAAACTCATCATATTACCTATCAACCAGGTAGCGACTAGAAATAAGATGAAAGTTATGCCTATTGTGGTTTTTTTATCCAAGCTTTTACCTCGAGAGAGATATTGAAAAGAATCAGAGAGTGATAGCATTTCAATCTTTTGCTCAAGATTTTACGCTGAAGGGATAGATTAATATATGCTATTATCATCTAAAAAACGGTGTCTTCGGATGAGATGGATGATACTAGCCTCAGTGTCGGTTATAGTCACTATCTTGATCGTTGGATCATCCACTTTTATGCTAACGGACTCTCATAGTCTATTTCAAAGATTAGAAGACCCTCGGATCGATGCAGGTGAAAAACTTCCATTCATCCCTCATCATGAGTCACCGACTTTTTACTCCAATGATGATATTTACTCTTTCAATTTTAGTGCGGAGGAAGGAGATAAAATACATTTTGGGGTCTCGGTGTCTAGCAAAGATCCAGTACAGATTATCCTGATGCCGACGGACGAACTTAGCGATTATCCCGATGATCGTACCTTTCACGAGGTGGAAAAAATATCAGAGGGTTCTAACATAAGTACTAGGTCCTTTAAGGCCCATATCACCATACCCGAAGGGGATGAGTATTCATTGGTCTTAAGACCTCTCACGATCGGAGGTCTAGCTGGTTTTGGTATCACCGTAGAAGTGATCATCGGAAGAGGGTTGTTTTCTTCCATGGTGGTTTGGGCAGGCGGCTATGTGGCCTTTTTTGGGATATCATCTTTTTTGATGATCGTTTTATTTGGCGGAGTCTATCTGTATCTGTATATGAAGAAAAAGAATGAATCCTCTACTGATGAAGATCCCGAAGGATCACGGGAAGAGTATATGGATACATCAGAAAAGTATGAAGTGTCCGACTCTAAAGATCCTCCACAGGATGAAGAGATCTCTACTGATGAGCTTGAGGAAACAGAAGATCAGGAGGATGAATACCTTCAGTATGGGGATTGACTATAAAAAGGATAACGAAAATGTAAACAGCGGGTCGAAAACATGAGCAGATTGGGTAAATATCGCTCCTTAAAATTGGGCTCATCCGAAAAGTCCTCCGAAATACGGGCTAACGCTCTATGGAGAGTGATCGCTTTTCTGATAGATGCGGTGATCATCAGGCTCTCCATCGAGTTTGCTGCTTTCGTTCTTCACAGGCTAGGCCTCATCTCCCAGGGATGGATGGAGTATTTAGGTTCTTACCTGGCGGAAGGGTTGGCGCCTCTTCGAGGCGGAGCTTTGAGCCTTCAGGAGATCCTGATCATCACTTCGTTTCAAGATCTGACTATACATCTGATCTATAGTACGGTATTTCTTACCTATTTTATAGTGCTAGAATCAGGGAACGGTTGGGGGAAGACGATAGGAAAGATGATATTTAAGATGGAGGTGAGGGATAGAAGAGGAGACCGGATATCTTTGAAAAAATCTTTCTTGAGGAATATAACAAAATATCTCCTTCGCCTTCCTCTTATAGGCGTGGTCTTCGGTCTGATAGAATCGGTATTATTGATAATGTACTCCACAAGGACCGGTGATCTTCTCGCAGACACTAAGGTCGTCTCTACTGCTAAAAAAGGTCCCTTCGATTGGTTTACAGGCTCTAACTAGCGGTCAAAAAAGGTCTTGACCTCCTCCTCTTCTAGAGAAAAGAGTTTAACGATGAGGTACATAGCGAGGAAAACGGAGGACGAGAGCACGATGAATAACAACATTTCTACTTCCGCCCTCATCTCTAGGCCCATGAAGCTGTTCAAACCTATGAAAGAGGCGATAAGGGCGAGTAAAGCGCCGATGAAGAGATCGCCAGTAATCTCAGTAAATGCGGCAATTTTGAACGATGCGATGTACTTTTCACTCCCGGGAGTTCTTTCTATACCACTGAGGAGTAACATGTTTCTAGCGTAGAACCAGATACCGAGGAATAAGAAGAAGATCCCTATGATCAAAAGAAGTACCGTAAGTTCAGAAGGGTTCAGTCCGCGGTTGGCGAAAAAATATGAGAAGAGAGAGAGAAGCACGCCGAGGTCTAGAAGAAAAAAATTCCGCAGGTTGAAACCAACGATAGGGATAGAGATGAATATCAGCGGTAAGAACCAATATACAGAGCGAAGTGAGAAAAGAGCGGCGAGTATACCTGGGAAAAAGATAATGCCTGAAACGATCGTTCTATCCATCATTTCCGTCTTTGTCTGTATCTTAACACCTCCTCAAGGGTGGGTTCTAACGGTTCGTTGGGATCCCAATCCACCACTATGGTACCGTGCGCCCATAACTTATCCAACAGATGTTTTCTCTCGGCACTATACAGTTTTTCAGCACCCTCCTTGTAATCGTCTAGTATATCCTTTTCTATCTTCAGCGGGTCGGGTGAGATCAACATCACGTCGTATTCCCTCATGCTCAGATCGATTATGGTCTCACTGAACTTCGGAACCGTTAAAGGTGAGATGAATATGATCATACTCTTCCTGGGAAAGAACTCTTCTAACATCCATTTGACCCCCTCTAGTCCCCAGGCGCCGCCGCTTTCAAATTTGGTAAGATTAGCCATTATCTTGTGGTAGTGATTTTTTCCCGTAGTGGGATAGACCCAGTTAAGGTATTCTCCGGAAACAACCAGGCCTACCCGGTTCCGTGCAGAGAGCAGGACGGAAGCCAAGGACGCGGCGGCGTCGATGGAGGCCTTCACAGGATTGTTCTCTCTTGTTCCTATCATGCCCTCCTCGTAGGCATCGACAACCAAGATCACGTCGCCGGATTTTTCTCCCTCATATTCGTTGGTCTTCGGATCTAGATATTTTGCTGTAGCTTTCCAGTTGATATCTCTCATCTCGTCTCCAGGCAGATACTCCCTCAAAGAGAAAAAATCGCTGCCTACACCTATGCTTTTAGATTTTATATCTCCCAGCCAATGTTTGGTATAGCTCGGATTGATGTTAATTTTCTCCATATCTTCAGTTCTCGGTAAGACCCTCAACTCCATCTTTTCTCCCGACGTCAACTTTTCCGAGAAGAAATTGAAAGCGTCTCTATATCTCAGTCTCGTGGGGCCTATCTTGAATTTACCGGTCACTGGGCACGTTATCTTGTAGGTCAGAGTGATTTTTTCGTTCTTTTCGATCTTCAAAATCCGGTGATTGCATCCCTCTGTTACCTCCACCAAAGGTGGAAGTATGTCGTGTATCTCCAGGAAGCGGAGTTCACCCCCATGGTTCTTCAATTTTATCTTTATCTCGAGCTCGTCTTCCACGTAGACCTCTTTGATGCCGTCGTCCGATACCCTTTCTATTTCCACTTCAAAATCCTTTGGNGGTAAAGATCTAACAGCGACCACGAACAGTGCGAGAGAGGAAAAGGTGCCGATAAAGAAGACTGGACTACCGAATAGATTGCCCATAACGACGCCGGCGACCGCGAATGCAGCCAAGTAAACGAAAGGTCTTCCCTTTTTCATGTTTTTATTCCTCTCATTTCCATCTTTCTATACTCTCTATGATACCTAATATCCAGTCTTCATACTCTTTATCCATCTCTTTTTTTACATCTTCTTGGTCATCCAATTTACTCAATACAAAATCGGATATCACCTCGTCGTCTACAACTCGACGAAAATCTTCAGGATTTTGGAGGAGTTCTCTGATCTCTTCCTGTGAAAGGTTCTTTTCGTCCTTCAACTTACTCATGAATAGATTTCTTACCTTCTTCTCCAGGAGACCTTGACTCAGTTCCATACCCTGCGAAGCTCTGCGAAACAGATCCGAGGTCTCGGCCAATTTTAGATTCAACTCTTCGCTCAATTCTTCCTCCTGTTCCCATATGACCGCTTCATCGGTTTTCCCGTAGAGCCAAGATAACAAATTCAGCCCGATTATCAGCAAGATGATGATAGCTAAAGTCAACTGCGGCTGTCCTCCCCATGACAACATTATCGCTGTTAAAACGATAACTAAAAAAGTCATGAAGCCGTAGTATAATAGATCTCCTTCTTCTTTTGAAGTGCGTGTGGAACCGATTTTTGCCGATGTACTCGAAACGGTGGATTCTCTCATGAAACTCACTCCAATTCGTGTCTAAGCTTTTTTAGAGCTTCGACGGCTCTATTTCTTTCCTCGTCACCTAGCTTGTGAGTACTGTACTTTGCCTCTTCGAAAACTTTTCTTATCTCAGATATGTTCGAACTTGGAACTTTCAGGTTTTTGATAGCTCTTTTTTCGAATTCTCTAGGTGTTGTGAACTCAGTATCTTTTACACCTCTTTTTTTCAGTATAAAACACATCTTCTGGTAACATCTTAATACGGTAGATTCTACGTCCTTTCCTTCGTAAAGATCACTTAGAGCTTTATCTACGGTGGACGAGATGTCTTCTTCTATATGCTCGTCTTCCTCTTCCCCGGATCTCCAGGTATCGAGCAAAGGTATGATCTTTTGGATCGTCAAAAAAATCAGGATAATAGCGACCAATATAATGAGTAGAAAATTTCCAGAGCCGCCGAAAGTGGTCTCTATCATAGTTCCAGGATCATCCCACGGTAATGAAGGAGCCTCGCCGTTCCCACCTGTCTCGATGGGTATGAGATCTCCTCCGCCGAAAACGGTAGCTATGAAGATAAGTATACCGGCACCGATCAACACCACCGCAAATGCGGGCAAACCCCTGTCTTTGTATCCCTTGATATAAAGAAGTGTCATCAGAACGATGGTGACGATTATCAGTCCCGGCCAAAGGAAGCCGTATCGTAAGAAGATATAAGGTGAGATCATGACCGCGAACAGGAGAACTGGCACCGCAAGATAGGTCGGTGTTCTTCCCCATAAGTAAAGCGCACCTGCCATTATAAAAAGAAATATAGGCCATAATATGAATGGAACAGTGATACTGACTTCTTGAGGACTCTTACCAAGAGTGGGTGACAGATGCATTACATTCCCAAGGCTCCACGAGACGAGGAGAAAGAGTATCAATACTATGCCGGCTAGCGTTTTTCTGTTCAGGATTAAATCCTCCTTATGCGTTTCGACGAAGTCAACAAGTGAGAAAATGTTGAGACACGCACTTTAATCTTTTGCTTTAGTCTTTTCCTCGCTTCCGCCTTCTCTAACGGTAAAGTACTTTGGCAGGATAACTACCACGATATACGCCGAGACGATCACTCCTATACTGATCAGAAGCATCAAAAAGGTATGGACCCTGATCGAAAAAATTCCGATGAAACTGTGGACAGCTATAAGACTACCAGTAGAGGCGACCAAAAAGCCTAATAGTATAGTTCGGACCTGATAAAGTACCGAATGTTCTTTGTATTCTTGGAGAAAGTCTCTTTCTCCTTCGCCCACCAGATCTTTTTCTACACCCTCTATCAGTGTAGCTCTCCTCATCAGAGACCATACCGCGAAGTAAAGGAAGAACATAGCGAGTATAAAGAACAGATTTGCGTAATTTAGAGGGATATGGTGAAGAAAGTAGAAGAACGAAAAGGCTGAAGAAAAAATACCCATATCTATGAGCGGATTTTTGTCGGATAGTAAGCCTAGAACAGCTAATGTTCCACCGATAAAGGGAAACCACCATCCGAATATATCATAAGTTGTGATGGAAGCTAAGGCACCTACAGTCAATACGGATATGATGAGAAAGATCTTGTGTAAATCTTTTTTCAACTCCTTTTCCAGTATCTTATCACCCCCTCTAAGGACGCCTCTAAAGGCTCATTTGGATCCCAATCTACAACTATGCTGTATCTCCACAATCTCTCTAGGACTATTTCCCTTTCGAGCTGTGAGAGTTCCTCCGCTAGGACGTTATGATCGTCGATTATCTCCTTCTGTATGATAAGAGGGTTGGGTGATATCACCATGACGTTGTACTCTTTCATGCAGATATCGATAATCGTTTCACTAACCCTTTTTGAGAGGAGCGGTGAGATGAAGATGATCATGCTTCGACTCGGGAAGAACCGTTTCAATAACCACTTAGTATCTTTCAACTCCCAGTGTCCTCCTTCTTCAACCCCGCTCAATTTCTCCATTATCTTGTAAAAATGATCTCTTCCTGCGTCGGGATACAGCCAGGTCAGGTAGTCACCGAGGATTATCAGCCCGACTCGATTCCTGTCCGCAAGGATGGAAGAAGCTAAGGTCCCCGCGGCTCTCACAGTAGCGTCGAGAGTATTCCTTTGGACGTCACCTATCCTGCTGAATCTATGGCCGTCCACCACTATTATCACATCGCCGGCTCTCTCCCCTACGAATTCGTTCGTCATGGGCTTGAGGAATCTAGCGGTCGCCTTCCAGTTTATATCTTTCAAGTCATCTTCCGCTCTGTAATCTCGAAGAGAAAAAAAGTCGCTGCCCAGCCCCATGCTTTGAGAACTGATATTTCCTATCCAACTCCTTGTGTAGAAAGGTCTAACGTTCACGCTTTCCATCTCGTGAGTGGTGGGCAGAATGAAAAGTTTCATCAGTTCATAGCTCGTCCACTCTTCTACGTGAAAATCTAGTGGGTCTCTGTACCTGAGTTTGATGGGGCCTATACTGATCTTCCCCCGTCTGGGACAAGATATCATGTATCGGATGGTTTTCTCTTCGTTTTCATCCAATTTCAGGACCTGATGGTTGGAACCTTCTACAACTTCTGTGTTTGAAGGTAAAGAATCGAAGACTTCGAGATAGTTCAAAGCTCTTCCATCATTTTTGATAGATAACTCTATCCATACTTCGTCATTTTCATAGATGCTCATCTCTTCTGACTTTCTTTTGACTTCAAGTTTGACTTCTCCCTTTATGGCTCCCAGGTTACCCACCGCGAGTATAGATAAGTTGGCTATCGCCACTATCAAGAAGACCCAGCTTTGTAGGATCAACCCTAGGATCAGAGAAAGGATGGTGGTGACGAAGAGTCCGAAACAAGTCATCGATTTCATATTTTACTCCTTCCCCCAGTTTGATATCTTTTGTATCGTTTTTTTGATCTTCATCTCATACGCCTTTTTATCTTCTTCTCCCCAATCTTCGGACCTGCGGAACCCCTTCAGAAAATCGAAAAGAGTCGTATCTTCTTTATCTTCCTGGATTATGTCTTTGAGTCTTCTACTGTGGAGGAGAAAATCGGTGAGAAAATCGTCGTCGATCACCTTTTTCAGTTCGTTAGGCCGCTTCATGAGTTTTTTCATCTCTGTCTCGGAAAGGTCTTTTTCGTCTTTTACCTTTTCCATTATACCTCTTCTGAGTCGTCTTTCAAGCAGGATTTGACTCAATTTTAACCCGTTCAACGCCCTTTCGATCGTGTCCCCTCTCCTTCTGAGAGGTACGTTGTCCATGATCTCTTTTCTTTTGGGTCTAGTCCAAGATGAAATGCTTTTGGTTTTCTGCTTCGCAGCGAATATCATAGTTAAAGCTATCCATATGGTCAAGACCATCCCCAAGAATCGCATCTGGGTCCCCGCGGAAAACAGAAGCAGCGTGAAGATAGCTCCACCTAATAAAAGAAAAACAAGGTAAGGACCCAATATGTCCTCTCTTTCCGGGCCGATCCTCTGCACCCACTCGGGTTTGAGATCGAGTCTCTCAACCGTCACTTCACCTTCAGAAGCCGTCACGACAATCCCTCCTTGAGTTCTTTTATCTGTTTTAGCACCTTATCCCTATCTCTTCTATCTAGGTCGTGCGGACTGTATCTAGCTTCTTCGAAAAGGAACGTGATCTCGGATACCATCTTTTTTGATGCAGGTATGGTCTCGATGGTCTTGTTTTTGAATTCTCTCGGCGTCATAGACTTATCGTTCACCGCTCCTTTCTCTTCTAAAATCTTGCTCATCTCTCTGTATACCCTTATGATGGTGGAATACACATCCCCTCCTCTGTCGAGGTCCATGATAGCTCTATCCAACGTGGAGGTGAAAGAGCTTTCGATGGTCTGCTTTTCTTCTTCTAAATGGCTCTCTAATAGGTCGTCTCTTCTCATCACCTCCAAATTCGTCTCCTTTCTCTCTTCTTTTTTTGCTACCCTGAGATAGATGTAAGAAACGAGTAGAAAAACACAGGGTACCAGTAGCAGGATGAAGCCGATATCTAGAAGGAATGGTACTCTGGGCAGCACGAACTCGATGGAAGGAGAGAAGTCTACATGCCTTATCATTGGCCAAACTCCCAAGACGATGAACAATACCGTAGATATAGATGCAAACACCCAAAATCCCAACTGCAGGAGTCCGCTGAGCATGGGTGTTTTATCCCCCTCTGATCGGTAGTATAAAAACGAAAAGTAAACCACCGGGATAGAGATGAATATGATTATGCCCCCTACGAATACACCTTCTGGCAGCCCTAAAAATATCGGCTCCGCTTCTAAATCTATCCTCATGTGCATCAGATTCCCCACTAACCATGAGGATACCAATACCACGAATATAGACAGTATCAGTATCTCCTTATCTTTAAACTCCATCGATACTATAAACTGAAAAGAGGTCTATTATACGTTTTCCATGCTTATCCTATACTTTTAGTCACTCCGGCCGAACATTTTATTTAACCCGATTTGAATCGATTAGATATCATGTTCGAAGAAGAATACAGACTGGCATACTTTGAAAAGAACGGTTTCGTGCGGAAAAAGTGCGAGGATTGTGGATCCCACTTCTGGACTTTAGATGAAGATATGAAGACCTGTCAGGACGCTCCCTGTACTGAATTCGATTTTATAGGCGACGCTCCGACTGATCGCAGTTTTACTATAGACGAGATGAGAGATTTTTTCATCGATTTTTTTACCGAGAGAGGACATACTTCTCTCGAAAGATATCCTGTGGTGGCTAGGTGGAGAGACGACGTTTTTTTAGTTCACGCCAGCATATATGATTTTCAACCCCACGTTACCTCCGGCAAAGTCAAGCCTCCAGCTAATCCTCTAGTGGTATCTCAACCATGTATAAGGCTGCCAGACGTCGATGAGGTGGGCAGGACCGGAAAACATCAGACCGCCTTTGAGATGTTGGGGCACCATTCTTTCAACTCGCCGGAGGATCAAGTTTACTGGAAAGAAGAGACCGTGGAGTACTGCCACGAACTGTTAAAAAAGATGGGCGTCTCAGAAGAGATCATAGCTTACAAGGAACACCCATGGATCGGTGGAGGCAACGCCGGTCCTTCCTTGGAAGTCAACGTAAAAGGTTTAGAAGTTGCAACACTGGTATTCATGAATATGGAGAAGGACCCTGGAGGCGAGTTCGAACTCGACGGGGAGAGATACTCGAAGTTGAGATTGAACGTCGTGGATACCGGTTACGGGCTTGAAAGACTGGCATGGATCACTGAAGGCGCGCCCACCATCTATGATTCGGTCTATCCCGAGATGATACGTTTCATCGTAGAAGACATCGATCTAGATCATCCTCTTGAAGAAGAAAGTTACTGCGAGATGCTGAAAGAATACACGAATCTAGCAGGCACCTCCGAAAAGGATTTCGAGGACGAAGAGCTGATAGACGAACTGATGGGAAGGTTATGCAAATGCGATATGGATATGAACAAAGAAGAAATCGTTGAACGCTTGTCAAAACTGCGGTCCGTTTACACGTTGGCCGATCACAGCTACGCCGTAGCGCTGATGTTATCCGACGGCGTAGTACCTTCGAACGTAGAGGAAGGATATCTGGTGAGGATGATGATCCGAAGGGCGCTGAGACAGATAGATAATCTAGAGTGTGAACTATCCCTGGTCGAAGCGGTAGAAAAACAGATGGAACTTCACCCAAAGATAATAGACCATAAAAAGAAGGACCTGGTTTTCGATATATTGGATAGCGAGGTGGAAAAGTACCGCTCTACTTTGATGAAAGGCAAAAGGATGGTGGAGAGGGAGTTGGGATCACTAGATCCAGGCGAAGAACTTTCTTTAGAGAAGCTGATCGAATTCTACGATACTCATGGTATCCATCCGACCATAGTGAAAGAGCTCGCCCAGGACTTTGAAGTCGAAATCGATATTCCTAGTAACTTTAACGCCATGTTAGCTCAGCGACATGAAGCGACGGAAAGCGAAGGGAAAAAGAGCGAAGTGAAAGCCGAAGTCGAAAAAGAAGAGTCGACGGACTTAGATATACCGGAGACCGAGACGCTTTATTATGATAACCCTAGGGCCGAGACTTTTGAAGCGGTCGTATTAAATTCTAAAGAAGGAGAAGTCATCTTGGACCAGAGCTTGTTCTACCCTGAAGGTGGTGGACAGCCCTCAGATCAAGGAGTCTTGACCACGGAAGACGGAAGTTATTTTGTGAAACACGCGAGACGGGAGAACGGTTTGATCATCCACGAGATAGACGGAAAGATCTCAAAAGGAGAGGTCGTCGATGGAAGGGTAGATTGGGAAAGGAGGATGGCCCTATCAAGGCATCATTCAGCGACCCACATAATAATAAGCGCCGCGAGAGAAGTGTTAGGGGATCACATCTGGCAGAGAGGTGCACAAAAAGGTGTAGATAGCGCTAGATTAGATATATCTCATTATAAAAGGATAAGTCGTGACGAGATAAAGAGGATAGAGAAGATAGCTAACCAAATTGTTTTGAACGACGTTCCGGTCAGAAAAGAAGAACTGACCAGGGACGAGGCGGAAGAAAGGTTCGGCTTCCAGCTCTACCAGGGCGGAGTCCCCGAAAGCGAGATCATCAGAGTGGTCCACATCTCAGACGTGGAAGATCACGACGCCCAAGCGTGCGGCGGAACACATGTCGATAGCACGGCTGAAGTCGGGGCGATAAAAGTTTTGAACACCCAGCGAATCCAAGATGGCGTTGAAAGACTGGTGTATTCTGCGGGCATGGCTACCATCGAACATGTGCAGCATCAGGAAGATATTCTGAAGGAATCGGCGGCCAAATTTAACGTGGATATCGAAAAACTACCTTCGACTTCGGAACGCTTCTTCAAAGAGTGGAAGGAAAGAGGTAAGATGGTGGAGGAACTGAAAGAATACAGAGCTGTAGCCATGTACGAGGAACTGCTCCCTGGTGAGGAAGTGAAAGGTGTCGAAATAGTGTGTGACGTTGTCGATATGGACACCAAGGGGATGCTGTCAACGGCGGAGCGTATAACTTCAGAAGAGGGGAAAGTAGTCTTATTGGCGTCGGAAGGAGAGAACGTCAATCTCGTTTTTTCACGTAGCGACGACCTCGATATCAACATGATCGAGATCTTGAACAAAGCGGCTGAGGAGATAAACGGCGGAGGCGGAGGATCGCCTAAAACTGCCCAAGGCGGTGGCAGTAAACCGGAAGGAAGAAAAGACGCGTTGAAAAAAGCTAGATCACTGGTTTTGGAAGAGTTGGAGTGAAAGGAGCGAAAACATTTTTACCCTTTTGATGGATATAGTTATCCGAGGCTAAAATATGGAAGAGATGAAGGTGAAAACTTCGAGACAGCTGGAGGTCAAAGATTTAACTGAAAAAGTGAAAGGTAAGATCGATCATATCGAAGAAGGTTTGTTGACACTTTTTGTTCCTCACACCACTGCCGCGGTCACCATCCAGGAGGGAGACGAAGAACTGTGGGAAGATATGCTGGAAACCTATAAAAGACTGGTTCCATTGAAAAGAGATTACAAACATAATGCAAAGTACTCAGGGATGTCAGGAGAACAGAACGCCCACGCCCACATACTGAGCAGTTTGATAAAACCTTCCGTTCATATCCCTATAGAGAAGGGAAAGATGGCTTTGGGAACTTGGCAGAAGATACTGTTCATAGAATTGGATGGAGGAAGGAACAGGAAAGTCTTGCTACAGACTTTGAGAAGGTGATCCTTAGGTGAAGATATAGGAAGTGACGTCATGAGGGATGAAAATGAATTCACCATATGGATAAGAGATTCTAACTGTCCGATTTAAGGATAAAAGTGGACCAGCGGGGATTTGAACCCCGGGCCTCCACCATTTCAGCGATTTTTCGCGTTGCCAAGGTGGCGATCTGCCAGACTGATCTACTGGCCCCGTAAGACAGCCAATGATAGCCTATAGTCACATAAAAAACTTACGTATTTCCCCATCATAGAACTCTGAGGCAAAATATATAAACCGCTCCTAAGATGAAATAACGATGTCAAAACAGATAGAGATATTGGTAAAATTCTTCGCCATGGTACGACAGACTGTCGGTAAAAAAGATATGACTATGAATATAGAAAAAGGTACTAAGGTCGAGGATATAGTGGAGGAATTGATCCAAGAGTATCCTGACCTGGAAGACATCCGAGAGATATTGGTAGTTTCTGTGAACAAGGGCAGGGTCGACGACGACTACCTACTCAAAGAGGGTGACGAAGTCGCTATAATGCCTCCTGTAGCAGGTGGTTGAGAAAGTTGAGTTTAGCCATCGTCAACACTTATCTGCTGACCTGTGAAGGTAAAAATTTAGGTTTTGTAAAGAACGGAGCGGTCGGTATCGAAGGAGACGAGCTGGTTTTTGTAGGCAAGAACAGCGAGATCGATGAAAAAGACTACGAGAAGATCATCGACGGTTCCGATCACGTTACGATGCCCGGTCTAATAGATGGGCATATCCATACGGGTTTATCACTTCTTAGAGGTACGGCACAGGACGTTCCAGAGAAAGAGTGGATGAACAAAGCTTTAGGCCCTATAGCACGACATATGCAGGAAGAAGATCATATAGCGGGATCACGTTTGGCAGTTCTTGAAGCTTTAAGGTCCGGCACTACCACTTTTGCGGAGTTTTCTGTAGATGTTGAAAGCCTTATTGAAGATGTATACCTCCCTTTTGGTGTAAGAGTAGCAGCTGCAGAAACGATCAACGAAGTAGTAGACAAAAAAGGCGAAACGTATGATCTAGAACGCTCTGAAGAAAAACTGCAGAAAAATGAACGCCTTTTCGAAAAATACAAAAAATCAGAAACGGTAAAACCATTGTACGGTCCTCAGGCATTGGACATGGTCACCGAGGAAACACTAGATGAGATAAAAAAGAGGGCCGAGGAGAAAGAGAGAAAGGTACATATGCACGTTGCCCAGGGAGGACGTGAAAGAGAACAGATAAAGGAGATGTATGGGATTTCAACGGTCCGAAAATTGGATGAGATGGGCCTATTGAACGAAAATCTGATCGCCGCCCACTGTCACGGCACGAGTGAAAAACAGAAGAAAAGGATGGTAGAAAAAGGCGTGAATGTAGTCGGATGTCCCAGTTCTATCGGCATGATAGACGGCGTTGTTCCTCCTGTTAAAACTTTTTTAGATTACGGGGGTAAAGCGGCTTTGGGAACGGACCAGACGCCCGGTAACGGCGCTCACAATCTCTTCAGAGAGATGAGGACCATCAGTTTATTGAGTAAATGTAATGAAAGGGATCCGACGGCACTCCCTGCTTGGGATGTTTTGAGATCGACAACGACCGTAGGAAGCGAAGTCCTAGATTTAAAAGATCATATAGGAAGTCTAGAAGAAGGGAAGAAAGCGGACGTCATAACTATCGATCTGAAAAATCTGAACATGATCCCATCTATGACCACTCCTTTCAAAAATATCATACCAAATCTGGTTTATTCTACAACTGGTTTAGAAGTAGACAACGTGATAGTAAATGGTAAAGAGATCATGAGAGATTGTGAATTTCTTTCTATCGATGAAGAAAGTGTTAAAAAAGAGGCTGGACAGCGGGCCCGAAAGGTGTTCGAAGAAGCAGAAGAGGACTGGCGAGAAGCGGGATCCAGTATGGTAGAGTATCACAGAGAAGGATTCATCTGATCGTAATATAGCCTAACATCTTTTTAATCAAAAAAAAAGCGAGGGAAGCAAAGCTTCCTCCTATTTCCAAATTTTTTCGTTTCGCCCAAAACCCAAGTTTGACAGTAAGGAATAAAAGGTGCTCTTAGTTCCGTTTTTTTTATGCAAACAAAAATCACTTCCCTAAGAGCAAGAAGGATAAGGCCG
>SL_8KL_010_SEDDRAFT_10000338_pt1 | contig 40603 bp, 36 predicted proteins | sample SodLakKL_010_SED_4_FD_11160 | JGI IMG/M metagenome (IMG submission 11160)
ATCCGCGGCGGCGACGGCGAGTCGGACGGCCTCTTCGGTGGCTGGCACGGGACGGGCTCGAGGTTCGGGGACGTGGGGCCTGGCCCGCGGGCCGGAGATGCCCGGACGGCGGGAACGTGGCCCAGGGTACGTCCCTGCCGCCACCTCGGCTCGCTGCTCGGCCACCAGCAGATCCATCCAACCTCGAGCAGCTGCAGCCACCGGCCGGACGCTTCAGCGGTCCGGCGGGAAGTCCGCACCCACCACGATCGTGATGTCCACGACCGACCCCGGCGTCGCCGCCAGCTCCAGCTCCCCGACCCCCAAGCGCGCCTGGACGTCCCGGCCGACCGCCAGCTGCGCCTCGGAGCTGTCGTGCAGGACGATCCGGGTGGTCTCGTAGGTGAAACGGTCGGCGTTGCCGGTGAGGATCACGCGGTACCCACCATCGGCCAGCCGTTCGGCCACCTGCTGGCCGACCCGTGGGACCCCGTTGCCGTTGAGGATCTGGACATCGCGACCACCCGTGACCTCCCCGCCCGACCGGGCGGCTGCGAACCGGTCGGCGACCAGCTCGTTGGTCCGGTCGGCGTCCGGTCGGTAGCCGGCGTCGCGCCCGCTCCCGAGCGGCGCCACGGGCAGGGTCCAGGTCGTCATGCGGTCGGCCTGTCGCGCGAGTGCGAGCTCGACGAGCACCACCTGGAGCAGCTCCGGGTCGTCGGTCTCGATCGCCGCACGGCCGTCGGCGAGCTCCATAGCGAGCCACCGGTCCACCAGCGTCGGGTCCTCCGACACGGCGTCCAGGACCGCGCCCAGGACCTGCTGGACCCGGGGCAGGGCATCCAGCTCGGCCTCCCCCTCGGCGGTCAGGGTCAGGTACTCCGCGGCGCGTTCGCCGTCGAGGACCTGGGCTCCGGGCTCGAAACGCACGCGGCCATCGAGATCGACGAGCTGGGTCCGCACGGTGACCTCGACGCCGCCCAGGGTGTCCAGCAGCGCCGCCCAGCCGGACGTCGAGATGGTCGCCGAGGCGTCGATGCGGATCCCGAGCAGGTTGGCGACGGTCACCGCGGTCAGGGGCGCACCACCCAGGGCGTGGGCTTCGCCGAGCGGGAAGGTGCCGTGGCCGGGCACGTCCACGACCGTGGCGGTCGGAAGCAGCAGCGCGGTGCCCTCCCCGTCGAGGCGATCCTGTGCGAGCACCGCGATGCGCACCGCCGCCTCGTCGCCGCCCGGATCGGCCACGGCGCTCAGTTGCAGGGTCGGTTGCGCCTGGGCCACCTCACCGATCGGCTCGGGGACGCCCTCGTCGGCGCCGACCAGGTCCAGTGCCCGGTCCAGCCAACCCGATCCCACCAGCACCACCAGGACGGCCAGCAACGCCAATGCCAGCCCACCCAGCACCCGGCGGGACAACGCCTGACGACGACGGCGCTCACTCACGCTGGCGCCTCGACCACGCACCGGCCGACGTCGCGACACTGGCCTCTGGCTGCTCTCCGAGCGCCGTCGGCGGGGCTGGTCGGGCCCCGGCGTACGGCCGGAGGACCCCGCGGCACCTCGGTCGTGCCCCTCGGCCGCCCGGTCGGGTGGCGGCGGGGCGGGAGCCGTCGACGACGGCGGGGACGGGCCGGAGGGTGGCGGGCCGGAGGGGTACGGCGCGGACGACGACGGCGGGGACGGGCCGGAGGGTGGCGGGCCGGAGGGGGACGGCGCGGACGACGACGGCGGGGACGGGCCGGAGGGGGACGGCGCGGACGACGGCGGCGCGGACGACGGCGGCGCGGACGACGGCGGCGACGGGGTCACCGACGACGCATCGCCATGACGGCGACGCCGGGCACGGTCGGCACGCCGCGGCCGCGGCGTGCCTTCCCCGGCGTGTCCGTCACCCATCGTCGTTCCCGTACAGCCTGTGCGTGCGGACGTAGGCGTCCACGGGGAGCGGGACCAGGTAGCGGGTCGCCCGACCGGCAGCGAACCGCTCCCGCAGCTCGGTCGACGACACCTCGAGCTGCGGGATCTGCAGGTGGACGATCGCATCGGGCAGCGTCGCCGCGTCGGGCGCGGCATCCCCGGGCCGGGTCACCACCACGAAGGCCGCCAAGGCGAACGCCTCCTCCACACGCTCCCAGGTCGACAGCCCGGCGGCGGCGTCCTCGCCCAGGATGAAGAACCACCGCGTCTCCGGTGTCTCGGCCGTGAGCTCCGCGAGGGTGTCCGCGGTGTAGGTCGGCCCCGACCGATCGAGTTCCCGGGTGTCGATGGTCAGGTGCTCGTCGTCGGCTACGGCGGCCCGGACCATCGCGACCCGGTGCTCGGACGTCGAGGTCGTGGACTTCTGGTAGGGGTCGCCGGCCACCAGCAGGCGGACCTCGTCGAGCTCGAGCTCCACACGCGCGCACTCGGCCACGACGAGGTGACCGAGGTGGGGCGGATCGAAGGTGCCCCCGAGGAGGCCGACGCGGCGTGTCATCGCCACAAGGCTAGCTGGCGCCGCCCCGGCGACGGCCGATCGACGGGTCGATGACGGTCACCGTTCCCGGTGGCGGGCGATCAGATCGCGGTACCACCAGGCGCTGGCCTTGGGGGTGCGGACCTGCGTGTCGTAGTTCACATGGACGAGCCCGAACCGGCGTGCGTACCCGAAGGACCACTCGAAGTTGTCCAGCAGCGACCACAGCAGGTATCCGCGGACGTCGACGCCGCGCTCGATCGCTCGACCGACGGCGGCGAGGTGGTCGGCGAGGTAGTCGATGCGCGCGGTGTCCCGGACCCGGCCGTCCTCCACGCGATCGTCGAAGGCCGCACCGTTCTCGGTGATCAGCACCGGCACGTCGGGCACCCGGTGGTGGACGGCGAGCAGCAGGTCCTCGAGGCCGGTGGCGTCGATCGCCCACCCCATCGTGGTGGTGTCCCCCGGCGGCTGCAGGAACTCCACGTCCTCGCAGCCCACGAAGGGGGTCGCCGCGCTCTCGCCGTGGGCGTGAGACACCTCGCCGTCGCCGCTCCCCCGACGACGGCGCACCAGGGTCGGCGTGTAGTAGTTGACCCCGAGCACCTCCACGGGGGCGTGGCAGAGCGACTCGTCACCATCACGCACGAAGGCCCAGTCGGTGACCGACCGCAGCCGCTCGAGGAGGGTCGGCGGATAGGCCCCGTCGAACAACGGCCCGAGGAAGATGCCGTTACCGACATCGTCGACCTGTTGGACAGCAGCCAGGTCGACCTCGTGGTCGGAGGCGGGCCGGACCTGGTGGAGGTTCAGTGCGATCGTGAGCTGCGCGCCGGTGGGCAGGACGCTGCGCAGCGCCTGGGACGCCAACCCGTGGGCGAGGTTGAGGTGGTGCGCGGCCGCCAGCGCCGCGGCCGGGTCGGTCCGGCCGGGTGCGTGGACCCCCGAGGCGTAACCGAGGAACGCCGAGCACCAGGGCTCGTTGAGCGTGCCCCACACCCCGATCCGGTCCCCGAGCACCTCGCCGACGATCGCGGCGTACTCGGCGAAGCGCTGGGCGGTGTCACGGTGCGGCCACCCACCGGCGTCCTCCAGCGCCTGGGGCAGGTCCCAGTGGTAGAGGGTCACGACCGGGGTGATGTCCCGCTCCAGGAGCCCCTCGACCAGCCGCTGGTAGTGGTCGAGGCCGGCATGGTTGACGGGCCCGCTCCCCGTCGGCTGTATCCGCGGCCAGGCGATCGAGAACCGGTAGGCGTCGACGCCGAGCTCCTGCAGCAGGTCGAGGTCCTCGGGCCACCGGTGGTAATGGTCGTCGGCCACGTCGCCCGTGTCCCCCGCCAGCACCCTTCCGGGGGTGTGGCTGAAGGTGTCCCAGATGGAGGGGCCGCGTCCACCTTCGGTCACCGCTCCCTCGATCTGGTAGGCGGCGGTCGCCGCCCCCCAGAGGAAGCCGTCCGGGAACGCTGCGACATCGATCTCTGTCATCCTGACCCCTGCTCGCCTCTTGACTCCTGCTCGCCTCGTGGTCCGATGAGGCCGGGCCCGCGGGCTCCGACCCCGCGACGGGCCGCGGCCGCGCCGACCCGCGCTGCTCCCGGACCGCCCGGACCCACTCTGCCACGCCGACCACGTCAGCCACGGCATCGTGCGACGGCACCTGTCCCACCTCGATGTCGGCGCGCTGGCTAGGGTCCGCACTGCGTGCGGCGGACCACGCCGCGGACCGGAGCAGGAGGAGACCCAGGTGGCGGAGTTGACCAAGATCGCGCTGGACGAGGCCGAGCTGCCGACCCACTGGTACAACATCGTGCCCGACCTGCCCACCTCGCCCCCTCCGCCGCTGCACCCCGGGACCCACGAGCCGATCGGCCCCGACGCGCTCGCCCCCCTGTTCCCCATGGGGTTGATCGAGCAGGAGGTCTCCGCCGAGCGCTACATCGAGATCCCCGAGGCGGTGCGGGAGGTCTACAAGCTGTGGCGACCGGCGCCGCTGTACCGGGCGCGCAACCTGGAGCGACTGCTCGACACCCCCGCACGGATCTACTTCAAGTACGAGGGCGTCTCACCAGCCGGCAGCCACAAGCCGAACACCGCCGTACCACAGGCCTACTACAACGCCGTGGAGGGTGTGCGGCGGCTGACCACGGAGACCGGAGCCGGCCAGTGGGGCTCGGCGCTGGCCTTCGCCACGGCCCAGTTCGGGTTGGGCTGCGAGGTGTGGCAGGTGGCCGCCTCCTTCACCCAGAAGCCCTACCGCGCCTCGATGATGCGGGTGTGGGGCGCGACGGTGCACTCCTCGCCCTCGGAGCTGACCGAAGCGGGACGGGCGATCCTCGCGGAGCACCCCGACTCGCCGGGCTCGCTGGGGATCGCCATCTCCGAAGCCGTCGAGGCTGCGATGGCCGACGAGGACACCAAGTACGCGCTGGGCAGCGTGCTCAACCACGTCCTGCTGCACCAGACCGTGATCGGCGAGGAGGCGCTCAAGCAACTCGCCACGGTGGGCGAGGTGCCGGACCTGATCGTCGGCTGCACCGGCGGCGGATCGAACTTCGCCGGCCTGTTCTTCCCGTTCCTCAGGGAGAAGCTCGCCGGACGGATGGACCCGCACATCCTCGCCGTGGAGCCGGCGGCCTGCCCGTCGCTGACCAAGGGCGAGTACCGCTACGACTTCGGTGACGTCGCTGGCATGACGCCGCTGATGAAGATGCACACCCTCGGACACGACTTCATCCCCGATCCGATCCACGCGGGTGGCCTGCGCTACCACGGCATGTCGCCGCTGTTGTCCCACATGTACGAGCTCGGGCTGTTCGAAGCCGAGGCGATCGACCAGACCCACTGCTTCGAGGCGGCGATCGCCTTCGCCCGCACCCAGGGCATCGTGCCCGCGCCGGAGCCGACCCACGCGATCGCGGCGGCGATCCGGGAGGCCGAGGCCTGCAAGGAGACCGGCGAGGAGAAGGTGATCCTCACCGCGCTCTGTGGGCACGGCCACTTCGACATGGCCGCCTACGACGCCTACCTGTCGGGCCAGCTGCAGGACCACGAGTACCCCGCCGAGGCCGTGGCCGAGGCCATGCGCCGGGTCCCCGTGATCGACGCCTGAACTCTTGCTGAGCGAGCTGGTCAGGGATGCCTGGCCCCGGGCCCACGATTGGTCGCCCAGGAACGAGGCCGACGGTGCCCCACCGTCGGTGACGACCCCCTGACCGGGCCGGCCAGAGGGTCGTGTCAGCTTCGGTCGTCGGTCAGTTCTCGAGCTCGAACGTCACGAGCAGGTTGACCTGATAGTCGGCGACGGCGTCGTTCTGTATGGAGACGCGTTGCTCCTTCACCCATGCGGACTGCACGTTGCGGAGCGAACTCGTCGCACGCTCGATCCCGATACGGATCGCATCCTCGAAACTCTCTGTCGACTTCGCGGAGATCTCTGTCACGCGGGCAACAGCTCCCATGGTTCCTCCTCGTAGCGGACGTCGAACGTGCCAGGGACGCCGGCAGGATGACAGTGGCCACTCGGACGACCCGGTGCGAATGGCCCCGGTTCCGCACGATCCCGACCGCCACCGCGGTCCGGTTCGAGCGCGACTGCCCGACCCTGGACGGCGGATCATCAGCGACCCGCGTCATCGCGCCAACAGACCCGCCCCGCTCCGGGGGTGGTGGGCGCGGGTCCGGGGGCGTACCCTCGGAGCAGACGACCTCAGGAGCCCCGATGAACCTCGGCAAGCTGAAACGGCGCCTCATCGTGACCGGGCGAGACGAGACCGCAGCGGTGGTCCGGACCCGCGGTGACGAGGGCGAGTTCGAGGCGACCTCGCGTCGCACGCGCGCTGCGGAGGTGGCTGACGATGAGCTCCCGCCCCTGCGGGTGATCGACCGGCCCGACGACACGGGGTCCGCACCCAAGGACTGAGCGGCGGTGCCGCCGTTCCTGGTGTTCTTCCTCCTCCTGGCGGTCGTCTTCGTCTTCCTCTGGATCGCCAGCAACGACGAGCGCGACCTGCCGTCAGGGGAACTGGATGACGCTGCGCTCGACGAGCCGATCATGGCCGTCAAGCGTGCCCACGTGCGGCTCTCACCCGACGGACGTGAGGCCACGCTCACGGGCCTGACCGCGGGGAGCCGGTACGCCGTCGACGCCCGGGCCAACTGCCCCCGTGGGTGCCCGATCCCCACACCGACCTGCCGCTGCGGGTTCTACGCGATGCGCTCCGACGTGGAGTCCCGTCGGCTCCCCAGCGAGGCGACCTGGGCGCGACGCGCCGAGCCGCTCAGCGTGCGCCTCGACGTGGAGCTGTCGGGTGTGGTGCTGGAGTACGAGCTGGGCTACCGCGCCGAACGGCAACGGGTCGTCGAGGTCGGTATCCCCGACCGCTGCGTGCCCTGCGCGGAGACGGGGGTCGATCGCCAGGCCGCAGGGCTCATCGCTCGCCCGCGCCGTATCGCGAGCCCCTTCAGCGGATCGGGGAACCCCTACGTGGGCGACCCCAGCCTGCGTGACTGGCTGGAGCTGCGCTCGGCCTGCCTCGACCACTGGGAGAGCGCGCCTGGGCAGCCCGCCCTGGCTCTCGGCGACCTCGCCGAGCTCCTGGGCACCGTGGTCCGCTGGGAGGCCTCGGGGACCGCCGGTCCCGTCAGCCGCTGATCAGCGACGTCGCTGAACCCCGCCCTTGCGCACGGACGGGCACCGCGGACCGACCGCCGGGAGGCCTCAGGTCCCGGCCCGCGCCGCGATGCGGGGATGGTCACGCAGGGTCCAGGAGGCCGCGGCCACCCCGATGAGACCGAGCAAGGCCCCTGGTCGGGCGCCGAGCACCAGTGCTGCCGCGATCCCGATCATCAGCGCGGCGCCACCGAGCCAGGCCGAACGGCGCCGGGTCGTGACGGGCACGTCGCGCCGGCGGCGTGACTCGAAGGCGACCACGCCCATCAGCACCGGTGCGACCATGACGATGCACAGCAGCACCCACCACACCCGTCCCCACCAGAACCCCGCTGCACCCGGCACGCCGGCATCGATCGGCGCCCCGAGCATCTCACCGAGCCACGCTGCAGGCAGCTCCGCGAGCTTGTGCCACAGGTAGAGGGGCATGCTCAACGCGCTGAGCACCGCCACCACCCCGCCGATCCGGCGCCCCTCGAGCAGGCGCCGGGCGGGACCCTCGAACAGGAGCACTCCGCCGACCTGGAGCCACATCACCCCGATCAACGCCAGCGTCGGAGGCAGCACGTTGGTCCCGCCGGCCAGGTCCCCGCCGACCATGGCAACCGGGTAACCGGAGGCGACACCGGCCAGCAACCAGACCCCACCGAGCAGGAGGAAACCCACCCCCGTTCTCGGCCCGCCGAACCTGCCGCGCCGCCACGCGATCCCGAGCTGCTGTGGCAGCAGCCACACCGTGATGAGGTTCGTCCACCCGATGTCGGGTCGCGAGGTGGTGACCTGCTCGCCGAGGGTCAGCAGCTCCGCCACCGATATCACCTGTCCCCGGAGCAGGTCGGCCGCCGCCGCGATCACGACCAGGCCGACCACGGCACCGAGCCCGAAGCGGTCGTCGGCCCGGGCGCTGAGGGGCAGCAGCGCCTGCACCGCCAGGAGCATCAACAGGAACCACAGGTGGACCGTCAGCGACTGATCGAGGGGGCCGATCAGCCGTGCTCCGGTGAAGACGGAGATCAGCACCAGGACCGACAGGACGGCGAGGTAGGTGACGGTCGGACGGGCGAGGCCCAGTGCCCGCCCCGCCCACCAGGACAGCTGGCTCGAGCGCTCGCTCAGCCGGCGGGCGGCACCATCGGCGCTGACCGCGGCCGACACGAACACGAACAACGGCACGACCTGGAGGAACCAGGTCAGCACCCCGGCGGCGTCCCAGACCGTGAGCAGGTGCTCGGTGGCCACCATCCGCCCATCGACCAACCGCGGGAGGGTGGCGAGCCAGTGGCCGAACACCACCACCAGCAGGGCCCCCGCCCGCAGGGCATCGGGGTACCGATCGCGGGGTGCCGGCTCCGGTGCGTCGCGCGGCCGCGTCACCCGAGCCGCTCCAGACCCGGCCAGCTCTCGGTGACCGGCGGACGGTCTGCCCCGATGCGCTGGAGGTAGGCGTTGAAGCTGTCGCGCCACACCCCATGGGCCTGGATCTGGAGCTCGGTGAGCTCCGAGAGCTCCACCAAGGCCAGTTGCTGCGGGTAGGTCATCACCAGGCGGCGGGCGATCGCGCACGAGGCGACCGCGTCCGCCCGCGCGCTGTGGGCATCGTCGAGCACCACCCCGTAGACCTGGCAGGCGGTCTCCAGGGTGCGCTTGCCCCGCCGGTACCGGTCCACGTGTCGGTCGAGCACCAGCGGGTCGAGCAGCACACAGTCGGGGAGCTCCAGGGCAGGCTCGAGCCGGGCGAACTCCGCAGCGAGCAGAGGCCAGTCGTAGGTCGCGTTGTAGATCACCAGCGGCCAGCCGCTGGAGGCGATCTCCCGCAGGTGCCGGTGGACGACCGGCAGGACCTCGGTGGCCGGTGGCGCCGCCTCCTCGGTGAGACGCTCGCGGGTGATCCCGTGGACCGCTGACGCACCCGCGGGGATCTCCACCTCGGCGCCGGGGTCGACCAGCCCGGCGTACAGGTCCTCGATCCTGCCGCCGCCGTCGTCGACGATCAGGGCCAGCTCCACGATCCGCGCCGTGGACGGGTCGACCCCGGTGGTCTCCAGGTCCAGCGCCGCGAAGGGGCCGGTCGTCCAGTCGGGGCGGCCATCGAGCGGGTCCAGGGACAGCTGTGACACGGGCGTCGCTCCTCAGGTCCTGCGGACACCGGTGACCCTACGGGCCTGGACGTACCGTGACGACCACCGTCCACAGCAGCGGACCATAGGCTGCCGGTGAACGCCCGACCAGGGCCCGTCCGACGAGACCAAGATGCCGGAACCGCAACCTCCCGAGCACCCGACCTCCGCGCGGGACTACCCGCTGGAGTACATCGCGCAGCACATCGGCGAGGAACGCCGCAAGGTGTCCGTGCTGGGCGAGGTGCGTGAACTGGTCTTCGGTGCCCAGGACGGGCTGGTGTCCACCCTCGCCGTGGTCGCCACCGTCGCCGGGGCCAGCACGGACAACCTCGCCGTCCTGGTGGCCGGCTTCGCGTCGGCGATGGCCGGGATCTTCTCCATGGCCATCGGCGAGTACATGGGTTCCAAGAGCCAGGCCGAGATCGAGGGTGGCCACCTGGAACGGGAGTGGGAGGAGGTCCAGCAGCGGCCGTTCGAGTCCGAGGCCGAGGTCGCCTACCTGTTCATGCAGGAAGGGATGGACAGCGAGGTGGCATGGGAGACCGCCGCGGTGATCGCCCGCTACCCCGAGTCGCTCCTGGCGACGATGGTCGCCAAGGAGCTCGGGCTCAGCAGCGACGACCAGGCCGACGCCGCCGGCAGCCCTCTCCAGGGCGCAGTCGTGATGGGTGCGTCCTTCGCGGGCGGTGCGGCGGTGCCGATCCTGCCCTTCCTGTTCACCGAGGGGCTGCAGGCACTGGCCCTGGCGACCCTGTTCACCGGGCTGGTGCTGTTCGCGATCGGGGTCGTGAAGTCGCGGTGGACCGCGCGGTTCTGGTTGTGGTCCGGCCTGGAGATCCTCGCCCTGGCGGCGGTGGCCGGCATCGCGGGGTACCTGTTCGGCGGCGTGCTGCCCGACCTGCTCGGCTACGCCGGGGTGGTCTGATCGAGCAGCAGCGCTCGGCGGCCGCCCAGCTGGCACCGGAGACCGACGACCACCGGACCCGCCAGTGCGACGGCCGGCGGTCCTGAGCGGGTCAGCGACGCGTCCGGAGCGGCTCCCCGGTCTCCGCCTTGGCCAGCAGGCTGAGGGGCGGGGTGAACCGCTCCCCGTAGACCTCCGCCAGCGACTTGCACCGCCCCACGAAGCCCGTCGTCCCGCCCGGATACTGGTCGATGTACTGGGCGACCCCGCCGGTCCACGCCGGGAACCCGATCCCGAAGATCGAGCCGATGTTGGCATCCTCGAAGGTCTCGATCACGCCCTCGTCGAAGCACTTGACCGTCTCGAGCGCCTCGGCGAACAGCATCCGTTCGATGAGGTCGGTGAGCGGCACGTCGTTGTCACCGCTGGTGATGTGGTCGAGCAGCCCCGGCCACAGCCCGGTCCGCTTGCCGTCCTCTCCGTAGTCGTAGAAGCCGGCGCCCGAGGAACGGCCCTCCCGCCCGTGGGCCTCCACCAGCGTGTCGAGCAGCTCGTAGGCGGGGTGGCGCTCGTAGGGGGTGCCGTTCCGCTCGGCCGCGGCGCGGTACTCGGCCTCGATCTTGCGCGGCAGGGTGAGGGTCAGCTCGTCCATCAGCTGCAGGGGCGGGGCCGGGTAGCCGGCCTGCTCGCCGGCGCGCTCGATCCGGACGGGGTGGATGCCCTCGCCGAGCATCGCGACGGCCTCGTTGAGGAAGGTCCCGATGACCCGGGAGGTGAAGAACCCGCGCGCGTCATTGACCACGATCGGGGTCTTCTTGATCTGCTGCACGAGGTCGATCGCCTTGGCGACGGCCGCATCCGAGGTGCGCTCACCCCGGATGATCTCGACCAGTGGCATCTTGTCCACGGGCGAGAAGAAGTGCAGGCCGATGAAGTCCTCGGCCCGTTCGACGCCGGTCGCCAGCTCCGTGATCGGCAGGGTCGAGGTGTTGGAGCACAGCAGGGCGTCCGGTGCCACGACCGGCTCGGTGTCCCCGAACACACGGTGCTTGAGCTCGGTGGACTCGAACACCGCCTCGATCACCAGGTCGCAGCCGGCGAGGTCCTCGTAACGGTCGGTGGGCGTGATCCGGTCGAGCAGCGCCTGGCCCTGCTCCGCGGTCACCTTGCCCCGCTCGATCCCCTTGGCGACCAGCTTCTCCGAGTAGCCCTTGCCCTTGGCGGCGGCCTCGACCGCGACGTCCTTGAGCACCACCTCGATGCCCGAACGGGCGCACTGGTAGGCGATGCCCGCACCCATCATCCCGGCACCGAGCACGGCGACCTTGGTGGCTGCCCACCGCTCGTAGCCGTCGGGCCGGGACGAGCCCTTCTCGATCGCCTGGAGGTCGAAGAAGAAGGCCTGGGTCATGTTCTTCGACTGCGGCGAGTTGCACACCAGGTCGGCGAAGTAGCGCGACTCGATGCGGGTGGCGGTCTCGAAGGGGACCTGGGCACCCTCGTAGGCGGCGCAGAGGATGTTGCGCGGCGCGTGGTAGTCCGCCCCCTTGGTCTGCTTGCGCAGGTTCGCCGGGATGGCCGGCGCGTTGGCGGCGAAGGACGGCCGAGAGGGATCGCCACCGGGCATGCGGTAGCCGTCGGTGTCCCAGGGCTGCCGCGCCTCGGGGTTGGCGGCGATCCAGGCCCGGGCGCTGGCCAGCATCTCGTCGGCGTCGGCCACGACCTCGTCGATCAGCCCCAGTTCGTGCGCCTTGGCCACCTTGTGCCGCTGCCCCTGCAGCAGCACGTTCATCAGCGCGGGGATGATGCCCATCATCCGCACCGTGCGCACCACCCCGCCCCCACCCGGGAGCAGGCCGAGCGTGACCTCGGGGAGCCCGAACACCGCCCGCGGGTCATCGATCGCCACGCGGTGGTGGCAGGCCAGCGCCAGCTCGAGACCGCCTCCGAGCGCGGTGCCGTTCAACGCAGCGACCACGGGCACACCCAGGGTCTCCAGGGTGCGCAGGTGCGCTTTGAGCTGCTCGGTGTCGGCGAAGACCGTCCCGGCGTCGTCCGGAGTGGCCGCGATCAGCTCCTTGAGGTCCCCGCCGGCGAAGAACGTCGGCTTGCCGGAGGCCAGGATCACCCCCGCGAGGTCCTCCTCGGTCCGGAGTCGGCGGACCACTTCGCCGAGGTCCTCGCCGAACCGGGCCCGCATCGTGTTCGCCCGCTGCGTGGGGTCGTCCATCGTGAGGGTGACGATGCCGTCGGCGTCGCGGTCGTAGCGGATGGTCTCGAGGTCGGTGGTCACGGCAGCTCCATCGGGATGCGCGGGGTGGTGACGTGGGTGATCGGTGGCCAGCGGCGGGACGATGCGGGCGGGCGAGGCGGACGGGTCGGGCGAGGCGGCCGGCTCTGGCGGACGTCGTCGCGGATCAGACCCGCTCGACGACGGTGGCGATGCCCATCCCGCCACCGATGCACAGCGTCACGAGGCCGGTGGTCAGGTCGCGGCGCTCCAGCTCGTCGACGACCGTGCCGAGCAGCATGGCACCCGTGGCCCCGAGCGGGTGGCCCATCGCGATGGCCCCACCGTTGACGTTGGTGCGGTCGTGGTCGACGTCGAGGTCGCGCATGAGCTTGAGCGCCACCGACGCGAAGGCCTCGTTGATCTCGACGAGGTCGATGTCCGCCGGGGTCATCCCGGCCTTGTCGAGCGCCTTGCGGCAGGCCGGCGCTGGGCCGGTGAGCATGATCGTGGGCTCGGAGCCGATGACGGCGGCAGCCCGGATGCGGGCCCGGGCGGTCAGACCATGACGGGCACCCGCCTCCTCCGAGCCGAGCAGCACCAGGGCAGCACCGTCCACGATGCCGGAGGAGTTGCCGGCGGTGTGGACGTGGTCGATCCGCTCCACGTCGACGTACCGCTGCAGCGCGACGGCATCGAACCCACCCATGTCGCCGATCCCCGCGAAGGCGGAAGGCAGTGCGGCGAGGCTGTCGAGGGTCGCCTCGGGCCGCACGTGCTCATCGCGGTCGAGGATCATGACACCGTTGCGGTCACGCACGGGGACGACCGAGCGGTCGAAGTACCCGTTGGCCCAGGCCTTCGCGGCCCGGACCTGGGACTCGAGCGCGAAGGCGTCGACGTCCGTCCGGGAGAAGCCCTCCGTCGTCGCGATCAGGTCGGCGCCGATGCCCTGGGGCACGAACCGGGTGTCGAGGTTGGTCTCGGGATCCATCGCCCACGGGTCACCACCGGTCCCCATCGGCACCCGCGACATCGACTCGACCCCGCCGGCGACGATCAGATCCTCCCAGCCGGAGCGCAGCCGGGCCGAGGCCTGGTTGACCGCCTCGAGACCCGAGCCGCAGTACCGGTTGAGCTGGACACCAGCCACCGGCTCGGGGAGACCAGCGGCCAGAGCCGCGGTGCGCGGCAGGACCCCGCCCTGGTCACCGACCGGCCCGACGATGCCCAGCACGAGGTCGTCGATCGAGGCCGCATCGAGGTCGGGGTTGCGGGCCTGGAGCTCATGCAGCAGCCCGCTGACGAGGGTGACCGGCTTCACCTCGTGGAGCGACCCGGAAGCCTTCCCACGACCTCGTGGGGTGCGGATCGCGTCGTAGACGTACGCCTCGGACATGGCCGTCTCCTCGAACTCGGTCGGCTGATCGCTGGGTTGACGGACTCCCACCCGTCGCCTGATCGGGAACGGTACGTCAACCTCCGTCGCCCCGGCACATCCTCGGGGTCACCGAGGTTGCGCAGCACCCCCGCCGCTCGCGCGATCGCAGGCTCACCCGCAGCCTGGGTCCACCCGCGCGTCGGCGACGGCCGAGCGCACCAACCCCACCGGAGTCGCGACCCCGCGTTGATCGGCGGTGCGGGCGAAGACCTGCCCCACGACCCGCCCCTCGACGTCGAGCACCGGCGAACCCGATGCGCCCGCGCCGACCTCCAGCGCGAGCAGCAGACGGTCGGGCTCCACGCGGTCCACCCGACCTTCGCGCAGGGCGGGTCGAGCACCGGGGAAGCCGACCGTCACGATCGACTGGCCGAGGGTGGCGCTCGGGCCGACCACGAGAGCAGGGGGCACCGCATCCTCGTCGAGCACGAGAACGGCGACGTCCGCGGTCTCCGCGAGCAGCACGGTGCGGACCTGGACCCCCGGTCCGGCATCCAGTGGCTGCACGACGGTGGAACGTGCCGACTCCACGACGTGGCGGTTGGTGACCACGGTGGGCGTTCCGTCGAGCTCGAGGCTGAACGCGCTGCCGCTGCGCGATCGCCCCGCGCAGTCGACGCTGCGGACCAGCAGCAGCGACTCCGTGATCGCCGCGTCATCGCCCAGCGCCTCCTCGACCGCACCACCGGCACTGAGGACCGCGAGCCGGTCGAGCACCCATCCGCCGGCGGGTACGAGCATCGCGAGAGCGACCAGCACCCCCAGTGCGACCCGGATGCGGCCGAAGACCCGCGCCATCGTCGTCTGGAAGCCATCGAGGTCGTCGGGGTCATACGGCCCCGGCGCCGGCTGGTCGCGACCCGCTGTGTCGGGGTCATCCGATCCCGGCGCTGGGTCCTCGGGCTCCGCTGCCGCGCGGTCGGGCGAACGCTGCCCATCCCGGTCGGGCCAGGTCCGCCCCTCGAGGCCGGGCCCATCGGACCCGGCCTGGTGGGCGAACGGTGGCTCTCGATCGGTCACGGTCACCACCCGGGACGTGGAGACACCGACGGTAGCGAGCGTGCGCTCAGCGGCAGCCCCGTCCTGCCTGGCGCATCGTCCACAGGCCATCCGCCCCGACACTTGCACTCTCCTCGTATCGAACGTATGTTCGCCTCATGTCTCCTCGACCCACCCCCTCTCCCCCACCTCCGCTCACGACGCGGCGGTCCCGCGGCGCGGGTCCGCGGCCGTTGGGCCGCCGAACGCGGGAGCGGGATCGCGAGGACCGCAGCCCACGTCTGGCGCGCGAACACCTCGGCGGGTACGACACCGGTCCGCAGCCCGCTGAAGCCGACGCTGATCGGTCCCGCACCGCGCCTGCCGAACGCCNTCGCAGCACCATCCACTCCTGTCTCCGCGAGCGAGGCCCGGCCGGAACCGCCTCCGCATCCGGTCGACGACGCGGCGTGGCGCTACCTGCACGATCTGGACGAGCCACGGCCCGGGGAGGGCACCCCACCCTTCGGGCTCCCGGTCCTGGCCGAGATCCCGGGTCTGGCGACCGTGCTCGAGCAGCTCCGGGAGGCTGACCGGCTCATCGCCCGTGCCCTGGAGGGCATCCTGCTCCTGCAGGACCACGCCGACGTCGTCGGCATCACCGGCATCAGCCTCGACACCTGGCTGGCCACGATCGCCCGACGGACACGGGCCGACGCTCGCATGCTGCTCTCGGCGGCGGAGATGATGCGCCGCCTGCCGACGCTGCGGGCCGCGTTCCAGGAAGGACGCCTGTCGTGGGCTCAGGTCCGCGCGGTCGCGCTCAAGGCCCGACCCCTGCCGTGCTCGCTGGACGACCGGGTGGATGAGGCGGTCGCGGCCGCGCTCGACGGCGCCGCCGGCTCCGAGCCGGATGCCGTCACCCGGGTCATCGCCTGGTCACTGGCAGCCTTGCAGCCACGGCAGGTCGAGCAGGAGGAGCGCCGGGAGCAGCAACGCGAGTTCCTCGGCATGCAGCCCCGGCTCGACGGGACCGGAGGCCGGCTGTGGGGCGAGTTCTCCGCGACCTCATGGGCCGTGCTCGACGCGGCGCTGAACGAGCCATCCGTTACGGATCTCGGCCCCGGATCGGACAGCCGTGACAGCGACCACCGGGAGACCGGTCGGGCGCCCGGTACCGATCCAGACGGCACGCAGAGGGCGGCCCGCCTCGTCGAACTCCTCGACCAGGGCCTGGCAGGCGGCACCGACGCTGGCCGCGACCCCAACGGCCTGGCGGAAGGTGACGATGGTGACGATGGTGACGATGTGCCACGCCGACGCCCGACGTCGAGCCGACCTCAGCTGCTGCTACGCGCGGACCTCGACACCCTGCTCGACCGGGAGCAGACCCCCGGTGCGCTGCTGACCAACGTCCTCGGCGGCCACGTGCGAGCGAGCGCACCGACGGTGCGGCGGCTCGTGGAGGAGCGCGGCGCCGACCTCCGGACCGTGATCCTGGACGACACCGGCAGCATCGTGGGTGTCGGTCGGCGCGTGCGGATCGCCCCCGGCTGGCTCCGGGACGCCGTCCTGGCGCTCCATGACACCTGCGCCGCTCCTGGTTGCAACGCCCCCGCACGCGCGAGCCAGCTCGATCACGCGCGACCCTGGCAGCCAGCCCGACCCGAGGACCTCCCCGGCAGCACCGACGTCGGCGAGCTCGCCCCACTGTGCCCCGAGCACAACCGGCACAAGGAGCGCTCGGGTTGGACCGCGCGGCAGTCCACCGATGGCCGTCGGAGCTGGACCCATCGGCGCAGCGGCCTGACGACGCGGACGATCCCGGCCACCTGGCGCCCGCAGGCGGGGACCCCACCGGGGGTCGCCGAGGAGCCGGCGGGATGAGCGTCGGCGGCGTGCCGCCTCCACCCGTCCCTCGACGGGGACGTCCAGGTCAGGCGATCCGCTCGACGAACCCCGCCAGTTGCTGCAGGTTGCGGACCTCGACCATCTCGTCGACGTAGCGGGCATAGTTCGATGCGATCGAGTCACCGCTGTCCCAGAACCGACGTGGCTCGGGGTTCAGCCAGTACACGTGCCGCGCCCGACGCTGGACATCCGACAGCACCCATCCCGCCGACTGGCGGTGGTTGTTGCGCGCGTCCCCGAGGATCAGGACCGTCGTGCGCGGACCCAGGTCCTCGGCGTAGTCCCGGTGGAAGCCCTCCAGCGCCCGACCGTAATCGGAGTGGCCGTCGAGCCACACGAGCTCGGCTTCGACCAGCATCCGTCGCATGGCCTCATCCACCTCGCCGCTGGCGAACCAGGGCGTGACCTCGTCGAGCGCATCGATGAACGCGAAGGAACGGACGGTGGAGAACTGCTCCTGAAGGGCGTGCACCAGCTGCAGCGTGAACCGGGAGAAGGACGCGACCGAGCCCGAGACGTCGCACAGCAGGAACAGCTCGGGCTTGTGGGGACGACGGGGCCGGAAGGTGGGCTCGAAAGGGACACCACCGGTGATCAACGACCGGCGGACCGTGCGCCGGATGTCCAGTCGACCATCACGACCGATCTTGCGTTTGGCGGCGACCCGTGTCGCGAGCTTGCGCGCCAACGGACGGATCTGGGCACGGAGCTCCTGCTGCTCCTCACGGCTGAGGTGGAACAGGTCCCGCTCCTCGATCGGCGGCCGGACGAGGCGGTCAGCCACCTGCTCGAGGCCCCGGTCAGCCGCGGCGTGGCGACGGATCTGCGCATCGACCTCCTGCCGGAATGCGCGGATGCGGCGCTCGAACTCGTCCCGCAGCAGCCGCTCCTCGAGCGGTGACAGGTCACTGTCGCTGTCGTCCTGCTCCCGACGCAGCAGTTCGGCCAGCAGCCGTTGCGGATCGATCGCGCGGTAGACCTTGTACTGGAAGTAGGCGACGCGACCGTCGCGACCTTCCACGCGGCCGAACCGTTCCACGGCCTCCCGGGCCGCCCGCCGGATCGCTTGGTCGTCACCGCTGCCGAGCACCTCGACCAGCGACCGCAGCTGCGCGTCCGGATCCAGGTCGTCCGCGTCTGGTTCCTGGGTCTCCTCGGTGTCGTCGAGGTCCGCGGCGGAGCTCGGGGTGACGATCCGGGCGGGGAAGTAGAGGTCGAACAACTCATCGAAAGCGTCCCGCTGCGTCCTGGCCGTCACGGTCACCGACGCCAGCGCCTCCCGCAGCTGCTCGCGGTCGAGCAGCTCCACGTGCCGAAGCGCCCGAACCGCGTCGATCGCGCCGGCCTGGGCCGCGGGCAGGCCGGCGCGACGCAGGGCGGCGACCAGGTCGAGCACACGCGCGAGGACCCCTGACAGCGGCGGCGGTTCCTCTGCCAGCACCGTGTGGAGGCGATCATGATCTTTCGGCACCGAGCACTCCTCCCCGTCGCGGGACCGGCTCCCGACCGGATCGGCGACCGCCACGGTAGCCAGCGGTGGTGCCGCATGGCCTCAGCTGACCGGGCGGGCTCCAGCGAAGGTGACCACTGCTCGGCGCTCCCCCTCCCCGACCAGGAGCAGGCTGACGCCGCCCGGGTGGCGCACGACGTCGATCACCGGCAGCGGCAGGTTGGTCGGCACGGCGCCAGGATCGGTCACCCCCGGGGCGGGGAGGAGCACGAGGCTCGCGCCCGTCGCCAGCACGGCGCCGCCGTCCTCCAGCGGTGCGATCCCGGCTCCCCGGGTCAGCCCGGCCGCCACGCCCCCGACGCGGACGGCGTCCAGCGCCGCCGTCACCTCATCGGGCCGCACCAGCCCTTCCAGCTCCCGGATCGCGTCGTCCCGGGGCTCCAGGACCCGCGTTCGTCCGAGGTCCGGGTCCAACAGCACGACCTGTCCCGCGTCGTCACGGGTGGAGGCCGCGACGACGCGTTCGGTTGGTTCCAGCTCGACATCCCACCGGACCGAACCGTCATCGGTCGCCACGGCGAGCAGCCGCTGGGGCCCGACGGACCGGGCATCCTGCTCCGCCTCCTCGTCGGCCCTCCCGGCACCATCCACGGCCCGCAGGACGACCAACGCGAGGCCATCTCCGACCGCGGCGATCTCGGCGCGGGTCGGGCCGTCCTCGGGGAGCGCGATCCCGGCCGTCGCCAGTTCGGCACGGTCCAGGGTCCAGCGTGGGGCGCCGTCGCGACGATCGACCGCTGTCAGCACCGGCGCGCCCTCACCCGGGGTGGTGCGGGTACCGGCCACGACCACCTGCGGACCGAGACCAGCGGTCAGCCGGGCCCCGGCCAGCCCGGCCGGCGCCGTCGGGAGCACCAGGGCAGCCGACCAGACCTGTCCGGCCACCGGATCGCGCAGCTCGAGCTCCGGGTCGTCTCCGTCCTCATCGATCCGGAGCACCAGCAGCTGGCCGTCGCCAGCGGCGAGGTGGAATGCCAGTGGGCTGCCGACCAGGGCGGTGTCCTGGCAGGTCAGGCCGGTGAGGTCCTCGTCGAGAGGCTGGAGGGCATCCACCTGGCCGGTGAGCGGGTTGGTCAGCGCGAGGCTGTAGAGGTGATCCCCGTCACCGACCGCGGTCCCGGCGCCGAGCGACACCGCGGCTTCGACCCTGTCGCCCTGCCCGGCCAGGGCGACGACATCGTCCCCGAGGGCGGCCACCCCCTGCCCTGTCGCGGCGAGCCCCGTCGCCCCGGCGGCCGCTGCGACGCCGGTGATCGGCCCGAGCGCCACGTTGAGGTCGTCGAGCGAGCTCCGGATCGTCGCGAGCTGCTCCGCCGGAAGGGCACCGAGAGCGTCGACGAGCAGCTCCGGGTCGCCGTCCGCCTCGGGGGCCGGCGTAGCCTGGGGGCTGATGTCCGCGCAGGCCGACCTGGCGAACAACGACCCGCTGACGACCCCGATCAGGACCAGGCCCACCATGGCCAGCACCGCGATCACCAGCGTGCGACGATCCGCCGCCATCAACTCGTCGTCGCCGTGCACGCGGTCGAGATCGCCCTGGGACGTTCCGGTGTCGCTCACGGGCTCAGTTCATCTCCGGGCGCGGAGGGATCGTCAGGTGGGCCAGCGCGCGCTCGACGTCCTGCTGATGCTTGAGCACCACGTTGACCGTGCCCTTGAGCACCTGCTCATCCACCGCGCCGAAGCCCAGTTCGAGCAGCGTCCGCGCCCAGTCCAGCGTCTCCGACACCGACGGTGGCTTCTTCAGCTCGAGCTGCCGCAGGGATCGCACGATGCGAACGAGCTGGTCGGCCATCGCCTCGGGCGCGTCGGGCACGCGGGACAGCACGATGGCGCGCTCACGCTCGACGCTCGGGTAGTCGATGTGCAGGTACAGGCAGCGGCGCTTCAGCGCCTCGGACAGCTCTCGGGTCCCGTTGGAGGTCAGCACCACGAAGGGATGGCGCGTCCCGCGCACGGTCCCGAGCTCGGGGATCGTGACCTGGAAGTCGGAGAGGATCTCGAGCAGGAGCGCCTCGAACTCCAGGTCCACCTTGTCGACCTCGTCGATCAACAGCACGGTCCGTCGCTGGTTGCGGAGCGCGTGCAGCAGCGGCCGCTCCAGCAGGTAGTGCTCGCTGAAGAGGTCGTCCTCGACCTCGTCCCAGGCCTCGCCGCCGGCGGCGTCCCCACCGCGGGCGTGGGTGATCCGCAGCAGCTGCTTGCGGTAGTTCCACTCGTAGAGCGCCTTGGCCTCGTCCAACCCCTCGTAGCACTGCAGCCGCACCAGCTCGGCGTCACGGGCGGTGGCCACCGCCTTGGCCAGCTCGGTCTTGCCCACCCCGGCCGGACCCTCTACCAGGATGGGCTTGCCGAGCCGCTCTGCGAGGTAGACGACCGTCTCGATCGAGGTGTCGACGAGGTAGCCGGCGGCTTCCAGACGGGTGCGGACGTCCTCGACACCCGCGAACTCAAGCGACACCAGCCGACTCCTCGTGACGGCCGACGGACGCGGCCGAGCCCGGCGTGAGGCTACGGCACCCCGGCCACCGCCGACCAACCGGCAGCCCGGCCGCGAGGCCATCACGAGGTCGCGGCGACCACGACCATCCGCCGGGGTCGTCGTGCAGCCGAAGCACTACCGTGCTCATCCCGCCGCCGCCTCCCCCCGGGACGAGGAGCTGCACATGGACGCGATCCAGTTGGAGACCCACGGCGGCCCCGAGGCGCTGCAGATCGCCCAGATCGCCGATCCGCAGCCAGGGCCCGACCAGGTGCTCGTGCGCGTCGCAGCTGCGGGGGTCAACTTCATCGACACCTACCAGCGCTCCGGTCTGTACGACATCGATCTGCCGGGTGGACTCGGGCTGGAGGGTGCCGGTGAGGTGGTCGCGGTGGGGGCGGCCGTCACCAACCGGCAGGTCGGCGACCTCGTGGCCTGGGCTGATACCCGCGGGTCCTACGCCGAGTTGGTGTGCGTGCCAGCCAGCCGGAGCGTGCGGGTGCCGGCCGGCGTCGAGCCGGAGCAGGCCGCCGCGTTGATGTTGCAGGGCATGACGGCCCACTACCTGACCCACTCGACCAGGAGCCTGCGGGCTGGCGAGACCGTGCTCGCCTTCGCCGCCGCGGGCGGCGTCGGTCGGCTGCTCGTGCAGCTGGCGGTCCGTCGGGGTGCCCGGGTGATCGCCGCCACCTCCACGCCCGAGAAGGCCGCCGAGGTCCGTGGGCTGGGCGCCGACGAGGTCCTGCTCTACCGCGACGTGGACGTGCCCCAGACGGTCCGGGAGCTCACGGGAGGTGAGGGTGTCGACGTCGTCTACGACTCGGTCGGCCAGGCGACCTTCGAGAGCTCGCTCCGGAGCCTCAAACCCCGAGGGCTACTGGTGCTGTATGGCGCCTCCTCCGGGCCGGTCCCACCGGTGGACCTCCAGGTGCTGAACCGGCACGGCTCGCTGTTCGCGACCCGTCCGTCGCTGTTCCACTACGTCGCGACCAGCGAGGAGCTCGAGTGGCGGGCCAGCAGCCTGTTCGAACTGGTCAGGGCCGACGCGCTGGACCTGCGGATCCACGACCGCTACCCGCTGGCGGAGGCGGCGCGGGCCCATGCCGACCTGGAGTCCGGTACGACCACGGGCAAGCTGCTGTTGCTGCCATGACCGTGCTCATCGGCGACGACCGCCCCGACACCCGAGCGATCCGGGCTGCCGAGGCTGTCGGTCTGGCGTTCGAGGTGCACCGGATCGAACGGCCGAGCAGCCTGGAGGAGGCCGCCGAGCGCTACGGCGTCGCCCCTCGGCAGCTGCTCAAGACCCTGGTGGTCCGGCGCGCCGCCGACGACCACATCCTCGTCCTGCTGCCGGGACCGGCGCAGCTGGCCTGGCCGAAGCTCCGCGCCCACCTCGGTGTCTCCCGCCTCTCGCTACCCGACGCCGCCGAGGCCCAGGCGGTCACCGGGTACGAGCGTGGCACGATCACGCCCTTCGGCGCCCGTGGCGGTCTCCCGGTGCTCGCCGAGGCCAGCATCGCGGGGGCGGGACCGGTGACGGTGGGCGCCGGGGCCCACGGGGTCTCGCTCCGGCTGGACGCCGACGCCCTGTTGGCCGCCGTCGGCGCCGAGCTGGTCGACCTGAACTAGGACCCCCCAGCCGCAGGGGCCGCCGCCACGGAGATGGTGGTGGTACGCGAGGACCCGTCGGGCCAGCCCACGGTGATCAGCAGCAGATGGGTCCGGCCGGCGGCACCGACGAACCCGACAGCGGCATCCGAGCCCTCGAGGTCGATCTCGACCTGCCCGGTCGAGCTCGCCGTACGCACCGGTGTGCCCCGACGGGCAGGGGTCGCGAGGATACGCAGACGGAGGGTGGCACCCTCCTCGTCCCCACCCGCGACCACCGCTCCAGCGGTCGGCGTGGCGAGGTAGCTGGTGGTGGTCGGGCGGAACTCGGGGACCAGCTCGGCGCCGTCGACCTGCAGGGCGACCAGGTCGAGATCGCCGAGCGGTCGCGACCAGACCTCGCCGACCTCGGCGGCTGGAAGCCGACGTCGTGCCCCCTCGGACCCGGTCATCGGTGGGTTCATCTCGCGCCCCTCGCACCTCGCCCCATCGGCTGCACCGACATCCCGGAGCGCCTCCTCCCCGTCAGCCGCCTCGCGCTCAGGCTACGAAGCGGCCCTGACCGGGGGGGCGTCCGGACCCCTACATGGATATGCGACCAACGCTCATAGCACGCTGCCTGTCGCACAGCGTCTCACCCGGCGGGAACGCCGTGGGGCGACGGGTTGCGTACCGTGCCCACCCCGCCCGGACCACGCCGGGCCGAGACCCAGGAGGACGCGATGCGCGCGATCCGGATCACCGAGTTCGGCGGCCCCGAGGTGCTCACCCTCGTCGACGACGAGGCCGAGCCGACCCCGAGCGACGGTCAGCAGGTGATGGAGATCGATGCCGCGGGCATCAACTACGCCGACACCCACCAGGCCGAGGACACCTACCTGGCTCCGTCCTCGCTGCCGATGATCCCGGGCGCGGAAGCCGTCGGCCGGCTGCCCGACGGTCGCCGGGTGGTGGCGTTGCTGGGCGGCGGCGGGTACGCCGAGCGGGCGGCGGTCGCGCCGCCCCTGGCCTTCGAGGTGCCGGACGAGGTCAGCGACGGGGCCGCTCTGGCCCTGATCCTCCAGGGCACCACGGCCTGGCACCTGCTGCGCACCAGCGCCCGCATGACCCCCGGGGAGTCGGTGCTGGTGCTGGCCGCGGCCGGAGGCGTGGGCAGCCTGGCGATCCAGCTGGCCCGCCGCCTCGGGGCCGGTCGGATCATCGCTGCGGCCTCGTCGCCCGACAAGCGGGACCTGGCGCTGGAGCTCGGCGCGGACGTCGCCATCGACTCACGCACCGACGACCTCAAGACCGCGGTCGAGGAGGCCAACGGCGGCAAGATCGACATCGTGCTGGAGATGGTCGGTGGAACGACCACCGACCAGTCCATCGCCGCCCTCGCACCCTTCGGGCGGTGCGTGGTCTACGGCATGGCCTCACGCGAAGCCCCCAGTCTGGTCGACCCGCGGCGGCTGATCGTTCGCTCACAGGGGGTGGTCGGGTTCTGGCTGGCCCACGCGATGCGGGACCCCGCGCGCCACCTCGCCGCCCCGATGCAGGAGCTGCTGGAGCTGACCGTGGCGGGGGACCTCACCCCGGTGGTCGGCGGCACCTACCCGCTGTCCGAGGCAGCACGGGCCCACCAGGATCTCCGGGAGCGTCGCACCGTCGGCAAGCTCGTCCTCGATCCGCGGGCCTGAGCGATGGGTTCCCAGCCCCTCGGCCCCGATCAGCCGACGGCCCCGATCCTTCCACCCGAGCCGCCGCGGGGCGACGGATGGTGGCTCCGGCCGCAGGTGACCGCGAGCATCATCGTCGTCCTCGTCCTCGCCCTGCTCGCGGCCACCACGGTGGCTGTCGCGCAGGCGCGGGCCGCCGCTGGGGCACGGGCCGAGGCCCGCGAGCTGTCCCAGGAGGTCGAGCAGCTGCGCGACGAGGTGGCTGAACTGGAGCGCGAGCTGGAGGCGGCGCAGCGCTCACCCCTGGACCGGTTCCGGGGACCGGACGGCTTCGATCCGCAGGAGCTGTTCGAGGGACTGCTGGACGATCTCTTCGGCGATCTGTTGGACGAGCGCTCGGGTGGCGGCGCCGGCGAGGGGTTCGGTGGCCTGTTCGGCGGCCTGCTGGACGGTCTGCTGGGCCGGGCCACCGAAGGCGTCGGCAGCGCCCAGCCGGGTGCGGCCTGACCGCAGGACGCCAGCGCAGCCGACGGCGACCCTCAGGGAGGCCTCCTCGGTGCCCGCGCGGGGCACCCCCCGCTACGGGGCGGTCCAAGCGACGACCTGGCCGGGCTGGCCGACGGGGAGGTGGGGCGGCCAGCGCTTGGCGACCGGGGGCGCCACCCCCGCGACCCCCGTCCGGGCCTGGTCGAGGGCTGAGAGCTCTCTCAGCGTGGTGCCACCCGGGTCTCAGGTTGGCAGGGCATCGTTCGTAGCGACGCCGCAGGACAGCCCGTCCCCGCCCCACGACAAGGAGCTCCCGATGCAGCACCTCACCCGCTGGCGCACCGTCACCGCCGCCGCGACCACCGCCGCCCTGGCCGCCGGTGCCTTCGGCATCGCCAACGCGGTCTCCGCTAGCACCGAGCAGCCATCGGCGATCGAGCTCGGCACCGACGCGAGCGTCGACGGCCTCGCGGTCGTCGACGACGAGAACGAGGGCCTGGACAGCACGGACAGCGAGGTCTCGGCGACGACCGTGAGCGCCAGCCAACCATCACCGACCAGCCCGCCGTCCCCGGCGAGCGTGGACTCGCCCGCCGAGGCGAGCCGGTCCACCGGGACGGAGCGGCCCGTGGCGACGACCCCGCGGGTCCCGTCGGCGGACAGTCCCTCCTCCCCCGACAGCCCGCCGTCCCCCGACAGCCCGCCGTCCCCCGACAGCCCGCCGTCCCCCGACAGCCCGCCGTCCCCCGACAGCCCGTCCTCACCCTCCAGCCCGTCCTCGGTCGACTCCGTCAGCTCCGTCAGCAGCTGACGCCCAGCCCGACCAGCCCACCGCCGCGTACGTGCAGCCCCTGGCGACCCGCGGTCAGCGTCGACCCAACGCCGAGGCCGCACGGTCGAGCCGTCGCTCGAGCTGCTGCCGCCAGGTCGGCTCCTGCGCCCGGTGGGCGCTGGTCGCCAGGCCGATCCACGAGGCCGCGATGGCCCGCGCGAGGGGGTCGATCCCGACCACCTCGGCGTAGGCGTCCTGGACCTCCCGGGCGTACCGATGGGCCATCCCGGTGATCCGGGGATCGAGGTCGCCGGTGGCCTCAAGGTGCGCGATCAGGTTGCCCGCGTCGTGGGCGAGGTAGCCTTGACCCGCACCGTCGACGTCGAGGACGCCGGTGATCCGACCGTCGGTGCCGAGCAGGAGCTGGCCGGGGTGCAGGTCGCCGTGGACACCCACGAGCGGCGCCTCGAGGTCCGCCGCCGCGGCCGCCACCTCGGCGATCTCCTCCGCGCGTGCGGGCAGGAGATCGGACAGCAGCGCCACGTGGCGGACGGGATCGGCGAAGGCCCTCGGATCCCGCGAGCCCTGCACCCCGCTCGACGCGAACCGCTGGGACAGTGCGAGCAACGCGTCCGGCGCCGGCAGCGGGGCTCCGGCACGCAGTGCCTCCGCGATGGTCGGACCGGCCAGGGCCTCGATAGCGATGATCCCCTGCTGCTCCGCCAGCCCGACCAGCCCCGGCACGGGCAGCCCCGCTGCGGTGAGCTGGCGATGCCGCCGCGCCACGGAGCGGGCACGCGGCGCCGGGAGCACCTTGAGGTACAGCACCCGGCCGCTCACCGGCCCCTGGACCCGGACCTCGATCACGGCTCGACGTGTGGGGCGGTAGGCCCGTGTCCGCAGGGTCACGACACCGGGTGCCGCTCCGAGCTGGTCCAGCAGCTCACGCACACGCTCCGGCGAGATCGCCGAGGGGAGGCCCGGCAGGTAGGGATCGAAGGGGAAGCGCCACACGCCGACCTCGAGGTCCCCGGCTGACAGGACGAAGGCACCCTCGGGGTAGCCGCGCACGTCGACGTGGGTGACCAGGAGGACCTCCAGGCGCTGGTCATCGACGGCGAGGACGGCCTCGTGCATCACCGAGCGGCTGCGCGCGGGGCGGTGGTGGACGTTGCGGATCTCTGTGGAGATCAAGCGGCCACCTGCCGCCCGGGTCGCCGTCGACAGCAGCGAGCGTTCCTGTGCCGGCGTCAGCACTGCAGGCTCGCTCGTGACGTGCGCAGCGGGTGGAGAGGTCGGGTCGGCCACGATGCCTCCTCGGGCGGCCGCAGAGTGAGACGTCGAGGTGAGCCGAGACTGAGGACAAGCTGAGGGTTCCCTCAGGCAACGGCCCCCCGACCCGTCGTCTGGGGCACACTGACCGCCATGAACGTACTGATCGTCGAGGACGAAACCCGGATCGCCGCCTTCGTGGAGCGGGGACTTCGGGCCGAAGGCTTCACGGTCACCACCGCGAACGACGGATCGACCGGGTTCGCGCTCGCCTGCAACGAGCAGGTCGACCTCGTCATCCTCGATCTCAAGCTGCCGGAGCTGTCCGGTGAACAGGTCCTGGCAAGGCTGCGCGAACGGCGGGCCGACGTACCGGTGATCGTTCTCACCGCCAAGGACGCGATCGACGACCGCGTCCGCAACCTCAACGCCGGCGCGGACGACTACCTGACCAAGCCCTTCAGCTTCGCCGAGCTGCTCGCCCGGGTGCACGCTCGGCTGCGTGCCCGTGATCAGAGCGCCTCGGCGGCACTGCAGCTGAGCGGGGTCACGCTGGACCTGCACCGTCGCACCGTGACCGTGGAGGACCGTCGGATCGAACTGACCGCCAGGGAGTTCGCCCTGCTGGAGACCTTCATGCGCCACCCGGGCCAGGTGCTCTCCCAGGTCCAGCTCATGGACAGGGTGTGGGGCTACGACTTCGAGCCAGGCTCCAACGTGGTCGAGGTCTACGTGGGGTACCTGCGCCGCAAGGTCGGCAAGCACCGCATCGAGACGGTGCGCGGCGCCGGTTACCGGTTCGTCCCGTGAGTTGGCGTCGGTCCGCCGACGAGCCGCGCCGCACGCCGTGGCGGTGGCTCAGGGTGCGCGTGCCGGCGACCGCGATGGTCGTGTTCGCCGTCAGCCTCGCCGTGGCGGCGATCCTCGCCTACGAGCTGCTGCTCCAGGACGGCCGCTCCGACACCGAGGTCGTGCTCGCCCGGGAGCACGAGCGCTTCGAGCGATCGATCGCGGCGCTCCTGCTCGAGGCGCGCGACGACGAGCCGACCGCCGACGACCGAGCCGTGCTGGAGGAGGCGGTCCGCCGCTACCTGCAGCTGAACCCGAGCACCCCGTCCTACTGGACCATCGTCACCTTCGACGACGGGCTTCGGCTCGCCGCGAGCAACGGCCCGCCCGAGCTGGAGCCGCTGTTCGCCGCCCGCACCCTGCCGAGCGGAGCGTTGAACACGCGAGAGGTGATCGATACAGGCACCCCCGCCGGCGAGATCCTGACGTCCTCGGCACCCATCATCCTGGGCGACGAGCCGCTGGCGACGCTGCAGATCGTGGCCCCGATGGCTCCGGTCCGAGCCGAAGCCAGGGAGGCCGCGTACCTCGTGGCCGCGGCGGCGGGCGCGTCCCTGCTGGTCGGCGGGGTGCTGCTGGCAGCAACCCTGTGGCGGGCGCTCGCCCCCCTGGGAGATCTCGCCGCGACCGCACGCTCCACCGAGCTCCGACGCCTGGACGCCCGGGTCGAGGAGCCCGACTCGGGCGACGAGGTGGCGCTGCTCGCCTCCGAGTTCAACGGGATGTTGGAGCGGCTCGCGGCGGCGACGCGTCAGCAGCAGGAGTTCCTCGCCAGCGTCGGACACGAGCTGCGCACCCCCATCACGATCGCGCGAGGCAACCTGGAGCTGCTGACCACCGTCGACCGCGACGATCCCGCCGCCGTGGCGGAGACCGTGGCCATCGTCCACGACGAGCTCGGCCGGATGGGACGGCTCGTCGAAGACCTGATGACCTTCGCCCGCGTGCGCACCCCGGACTTCATCCGCCCCCGGGAGCTGGACCTGGTGTCCTGGTTCGAGGAGCTCGAGCTCAAGCTCCAGTCCACGCCGATCGGTCGTCAGGTCCGGATCGTCCCACCGCCACCGGTGAACCTGCACGCCGATCCCGACCGGCTGACCCAGGCGGTGCTGAACCTGACGACCAACGCCGCCGTGCACAACCACGCGGACACGCCCATCCGGATCCGGGCGGTGCTCGACGCGCAGCACCAGCAGCTGCTGCTCGTGGTGGAGGACGAGGGCAGCGGCATCGACCCGGGGATCCTGGACGAGGTGTTCGCGCCCTTCGTCCGGGCCGGTGACGCCCGGGACTCGACCGGTCTGGGGCTCGCGGTGGTCCACGCCGTGGTGACCGCGCACGGTGGTCGGATCGACGTCCGCTCCGAGCCCACCGGCACCGTGGTCACCATGACGCTGCCGTGCTCGGGGACCAGCGACGACCCTGGAGCGAGCACGGACACCGCGGTGCTCCGGGTGGCCGAGCTGACGGCCGGATCGCCCCCCGCACAGCTACCGGCCACAGCCCAGGTCGCCTCGCGACGACACGACCGGCAGAACCGGAGCTGAGATGGACACGCCCCGTCGCTGGCAGGTCGCCAGCATCGCGACCGCGGTCGCCGGCCTCGGGCTCGGCAGCCTCCTGGTCGGGCGGTCACCGAGCGTGGAGGTGGCCCCGATCAACCTCGACACGGCTCTGGTCGCCGCCGCCGAGCAACGTCCGACGAGGGACCTGCTGCTGCCCGACCCGGTCGAGATCGTGACGCCCGAGATCCGGGAGGACCAGGTCGATCCGACGCCGACGGTGACCAGCGTGGAGAGCCCCGATCCAGTCCCCTCGCCGCCGTCCCGGACGGAGCAGCCGGCGCGGTCCGGGCCCGCGCCCACAGCCCCCGTGGCCCCGCCCGACAGCAGCAGCTCCCCCGAGTCGATCGGCTCGGTCGACTCGACCGGCTCGGTCGACTCGACCGGCTCGGTCGATTCGGTCGATTCGGTCGACAGCGTCAGCTCCGTGAGCGACTGAGCACCACCAGGTCGTCACGATGTATCACCTCGCGGGCATACCCGGTCCCGAGCGACTCCACCGCGACCGCGGTCGACCGGCCGGCCAGCCGGACCACGTCGGCGACGTCGTAGTTGCTCAGACCGCGCGCCACCACCGCGCCGTCCGGGTCGAGGACCTCGACCGCGTCCCCCACCCCGAACCGACCGTCGGCGCGGGTGACGCCGACCGCCAGGAGCGACACCCCGCGGGAGCGCAGCGCCACCGCGGCTCCGGCATCGACGTGGATCCGGCCGTGGACCCGCAGCGCATAGCCGATCCACAACCGCCGGGCCTCGACCCGGTGGGCAGCGGCGACGAACCACGTGCCGACCTCCTCGCCGTCGAGGACCTCGCGCAGCACGTCGGGCCGGCGTGCGTCGGCGATCACCGTGTGCGCCGCCGAAGCGACGGCCACACGGGCCGATCCCACCTTCGTGCGCATCCCTCCCGACCCGACGTAGGACCCGACCCCACCGATGCGCTCGAGGTCGAGCTCCTCGACGTCGTCGACCCGCGGCACCAGCTGCGCCACGGGATCGTGGGGGTCACGGTCGTACAACCCCGGCACGTCGGACAGCAGCGCGAGCAGGTCGCCGTCCAGCATCGAGGTGACCAGAGCGGCGAGGTGGTCGTTGTCGCCGTAGGACAGCTCGTCGGTGGCCACCGCGTCGTTCTCGTTGATGATCGGGACCGCACCGAGGTCGAGGAGGCGCTGCAGCGCCGTGCGAGCGTTCAGGTACCGGCCGCGATGGACGAAGTCGTCCTGGCTCAGCAGGATCTGGGCGGCGGTCAGACCGTGCCCGGTGAGGATGCGCTGGTAGGCGTGGATCAGCTCGCCCTGCCCCACCGCCGCAGCCGCCTGCAGGGTGGGTAGGTCCAGCGGCCGCCGTTCGAGGCCGAGGAGCCCCATGCCGGCCGCCACCGCACCGGAGGACACGAGCACGACACGGGTGCCGGCCGCGTGGGATGCGACGACCTGGTCGGCCAGACGGGCAACCTGTGCCTCGTCGAGGCGACCGTCGGTCCCGCGCAGGCTGGAGGATCCGACCTTGACCACCGCCAACCGTGGGCGCGGGAAACGAGGCGTCACGACGTGGCCCCTTCCTCGACGTCACCGTCCCCGGGGGCGGGCACGTCGAGCCCGTCCTGATCGTCCTGCTCGCCGGCCAGCAGGGCGGCTCGCTCGTCCGGGGGCAGGTCGTCCAGTTCGGGCTCGAAGGCGAACACCGCGCCGCCGATCACCACGTCGTCACCGGAACGCGCCCCGGCTCGGGCCAGCGCCCGGTCCACCCCGGCCCGTCGCATGCGGCCCTGGAGGTAGCGCACCGCACCGAGGTCCTCGAGCGGAAGCATCTGCACCCAGCGTTCCACCCGGCGACCGACCACGTGGAAGGCGCCGTCGTCGCCCCGCTGGACGGTGAAGTCGGGCCCTCCCGGAGCGAGCTGGATCAGCACCTCCTCGTCGACCGGTTCCTCACTGCGGAGCCCGACGCGTACCCGCTCCTCGGCCACGAGCCGGCCGAGCCGGAAGCGCAGCGGCTCCAGCCCGGCGCCGGTGAGCGCGGAGATCTCCAGCACGTCCTCGCCCTGAGCCTCCAGCCGCTCGCGGACCAGCTCCGCCATCGCCTGGCCGTCGGGGAGATCCAGCTTGTTGAGCACCACGACCTGCGGGCGATCCAGCAGCCCGGGGTCGTGCCGCGCGAGCTCACCNCGCAGGACGGCGAGGTCCTCGACGGGGTCACGGTCGGGGTCGGTCGGGGCCGCGTCGAGGACGTGGAGCAGCACCAGGCAGCGCTCGATGTGGCGCAGGAACCGGGTCCCGAGCCCCTTCCCGTCGGCGGCGCCCTCGATCAGACCCGGGACGTCCGCGAGGACGACGTCGATCGGGGTGCCATCTGCGGTGTCGCCACCACGCATCACCCCGAGGTGAGGGGTGAGGGTGGTGAAGGGCCAGGCCTCGATGCGGGGCCGCGCGGAGGACAACCGGGAGACCAGCGAGGACTTGCCCACCGAGGGGTAGCCGACCAGGCCGACGTCGGCGATCAGCTTCAGTTCCAGCCGCAGGGAGCGCTCGTCCACCCGTTCGCCACGCTCGCGGAAGCGGGGCAAGCGGCGGTGGCGGTTCATGAAGGCGGCGTTGCCGCGGCCGCCGCGCCCACCCTCGGCGACCAGGGCCCGCTGCCCGTCCCGCACGAGGTCGGCGAGCACCGTACCGGTGTCGCGATCACGCACCACGGTGCCGACCGGCACCGCGATCACGTGGTCCCGCCCACGCTCACCGGTCCGCAGCATGCCGGCCCCGTGGCCGCCGTCCCCGCCCTGTCGGTGGGGGGAGCGGTGCAGGTCCAGCAGGGAGGTCACGTTGCGATCGGCGACCAGGACCACGTCCCCACCGGCACCACCATCGCCACCGTCGGGGCCACCCCGCGGCACGTGCTTCTCGCGGCGGAAGGACACCGAGCCATCACCGCCGTCACCGCCGCGCACGTGGATCGTGCACTCGTCGATGAAGCTGGCGGACTCCACGGTCGGCTCCGGGTCGGGTGCTGGTGGTGACGAGACGAGGGCGGCCACGGGGCCGCCCTCGGTCCAGTTCGGTCGTGGCGCCGGTCAGGCGTCGACCGGGTCCACGTTCGCGGTGGTCCGGGTGCGCGTCTTGTGGAAGCGAACGGAACCGTCGACGAGCGCGAACAGCGTGTCGTCGCCACCCCGTCCGACGTTGTCGCCGGGGTGGACCTTCGTCCCACGCTGGCGCACGATGATGCTGCCGGCGGAGACGGCTTCACCGCCGAAACGCTTCACGCCGAGTCGCTTGGCGTTGGAGTCGCGGCCGTTGTTGGAGGAGCCGCCACCCTTCTTGGTCGACATGTCAGATCTCCTCGATCCGGATGATCGTGTGGTGCTGGCGGTGGCCGCGGCGCTTGCGCTGCCGCGACTTGTTCTTGTAGGTGAACACGCGCAGGTGCTGGCCGCGCTCATGACCGGTGATGGTGGCCGAGACACTGCGTCCGGCCAGTTCGCCGCCGGTGGTGACGGCCCCCGCGTCGTCCACGACCATCACGGGCCGAAGGTCCACGGAGTCGCCGATGTCGCCGACGAGCTTCTCGACGGTGAGCTGCTGGCCGGGCTCGACCCGGTACTGCTTCCCACCGGTGCTGATGACCGCGTACACGGCTGGCTCCTGTCGTTCCTCGGGCTCGTTCCCCCGCACCGTCCCCTGGGCCTGGCGCGTGACGCGCGACCGGTTGGGGTCCGCTCCCCGCGGGCGCTCCAGCGAGGTGCGGCGGAGGCGGACGCCGGCGATGGTGCGGTGTGCCACGCTCGTGCGCAACATCGGGACTGGTCGTGGAACGAGGTGTTCGGGGCGCACACCGACCACAGCCGGTCCGGCGCCGAGCGGGGAAGGTACCGCCGCGGGGGCCGGGTGGTCAACCGCCGCGCAGCACCAGGCGCCCGACGCACGGGACCGGGGACGCGACCGAACGGTCCGTCCGCCGCCGCCCGACCGGTCGGGCACCCTGGGGACGGCGTCGCGGCGACTGCGGTGGACCGACGCCTCCGTCGCCGCGACACGCCGACCGTTCCGACTCCCCGACCGACGCGACGCCCCCCGCTCACGGAGCAGACCGTGTCCTCGAACACCTGCAGCAGCTTGGCTCGGATCCACCACGAACCGCTGGCCGGGACGGCGGCCCAGGCCACCGGCTACCTCCTGATGGAGCAACCCGGCAGCTGGGGACGCCACGCGCTGACCGAGAGCGCCCTCGAACCGGGTCTCGGGGCCCGACTGGAGGCCGCCGGTGCCGCTGCCGGGGTGAAGGTGCTGCTGACCCGTCGACCCGGCCCCCACCCCGCCGCCGAACTGACGCGACGCGAGGTCGTCCTCGCCCGCACCGGCCCCGCCCCCTGGATGGAGGTGTGCCGTCTCACACCCGCGGAGCTGGGCGCCCTCGACCCCGCCGTCTGCGCCAGCCCCACGCCACCCAGGCTCGGTCCCACCACCACGCGACCGCGGTGGCTGGTGTGCACCCACGCCAAACGCGACCGGTGCTGCGCGAGCCTCGGCCGACCGGTCGCGGACACCCTGGGCGCCCTCCACCCCGATCAGACCTGGGAGACCAGCCACCTCGGCGGCCACCGGTTCGCCGGGACGATGCTCGTCCTGCCCGAAGGGTCTGATGTACGGCGACCTCGACGTGGCGACGGCGATGGAGGTCGTCACAGGCCACCTCGCCGGCCGGATCACCGTCGACCACCTGCGCGGGCGCTCCCACCTGAGCCCGCCGGCCCAGCTCGCCGAGGTCGCCGCCCGCCGCCACCTGGACCTCGACCGGATCGATGGCGTCGAGGTGACCGACCAGCCGCTGCAGGGACCCGAGCCCGACGGCGACCCGGTCCAGCTCGCGGTCGCTGCGGGCGGGCGCCAGGTCCAGGTGTCGATCCGGGCCCGTCGCGATCCCCGGCCACGTCCGATGTCCTGTGACGCCGAACCCGAGATGCCGGTGCTGCTCGAGGTGCTCGACCTCGAGGTGGTGGGCTGATCCCCGGGCGACGAGCGGACGCCCCCAGCCGACGGGCCGGCCGGTCGCCCGCGGCGCTCAGGCCCGCAGACCGTGCCAGGCCATGGCGGCCAGCGTGCGCGGGTCGAAGTCGACGGTCAGGTCAGCGAGCAACGGTGACAGCCGGTGCATCCGGCTGTGGGTGTGCAGCCAGGGTGGGGTGAGCGGGGGACGCCACGGGCCCCGGATCACCGTCTTCTCGACATCTTCGAGCAGGAAGGTGTTGTGGGCCGTCCCGCGGCCGGACTGGATGTCGGTCAGCTCGTTGCCGGCGTAGGCGCCCCAGGGCGGGGACACGAACACGAAGCCGATCCCGGCCCAGAGGTTGACGCCCACCGTGCCGTAGCGCAGCTGCTCCACGGCGCGTTCGACCGCCGCCGCCACCTCCGGGTCCGCCAACGAGCGGGGGTGGACCAGCAGGGTGGCCGACAGGTTGCCCCAGAGCTGCTCGTTGCACAGCTGCACGGCCTCGTCGATGAAGTCGGGCACCGACCGGGGCGCATCCAGGGCGGTCTCGCTGATCACCCCGCAGAAGGACTCGGTGGTGAACACCACGTCATCGGTCACCGACGGGTCGACGTCGGGGATCAGGGTGAAGGGCAACCCGCCCTCCACGGCCTCGCTCAGCTGCTCCGCCTGCCGGTGGGTGGAGACGAACAGCTCGTACCGCTCCTCGGCACCCGGGTAGTAGAACTCGCGCGGGGTCGCCCGCCGGAAGGAGTCTCGGACGGCATCCAGCAGGGCCCGACGCTTCGACCAGGCCCGGTGCTGGATGACGACGTCCCCGGCGACGCAGTTGAACCCGGCGTTGTTCACCAGCATCGAGGCGATGTGGTCACCCTGGAAGGCGAGGTCCTTCGCCGTCCAGGGCCCCGGGACCACGATCACCGGGCTGACGTCACCGAGCTCGGAGGTGATGGGCACATCGATCCGGGGACGGCCCTCGGCACGTCGCTGTCGTCCCTCCTCGCCGGTCCCGAACACGATCGCATCGTGGGTGCGGTCGGAGCCGGTGATGTGGATGGCGTCGATGTCGGCGTGCTCGGTGAGGTGGCGCCCGACCTCCGCTCCGCCATGGACGATGCGCAGCAGGTCCGCGTCGATCAGCGGCGCGAAGGCCGCAGCGATATGCGGCCCGAGGTAGCCGTTCACCGGGTTCATCTTCAGCACCACGACCCGGTCGTCGGCGAACAGCTGGGAGAGCGCGTCCATCGGGCCGATCGAGGAGACGTTGCCCGCGCCGAGCACCACCGCGACCCCCGGGGCCCGCTCGTGGTCCGACCGGTAGCTGCGCCCCATCCGTGCCATGGCCTGGTCGAGGCTCACCCCGGGCTGGAGCCAGGCCTCGGCCGTGAGCCCGGTGTGGATCAGCCGATCGAGCCGGTCACCGGGCACCACGTCGACGACGACCCGGGCCCCCTCGGTCCGCATCGCCGGCGGTTGGGGGCGCCCGGTCTCCTGGAGGTCGGTGAGGGTGGTGTGGAGCAACTGCAGGTTCCGCAGGACGAAGTAGGGACCCGTACCCCAGTCCTCTCCGGCGAGGTGGCTGTCCGGCGCGATGCCCTTGGCGGCTGCGGCGCTGGCCGCCCAGCCGGCCCCGGCCGCGTGGGTGGTCCGTTGCAGCTCGGCGAGTAGGGCCAGGCGCTCGGGGATGCCGGTGGCACACCACCTGGGGGCACCGGCGCGGAGCTCGGCGATCGCCGCATCCAGCTCAGCCGGGGTGGCCTCCCGGTCGGGTGTTCCCACCGTCACCGGCACGGCGTGTCGCCGGGATCCCTCCCCTGCGACGCTGGCGGTTCCACTCATGGAGCACCTCCCCGACCCGTGGGGCGCGCCCGCGCGGTCCCCGGGGGCCCGCGCGGCACCACCCCTCTCATCGGGCCAGCGTAGGCCAGCTCGCCCCGCGAGCCGGCACCCACGGGCTCAGCCGTCACCCCCACGCCCCCGGTCCCGTCCGGCGGGGGTCGGAGCTCAGGACCGCGTGCCGACACCGCGGGTCCAGCTGTCGTGCAGCGCGCCGTAGACCCCGCCCTCGGCGACCAGGTCGCGGTGGTGCCCACGTTGGACCAGCCGTCCGGCATCGAACACCAGCACCTCGTCAGCGGCCTCAGCCGTGGACATCCGGTGGGCGATGGTGACGGTCGTCCGACCCGAGGTGAGCCCGGCCAGGGCGCGCTGGGTGCGCACCTCGGTCGCGGGATCGACCGCAGAGGTGGCCTCGTCCAGCACCAGCAGGTCGGGGTTGGCGACGTAGGCACGGGCCAGCGCCACCAGTTGGCGTTCCCCGGCGGACAGGGAGCCGCCCCGCTCCCCGACCGGGGTGTCGAGGTGATCGGGCAACTCGTCGATCCAGTCGCCGAGGCCGAGCTCCAGGCAGGCCAGGGCGAGGTCCTCATCGGTCAGACCCTCGCGGCCCATGCGCACGTTGTCGGCGATACTGCCCTCGAACAGCGCGCCGTCCTGGGGGACCATCACCACCCGCTGCCGCAGGGACGAGAACCGGACCTCGTCCACCGGGATGCCGTCGAGCAGCACGCGTCCCTCGAGTGGGTCCATCAACCGGGTCAGGAGCTTCGCGAAGGTCGTCTTGCCCGAACCGGTCTCCCCGACCACCGCGACCCGGGTCCGTGGCGCGATCTCCACCTCGACGTCGTCGAGCACCACAGGACCGGACGCGGCGCGGGCGACCTCCCCGGGGTGTGGGTACCGGAAGCTGACGTGCTCGAAGCGGATACGCACGGGACCCGGCGGCAGTTCGCGGCCCTCCTCCCCGGGGTCGGCGACATCGGGCTCGACGTCGAGGATGTCGAGGACCCGACGCCACCCGGCCACGGCGGTCTGCCCCTCGTTGATCACCTCGGCGGCGATCAGGACGGGATCGACGAACAGGGTGATCAGGAACAGGAACGCCAGGACCGTGCCGACGGTGACCTGGTCATCGATCCCGAGCAGCACCCCGCCGACCACTGCCGCGGCCGTGGCCAACGCTCCGAACACCTCGCCGGTGCCGGAGAACATCGAGGAGTAGGTGCCGGCCCGCACCGCCGCCCGGCGGTGCTCCTCGATGCGCTCGTCCAGACGGGCCTGGGTGCGCTCCTCGATGCCGTAGGCCCGCACGACCGGGGCACCGACCACGGTCTCCGCCAGCGCGCCGAGCATGACGCCCACCTTCTCGCGCACGATCAGGTAGGCGACCGTGAGCCGGCGCTGGAACCAGCGGGCACCCAGCATGAAGGGCACGAAGACCAGCAGCACCAGCGCTGTGAGCCGCCAGGAGTAGAAGAGCATCACCAGCGTCGCCACCGTGAGCTGACCGATGCTGGTGATCAGGTTCAGCCCGGCCCACTGCATGAACCGGCTGATCTCGTCGATGTCGGAGGTCACCCGGGAGACCAGACCCCCGCGCTGCTGGGTGGCCTGGTGGAGCATCGAGAGGTCGTGGATGTGTCGGAAGGCGCGCACCCGCAGGCTGGAGAGGGCCGTCTCGACCACCGCGGCGAGCCGGTAGTTCATCGCCCCGCTCGCCAGGGCCGTGATCGCCACGGCCACGAAGGCGGCCAGCACGATCACCGCCACCGCATCGAGGTCGAGCCCCGCGCCGCTCGCGAGTCCGTCGTCGATCGTGCGCTGGATCGCGATGGGCACGATCGCCCGGCCCGCCGTCGCCAGCAGCGCCAGCAGCATCGTGACCGCCAGCCCCACCCGCAGCTCGGGAGAGAGGGCCAGCCCACGACGGAAGGTCCGCCAGGCACCCTCGGGCTGGGCCGGCCGCGCGTCGGTGGTCGGGCGGGGGGTCGCCTCCTCGCGGCGCCGGCTCATCGGTCCGGCTCCGGTCCCGCCTCGGCGGCCGCCTGCTCGGCGGCGTCCCGCTCCCGCGCGTCCTCCTCGTAGGCGGTGACGAGCTGGCGGTAGGCGGGAACCTCCGCCAGCAGCCGTCCGTGGCTCCCCCGGGCGGCGACGCGGCCCTCGTCGACGAACACCACCTCGTCGGCCAGGGCGATCGAGCTCTGACGGTAGGCCACGACGATCACCGTCGCCGGGAGCTCGGCGTCGGCCAGCCCTCTGAGGATCGCCGACTCCACGGCGGGATCGACCGCCGAGGTGGCATCGTCGAGGACCAGCAGCCGCGGGGAGCGCACCAGGGCGCGGGCCAGGGCGATCCGCTGCCGCTGCCCACCGGACAAGGTCGCCCCGCGCTCCCCCACCACGGTGTCGTACCCCGCCCCCAGGGCGGTGATGAAGCCGTGGGCCTGAGCGAGACGCGCTGCCGCCTCGACGCGGTCGTGGGGCAGCTCGGCCCCGAGGGTGATGTTGTCACGCACGGTGTCATCGAACAGGAACGCCTCCTGGAACACGATCGCGACGTGGTCGGCGAGCTGGTCACGGGCGAGCTCGGGCAGGGCGTGCTCGTCGTAGGTGACCTGCCCGTGGTCGGGGTCGTAGAGCCGCACCAGGAGCGACGCGATCGTCGACTTGCCGGAGCCGGTCGCCCCGACCAGGGCGATCGTGCGGCCGGCGGCCACGTCGAAGGTCACCGAGTCGATACCGCGACGGTGATCCTCGGGGCCCGGGTTCGCGGGATCGTCCCCGGCGGCTGGCACCATCGGGCCAGCCACCCCGTCGAGGCGCTCGCGCTCCGAGCTCGGGTGGAGGAAGCCGACCTCGACCATCGCAGCCTCTGCACCCCCCTGACCCGCTCCCGGCGCATCGCCGTAGGTCATGCGGTCGGTGGCGGCCAGTACCCGCGAGACCCGATCCCAGCCCACCACGGCCCGGGGCAGCTCGCCGAGCAGCCAGCCGAAGACACGCATCGGCAGCGCCACCAGGCGGAACAGGTAGGCGAACTGGACCAGGTCGCCGGGGGTCAGGGCACCGTCACGCACCCGGTAGGCACCGACCAGCAGGACCAGCAGGATGCCGACGTTCGGCAGGGCCTCGATGACGGGGTCGAAGAACGCCCGGAGGCGGCCGACCCGGATCATCTTGTCCCGCAGATCGTCCGAGACCGCCCGGAACCGCTCCTCCTCGGCGTCCTCACGACCCAGGGTCTTGACGACCAGCGCGGCGTCGAAGGACTCGTGGGCCACCTCGGAGACGTCCGCCCGGGCCTGCTGCGCGACCGTCGCGGCGCTGCGCATCCGGCGCTGGTAGAACCAGTTCGCGAAGCCGAGGAGTGGCCCGACCGCGAACCCGATGGCTGCCAGCGCCGGGTCGGTCACGATGAGCAGGGCGGCGGTGATGGCCAGCAGCACGGTGGCGCCGAAGGCCATCGGCAGGGGCGCGGCCACGAAGAACGCGGACTCGACGTCCGCGTTGGCGTTGGAGAGCAACTCGCCCGTCGGATGTCGGCGGTGCCAGGACAGGGGCAGCTCGAGGTAGCGACGGGTGACCTGGCGGCGGTAGCTGGACTGCAGGCTGAACTGGGCGTAGTAGGCCCCCAGCCGCCGTCCGACCACCCCGATCGCCTTGAACAGCGCGACCCCGACGATCAGCAGCACGGCGGTGAGCAGGAGGCCACGGTCGAACTCACCGGCGGCGAAGCTCGGGATCAGCACCTCATCGGTGATCCAGCCGAGCACCAGCGAGGACAGCACCATCATGGTGGCATAGACCAGCGAGCCGCCGATGCCGACGCTGAAGGGCCGCGGCGCGGAGCGCAAGGCCACCGCGATGACCGCGAGCCCACGTCGGAGCAGCCCGTCGTCCGACGGGTCACGCGGGGTGGGGCGGTCGGTGACGGTCACCGGGCCGAGGGTAGCCAGCCGTGGGGGTGTCTCGACGTCGAGACAGGTCCCACGGCTGGTGACCCGCTCAGCAGCGGCAGCTCACTCGAGCTCGCTGATCACCCCCCGCCCCTCGCAGGTCTCGCAGGTGTGGCTGAAGGACTCGATGAGCCCCTGGCTGACGTTCTTCCGGGTCATCTGGACGAGCCCGAGCTTGGACACCTCCGAGACCCGCGTCTTGGTGCGGTCACGCAGCAGCTCCCGCTTGAGGCGCCGCACGACCTGGTCCTGGTTCGCCTTCAGCAGCATGTCGATGAAGTCGATGATGATGATGCCGCCCATGTCGCGCAGGCGGAGCTGCCGCACGATCTCATCGGCGGCCTCGAGGTTGGTCCGCAGGACGATCTCCTCGAGGTTGGTGTCCTTGCCCCCGGTGAACCGGCCGGTGTTGACGTCGATGACCTTCATGGCCTCGGTGGACTCGATGATGAGGTACCCGCCCGAGGGCAGCCAGACCTTGCGCCCCATGGCCTTGCGGAGCTGCTCGCCGACGTCGTAGGCCTCGAACAGCGCGGGGAGCTGCTCGCGCCGCGCCGCCGCGGCGGCGAGGTCCACGCTGCCGACGAGTGGATCCACCTCGGCGGGCCTGGCGGGTGCGGTGTCGCCCTGGTGCCCTTCGGCATCGCCGGTGACCACGGCGGTCGTGGCTTCAGCCGGGTCGGCATCCTGGTCGGCGCCGACCACCTCCTCGCCATCCGCCTGGGCTGCCGGAGCAGCCGCATCGGCGTCGGTACCCACGGCGGCAGCCGCGTCGGCGGCGTCAGGCTGTTCGGCGGCACCAGGCTGTTCGGCAGCGTCAGGCTGTTCGGCGGCGCCAGGCTGTTCGCCGGCGTCCGCGGGCCCGGGCTCGGGTGCGCTGCCGTCCGGCTTCGGCTCGGGGAGGTCCAAGGCCGGCGCTCCGGCCGCGCGTGC
>SL_8KL_010_SEDDRAFT_10000339_pt1 | contig 40509 bp, 39 predicted proteins | sample SodLakKL_010_SED_4_FD_11160 | JGI IMG/M metagenome (IMG submission 11160)
ACTGCTGATGAAAGTGGACCGAAACATCTTGACTTAGAACTTACCCGAGGCAAATTCCAGAACATGACTCGTGATCTAGTCGATAAGACCAAAAAACCACTGCAGATCGCCATGGATGATGCTGGCTTAGATATCGGTGATATCGATGAAGTGATTATGGTCGGTGGTTCAACCAGATTACCGGCTATCAAGGATCTAGTTAAAGATTATTTCAAAAAAGATCCACATATGAAGATCAATCCTGACGAATGCGTTGCTATCGGTGCTGCCATCCAAGCTGGTGTCATATCCGGAGATGTTACAGATGATATTGTATTACTCGATGTAACACCGCTCTCTTTAGGTGTTGAAACTCTTGGTGGAGTAACTACTCAGTTGATTGAACGTAACACCACAATACCCACTGAAGAGAGTAAGATATTCACCACTGCCCAGGACAATCAGACAACTGTTGAGATTCACGTTGTACAAGGTGAAAGAGCCATGGCAAAAGATAATCACAGTTTGGGTAGATTTACTTTAACAGGGATACCTCCCTCACCAAAAGGGATCCCCCAGATAGAGGTATCTTTCCAGATGGACGAAAACGGTATATTGAACGTATCTGCTGAGGATAAAGCATCTGGAAAACAGGAGAGTATCACTGTTGAATCAACTAGCCAACTTTCAGAGGACGAGATCGAGCGGATGAAACAGGAAGCTGAACAGCATGCACAAGAAGACAAAGAAAAGAAAGAAGAGATCAGGGATAGGAACGAAGCTATGACACTTGTGGATTCAACGGAAAGGACTCTAGAAGAAGTTGGAGATAAAGTCGATGAATCTATTAAAGAGGAGATTCAGGAAAAAGTCGATGAACTCAAGGAAGCTTTAGAAGATGACGATATCGATAAAATACGAAAAAAGAAAGAAGAACTGTCCAAAAAAGTTCAGGAGATNGGTAAACAGATGTATCAAGCNCAACANGCAGCACAGCAGCAGGCTGCTCAACAACAAGCAGCACAGCAGCAGGCCCAACAGCAATCTTCTTCAGATGATGATGAGGACGTAGTCGATGCAGATTACGAAGTCGTCGACGAAGAAGAATAAATTCAAACCCCTTTCTTTTTATATTATGGACCTATCTGAAGTGACAATATGGCAAAAGACTATTACGATATATTAGGTGTCAGCAAGGATGCATCTAAAAGCGAAATAAAGAAGGCGTATCGTAAAAAAGCTAAGAAGTATCACCCCGATAAAAATCCCGATGACCCGGATAAGGCAAGGGAGAAGTTTAAAGAGATATCCGAAGCTTATGAGGTATTAGCTGACGATGATAAAAGGAAACTTTATGATAGATATGGAGAGGCTGGTGTAAAGGACCAGTTCAGTCAAGGTGACTTTACTTGGCAGGATTTTTCACATAGAGACGATTTAGAGGATATATTTTCAGATTTCTTTGGGGGTAGAAGATCAGGCGGGTTCGAAGATATATTTAGCGATTTTTTCGGCAGACGTAGCAGCAGAAGGACAACTCGAAGAGAAAAGCAAGGTAGTAATTTAAGGGCTACTTTAGAAGTCACTTTAGAAGATATAAACGAAGGAACTGAGAAGACCATACACCTTACCAGAAAAGCTTCCTGTGATTCATGTAATGGTTCTGGTAGTGTTTCAGGTGGAACGATTACATGCCATGAATGTGAAGGTAGGGGTGAGGTTAGGCAAGTTCAAAGAAGAGGTATCCAACAACTTATTAGTATCTCTCAATGTTCAAAATGTGGGGGAACTGGTGAGATCGTTGAAAACCCCTGCAGTAAATGTAATGGAAGAGGCAGGATAGATAAAAGAGAGGTGATCAATGTGAAAGTACCTCCTGGTGCCGAGGACGGAAGCAGACTAAGAGTACCAGGGAAAGGAGATGCTGGACTCCGTAACGCTAGACCAGGTGATCTTTATCTAATCATCAGGGTAAAACCTCATGAGATATTTGAAAGGAGGAGACAGAATATCTACTTAGAAGCCCCCATATCAATGACACAAGCTGCCCTAGGTGATAAGATTAAAGTCCCTACCCTTAATGGAAATGTCAATCTAAATATCCCTCCTGGAACTCAACATGGAACCAATCTTAGATTAGAGGGAAAAGGTCTTCAAACTGGCCGGGGAACAAAAGGAGATCAAATAGTCCGTATAAAAGTAAAAGTTCCAGAAAAGCTTACTGAGGAACAAAAAGAACTATTAGAAAGGTTTGAAAATATCGAAAAAGAGAAAGAAAAGAGTTGGTTCGATAAAATAAAAAAGAAATGGAAGTCAGATTAATTCTACTTCTTTTAAATCGTGTCCCTTTTTACAGTCTATCTTTTTCCCGACACTTTTCACATCATATTTCTGTTTCTTTTCTATCCCGACAGGATTACATAATCTGTAAAACTGACACTCGAATTCTTTACAATTACTTTTTTTAAATGTAACAACAGATCCTTCGATGACCGTTCTACCCGATACTGCTGTTTTAACAGGGATCTTCTCTACCTCGACTACTTTAACGTCACCATGATGAACCTTACAGCTGTGTTTTTTATCCCTTACTCCTACTATCTTATACCAGCGATCCTTTTCCAATCCACAACATGAATTTTTTATTTCACAACTTTTACATTTTGACAAACATCCTCCGAAAATAAATTCCATTCCTTCTTTTGCTAAATGCTCACCTATTAAAGTCACTTCTGTCATTTTTTTTCACCTCTTTTATATAACTCCAGTTTCTTTCGCAGCTTCTTCAGCTGCGTCTCTGTTCATCCTCCTATTCCCCAATATCGTATATCTCTCAGATCGGATCTCAGGCGCGTGCATAAGTGCTTGAATGACTTCCTCTTCGGTCAAATCTAATCCTCTAGCCGTTGTAGGAGCTCCGACCTTTTCAAGAGCATTCTTGATTCTCTTCCAATCGCCTCCATGCAGGTACATCATTATGATCGTACCTACTCCACATTGTTCACCGTGTAGGGCAGGCTTATCAACCATCTCATCTAATGCATGACTGAACTTATGTTCACTTCCGCTAGCAGGCCTCGAAGATCCAGCAATACTCATGGCAACACTTGAACTTACCAATGCTTTTACCACTAACCATGCACTCTCCTCTAATCCTGGTTTAATACTATCTGCATTATCTATCAATGACGAAGCTGTCATTTTAGAAAGATTGGCGGCATAGTGTGAATACGGCACATTTCTCAACCTTTTGGCTAATTGCCAATCAAGTACAGCTGTTTCATTTGAAATAATGTCAGCACATCCCGAAGCCATCAAACGATAAGGTCCATCGGCGATTATTTTTGTATCTGCTACTACAGCTAAAGGGGAATGGGCAGCCACAGATTTTTTGTTTCCTTCTCTATCAATGGAAGCTCTACCAGAAGCTATACCGTCATGTGATGCAGCTGTTGGGATACTAATGAATGAAACATCCAAAAGATGAGACGCACATTTTGCTACGTCGATTGATCTTCCACCTCCAACTCCTAAAAAGAAGTCATATTCCTTTTCAGAACCTTCTGTGACATCGTCTACAGTTCTTTGAGATGCGTCTTCTATCTCGTATATATTTGTTTCAAGTCCCTTCTCGTCCAATAATTCAGAAACCCTATCTCCAGCTATCTCTCTAGTAGTACCATCACAGATTATCAGAGATTTACCTCTAAGTTTTAGAGATTTGATTGTTTCAGGAAGCTTTTCTAACGCATTGTTTCCAACGACTACTGTTCTGGGAAACTGCATGCTCTTCAATTTTTTGAATTGGTTCATGTCGACTTGTTCTACCCCATTATATTCAGTAGCCATATTTCAAACACAACGTAGATTAGAATTTGCTTTCATATATTACTTTCGCTACTCGCTTAATTTTTTATCGATTAGCTCGGCTACTTTTTTTCCAGAAAGAAGCATACCGCCGAATATAGGTCCCATCCTTGGAGCACCTAATACTGCGTTAGAGCACATCCCTGTTACATATAATCCGGGAAATACTTCTTGAGTGTTCTCGACTACCGTTTTCTCTCCGAGCTCAGCACACATGGATTTTTCACCGATTATCTTTCCTTCGTTGGTATCTAATGAACCTACTTTTCTTTGTACGATATTGCAAACTTCTGCATCATGTCCCGTAGCATCTATACAAGCCTTGGCCCTTATGGTGATCGGATCTACGTGAAGTCCAGCTACCTGTATAGCAGAGGAGTTGATTACGAAACCGTTCACTTTCTCTTTTTCATATAGAACATCTTCTACAGTTATGAGGTTGAATAATCTTGCTCCAGCATCTACAGCTGCTGACAATAGTTTCCCTACGGATTCTATAGAATCAGCTGTATGATAACCTTCACCTTCTTCCCTAGTTTTAACGCCTACCTTTTGTAATTCTTCTACGGATCCGTCCTGTACTACGATCACTGGATAACCCATACCTCCTCCCCACATTCCTCCTCCAGGGGAAAGTTTTCTTTCAAAGATGGCGACCTTATGTCCTTTTTCAGCTAGATATCTTCCAGCTACTAAGCCTGCTGGACCTGCACCAGCTATCGCAACATCCACGTCGGTATATTCTGAGAACTCTTCAAAATATCTTTCCGTTATATGTCTGGTTACTTTGATGTCGTCTATCATGTTTCAAGCTAAAATAGGGGACATATAAAAAAGTTGATGTTAATCAGGGTTAATAATATTGTATATCCTCTTCCGGTTCCTCTATCTCAGGTTCTTTTTGATATAAATAATATTCAAAACCATAGTATGAACCTCTTATGGCTGCCCCGATGAGAGACAAAATAATTATCCCAGGGATCGTTATCGTGTATGTATATTCATCACCTTCAAATCCCAATACCACACTATTTAGTACCATATATAAATAAAGCATGAGCACACCTGTACTAACAATACCTGAGATCAACCTCTTTTTGTCTCCCCTACTGAAAAAGTTACTCAGGCCTATAGTGATAGCTAAAGGGATACCGATCAAAATTGCATAAAAGGATGTATTTTGAAATACGTGTTCTATCTCAGGTACTTCTGTTGTTATCATATCAACACCGTACCACACTAAAACCACAAAAAATACTAAAGCTAAGACAGCTGTCACTGCAGCTTTGATGGGGTGATAATCTTTATCCATCTATATCCACCTTCCTTTCAAATTCCATTTCCGTGTTAGCATCTTCAAAAATGATTATCGCATGTGTTGGTTCACTATCTATATCAACTTCGATGTTTTCTTGAAATTCCTCATTTGATTCCACTATATAGTCAGGATCATCTTCATAAGATAAAGATTTTTTTTCCATCAATTCATTGTCATCAAATATCTCGATTAGAATATCTGTATAGATATCCCATGGACTTTCATTGCTGAAATAGATGTCAGCTGATGCTGTTTCAGTTATAGGGTTGAAGCTAATATCTGTTACTTCAAATTCGTTCAAAGGTGCTCCCCAATAATGTTCCTCGTAAAAATTAAAATCTAGGTCCTCTTCCAAAAGGCTAACTTCTATTCCGAATAATATCGTCTGACTGTTTATTATCAATTGTTCGATATCTTCATCGCTTATGGGGAATCTAAAAGTCTCTTCCCAAGTTCTACCTAGGGGTATGTATTGATGATCATCTGAATATTTTCGTTCCTCCTCTCCATCCCACATAGATATGGTCAAAGATGCAGTATCAGTCAATACTTTAGTGCTTATTTCGTATGGTAAGGTCAGTGTTGTTTCACCATCTACATGTTCAACATCTGCTTCGTTGTAAAAAAGTTCGAAGTTCTCTATTGGTGCCTCCCAGAAGTAACTTTCTCTATGTTCTACTTCAAAATCAAAATCTGTAAAGGTTATCGTTGAAGATATAGTCATATACCTATCTTCAAACAGTAGTTCTTCGGTCATATCTTCTTCTATAAAAAAATCTATTTTTCCAGAATCATAAACCCCTAATTGTACAGTAAGATCTGAATCTGATACTACTTCATTTTCATCATCAATTAATTGGATATATACTTCACTAAAACCAGTTAAGTAATCGCTTGTTTCAACTACGTAAGGGATGGATATAATAGCACCTTCTTCTGCCGGTGATATCTCGATATCATCCTCATAGTATTCAAGATTTTTAACCAATCCTTCCCACTCGTATATACTCTCATAATCTAAATGAAAACCTAGTATGGAAAAGGGATAGCTAGAAGTCATCTCTGAAACGATATCAAGTGAGGTCCCATCAAAAGCTAACTTCTCTAACTCTTCTTCGGAGAAATCGTCTAGAGTTGTCACAAACTCGAGATCTATTCTTCTATTTTCTCCACTAGCAACTGTTGAGATACTTCTAGTTTCACTAAATAATGTCCTATTAAAACCGATGATATCTACATATATCTTTATATCTTGCAAATCATAATATCCCGAATTATTTACCCACATATCACCTCTAAGATAAAGGTCATCATTATGGATCTCCCATTCTATTTCATCTTCTTCAGGGATATCAACGTGTATGTCCCCAGTCATCGCGGGAAATACACTAGTCATAGATATTATTATGACTACTACCGTAAAAATTGCTAATAGAATCTTAACGGCAGCTAATTTGATTCTCATACTATTGTAATATATTCGCTGCAAAATAAACCTTATGCAAGTAACTTTTTCCATCACAATTTTATACAAGTTATAAATTAAACGCACTATGGATTGCAGTCAATGCAAAGATAAAGCAGTAACTTATATCCGATATAGTGGTCAGCATCTATGTAAAAGACATTTCAACGATTTCTTCGAAACCAGAGTTTTTAAAGAATTCAGGAAACAGATCGATCTTAATGAAGTCGATCGGATAGCAGTCGCTGTTTCAGGAGGTAAGGATAGTATAGTCGCTCTCAGGATGATACACAAGATAGTACAAGATCGACGGGACTGTGATATTTTCGGTGTAACCATCGATGAGGGTATAAAGGACTATCGAGCAAGCAGTGTTGAAATAGCTGTAAGAGAATATGAAAATTTAGATGTAGATTATGAGATTTGCTCCTTCAAAGATTCATATGGAGAACCTTTAGATAAGATGATGGAAGATAAAGATCTGAAAAATCCTTGTTCTATTTGTGGTGTTCTAAGAAGATGGTTGATGAACAAGATGGCAAAAGATGCCGGTGCAGATATACTCGCTACGGGATTGAACCTCGATGATACGTCTCAATCTCTGTTGATGAACTTCTGCCGTGGTGACATGGAGAAGATGGCCAGAATGGGACCACATGAGATCGTTAAAGAAGGACTCGTTCCTAGAGTAGCTCCTCTCAGGCGGACACCAGAAAAAGAAGCTTATCTTTATGCATTGGTGAATGGAATGGATATACATGAGCATGAATGTCCCTATGCAGTTTTTGCTCTTAGAGGGCTTTACCGGGATGTTTTGGGTGACCTCGAAGACAACACCCCTGGAACAAAATTTGCCATACTTAGCTCATACGACAAGATCAAGGACGAACTTTTAGAGAAGTATGGAGGAGGAGACCTAGAGAGATGCACTGAATGTGGTGAGCCAACCATAGAAGGTCGATGTAAAACTTGTGAGATGCTGGATGAACTAGGTTTGGAACAAGCAAATAAAAATTGAAAGGATTTATCAGATTTCAGAAGCATTAAATACTCTTAATACATTATAGATACCGATGCTCTGGCGGATGATGACAGCGGTGATATTGATATCGATTAATATCATAACTTTACTTGTATTCAACAGATATCAGCAGAAAACAAGTTCTTACGCCCCAGATATCCTTTGGTTTGTAATGCTTGTTCTAGGGATAGGCATAGCCTCTGCCGGGTACATATATGGTTTGTTAGACCAAAACTGGCTATTCATCTTATCAGGATTCCATATCGGTTTCATCTTGTCAATCAGATTGATAATCGGTAAGGAAGCCGAAAGAGAAGTTGTGAAGGATATGACTGAGGATGAAAAAGTTGAATGGAGAGAATCTTTATTCGATTACAAAGACAGTAAAAAAGACTGAGCGACTTTAGAAGAGTATTGACATCATTCTATCAATCATAGAGAAGCATTCGTAGAGTTCCAGTGAAAAATCAGATATTATTGTGGAACACATGCAGGATTAACATCCTTTTGTCATACGATTTTGTCATCCACTGCTTTACGAGGAATCAAATTCCCAACATCGAATGAATGTAGAGGGGAATAAAGCATTGGAGAATAATGAACAATTAATAAAAGGAAAGATTTTTATCGTTTCAAGTATTAACATTCTTTAGGGTGAAAACATCACCGGTAAGAGGAAGGGAAGTTATAAGAAAGGAGACCAAGTCCACTTCATAATCACGGAGGATTTTGCGAGCACCTATGAAGAATTTATTGAATACTGTAACGAAAATTCGATGAATGCTTCGAGTGCAATAAGAAAAGCTATAAGCAATTGGCTAGAGGATAGAAAAAAAGAAGAGAAACAATTTAATTCCTGGAAAAAATCAAATTATAGGAAAAGAAAATAAGACTTACAATAAAAATCTATTCCTCTTCCATATATTTCATCAATCGAGCCACCGCTCTACCCCGATGACTTATCTCGTTCTTCTCCCTTGTTTTCATCTGGGCAAATGTTCGATCCCTACTTTCAGGTCTGAATATAGGGTCATAGCCGAATCCTTTATCTCCTTTCTTTTTCTTGGTTATATAACCCCTCGAGATCCCTTTAAATAATTCAATATCTTCTCCAACAAATCCGATAACACATTCAAATCTAGCCTTTCTACGTTCAATATTTTGCATGAGTGAAAGGATGCCATCACATCCCAATGTTCTCATCACATACGAAGAATATACTCCTGGAAAATCTTTAAGTTCTTCGATGAAAAGTCCACTATCATCTATTATTAAAGGTGAATGTGGTTCTAATTCTTCTAAAGCATATTCTACCACATCCTCTAAAAAATCGGCTTGTATCTCAGGGTAATCTATATCGAGCATCTCAACGTCAAAAAAGTTTCCTAATTTTAACTTGTATTCCTTGTATTTTCCTTCATTAGATGTTATTATATTCAATTTTTTCATTGATATCTACCTCTTGATTCTATCTTTTCGACCCTATCGATGGTCTCCTCAGCTTTATCAAATATTTCTTTATAGCCTTTCAAGACCATATCATAGAGTTGAAGTGGTTTATCATGAACGCTTATAAGAGCTTCTCTCATAAGATGTAAATCTACTCCCATATCTTCGATAGAAGATTCCCTTTCACCCAAACTGAGATCGATGAAACAAAATCTCTTACTTTTTGGTGAAAATAAAATATTCGATGTTGTCAGATCTCCGTGAGTTATACCGGCTCTGTGTAATCTACCGATATATTTCCCGATGATTTTCATATCTACGTCGTATCCTTGATTTATAGCATCCATCACCCTTAAGCCGTCAAAATACTGAATTATCAATATGTTTTCTTCTGTCCTTAGATCGTATATCACAGGAACGGGCACTCCTTCACTTCTAGCCAGTGTCATAAGTTTTGCCTCTTTTTTGATCCTTTGTTTCCGTATGTTCTCGTCTAGTTCCCGGTGTCGATAACCTTTTTTTACCCTTTTTTTGACCACGGCGTCTTTGCCAAACCACTGAACTCTCCAGATCTCTGCTTCGGCTCCCCTACTTATTAGTCCATTTACTTCGATATCTATCAAATGGGATTCTATTTTTAATGATGGATCGTCTTTCATATGGATGTGAAAACGTTTTTTTAAATATAGACCTTTTCCTTCTTATACCCAAGTTTTAAATCGATGTACACAATTTTCTGGGTAGGTGTACGTATGGAAGAACAAGATAGAAGTGATGATCAAATTCGAAAAACGAAGATAACTCCGGATTATTTGGAGAATCCAACCGGGTCCGTTCTCATAGAAACTGGAAAAACAAAAGTTATATGTACAGCAATGGTGGAAGAAAGTCTTCCCCCTTGGATAGAACATAACGATGAGATGGAACAGGGATGGTTGACAGCTAGATATGGTATGTTGCCTGGCAGTGGTGAAAGTAGGATAAGACGAGAAAGAAGAGGTGCAAAGGGTAGGACCAAAGAGATCCAAAGGTTGATTGGTAGGTGTTTAAGGACCAGTATCGACCTTGAAAAACTCGGCCCTCGAACGATATGGATCGATTGTGATGTGATACAGGCTGACGGAGGTACACGTACCGCTTCTATCACTGGTAGTTGGGTAGCTCTTCGATTGGCAATAGATAGATTACTCAAAGATGATATCCTAGATGAAGATCCTATTATCCGTCAGATTGCAGCAACTAGTGTTGGACTAGTAGATAACAAGATATTATTGGATCTGGCATATAAAGAAGATTTTTCAGCCCAAGTAGATATGAACGTTGTTATGGATTCAGATGGCAATTATGTAGAGATACAGGCCTCTGGTGAGGAATCCGTATTCGATAGAAAACAACATTATAAGATGCTCGATTATGCTGAAAAAGGTGTAAAAGAACTTATAAATATTCAGAAAAATGCATTAAGTTGATAACTATGTCAAAGTCCCAAAATAGATTTGAAGGTATATTTCCAGCAGCGATAACACCCTTCGATGAAAACGAGGATATCGATGAGTCAAAGCTGACAGAATTTCTCGATTTCTTGATAGATAGGGGTGTTCACGGCATATATCTATTAGGGACTAATGGAGAGGCTCCATTACTTGATATAGAAGAGAAGAAAAAAGTTATCGATATATCTATAGAACATGTGAATGGTAAAGTGCCGATAGTAGCTGGTACAATGTGTAACAGCACTAAAAAAACTATCGAAGTTGCATCCTGGGCTGAAAAGAAAGGAGCCGATGCTGTCCATATTGTGATACCATATTATTTCCCTTCTCCACATAAAGTTGTCCTTAATCACTTTGAACGTATATCAAAGGAGATAGATCTCCCTATCTTCGTATATTCTATACCTCAAAGGACCGGTAACGAACTTACTATGAGAACTTTAAAAGCCTTATCAGACATCGACAACGTTGTTGCTCTTAAAGATAGTTCAGGAGATATCGAATTCTTTTACAGGTGTCTCCACGAGATAGATGAACTATGTCTCTTTGGAGGTAATGACTCATTGATCAATACATATCTTACACTGGGAGGAGATGGTAGCGTTACAGCTGTAGGAAACGCATTTCCAGAACTAGTTTCTTCTATCTACGATCAACATATTGAAGGAAAAATTGAAGATGTTTCATTAGCTCAAAATAAGGTTCTAAAGATCAAAAATATGCTGCGGAAGGGACCATATCTATCCGGGATAAAAGCAGCACTGAAGGTGAGGGGTTACGACTTCGGCGAAGTAAGAAAACCTCTCAAACCCTATTCTGATTATCAGATGAAAGAATTGAAAAAATCCCTAGATGATCTAGGATTATTGAGGTGATATCTATGAGTAGAAACAAGGATCTTGCAGGTAAAGTCGCTTTGATCACCGGTGGAAGTTCTGGTATAGGAAAGGCTACCGCTAAAAAGTTTGCTAAGGAAGGCTGTGATGTAGTGTTGTCCGCTAGGAACATCGATAAGTTAGAGGAGGCTAGGATCGAGATATCAGGCGAAGTGGGTGATGCTGATATAGTTACTATACCAACAGATATCAGGGATGAAGAACAGGTCGAACGGATGGTGGAAAAGTGTGTAAATGATATGGGACGACTGGATGTACTAGTGAACAACGCCGGCATAATAAGATACGGGGAACTAGAGAATTTCTCGAGTAAGGATTTCAAAGATGTTATGGAAACAAACGTATATGGAACATTTTTTACGACTAAAGCCGCTTTACCACACCTAAAAGGATCGGAAGGTAATCTGATATTTATAGGTAGTTTTGATGCGAACAATCCAAGATCATTCAACCCCATATATTGTTCTAGTAAATGGTGGGTCAAAGGTTTCGCTCACAGTGTTGAATCGATAGTTGGAAAACATGGTGTAGCAGTCACGCTTATAAATCCATCTGAAGTACGTACGGATATCCCAGATAAAGATGGGGTATCTTACAAAGAAATATACGAAAAAGGGGATGTAAGCGAACCGGATGAAGTAGCGGAAGCAATTTTATTCGCTGCTAAACAGAGTAAAACAACAACTGTGAGTCAACTAGACATATACAGAAGGAACAAATTATCAGACTTCTTCTAGGTCACATCTTAACTTTAACATACTTGCCAACTTCTTCTATATAATCGAACAAAGAGTCATAGATTGGATGTTCAGATAGTGTCGAAGAATCACCGACGAGTATCAATTTCCTTTTAGCTCTAGTTATACTTACATTCAACCTTCTAAGATCTTTTAGAAAACCTATGTTTTTTGACCGGTTGCTTCTAGTAAGTGATACAATAATCACTTCTTTTTCCCTGCCCTGAAAACCATCTACCGTATCGACCTCTAAATTTTCAAGATCGATCTTAGATGCGATCCTTTCCTTCTGATCATGATATGGAGTGATAACGCCGATATCTGCTTCTTGAACTCCACACCCGATCAATTCTTCAACAATATTAGCAACCAGTACAGATTCTCCAGGATTCTCTTTTGAAGTCGATCCGTTCCGAGAGCGCTCCCTCATGTTCCCAAGAGTATCCATGAGGACTATCGGGTAATTTGGTTCGATCACCTTAGAGAATTTACTTTCAGGATGTTTTTTCAAGATGTCATTTAACGTGTGAGATCTTACTGAATCATGGGCTTTCAATCTACTATCATAGAAAGTTTCATCTGAAAAGTGCATGATATCTTCATGCATCCTGTATTGGATCATGAGTAGTGTTTTTATCTTTGAACCATAAAGTCCTATCAAACGCTCGAACATCGTATCAGCTAATCCCTCTTCCTTGGCTGTCCGGTTTTTAATCGTTGGCGGAAGCTGTTTATGATCACCCGCCATGATCACTTTTTCAGAATGAGTGATAGGTATCAAGCAAGAAGGTTCTGTAGACTGGGTAGCCTCATCGATGACACACAAGTCGAATTTTTTTTCTTTCAGTATCTCGCTGCCAGCAGAAGAATTTGTCGTGCAAACGACGTCTGAATTATTTAGTATCTCTTCGACAGCCTTATCTTCTAGTCGTTCAACTTTCTTAAATAATTCATCTATCTTATCCTGCAATTCTAAAGATTTAGACATCTCTTTTATCTTATTTGGCGGGATACCTCTAGAACCCTTGCCTTTCTCAGCAAGTGAGCGGATAGCTTCATTGTCCAATCCCCTCCTCCAACGTCCGCTGGGGTAAGTATAATTATCCTGTTCTTCCTTCAACTCTAGAGCTTCTTCTCTCAATTCATCGGCTTTTAGAAAAGTACTGTTATTTTCTAATAGATAATCCAAAGTGTGTTCCCTGAGTATCGGTGTGACTCTAGCAGGGTGCCCCACCCTTACGACGTTTCTACCTTGATCTACTATATGTTCAACTAGATTATCAACAGCAGTATTAGAGTCTGCACAAGCTAGTACAGTATTTCCCTTCTCTACTTCTTGTTGTATAACTTCGATACAGGCTCTAGTTTTCCCAGTTCCAGGGGGACCATGTATCATATGGAAATCTTCAGATTCTAATGCATTGACTACAGCTTTTCTTTGACTTTCATTCAACCCCTGATCGATAAAATTTACTTTTTGGATCTCTTCTTTTTCCAACTCTCCTTTATTTAACAATTTATTCATCAACTTTCTTCTTTTTCCTTCAAGACCAGGTAAAGAATTGATGGTATCTAACATCCTCTGATAAGTTATGTCGTTAACGTATAGATCGATCCTTACCTTATCGAAGACCCAATCTGGAGGTTTTTCATCGAAAACCGCTTTCATGGAATAACCGGTCTTCTCGATAACGGTACCTGTTGGATTATCGTCTGCAAAAGGTTCATTTTTACTGACTCTGATAAGATCCCCAACACTTATCTCGGTTTCCGGCATACCGTCCTTTCTCACGAACTTGATGATATGTTTATTCGCAAGACCTGTTCCGTCGTCCCTTGCACGAGCATCTAGGATCGCTCTACCTTTCTGTTCTCTCTCCCAACCGCTAAGATTCTTCATCTCTCTTTCATGCTGCTGCATCTCTTCTTTTCTTTCCATTTCTACCAGGCGTGAGAAATGTTCTAAATATCTTTCCTGAGAAAATTCAGTATGTTTCAAAGATTTGATATCTCCGGGTTCAACGATCGTAAAGTCCTCAGACATAGTGGACCACCAAAGAATAGTTAAAAGAAAAAAAGTTTTTATTTTATGTACTTTCTATTCTAGGAGCTAAAAGATACATGACCTTTCCGTATCCGTCAGCAAACTCAAATCGCATCTTAACCGGATAATCCGCGCCCAATTCCATATTTATAGGAGTGTCACTTCCTACACATTTTATCATGTTAGAGAAGTAATCTAAGGCAAACAAAGATTTGACCTTTTCTTTTGCTTCTAGTTCTTCAAGTTCGTCTTCAGAAAGTGCTAATCTGACCATGTCTTCATCTTCTTCTGATATTATCTCGAATCCATCTGGACTTGCCGTTATGGAAATGTGGTCGGATATGTTCTGTGAGGCTTTTATACCTTTCAACAAATGTTTTCCCTTGAGTGTCAGATTGATAGGTAGATCTAGTTGTGGAACGTTGGGATCTGTCATTCCTGCTGTGTCGAGCAGCGGCATCTTCTGAGTGATATTGTCCACTTCCATAACCAATCTGTTTTCATCTTCGATATGCTCTAGAGAAACTATATCTCCGGATCCAGCAAGTTTTAAAAACTGATCGATTTTAGAAAGATTTATACCTAATTCAGTTTCATTGGCCTCGTAACTCTCAAAAGCGTCCTTGTTAAGTTCGAGATCCACCATAGCTACATGGGCAGGATCAACGGCCTTCAAAGAGATTCCCTCTTCACTCAAATTTAACTTGACTTCATCGACTATCGTTTCGACTATTTCAACCAAGTCTTTTAATATCTCTGATTTTATTTCAGCGTTTAACATAGTAGTCCCCTTAGGGAAAACAGTATTCAATCTCAGCATATAAGGATTATGGTTGTGATTAATGTAGTTCGATGGTTGTGTATCGTAGTTGTATGATATATTCTAAAAAGGTTTATAAATCATAACAGTGTAAATTATTACGGATATGGATATAGATATCGATTTTGATCTCAGGTGGGGTGGTTTCCACACACCCACTAAACGATTTAATAGATATGGACATATCAATAAGGTTGTTAGTGACCTAAACACAGCTCAGCTTAGACAACATCAGAGAACTAAAATACTAAAAAACGGAGTTTATATCGAAAAAAGTATCCAGAAAAAGTATGCCGATAAAACAACTATCTTTGATAGGATAAAGAGATATCTAAATCCTTATATCGACAAAGCTTTCGGATGTTTACAAAATAAGATCAACCCTCCCTCAGGGGAAGTAATAGAAGATGTGACAACCTCATACGTTCTGAATACTACAATTAAGGACTTTGAATATCTAGATGAAACCGTGATGAGATATTATTCAGATGAACCTGAACCGGCTTATGCCCTTTGCTATTCTTTTAAAAGAGATCCGAAAGAAGACCTTAAAAAGTCATATGAAATATTAAATCAAGATTATATAAAGAATAGTGTCAAGGAACTTTCGAAAGATAATGTTGGATCAGGGATAACACATCTCATGTTAGTTTCCAACGGTGAAGAAAGAAGTTCTAGATCTTTGGAAGAATGTCATGTTGATTCATTATTTGCATGTAAAAATATCTCTAGAGATACCTTTTGGCTGACAGGACCTGTTTCTTACAAGTTGATGCTCAAAGATATAATATGGAAAATCGATGTCAAAAAACGAGACCTATATAAAACACTCAAACTTATTGAATCTTTTGATCATAAGATCGATTACTGGGATAAGCTTCATCTTAAAGGAAATGAAAAAGCTGGTAAGGTTTTAAAAAATATCGGTAAGTTCTCTTATGAAAACCATAAAGACCCATATAATGTTGAATTCATGATAGACCTCTCCAGGATGTTCCCAGAAAAAGCCCACCACATAACAAATGACATCTACAGAGAATTATCAGGAAGATCTCTAGGAAAATTTACTTTTGAGAAACATGCTGAAGCTATCGTTGAGGGAAACTTGAACTAAATACCAGATCGATCAATGTGTCCACTAGACTTCAGTACCAGAAACAGATCACACTGAAACTATGATTTTAGAACAAGATCAAGATATCACCTTAGAAGAGGAAACATATAGTCTATTTAATAGTTATAGTGGTGATCATCATTTTGTCTTCAATAATCGTATTTTTTATGATCGTTAAAAAACCACCTAAAGATGACTTCAAGCAACACTTTTGATATAAGCTATCAAATTTTTTAGATGTATCTCATCGTTAGATCCCTCAAGCATGTCATGATCAATATCCCCCATCTTCAACAAAATTTTCATCCTCTTTTTGTCATCCATGGGCAATTTGAACAACTCTTCATGTAGTTTCTTTAATAGATCCCTTCCAGAAAAACCTTGCTCGATCATGAGTTTATATAAATTTTCTCTGACATCTAAAAAACTCTTTCTAAACGAGTCATGTAATAATCTTTTTATCTCCTCGTTTCCTGTTTCCTGGCTATGCTCTATTAAAATCTCTTCTGTTATCTTTCTAGACCTTACAGCCGATACCTGAAGTAGATTAGTAACTCTTCTAAGATTTCCTTTTGCATAGTTGATCAGAAATTTTACTGCATCTTCAGAAATACTTAATTCCTCATTTTCTACAATCCTTAATATACCCTCTCGGACTTCTCTTTTGTTTAGCGGTCTATAATGGAGTTGAACACACCGGGATCTGATCGGATCTATAATGTTAGAGGAATTATTACAAGAAAGAACGAACCGCGTGTTCTCGGAATATTTCTCTAAAGTTCTCCTTAAAGCAGCTTGGGCCTCATCTGAAAAATTCTCTGCTTCATCTATAAATATTATTTTGAAATGCTTTTCTGTCAAAGATGTGGTCATGGCAGCTTCCTTCACATCCTCCCTAACCGCCTGAATACCTCTTCGACCACTAGCATTCAGTTCAAGAAAGTTACCCTTCCAGTTTTCATCATATATCTCTTTGGAAAGAGCGATAACTGAGGAGGTCTTTCCAACCCCGGAAGGGCCTACTAATATCAAATGTGGGAGGTTACCTTTATCTACATATCTCTCCAATCTAGTTATAACGTCCTTTTGACCAATGATATCGTTAAAGGTTTTAGGTCTGTATTCCTCCGTCCAAAGTTTATCCATGTTTTCAGATAATGTTCTAATTAATTATAGTTTACGAAAGTCCATCATCAACTCGATCAACTAAGATGATTGTTATATCATTTACATTAGTAAAACTCTTCAGCTCTATAGAATCACCAAGGTCATCAAAAAATCTCTGCGATTCATGCGTTCTTAAGATTTCTTCAGCAACAAGTTCTGATCTATCTAAAGAATTAGTATCAGCAATAGCTCCAGCTTTACCAATGCCATCAGTACCATCCGAGTCTACGCTGAGCAGAATTATACTGTCTCTTCCCTTTATCTCGATTGCAGAGCTTAAAACCAGTTCCCTATTTGGGCCTCCTTCCTTTCCATAGCCCTCCGAATCCTTCAAATTTACGGTTGTTTCTCCACCTAAAATCAAAGCTGCAGGAGGTTCCATGGGATTGTTAGAATCCTGGATCTCCTTAGCGATTCCCATCAGCGATTTTGCTACCTCCCTTGACTCACCAGTATTCTGTGAAGTAAGGATGATAGTGTTGAAGTTTTTTTCCTCTGAAACGGATTTTGCAGCTCGTAACGCAGTCATATTGTTCCCTATTATAAAATTATCCGCATCTACTTCCTTAGGTGTTTCAGTGATTTCACCATCCATACCCCTGATAATATGTTCCCGGATATCTTCGGATATCTTGTCCCACAGTTCGTATCTATCGATAACATCAAATGCATCTGAAAAGGTGGTTTTATCAGGATAAGTAGGCCCTGATGCTATTACGCTGAGATCATCTCCAACTACATCAGATAAAACTAACGAGATGACTTTACCATGTTCCCTGCATTTTTTAGCCAATCTACCTCCTTTTACCTCTGAGAGATGCTTACGGACGGTATTGATCTCGTAAATATTTGCCCCTGAGGTTAAAAGTAGATGATTAAGTTCTTTCAGGTCCTTTACTGATATATCTTTATGTGGCTTTGTTAAAAGAGCTGAGCCTCCCCCAGATATCAATATGATGAACAAGGCTTCTTTTTTCATTTCTATCTTTGATAATAGTTCATCCGCTGCTTTTATATTATCGATACTAGGTAATGGATGTTCTGCTTCTCTAAGATCTATTTTAGAAGATATCTCTCTTTTTTTCTTACATTTAGGGGTGATTATTATTCCATCGTCGAGTTGAAGTTTTTCGCATCCCAATGCCATGCCTTCAGATGCTTTTCCAAAACCAAGAACAACTATCTCGCTGAAGTTACTTCTATAAAATACCTTGTCGCAGATTTTTATATATTCACCATTTACCTCTATATTCTTTCTTGTTAGGTGTACCGGGTCAACAGCGTTTAATCCCGCATCCAACATCTCTAAAGCTATTTCTTTCATATCTTCAGATTGCATTATATGGACCCCGACATATTCTACACATATTAGAACATCGATATATAAATAATTACAGTCTTAAATTTTAAAAAAGAGCTTTTTAGAAATAATAACAATTATATCTGTCGTTTTCTCCCAAAACTGTTAATATAACCTATCAAATTTGTATCAGCAAGTAATTAAGAGAAGGCCGATACAATGAATGATGAGAATACTGTCTTTATAGGAAGTAAGGAAACGATGAGTTACGTGATGGCAACAATGGAACAGTTCAACAAAGGAAGCGAAGAAGTTGTTATCAAAGCAAGAGGAAGAGCTATCAGTAAAGCTGTAGACGTGGCAGAAATTACCAAGAACCGCTTTTTACAGGACACAGATATTACGGATATCGTCACAGATACAGAAGAGCTGGATAACAAAGAAGGATCAGGTAGTACTAACGTTTCCTCTATAGAGATCACAATGAAAAAGACCGGTTAAATAATATAGAAGATTTCAATATCTCCTATATAACTCCCAGTTCTGGGAGGAAAAAGATCTTCCCCTAGGGTATTATGGGCGTACTAGTTTATATAGTGCCCTTTTTTAAATATTTTTTTGCATATTTACATATATTTATTATTCTTTAGGTTTGACCACTGCTACAGTCGAATCAGTATGTTTAATCACTCTATCGGTGGTACTTCCTAATAGTAGCGAAGAAATACCAGATCTCCCCTGGGATGATATATAGATTATGTCCTCTTTATCTGCTAGTTTGATTATCTCCTCATACGGAGTACCTTCAACCATCTTAGTTTTTATTTTTACTCCCATTTCTTCGGCTTCAGTCCTCACTTTTTTTAACACGTTTTCACCTTGTTTTTTCATACTATCTCTAAGGACCTGATAGGCACCTGTATCTACATCTTCCATATCATACCCCATATAACTCGGGGCATAGCTACTATGCGATATAACATAAACTGCTACTACTGGAATCTTTAAATTTTTAGCAACTTTTAGACCTTCTTCAACACCGATATGTGCACGTTCCGACCCATCGGTTGGGATTACTACTTTTCCATACATAGATACTAAATTGATTCTAAGAGTTGTAAACATTTCGGTCTATATCTTAAAAAATCCAAATGATTTATTTACTATATTTCCATAAATGATATTGATGGAAAAGCTAAAAGGTTTGGACTTAGAAGGAAAATTGGTATTGGATGCTGGTACAGGCGCAGGGAACATGACAAAATACTTAGAGGACTGGGGTGCAGAGGTTGTATCAATAGATATAAATTCAAAATGGCAAGTCGAATGTAGGGAAAGTGTCAAAAGAACTCAGTTTATAACTGGTGACCTATCAGATATGGATTTTTTAAAAGATAGATGTTTTGATTACGTTGTATGTAATTTTCTTATCAGCGCTTTATCCGAAACTAAAAACCTACTTTTGACCTCCGCCTTAAGGGAATTCTATCGTGTATTGAAGGAAGGTGGAATACTCATCATCATAGATTATTACCCTTTTAGAGACAAAGATACACCTTCCTCTCTACATGATGTTCAGACCCAATTATGGAATCTCGAAAATGCAGTCTCAGAGCTATTAGGTGAAGGCCATTTAGAAGAGTATCCTCCCGATGTGATATCCCAAGAACTAAAATCCATCGGTTTCAAAAACTCTGATGTTTCAATTCTATTAGATGAAGTACCATGGCCCGTTGATCTTCTAAAAGAACATGAAAGCTTGATACTTGAGGATATCAAAAAGCTGGATGATCCAGACATTGAAGAAGCCTTTAAGAAGAAACTCAGAAGACTGATGAAAAGGGCAGGATCAGAAGAGGTAAGATCTGGATCGATATATGAACTAAGAGCCATTGTTTAGATCTGTGGATCAGTGATCCGAATAATATTAACAAAAACAAACTAATCAAATGGTCTAATTACCTCGGGTTTTTTGGTAACTGATATCACTTTCTGAGTTCGCCGAATGTTGTTACTCTTTCAGCAAATGCATTGTGTTTATGTATAGATTCTTCACTTTCGCTTTTTACATCTACTTGAGTAAAATCTGGAAGATGACTGTATTTTTCAAGTATTTTTGACAATATATCCCTTACCACATCCTCAACGAATTTGGGGTTCTCATGGGCCTTCATAACAACCGCGGCTTCATCATCTCTTTTCAGTATTTCGTGAGTTGGTGAAGAAAGTGAATCTTCTATAATGTTTATTAGATCATTCACCTCGATGTAATGATCATCTGGAACTTCGATCATCACCGTGCTTTTATTTCTTTGATTATGGGTGATAAAAGGTATTTTATCTATAGAACCCTTTAAATCAGGATATTTATCAAGATAGTACTTTTTTACCGTTTCCATGGCACAAGGACAGGCATTTAACCCCACCACAGTAACACCGATATATTTTTTCAATTTTCCGTCTCTAACAGCCTCAGCTCTAGCCCTTATCTTATAATTCTCCAAACTAGACCTGCCTTCTGGTGATTTTTTTTCTAGAAAATAATCTGCACGTATATCTACTTCTGAATATGTTGCGTATTCGTGTCTATCAAGAAGAATATTGCACATTTGAGCCGTTAAATTTTCCAAACCGTCAATCGGTTCTCTTACACTTTTGTCAACGACTTCTCCAGTGACCTCAACGTTTCGAGACATGTGAGAACCCTTTTGCTCAGAAGGTAAATCAACAAAAACGTCTATCTCAGCGTTTAAAGTGACTTCACCCCAAGGTCTTTGAACAGTGATTGGCTTCTTCACTCCTGTTACTCCAACTCGAGTTATTTTGAATCGTTTTTCTGCTTTCATGTTCTGAACATCATTAGAGGAACACATATTGTCACCCATTCAATAATCCATATTAAACACTTCGGTAGCTGTCTAATCTTTCTCTGAAGCAGAATATAATAGATAATGCATCATCTAGATTTCCTTCTTTTCTTTTTTCAATTGAATGCTCAAGAAGACCAGCTAATTTGAATATTTCATCTTCGGTTGTATCATATTTTTCTATATTATCGTAAAAATTATCTAGGTCTTTTTCCGCTGCTTTTACTAGGGGGTCAAATAAAGAATCAAATGCTTCATCTAATAATCTCTCCGTTTCATCAACATCGCCTATTTCAAATTCATCTCTAGCCTCGCTGACTAATTTATACGAATCTAGGGTATCGACCTCCAATTCTTCTGCCCAGAATATAAGATTGTATATCTGCGTCAGCCTCTTTTTTAACCTTTTTTCTTCCTGTGAAATACCAACTAATTCACCAGATATTATATTACCACATATCGGACATTTTCTTAAATCAACTATCAGCTCTGAAGAGCACTCCTCACATATGATCCTTTCATCTTCTTGATCTTTATTCAATTAACTCACCATCTTTAGTGATCATGAAGCGAAAACACTTCATATATCAAAGATCTCAAATTCTGTTTTTAATTTATTGAAATCGTCTTTCTTTATAACCCCTGGATCAACAGCGACTAAAAAGATACCATTTTCGACAGAGTTGATATCCCGTATCTCCTGTAATGTTTCTAATATATCATTAAAATCGATATAGGTCAGTAAAAACTGGATACCATGAATCATTACGATTCCTTGCTTCATATTCTGAAAGGCAGAAAATATCTTAACTACCTGTTTACAAAAATTCTCTGGTCTGACAGTATTGATCTTATAAGTACCTTCCACCGTACTCAACCAAAATATAGGAAACTTAACATCTGAAAGGCCCTCTCTGATTTTTGAGGGGAATATCCTAGTGAAACATAAACCTGGCATACCTTCCTTCATCACATTGTAAAACGTTTCAAATGTCCTATTAGCATCTTTTGCGTCGTCAACTATAATGTAGGAATTTCCCCTTTTTAGGTTCTCTAACTCAACACCTTCGATTGTCTTCTGATCTTTAAACAATTCACTTTCAATCTTTTTTTCAGATCTCACGATTTTATAATAACCTTTTTTAACTTTTGCAGTATGGTATTCTCCAAGAAGTCCTGTTATCGTCCCAGCCACATAACCTGCAAGGAAATAATCGTCGTCTATATTTGAATCATATGGCCTAATCCTGATGTCTTCATCGACATCCACTTCAAGATTAGTTATACCCGAATGTATAGCAGTTAGTATGGTTTTAGCTTTCAGCTCATCGTGCCCACTTGTTTCACCGCTCAGCTTAACCGTTTCTCTACCCCATTCGAATCCAAGATGGTAGATAGCAAAATTGGCCTCTTCTTTACTTCCCATCTGTTCTATTGTCATTCGCAGATAAGGGACTATTTTTTTTGGCATAGATACAAGATCTGTCATCATTTATCACACTCTTTTAACAACCTTCCTATCTCCATGAAGGCTTTTTCAACATTCTCTCCAGTTTTAGCACTGGATAGATAATAAGAGAAATCAATCTCTAACTCATTTTTTTTGTCTTCACTCCAGACCCATAAATCCTCAGGAGAAACTCTAGAAAAATCTGGAAGTTCATCATATACTTCCTTGTAGAAATCGACGATTTCGTTATGTTCTCGTCTGATGTATGAATTAAAATCGTCGTATTCACCCATTTCATAATCCTCGATAAGATCGAATTTGTTACCTAAAACCACAAAAGGTATCTTGCCGGTAACAGAGAATACCTCTGATATCCACTTGTCTAAACTTAAAAACGTATCATATCGAGTTAGGTCATAGACGATTATTGCTCCATCTGCTCCAGAATAATTTGAAGCATGGAGACTTTCGTTCATCTTCTGTCCATAGAGGTCCCAAAGCATCAATTTAACACCGATCTCTTCGAGACGTTTCTTTTTGATATTTACTCCGATAGTTGCGATATATCGATCATCGAATTTTTGTGCGACAAATCTCCTTACCAGGGATGTTTTACCTACGGCTCCATCCCCTAAAAGTAGTATCTTCTTGGATCTTAGAGCCATATTACGACAACATAGAAATCATATAAAAAATTATGTTTCATATCTTAAAATTTGAGGAAATTTTATTTACAGAGGGTTACATGATAATTATAAGAAGGTTAAAAACTAGGTATTCAATAGATAATCAAAAATAAGGTATTAATATGAATGATGATACAATTAAAAGGAAAGTCAATTTACTAGGTTCTCCAGGAGTGGGGAAAACCTCACTTATACTCAGGTATGTTAAAAACGTGTTTGGAGACGAATACCTAAAGACCATCGGTACAAACATCTACACCAAAACTATACCTTTTGAAAATGGGAAAGTGAAACTGATCATACAAGACATAATGGGAGAGATAGATTTCACTTCAGTTCAAAAAGGCGCATTTAAAGGGTCAACAGGTGCTGTAGCTGTTGCTGATGTAACTCGTATAGAGAGCCTTAATAGATTGATAAACGATTGGATTCCTAGATACAAAGATATAGCGAATGAGGATAATCCTATAATATTAGCTGTAAATAAGTTTGATCTGCAAGAGAAAAATATCACGAGTAGACAATTGGAAGACGTTTACCATATATTCGAGCATGTTATCTTCACATCTGCAAAGACTAGTAGGAACGTAGAATATCTTTTCAAAGAGATCGCTTCAGATGTAGCTTATAATATACAAATATCTGTTAAGGATCTAGAGGACATATTATTGACAAAGAATTTTACCAGTTCAAAAGATCTTCTTGATGCACTTCTTTCGATTGCTTCTAATATAGGTGATATGCCATACCAGATGCGAGAAGGTCTACTTGAAGAGAGCGGTATAAATAAATACGACCTAGATGAAGAAATCTTCAATATAGACGAGGAGAACGTATTGAGGTTTGCTAATATACTTATGTACTGGTATGATGAAAAGGAAGAGAAACACGGAGAAGAGTTGATAAAAAAGGTTTTAGAAAAATATACGGATGGGAATAAATTCTGATGTTTTGATATAAATTAGAAAGTTATATAAGTGATGTATTTTATATTAATTTAAGATGAATCATAGGGGGAAATTTGTCGCGTTCCTGATCGCAGGGATGATATTATTGGGTCTATCGTTCAGTTCTGTTTTTGCAGGTTTTACATCAGAAGGGTTGGATGAAGAAACAAATAACCTCTCTGAGGGACCTTGGCCTTCCTTTGGAAGAGATGAAAAAAATACCCGATTGAGTTCCTTCGATGCTGGCCATGTTGATGGAACAGTCAATTGGACATACGAAACAAATTCATGGATTTGGTCTTCACCGGCCATCGGTTCTGAAGGGATCATGTATTTTGGCTCTTACGATGATCATCTGTATGCTGTAGATGTGGAAAATGGGACTGAAAAATGGACATTTGCAGCCGATGGCGAGATCCTTTCTTCTCCAGCAGTTTCAGAAGAGGAGATAATATATTTCGGGTCTGGCGATAACAATATCTATGCATTAGAGTCCGATGGATCGCTGAGATGGATATACGAAACGGGTGGAGACATACATTCATCACCAACAGTTGACGAAGAAGGTAATGTCTATGTGGGTTCTTATGATGGTTATCTCTATTCCCTAGATAGAGACGGTGAATTAAATTGGAGATTCAATTCTGATTCATGGTTATGGTCTTCCCCTTCCATCTATGAAGATACTGTTTACGTGGGGTCAGGTGATCATAGCCTGTATGCAATAGACATTAACGATGGTGAAGAGATCTGGAATTATTCAACCGACGGGCAGATATATTCTTCACCAGCAGTTGACGATGAAAATATCTATTTCGGTTCTTACGATGATCATCTTTATGCACTAGACAAGGACGGAAACCTTAGATGGAGTTTTGTCGCTGGTGATAACATACATTCCTCACCCGCTATCGATGAAGATGGAACGGTATACTTCGGTTCTGAAGATGGAAGAGTATATGCAGTTCAAGATGGTGAAGAGGTTTGGTCCTTTGATACGGACGATAGAGTAAGGGCCTCGCCAGCATTGAGCGCTGACGGATACGTGTTCATCGGATCCTATGATGAAAAATTTTATTCATTGGATAGCGGCGGAGAAGTTGTATGGACTTTTGAAGCCGGAGACCGTATATATTCGTCAGCTGCAATAGGAGATGATGGGAGGATCTTTGTAGGTTCTAATGCAGGGTCGATGCTTGCCTTCGGGGGCTCTCATGGAGATCCCGATGTAGAGATAGATATCTGGAGAGAAGTGGGGATGACGGTAATAATTACTGGACGGAGGGATAACAGTATAACCGCTGTACTAAAAGAAGACGGTGAGGAGATCGAAAGTATTAATGTTGAGAGAAAACCCGGTAAACCCCAGTTCGAAACAGTCGAGATGAAATACAGGTTAGAAAGGAATTATAGCTTAGAACTACATTATGAATCGGAAGCTAATGGAGCCAATCCTGTGTGGACAAAATTCAGTTCTGGAATAAGATGTAGTCTATTTTTCGATCTATTCCACCATAATTCAGATGATAATGTAAGTTATGATTTAAACGAAGAGATAGGGGGTATGGTATCAAGAGTCAGAGAAATACATTTTTCAGCCATTGGAAACTTTGATGAGGAGGATGTTTTATCTTACGAATGGGACTTTGGAGATGGAAATACAGATCAGGGGAAAGATACATCCCACATATACCTTTGTTGCGGAACTTATGAAGTCACCTTGACAATCTCTTTTAAAAATGGGGATGTATTGGTTTTAGAGGATATAGTAGTGATCGGTGAAGGATCAGATTCATCCGGAGGTTCTGGAGGATCAGGTGATTCAGGTGGTAACGACAATAATACCGAACCACCAAAACAGACTACACCTGAATCTCCGACTAGACCCGAAAACGATAATAATACTACAACCGATTATATATCAACTGTCAGTTACNTTAATAGAAAAGTGAATAGTAACAGAGATGGTATAGTTAGAGGACTATCTCGNATCAATTGACGTTTGATTGAAAAACCGACAAAAGGATTAAGTAAACTNCCCTACAAATTACATNTNAAAAANATAGTAGGGGTAAAAACTGATGAANAAATATGAGATCCTATCTATATGTTTGATATGCCTCCTACTTTTTTCCGTAGTCGATGCTATCGGGTATCAACCTCAGTACCGGAAAGAAGATATAGAGTTCGAAGAAGGAGCTTTAGATCAACATAGAGAAAAGGAGGAAATATTCGAATCATCACCTGTTATCGAAGATCCAATCCCATTTGATGGTGACGATGGTTTAAATTCAACACCTACCTTATCCGTTTTAGTAGATCACCCAGAACACCAAGAGATGCAAGTTTTATTTTATAATAACGAAACGGATACCCTGATCGACGACGTAGAAGGCGTACCAAGTGGTGAAAGGGCAGAAATAGTTTGGGAGAATCTCAACCCCGATACTGAGTATAGTTGGCATGTCGTTGCAGATGACGGTGAGAATGAAACTCAGGAAGGGCCTTGGAGTTTTTCTACTCCAACCATCGATTATGTAAGGATAACAGATGATGTAAATGGAACAGCACTTGAAGATAGAGATGTTCCTCCTGAGCAAAAAATAATGGGTTATCTCTCATCCTATAATGAGACTTACGGTTTTTTTGATAATCCTAAGGGAGAATGGGAAGTGAGTGGGGGTAACGCTAGTCTTGATGAAGAGCTACCTGAATACAATGAAAAGAATGGGATAAATGTTGGAGATATAGGAGGATTCGTTTGGTTCAATGTTACGTTACCAGGCGATGGATATACCGACAGTGTCAGGTTCAATGTCATCACGGATGAAATCGGTCACATACAGATTACCGGTTCTCCTGATGGTGAACCACTCAAGAACCAGTCGGTTTCCGTGGGTGAACGATTCAGAGGATATTGCTCCGTATATAATGAAAGCGGTGAGTATATCTACACCGTCGAGGGAAACTGGTCGGCAGAGGGGGCTGATGCATCTCTCCTTGAAGATAGTTTCAACGAATCAAATGTTATCGATGTAGGTCTTGAAGGTGGGCGGGTATGGTTCAACGTGACCTACGACGAGTTCCACGATTCCGTGAGGTTTGAGGTATCAGACCCAGAACCAGATGATATCAACATCACAGATGAGCCTGATGGAGCAAAAATATCAGATGAAGCGGTATCAGTGGGTTTCAAAACGTGGGGTAACGCATCCGGTTATAATGATACTGCCGGGTTCATAGGAACTGTAGAAGTAAACTGGAGTGTGGATTATGAAGAGGGTATGAACCCCACCATTGGAGATTCCCCTGCCAAATCCAACTGGATAGATGTAGGGACGACCCCAGGTTATCTGGTGTGGAAAGCTTCGTACGAAGGAAATGATCGCTGGATCAACGATACAGTCGAATACACGGTAGAACCCGGAGAACCCGTGGAGTTCGTTTTCGATGCGATAGAAAGTCAAGTAGCTGGTGAATCTTTTGAGATCGGCATCACAGCTTATGACAGTGAGGATAACATAGCAACTGGATATAATGGAACCGCCTATCTTTCAGACACTACTGGAACGATAGATCCAGATGAGACAGGATCATTTTCAGATGGGACTTGGACTGGAGAAGTGGCTGTCAAACAATCTCAGGATGAGGTGATTATAACAGCGACAGACCAATATGATGAAGATATAACCGGTACCAGTGATTTATTCACTGTCGGAGACCCGGAGATAGATCATATAAGGATCATATCCGATAAAGATGATCCCAGTACGGTGATAGATGATTTGACGGTAGATGCTGGAGATCAAATAACAGGTTATTCTGCGGGTTTCAATGATGAACTTGGATTCGTGAAACTTGTAGAAGCAAATTGGTTCGTAGATAATCACCAGGGGGCTGAAGGGAGCACATCACCTAACCAAGGTAATAAAAGTCTTTTCGATTCGGGTCCATTTGGAGGTGAATCGGAATGGTCCGCGGAATACGATGGATACATGGTCGATACGGTAAATATCCAGGTAAATCCACCGACTATAGATAATATATTGATAAGGAGTGAACCTGACGGGCAGGGGGATGTTTTAGAAGATCTAGAACTGGAAATGGATGATGAGGTCACACTGTTCTCAGCTGGATATAACGACACCTTTGGATACCAGCGGGATGTAGAGGCTGAATGGGAAATCGATGAGGAAGGGAAAGGAGAACTCACAGACACACATGGACCGAGTACAACATTCATACCTACTGCGGAAGGGGACCTAGTTCTAAGAACCTCTTATGAAGGCATCATAAGAACTACTGAGATTACAGTTGTCGAGGAGCATGTTCCGGAGATAATCGGAGATATACCCGATCTCGAACTAGAGATAAATTTCGGGCTTCATGAGATCGATCTTTCAGAACATGCAAGTGATGATTTTGATCCTCCATCGGAGTTGGAATGGTTCTTGACCGGAACAAAAAGTAACGTGATTTCGATATATGGGGAGAATCAAACCGGTAACCATGTATTGACGCTGCTCTCAGAAGAGAATGCAACCGGTCGTATGGAAGTTACTTACTGGTTGGTAAACAGCCAAGGAAACAAAGCTTCCCAAGAAGCATGGATAAACGTTACCAGAGAATATGAAGCGCCCGGTATCAGACGTTGTCCCGATCTATATGTACACTATGAAGAACCATATCAGTTCGATTATTCCCCTTATATAATATACAATTATGACCGATTTGATGAATTGGTTTTAGAAACTGACGATGATGAACATACTAGTGTAGATGGTTTAAAAGTCACTTACGATTATCCAAGAGAAAAACTTGGTGAAGAGTTCCTTGTAACTATAAGTGTTTCTGACGGACAAGAAAGCGCCTCTACTGTGATTTCTGTGACAGTCACATCTAATTATCCGCCTGTAAATATCGAAGACCTTCCAGATGTGACCATGAAACAGGGAGAATTGAAGGAGGACGTTTTCAACCTGGATGATTATTTTACAGATCCTGATGGAGATCCACTTTATATGAGCTACGGATATACATACTTGACAATAACGATTCATGATGACCATTCTGTGGATATAAGAGCTGACGGAAACTGGTATGGGACCGAACGTGTTACGTTCAGAGCAAAAAATCCGATAGGGGGGATAGTTGAACAGACGATCAATGTTACGGTTATTCCTGTGAATTATCCGCCTGAAATAAAGGAACTACCTCCCTTCGTCATACACCATGATGAGCCATATGTTTTCGATCTTGAATTTTATATCCACGATCCTGATAACGAAACCCATGAATTAACCATCACTACCTGTAGTCCCGAATATGTCGAGGTAGATAGAACTGAACTGATAATGAATTACCCCGAAAAATTGGGTGATCTAGAAGCTGAATACGAGGTGCCTTTAGAGGTGAAAGTATCTGATGGTATCGAGACCTCCTCACAGATCACAACTGTCACCGTGGGTTATCACTATCCCCCAGAACTAGTCATTCCACTTCACGATGTCGCCTTCAAAGAAAATGAACAATTAATTAACGCTTTCAATCTAGACAACCATTTCATAGATAGACAAGAAGATACTATGTATTATTCCTCTGGAAATGACAATATTGAAGTAGTTATCCACGAAAATAGTTCTATTGATTTTTATGCACGTGAGAACTGGAATGGACAGGAATTGATAACCATAAGGGCTACCAACAGTGCAGGAGCCTTGATGGAAGACTCCTTGAGAGTCACTGTCATCCCCGTGAATAATCCACCCGTTATATCAGATATACCGCGCCAAGAAGGTGAAGTAGGTAGAAGCTGGATATTAGATATGGGGGATTATATATCTGATGTTGATAATGAAACACATGAATTAGAGGTCATGGTTGATGACCCTTATGTGGAAGTCTATGGACATAAACTACTCTTTAATTATGATCAGCCGGGGAAGTTCAATGTTACCGTATATGTTAGTGATGGATTAGATACAACTATCGGGAATATCACAGTGTATGTTGAAGAACAAGATTTAGACCGATGGTATACAAACAACATGCTAATCCTTTTTGGGTTGATACCGATTGGGTTGATAGGAGCGGTACTTTACGTTAAAAAAGCCGAATACACCATCGAAGATATCTTCCTCATACACGATTCGGGAGTTCTGATCAAGTATATCTCCCAGACTAGAAAGGTTGAAAGAGATGAGGACATACTTGCAGGGATGTTCACCGCGGTCCAAAATTTCGTTGATGATGCCTTTGCTGAAGAAGAGGATGAGGTCCTAAAACGGATGGAATATGGCAACAAGAAAGTTCTCGTCCATAAAGGAGAGAACATAATCCTAGCCGTTTTTATATCCGGTGATGAACCTAAATGGGCATTAGAAGGCATGAAAAATCTAGTTGCTGACATCGAAGAAAGATATGGAGTGAAAGTTAAAGACTGGTCTGGTGATCTTTCAGATATACCCGGTATAGATGAGATGATGGATGCCTTTAATAAAAGTAGAGGTAAATATAAGCCGGGGGATTGGAGGAAATTTCATGAAAATAACTAGTCGTTGCTCCATGTTATTTATATATGTCTTTACACTCATGTAAAAATAGTGAGTTCTATGCCGACAGAAGAAGAAGTTATAGAAAGGCTTAAAGGTGTTATCGATCCACATACAGGAACAGATGTTCATTCTATGGGTTTGATATCAGACCTAGAAGTTGAAGATGATTCCGTGAGCTTGACTTTTACACCAACTACACCTTTTTGTCCCATGGGCGTTCAATTAGCTATAAAAATTAAAGAAAACCTTTCATCTATCGAAGGTTTATCTGAAAACGAGGTATATGTCACCATAGAGGGGCATATAAACCAGGATGCCATAAACAAGAAACTCTCCCCTCTGGAGGAATAGATTGGAGCTACATCCAGAATGTGTGCCCTGTATCTTAAAAAGGGTTCTTTTTGAAGCACGCATTGAAGATCCTTCTAAAGAAAGAGAAGTCGTAGAGAACGTTCTTGAGATTTTACATAACGAGTTCGAAGAAGGTGTTGTTTCCGCTGAGATCGCCACCAAGGTACACAGAAAAGTGTACGATATATTGAATACAGACGATCCTTACGCAGAATTGAAAGAAAGAAGTAATATCGTAGCTGAAAAACTATTGCCAAAGGCTGAAAGACTTGTTCAGGAGAAAGGATTTAGAGGGGCTGTTTTGGCTTCCATCGCTGGTAATGTACTAGATTTTGGTTATAAAGATGGGATGAATTCTCCAGAATATCTAGAAAAAGAATTTGAAAATATAGTGGCAGAAGAACTAGGATGGGATGATCTAGATAAGATCGAAGAACTGCTTAAAGAAAGTGAGGATATCTTATTTTTCACGGATAACACCGGTGAAATAGTCTTCGATACGTTATTATTGAAAAAAATTAAAGACTTTGGAGTCCGTCTTACAGTGGTAGTCAAGGGAGAACCGATATTGACAGATGCAACAATGGAAGATGCCCTTCGTTACGGTATCGATAAGATAGCAGATCATCTAGATACTACTAAAACCTATGCTGTAGGTGTGGACTTTTCTAAATTGGGAGATAAATTATTAGAAAAGTTGGAAAATGCTGATCTCATAATTGCAAAAGGTATGGCAAACTGGGAATCATTTTCAGAAAGGGATTACAGACCTATAGCTTTCCTTACCCGTAGTAAATGTGAACCTGTATCCAATACTATGGGAGTCCCTTATGATGTAAATGTTGCTAAATTATTTGAGTGATGAATAGCGGTAACCTGACAAAGTTTCTGAAACGACTGTCCATGGTTTCATCATCCTATCCGAGATGGATATGACTTCATCTGCCCATTTATAAACTGGACTTACGAAATCACCAGAAGGGAATCCACCTATGATCACTATATAATCTTTGGTTCTAGAGAAAACCTTAGATGGATCTTTTATCTTTCCTCTGGGGGACATCACTATCTTTTCACCTACTTCGTCTTGGATAGCTTCCATCAATGTTTGTTCAGAGAAAAGTACCCCTGGGATATTATGTCCCTGGACAGTCCGAATTATCATCTTTTTGAATTCTTTTAATCTATCCGGTACTTCCGCATCGGCTTCGAACCGGAAAACCTTGTTCTCCCTGGTATGAACTATGGTTCTGATCTCTCTCTCTTCAGCTAAACTACAATTCTGAGCTAAAAGTAAAGAAAAATGAACTAAGTCGGGTCGGGAGTTATCCAGTTCTATATCCTTAGGGCCAGTCTTCATCATACAATCAGCTAAAACTATCGTTAACATTTTATCTCCACTTGATTTTATTTATCTCTTCTTTTTCTAAACCGATCTTTATCTCAGGAACTATCCTTCTACCAGTAGAAAAATCATACCGTATCAAGTTCAAATGTTTGAGGTCAGATATAAATGAGTTCGTAGCAGATACGATCCGTAAAGCGATCTCCAAATTTTTGAATTCCATGTCTTTATTTACGATGGTTTTCTGCGATCCAAGGTTAAAATCGTCGTTATCTTTTTCTATGAAAAAACCCCCATTTTAGTCCCATAACATAACTGCAAGCTAGAGTGAAAATAAACCGTGGTCGAAGTGATATATTCAATACCACGATCCTCCAGCTTCTGAACAACCTTGTTTTTAATGACCATATAGGTGATAAAGAAAAGTGGTTTTTAGTTTTTTCCATAAGTCTCGTTATATGATACAGGTGCTTTACATCAATTGGACTTTATCGCTTCCACTGTTTTCACCACGTCGATAGTTTCTTCTACATCATGCACTCTAAGTATCCTAATATTCTTTTCTGCTGCTAATGACGCAACAGCTAAAGATCCGTAGAGTCTTTCTTCAGATGGTTTTTTTAATATCTCGCCGAGAAAACTCTTTCGAGATGCTCCAAGGAGTAATGGGCATCCGAATGAATTGAATTCTTCCATCCTTTTTAAAATTTCTAGATTATGGTGAAGTTTTTTTCCGAAGCCGATACCCGGATCGAGTATTATTTTATCTCGGTCGATACCTACATCTTCTGCTATCCGTATTCGATCTAAGAAAAATGATGAGATATCCGTAATAACGTCATCGTAGATAGGGTTTTCCTGCATCGTTTTGGGTTCCCCCTGCATATGCATCAGAATTATAGGAACATCGAGTTCTGCAATCTTTTCAGGCATACCTTCAGATCTCAACCCGAAAACGTCATTGACAATATCCGCCCCGGCTTCAACAGCGGATCCAGCAACCTCTGGTTTGTAAGTATCTACACATATAGGGATATCGATCATAGATGAGAGTTCCTCTATCACAGGGATTACTCGTTTTTTCTCTTCTTTTGGAGTTATCCTTTCGCTTCCTGGTCTAGTACTTTCACCTCCTATGTCTATGATATCAGCTCCCTCATCCACCATCTCTAATCCCCTCTCAACGGCCTTTTCTTTAACATCGAATCTTCCTCCATCGTGGAAACTGTCAGGAGTAACGTTTAAAACCCCCATGATGGCTGTGTTTTTTTCACTCCAGAGAAGTTTCGGTGGTGTGTCGAAGTTTTCAATTGCATATTCAATCTCTTGGGCTAGAATATCTAAATTGAAGGGCTGTTCCCTCAACTTATTTATGGTCCTATTAAATTGACTGAGAGTGCCCATCATTACGATCTCACTTTTATCCTCAGAAATATTTAGGGCCTTCCATGATACTGCAGCCTCCCCTCCAGAGGACAAAAATTCCTGTTTCACTATATTAGCTGCTTTTGGATCTAAACCTCTAGCATAAATAAGCTTATGTTCAGACTTGGGTGCCATTATCTCTATACCTCTCCTTTCACAACCCATATCTTCGAGGAGGTCCCATCTTTCTTTTTTATCTAGATCGGATAAAATCCTAGTTTCGAACATAAGCTAGCATAAGCTTTCTGATTAAAAACATTGTCGATAAATTGTTTAGGATCAAAAGTATTATTATATATTATGTTTCGAATAAAGCTCCGCAACCGGGGCATTTTTCATCATCTTTAGATACTTCAGTACCACATAAAGGACACTCGTAAGTGAAGACTTCCTTTTTAGGCTTCTCCTTGGGAGCGAACTGTTTGATCCTTTCGACAATCGCATCCGGATCATCCGTTTTCAATTCGAATGTTTCGTCATCGACTTGGGAGAGAAGTTCTTCCATCTTCTCATCTGTTAACCATTCATCGATATCGAAACCACATCCACTGCATTCATCATCGGAAGTAGATACCTGTTTGCCACATCCAGGACATTCCACATCTATCTCTTCGCTATTCGCCATGAAGTTCACTCACATAAATACCTTGAAACAGTTTAAGTATTTTGTCATCGTTAACCAATCCATTATCTAGTGAATATAGGTCGTTGAACTCCCTCTTTGGAAACGTATATCATCTCTTCATCTTTTTCAGATAATTCTTCTTTTGCCTGAATGAAACCACTCAACCTTACATCTAGAAGATCGATATGGTGTAATGCAACGGCTTCTTCCATCCTAGGACTCCTAGCACTACCCCACTCGTAGTCACCGTGATGCGAGAGTATGATATGTGATATCTTCAAAGCTAACTCCTCAGGGAAACCTGGAAGTTCATCTAAACGTTCTTTTATCAATCTTTCACACATGACCGTATGACCGATGAGTCTAGACTCAGTCGTTAATTCGATGGAGGTCGTCATGATATACTCTTCCACTTTTCCGAAATCATGAAGGATAGCGGCAGTCAATAACAGGTCTTTATCGATGTCGGGATAATTGTCGGCAACATGACAAGATAGTACAACATCGTTGAGTGTGTGTTCCAACAAACCACCTAGGTAATTGTAACCGTAATTTTTACTGTATGGGCTTTTCTTGAGGGAATCAACGAATTCATCGTCTTTTAGAAAAGAATCTACCAGTTCTTTACAATGTTCTTCCTCTATCTTGTCAGCATATCCCAAAAGAAGGTCAAACATCTCATCTGGATCCTTCTTAGAGCGTTTCAGATAATCTTCGACATCATAAGAGTCATCATCCAGCTTTGTTAGACCATGGAAATGTTCCTTATTGATAAATATCTGGAGATCACCGTGGTATCGTGAAACTCCGCCCTTTACCTCGATAACGTCACCGACCTTTAAACTATCGTACAAGCTTTGAACTTCGTCCTTATCAGATCCGCCCCAATATACGAGAGGTATATCTCCAGACTTATCACCGATCTTGAGCTTGAAGAAGTATCCCTTCGTGTATTCACGTAATGATTCTTTATCTCGGACTGCAAAACTATCCTCGATGTCCTTCCCTTCCGTTATATCTTCGACATAGGTATCTTTCAATTTATCACACTGTTCGCACGAAAAATATCTTGATATTTAACAGTGTCGAAGGGTTTATGCTTTGGCTGAGATGAATTTACCTCTTCCTTTAGCACCGATGAATTCATTATCTTTGATCAGGAACTCTCCACGGGACATAACATGAACCGGGAACACAGCATTGAAACCTTCGAATGGAGACCAACCTGCCTTAGAATGTAAGTTTTCTCTATCTATGCTTTCTATCTTACGGAAATCCACCATCATGAGATCTGCATCATAGTCTTCTTCTATCTTTCCCTTCTTTGTATTGAGATATCTGCCCGGTTTTTCAGCTATGGTTTCTACAACAGTGGATAAAGAGATATTGCCCATGGATACAGAATGTAAAAGAAGTGGGTACATCGTTTCTACACCGGGTATGCCGGGAGGTGCGTCGATAAAGTCCGTTTTTTCATCCTCTAGATGAGGTGCATGATCACTAGCTAAGAAATCGATGTCACCTCTTTCATATGATTCCCAAAGTGCTATCTGATCATTTTGTGTTCTAAGAGGTGGATTGACCTTTCCGAATCCTCCGAGGAAGGCTTCTTCGTTCAAGAATATATGATGAGGAGTAACTTCTACGCTGAATCCATTAGACAATGCTTCTTGTAATCCCTTTTTTGTAGATATGTGACAAACTCTCTTCGGTCCCTCCGGCAACTCGGTTAAGGACCTTATGGCCTGGACCTCGCTCTCTACAGGTCTGTACTTGTTGTATCCTGGAAGATCAGTGCCAGGTTTATTGAAATAATCCTCATCTTCACAATGGAAGGCTATCTTTCCACCATTTTTATAGACTTTTCTGATACCATCTTCATGGACCTTCTTTTCTGTACTAGTAGATGATGAAAGATATACTTTGAACAAACCTGTTTTTTCGATCATCGATCCTACATCATCGCCTATCAATGAATAGAGAGCAAAGTCTATACAGGACCGTTCTTCAACCATCTGTAATTTTTTATCGAAGGTATCAGGTGTCAATATCGGAGGATGATTGTTAGGCATATCCGCAACGGTTGTTATCCCCCCAAAGGCCGCTGCTTTGGAACCGGTATAGAAATCCTCTTTGTCAGTACTACCCGGATCTCGAAAATGTACGTGTAGATCTATGCCTGCCGGCAGAATTATCTCATCAATTTGTTTGACCTCTACATCTCCCTTGTAATGCTTTTTAACGAAATCTATCTTACCATCTTCTATACCGATATATCTCTTCTTTAACTCTCCATCTATATAGGCCGTCCCATATAATATCATATCAATCCAGCTCCTTTTTGATTATAATTCCATGAGGGTTTTTCTCAGCGAATATTTCACCCTGGAATTTTTCGATCTTACATCCCCCTTTCTGCCAAGTGTTGGGCGGGAGTCCAGCTTTCATACAGGTATGTGATAAGAATTCTTCTTCATTCCAATCGTTTTCTACAGGAACTTGCGGTAGGAGGAGGCCCTTGTAAGGCCCCTTGGAAATTATCAGACCGTCTATGCCGCATGTGACTTTTTCGACTAACTCAGTCGTGTTTTTGTAATCTATCTCATCTGGAGGGGTCAGTAAAGTGACTTCTATCACTACCCTATCTAATTCTTCTTCACTCAAGGATGGGAAACGAGGGTCATCAGTGGCACTTTCAGCAGCTTTCCTTAGAGCATCTTTTAATTTGAATACCGGTTCGGGATATCCGATACATCCTCTCAGATCTCCTGAGGGATGCCTGTTTATAGTAACGAATACTCCCATCTCTTTTTCGAATCGATCCGGATAACGCAAATTCGGGTAATCATCACCTTTGACCTTCGCTTCGATAATCTTTCTTGCAGCTTTCACAGCCGCTTCACCTTCCTTATCACTGAACATAATATGATGATATAATGTGAAGCGATATTTATTTTATTTGGAGTGAACATGTTTCGTATTGGGGTAGGGAAAGAAATATGTAATGTATATTGTTCTTTAACCAAAACTCTTAAATCTGAAATACTTATCAGATGTTGAGCAATAGTGTTGCATAAAACATTCCGGATCCTCTGGAGGACCTAATAATGGGCGTAGATGAAATAAAAAAGGTCAGAAAGGCTGAGAAAAAAGCCATAAAGAAAATAGAAAATGTTGAAAAAAAAGCTGAACGTATGCTGGAAAAGGCTGAAAAGAAGGCTAAACAGCAGAAAGAGGATGAGATTTTTTCATTAAAAAAAGAAATGGATGAGAAAAAGAAGCTGATCAAAGAGGAAACTGAAGCCAAAGCTGAAGAGATTCGGGAAGAGGGGGAAAAGGAAGCAGAAAGGATTCGACAGGCCACAGAAAAAAATATTGATGATGCAGTTTCACACGTATTAGATAGAGTAAAGGAGGTATAAAGATAATATTCCCTGAACGGATGAAAGATCTCACGATCATCGTTCATGATGACCATATTGATGATTTAGTTGATTCTTTACACGAGAGTGGTCTAGTTGAGATCTCTGACGTTGAAAGGGACAGGGAAGTCAATGAATTAGTCGAAACCGTAGGACTTTCAAAATCGCTCAGCAAATTCACTCAATACGAGATGAAGTTATCATCTGTTCTAGATATATTAAATAAGGTTTCCGAGGAAGAAAGTGCTATCTCACAGTTCTTAAATCCAGAAATGATAGAGAAGGTTAAAAGGAAAAAGACTGATCTCGATGAACTATTTGAAGAAATAGATGCCCGAATGGATGATACGGGAAAAGAGATCAAGGAATTTGATGACAAATTGGTAAAAACTGAAGAAGAGATAAGTGATCTAAAGACTCTAAAAAAAGATCTAGAGCTCATAAAATCGATAGATATAGACCTTTCAAATATAAGTGAATCCACATATACTATCTTTAGGATAGGAACAACTAAAAATCCTATAAAAGCAAAAAAAGCTCTATCTAAGATAGATGGTTCATATTTCCATACTGAGCAGGTAGATGAGGAAAGGTATGCTGTTGTTGCAGGGGTTTTTATAAAACAAAAGATGGAGTTTGAAAGCGCTCTCAGACAAGCAGATATACGACCACTCGATTTTAAAGGGTTGAAAGGTGGGAAACCACGTGACGTCTTAGAAAAAATTGATAAAGAGCTTGAAAGACAGAAAAATAAAAGAGAATTATTGATCGAAGAAATACGAGATCTTAAAGATAAACACCATAAAGATTTTAAAATTTTAAGCGAAGTATTGGGGATATATAGAGAGAAATACGAGATCCTCCAAGAATTTGGTAAAACTGATCATACCAGTGTGATCAAAGGATGGGTTAAAGAGAAAGACACTAAAGCGGTAAAGAAGGTAGTAGAAGAAAATTCTGAGGGTTATTCTACTGTGGTTGTTAAGGAACCTGAAGATTCTGATGACGTTCCAGTATCCTTAGATAACCCGAAAATATTGAAACCATTCGAGTTGCTCACAAATATGTTTGCTCCTCCTAAATACGATGAGATTGATCCTACCTTCGTGTTAGCTCCTGCATTCGTATTGTTTTTTGGTTTGATGCTTGGCGATGTAATATATGGTTTATTGATAGTCACAGTTGCTGTTTTGCTGCTTAGGGGGTTGGGTAAGATAGAGGAAGGTACGAGAAGGTTTTCTTTAGTTCTTCTTTCTGTCGGACTGTCCACGATATTTTTTGGAGTAATACAAGGAGGATATCTTGGGCCTGATAGAGAAACACACCCAAATTTGATAGGTAGATTTGCTAATTTGTTGGGAATACCAAGACTTTCATCATTTTTTGACAGTATAGCGCAGATCGACACTTTAGCTGGTGACGGACCACAAACATTATTGATAGTATCCTTGTTGATTGGATTAGCTTATCTAAATATCGGTATTTTCTTGTCTTTCGTTCAGCATATCAAGAGAGGTAATAAGAAAGAGATAATATTGGATAATTTATCTTGGTGGCTTCTACAACCGGGTGGTTTTATCTTGATATCAAGTAATCTATTTGGTTGGTACACATTTTCTAGAGAAGTAGAGATCATGGCATGGGCTGTCAGTCTTGCTGGATTAGTACTCCTCTTCTTCAAATCAAAAGGACTATCGTTCTTCGATCTAACCGGTTTCATAGGTGACTTTTTATCGTTTGCTAGGATTTTAGCTTTAGGACTTGCTACAGCCGGTATAGCTCTCACGGTCAACGTTTTATCGGATATGATAGCTTCAGCTGAGATGGGACTGGTCTTAGCTGTTCCACTGATGATCGTTGGAGCTGTAGTTGGTATTAAAGGTCTAAAGGACAAAAATATTACATTCCAGGGTTTAGGTGCATTTTTAATAGTGACCGGGGCCCTAGCATTTGTTGATCCAGTATATCCATTCTATATCCTGGCATTGATAGTGATGATAGGTGGCCACATCGCTAATGCGTCGTTACAAGCGCTAGGAGCATTTGTACACTCACTCAGGCTTCAATATGTAGAGTTCTTCGGTCAATTCTACGAAGGTGGAGGCAAACCCTATTCCCCGTTCAAAGCAAAGAGAGAATATACCCAATTGGAAGAGGAAGTGATAAA
>SL_8KL_010_SEDDRAFT_10000340_pt1 | contig 40488 bp, 35 predicted proteins | sample SodLakKL_010_SED_4_FD_11160 | JGI IMG/M metagenome (IMG submission 11160)
CGGTGGGTTTCACCCCGTACGCCTGATCCAGTGCCTTCGTGCCCGCCAGATGATGGGCCACCGGGCAGACACCACATATCCTGCTGGTAAGAGCGGGCATATCTTCCGCTTTCCGACCTTGGCAGAATTTTTCGAATCCTTTGTACTCGGGTACTTGCAGATAGGCGTTCTTTACGTTCTTTTCTTCATCTAGTATTATGTCTATCTTACCGTGACCCTCCAACCTGGTTATAGGATCGATGGAGATCTTATTCATGAGTATCACCTCTTCGATATCTTAGGTATCCGCTTGGAAGACTGAACGTGTAGAAGGAACCAGTAGGATCCCTTATACTTCTTACAGCTTCTTTCAACTCCTCCTCATCCATGCGCTCTTCACCTTCTATACCTACAACAGAGGCTAGAGCGGAAAGCATCCTAGAGCCCTGGTCCTTCATCCCCCTCACAGGTCCGTTGCATCCGATGCATGAGTATTTTGCGATGGAGGGACAGGGTGCTTCACACATGCCGGCGGTCGCCGGTCCCATGCAGAGTACGCCCTGATCGAGCAGACACCTTTCCGGATCCACGTCCACTTCCTGGATCGGCCTTATCTTCTCTATCTTCTTTTCTTCCCGCTCCATCTCACATACATCGCATACGCTCTTCTGTGAGATGAGGTCGTATTTCCCCACTTCTTCTCCGCTGAGCAGGGCGGTGAATGCCTCTTCGAGCTGAACGGGTAGAGGTGGACATCCAGGTAGATAGTGATCGACTTCTATGACCTGGTCAAGTGGAACGACATGATGTGTCAAAGGTGGCAGTCCAAGTTCTACTCCATCCACTCGTGTACAGGTCTGGGGCATGGGTCCCGCATCGGTGGATCCGGTGTTGTAACCTGTTTCAAGCAGTTCTTCTCTTGTGCATAGATTGCCCAGGCCGAACAACCCGCCTAGGCTGGAACAGGAACCGTATGCCACCACTTTCTTAGATTTCTTCCTTAAGAGTTCAACGATCTCACGGTTCTCATCGGATCTTATGGAGCCGTTGATGAACACAATATCTATGTAATCGTCATCCATGGCCTCGACATCTTCATATTTTGGATCCATGGCGCAGGGCCAGAACACGATATCCGCCTTCTCTATGACGTCCAGTATCATCTCGTCGATATCCAGGACGCTGACCTCACAGCCTCCACAAGCAGCGCACCAGTAGAATGCGATCTTCTTCTTTTCCATCTTACTCATCCTCCTCTTTTAGATCCAGTGGACCCAACTCCTTGACGTGTTCCGTCATCTCCCTCATCACCCTTGCGAATTTACCACCCTCCGCCGACGAGATCCAATCCATCCTCAACCTGCTGGGGTCTATACCGAAGTCCTCCATTATCTTGTGCATGACTTCTATCTTCCTCGTGGTCTTGTAGTTGCCGTCTATGTAGTGACAATCTCCGGGATGACATCCGGTGACCAGCACTCCGTCGGCACCCTGCATGAAAGACTCCATTATATGCTCTGGAGATACACGTGAAGAACACATCACTTTGATACTAAGGACGTTGGCCGGATACTGTTCTCTGTTCACTCCCGCCAGATCTCCACCTGCATAGCTGCACCAGTTGCATAAGAACGCGATGATCTTGGGTTCAAAGGCCATATCAGATCACCTCCTCGTCTTCCATCAGAGCGGCTTCTATCATGGCCATTATGGTATCCGTTTCGAATCCCTTCTGATCGATGGCTCCGGTGGGACATACACTGGCACATGAGCCGCAACCCTTGCAGAGCACATCAGTTATCTTAGCGACTTCATCGACCGGATCGTGCTCGATAGCCGAGTATGGGCATACTGAGATACACATCTTACAGCCGCTGCATATGTCTTCNTCTATCACCGATATTATCCCTTCACTNTTGGTGTACCCCCTCATCATNGGTATCAACGCTTTAGATGCCGCACCGTCGGCCTGTGCCAGGGTATCGGAAACGTTCTTCGGATAATGTGCTCCTCCTGCGAGATAGACACCCTCTGAAGGGAACTCCAGTGGCCGCAACTTCGCATGGGCTTCCATGTANAATCCAGCCGGGTCAGATGATACTTTCAGCATCTTCTTCAGCCTTGCCACGCTGGGATCCCCTTCCAGCTGCATGGCGAGGACCAGGTAATCCGCATCTATCTCAAGTTCCTCGTCCAGAAGATTGTCGTGAACGGTGACTGTCATCTCATCTCCTAGTTTAACCTCGGGTTTATCCTCCGTGGAATATCTCAGGAAGATGACTCCATCCTCACCTTCAACATCCATGTAGTACTCCTCTTCGTTCTTACCGAAGACCCTCATGTCCTTGTATAGGATGTAAACGTTGGCATCAGGATATCTTTTCTTCACTTCCTTTGCGTTCTTGAGGGAATTACCGCATCCTACACGACAGCACCACGGTCGTTCTTCTTCCAGTGCACCTACACAGTTGATGAATACAACGTTCTCCGGTTTCTCTATCTTACCTTCCATGAGAGCGCTGTCGAATTCCAATTGAGTCATCACCCTGTCGTCTTCCGCATACTCATAGAAGCTGGATGGATCTATCTCGTTGAATCCGGTGGCCAATACGATAGTATCGACTTCGATCTCCTCTCCATCGATATGTACCTTGTAATTACCGATATATCCGTCTATGTCCTCGATCTCAGCCGAAGTGATCACACGGATATTTTTTTCGTCGTTTATATCATGGATCAGTTCCCATGCAAATTCCTTAGCATCGATATCCGATGGGAATAAGGTGTTCAGTCGGTTCAACTTTCCTCCCAACTCAGCTTCCTTTTCCACCAGGACCACCCGGTTATCGGATCCGGCAAGGCTCAGTGCGGCCTTCATTCCAGCCGGACCACCTCCTATAACCAGCGTCCTGTTACCCACATCTATCTCTTCCTCGGTCAGGGCTGAAAGGCGCCTGGCTTTTGCAACGGCCATCCGAGTCAATGCCTTTGCCTTTTTGGTGGCCAGTTCTTCGTCGTCGCTGTGGACCCAGCTGCAGTGATTGCGTATGTTCGCCATCTCGAAAAGATACCTGTTCAACCCGGCTTCTTCCAGTGTATCCATGAACAGTTCCGCATGTGTCCTTGGAGAACAGGCGGAGACCACGATCCGGTTAAGGCCGTGCTCTTCTATGGCGTCTTTTATCAGTGACTGTGCATCCTCGGAACAGGCGAACATACTGTCGTCCACGTAAACAACACCGGGGATATCCTTTACAGTTTCCGCCACCTCATCAACGTCGAGATAGTTGGCTATGTTCTTACCACAGTGGCAGACGAAGACACCGATCCTTGGGTCTTCGGACATAACGTCCCTCTCTGGCTTCTTCTCCGGACGTCCTTTCCTCTTCCGCCCTTTCAACGGTTTAAGAGCCCGGGCGGCGGCACCGCTGGCCTGTGAAACGCTGTCCGGGATATCCTTGGGTGATTGAGCGCATCCTGCAAGATATATCCCATCTCGGGTGGAATCCATGGGTGCCGTCAGCGGGTCCTTGGATTGGAAGAATCCGTATTCGTCCAATTCCACATCAAGGATATCTGAAAGTTCCTGATTGCCCAATGAAGGAAGTATAGCCGACGATAAAACGACCATGTCCACATGATCGGTTCTCACTTCTCCCTCCTCCGTGTTCTCATACTCTATAGCGAGCTTACCGTCCGAGTCCTTGTAAACTCTGGAAGGTCGCCCACGTATATAGTCGATACCTTTATCCTTTGCTTTATCGAAGTACTGCTGGAAATCTTTACCGTATGCTCTCAAGTCCATATAGTACACGTTAGCATCCAGCGATGGATCGTCGTCCTTGCTCAAAGATGCTTGTTTGGTCGCGTACATGCAGCATACCCTGGAACAATAGGGCATGCCTTTCTGCTTGCATCTTGAACCCACACACTGTATCCAAGCGATGGATTCCGGTGGTTTTCCGTCCGACCTCTTGAGTATCTTACCTCCCGTCGGTCCCGAAGCGGACAGTATCCTCTCGAATTCCATAGCGGTGAACACATCGTCGTACTTACCGTAACCGTACTCCTCTCGCCACTCGTCCGGCTCCATCATCTGGTAGCCCGTGGCAACGATGATGCTGCCCACCTCTACGTAGATGACCTTAGAGGTATCCAGGAAGTCGATAGCACCGGCATCGCATACCCTTTCACAAGCTGCGCAGCCCACACACTTATCATAATCTATGGTGTAGGTGAGCGGAACCGACTGTGGAAATTCTACATATATACCTTTCCTATCGGATAGATCCTGTTCGAATTCGCTAGGGACCTCCACAGGACAAACCGTCTCACAATCGCCGCAGCCGGTACATGTGTCCGGATCAACGTACTTCGTTCTTTTCCATATCTTTACATCGAATCCTCCAGCGCTTCCGATAAGCTCCTTGACCTCGGAGTAGGTGAGTAGAGTTATGTTCTCGTTCCTGCTAGCCTCCACCATCTTAGGTGCGGAGATGCAGATAGAACAGTCGTTGGTTGGAAATGTCTTATCTAATTTCACCATGTTCCCGCCTATACTGGGAGCTTTATCAACCAGCACCACCTCATACCCTTTCTCAGCAAGGTCAAGTGCGGATTGAACGCCTGTGATTCCGCCGCCGATTATCAAAACATCTTTTTTCATGTGAACCTACCATCGGGGAATGGACATTCTGTTTGGGTGGAACAGCACCGAGTTTATAATATCTTCGGTTATTTGAGGAAAAAACACGCTCTACAATAGATTTATATCTCACATTTCCATGTTGATGCGATAATATGACTCAGGGCGATCTTGAAGATGGTTTGGTTGAAGCGATACGCATGGCGGTCACCAGGGTGACTCCCGAAACAGAAGGTACCCTTCGCTGTTCGGTCGATGAAGAAGAGGAAGAGGGACCGAAGGTGCAGTTGAACGCCATACTGGAGAATATCAAAGTGGGTAAAGATGGATCAGTACCTATCTGTCAGGACACCGGTACGATCACGTTCTTCGTTGAAGTAGGAAGTGACCATCCCGGATTAGGCGATATAAGAGAAAATATCCTGAATGCCGTACGGAGAGCGTCCGAAGAGGTACCTCTCAGGCCGAATGCCGTTCACCCCATAGACCACTCCAACTCCGGAGATAACACCGGTAGATTCGTTCCCCCGATACATTGGGAGATCGTTGATGGAAACGGTTTGAAGATAACGGTGATGCCAAAGGGCGGCGGCAGCGAAAACATGAGCAAACTGGTGATGATGACTCCCGGTAAAGGTCTCAAAGGTGTTAAAGAGATCGTCATAGACCAGGTGGCCAAGATGGAAGGTAAACCCTGTCCGCCAACGGTGGTAGGGGTCGGTATAGGCGGTGGAGCCGATGTGGCCATGGAATTGGCTAAGAAAGCACTCATGAGACCAGTGGGTACCAGACACCCGGAGAAAGAGATAGCCGAGATGGAAGAGGAACTGCTGGAAAAAGTGAACAGACTGGGTATTGGGCCCATGGGGGTCGGAGGTAAGACCACGGTCATGGATGTGAAGATTGAGTATGCTCACCGACATCCCGCCTCGTTCCCGGTGGCGGTCATACCTCAGTGCTGGGCCAATCGCCAGGCGACCCTTGAATTGGTCGATGGTAAATTGGAGGTGAAAGGATGAATAAAGTATTGACCACACCTATAGATCCAGAAGAAGTCAAGGAGTTGAATGTCGGAGATACCTTTTACATCACGGGTACCATATTCACTGCCAGGGACGCAGCCCATGAAAAACTACTCAGTCTTAGTGACGACGAGCTGCCTTTCGATCCTTCCAAATATGCGATGTTCCACTGTGGTCCGGCTATACACAAGGTCGACGGAGAGTGGGAGGTAGTTTCAGCAGGTCCGACCACCAGTATAAGGATGGAGATCTTCGAGGACGAGTTCCTAGATCGGTTCGGTACAAAGATCGTGATAGGTAAAGGTGGTATGGGCGATCGCACCCTTAAAGCGCTGGAGAAACACGGTGCCGTTTATGTTCAGTACACCGGTGGCGCCGGTGCACTCATGGCCAAAGCAATCGAGAAGGTAGAGGATGTCTATTTCCTCGAAGAACTTGGAATTCCCGAAGCCTTCTGGATGTTCAAAGTGAACGAAGCCGGACCTTTCCTGGTGACCATGGACTCCCACGGCAACAGCATCCACAAAGATGTTGCCGAGAAGGTGAAGGAGAACCTTCGAGAAATAAAGAAAGAACTATAAAAAACCCCTTCTTTTTTATTATCTTTTTTTTACGAGCCTGTCAAGTTTTTAGTGATAGGTTCTTATTGTGGTAATAAGCGATAGCTTGTAGATGGTTTTCCAAGCTATTTGCCTCTTTGAAACCTCTTTTAACCAGTTCTGGATTTGTGTTAGAAAAGTGTTGTTCCACAGCATTATTTGTTTTAGGTATATCCTCTATCAGATAGAATTGGGTAAGTTTGTCCCAGTGTTTATCTATCCACTTGATCTGATAAGATATATGTTTATGATATCTACGTTTACTGAAATAATCGAAAATGGTTCTAGCCTTTTCTTTTAGAGACATCTCATCGTTTTGAATGATCTCTAAAAACCTTTTTTGATATCCTTCCGGCAATCTTCCAATGTACTTTTCCGTCATATTTTCGTTGTCTAAACTAAAAACTAGTTTCATTGAATTTTTAAGATTAGAATAATCAGTGGTATCTACAGGAACTATGTTCCTTCGATTCGATGAAAACACTATTTTCCTCGTAATAACCCAGTCCTCTGTTTTTAATTGCTTTCACTGATTCACTGATAGCTTTTGATAAGTTTTTCAATGCATGAAATGTACACAGCTGGTGCACAATTTTATCGATACCAAATTCCTTTGCGGCATTCTTGATTATACTGTCATACTGTGGATCTCCATCAGTAACAATTGCATATACATGTTTACCTTTCAAAGATTCGATGATAAAACGCTCGATGTTGCGTTTGGACAATTCATTAAATATTCTCTCGTTTACAGTTTCATTGGTGACGACATCCTTTATACAAAATCGATAGTACTTCTTTCCACCGATCTTTAAGTACTGTTCATCATAGCTGTATACTCCAGAACCCTGTGTTTTTTGTTTATCTCTTTTATATTCACTACCAATTTCGTCTATCCATCGGCGTATTGTTTCGTGAGATGGACGTATATCAACCAGCCATTCAAAGAAATCTCTTATCTTCCTGAGTGTCGTTCCCTTAACACGCATCCACAGGCTATCTTCTATCGTTTTTTCTCTGTAGTGTTTTTTTTTGGTATCCCTCAACTGGAGCTGTAAAGTCATTTCCACAATCGTTGCAAATATATCGCTGTACTTCGATCCTAAGACCTCTTTCCAGGCTCTTAGGATTAGTACCGTTCTTGACGATGTTGTCTGAACCACAAGAAAGACACTTTCCTTCAACTAGCTCAATGATGCCCCTTTCAGACAATCTTACGTCCTTTTGGCGTACCTCTGGTTTCTTTCCTAACACCTTGTCCACCTTTCCTTCAAAGGTGGTTATGCCTTCATTGTAATCATCAAGTGTCATCGACACTTCCTTTATCTGCTTTTTTAATTCTTTAGGCATGGTTAGATAATAATGTCTGGCTATTTAAAGCTTATTTCCATTTTTCCTTGTGATTTTCAAAAACCTGAAAATCACTAAAGTTTTGACAGGCTCCAAAAAAGAAAAATTATTTTAGCTTGTGAGTTATATAGGTCTTCACTAGTGGTGGTAATTACATGTCCATGAGAGTCGTACTGGATTCGTTAAAAAAACTGGAATCTAAACCCGAAATAGAACTTTGTCTACTCACCCGTAAGAATGGGGATATCGTAGCCAGTGTAGGTGATGTAGGATCTTTGAGCATCGAAACATTTGGAATAATGGCGGCTACCATCTATGGTGCAGCGAACACTGCTAACGAACATCTGAATAAGCAGCGTCCGAACCGCATAGTTATGAGAGCTAGCGATGGTGATACGGTAATAAAGAAGGTCGATGGTCAACATATATTGATACTTAGAACCCACACACGTAATAACTTCGTCAGTGTTTTGGGCTCTATGGATGAAACTGTAGATCATCTTCTCGAGCATTGGGACGGGGTGGTATGGTGAACAAAGTACTGCCGAGGGAGATATACGATTTCTTCAGCAGTGATGTCGGACGATCTTTGATCGTCAAAGGACACGCAGGAACTGGAAAAACGATATTGAGTCTGACCTTGTTAGAGGAGATAGCGGATATAGAAAACTCATTCTATTTTTCAACAAGGGTATCCAACAAATCCCTTTATAGCCAGTTTCAATGGTTGAAGGAGAAAGACATGCGAGAAAACCTCGTGGACTCGAGTATGGATTTCTTACGCTCGTTGTATAAAGATAAAACATCAAAACTCACTAAAACAAAAGCATTCGCCAGTGGGGACGAAAAATTTGAGAAGATCGAACATGCTCGCAGAGTTATAGATGTAATGGGAGATAAACCTCCTGAAGAGTTCACCCCTCCGGAGGAAGTTTCTCGCAGTTGTTTGATGACACTTATGGCCGATTCAGATATCACAGCACTAGAAGATATCTACGATCGTGTAGATTCTCGTCTTCCTTCCCCCTCGATCGTCATCATCGACAGTCTTGAGTCATTGATCGAGAGGTATGCGGTCGACGCCACATCATTGATAAAGGTTCTCCAGAGAGATCTGGTCGAGATGTCGGGAACCAAGCTGATAATAGTTCTCGAAGCTGAAGAGGCGACCACATGGGATTATCTGGTGGACGGCGTCGTCACATTGAGCGTAGATGAACAAAGTGGTCGACGAGTTAGACTGATGTCCTTGAACAAGCTCAGGGGTATCAGGATCGATAGACCGATGTATTTGTTTACCTTGGATGGTGGAAAGTTCAGATACTCTCCTTCATTTAGTCAAAACATACCTCTTTTCCAGAAAGAACACGACCCGATCCTAGATGGTGAGGGAACATCATACTGGGATAGGGATCTGTTTTCCAGCGGATCTAAGGAATTTGATGATATCTTGGGAGGTGGCTACCCTCATGGCAGTCTGGTTCTCATCGAAGTTAGTCACGATGTACCTTTGGCAGGGCAGATGAAACTCTTCGGACCGGTACTTGAGAACTTTTTGTCACAAGAACGTGGCGTTCTGTTGGTGCCATCTAGTAGGGATAAAAATATATTCGGTGAAAGCAGTAGTATTTTTAGTGAGGATATGGAGGATAATCTAAAAGTGATAGACTCCAAGGAACTCAAGAGGCATAAAAAAGGCGATTTTAAACATTCTTTCCATGAAGCCTACAAAGAGCTCAAGTTCAAGGCGAATGAGCCTATACTCACCATCTGTGATTGGGTCACCATCGAACATTCCATAGGGGATGCAGAGATAGGTGAGATAGACCGAAGTAAAGCAGCAAAAGAACTGCTCGAACTTATGAAGAAAAACAGTGGTCTCACCATCGGTGTTATGGGACCTGGATTCTTTTATTCAGACAATGCTCGGTATGTCTCTGACATACATCTGAAGATGTTCACTTATTATAATTCTTTATTTGTGTATGGTGAGAAACCGAATACAGAGATCTACAACATCACGGTCGAAAGGGACGACCATCCGAGGGTCAAATTCGTAAAGCAGGTTTGATCTTCCGAAAACGTTAAATTAATTCCACCCCTATATTTAGACCGGTTATGGAGCCTACGACCTTCTTGCTGTTGATGATAGCGGTACTCCTCGGGTTCTCAGGGGTAATATATGGTGTGTGGTTGTATTTTGAGAAATCAAAACCCGAACGATTGAAAAGGGTGAAGAAAGAATCGTCTATCGATCCAGAGGATGAGGCTTATAATGCTGTGATGACCGGTAAGAGCATCTGCAGGGTGCTGAAAAATAGTGGTCACGACGTCAGCAGTGCTGAGATAATACTAGAACGGGCCGAACTCGCTCTACAGTCCGATGATAATCAGAAAGCCATCCAGCTAGCCGAGGAAGCAAAAAATAAGATAGAACAGGCGAAGGAAAGAGGTAAAACAACACCGGCTGAGATACTTGATTCTACTCCTCCTAAAGAACCTAAAAGCGAAGCGGTCAAGGAGTTCGAGAAAGCTAAAGAAAAGATACAAAATCTACCCGATAATTACATGGAGTCTAAGTTTGAGATAGATGTAGCCAGGGATATGGTCGAAGAGGACGGTGATACTGAGGCACGTAGACTTCTAGATATGGCGGAAGAGAGTTACTCGGCCGGCGATTACACACAAGCTCTAAGTTATGCAGTAAGGTGTAAAAAATGGATCGACGAAGATAGTGCAGGATTATTGGCGGGTCAAAGGATCGGTAAGAGAGAACCTGTAGAGGAGAAAAAAACAGAGATCTCGGTAAAAAATCTATCTACACCAGAGGAGAAAAAGGAAAGTGATCACCGATGCGACGAGTGTGGCAACAAAGTTAGCACGGATGATAAATTCTGTAATAGATGCGGTGCAAAGCTAGATTTTTCAACAAGATGTCCAAATTGTGGTGGCAAGGTTGAACCGGAGTTTAATTTCTGCTCAGGATGCGGTGAAGAATTGGTCCCAACAGTCTTTGAATGTCCCGAGTGCGAGACCGAAGTAGATGAAGATACGAAATTTTGTCCGAGTTGTGGTGTAGAATTAGAGTGAATCAGGTTCCTAAATATCCATCATCAACTAGTGTTTCTACTAGTCTATTTATTTCCACCGGTGATAGTTTTTCTACACGTTGATTTCTGAAGGGAAAATCGGTTTTTATATCTAATCCAAAACCGTACTTCAGAGCATTTTTGATAGTTTTTCTTCTGTAATTGAAGAGCTCACGCACGACATCTGAGTAAATATCTTCGTATGTGATATCGTATTCTGATCTACCAGGTTCGATATAGACCACGGAGGCATCCACTCTTGGGGGTGGGAAAAAATTGTTCCTAGATACGTCGAATAGCTTTTTTACACGAGCCTTTGTGGACACCATCACTGATAGGCGAGAATAATCCGATCCACCGACCTCTGCGACCATCCGATCAGCGAACTCCTTTTGATACATCAACACTCCTGTTTTAAAATTCTGATCGAGTAATTTGAACGTTAAAGGGGATGATATGTTGAATGGAATGTTAGAAACGACTTTATCAAATTTGGGTACATCGACTTCTAGGAAATCACCTTGGATCACCCGAAAATCAAATTCCTTGAACCGCCCTTCGAGATATCCTTTGAAAGCTCTCTCCTTCTCCACGACGATGGTTTTCTTTGCCCTCTGGACTATCTCTTCGGTCAATATACCCAGACCGGGGCCGATCTCCAAAACCACATCATCGGATGTGATCGATGCCTCATCGACCTGTCTAGCAGCTATGCTACTGTTCACTAAAAAATGCTGCCCCAATCTTTTAGAGGGTTTCAGCCCGAGCTCTTTCAACCTCTCTTTAACTCCATTGGTCATGTCAAACCATGCTTTGCCGAGTGGTGTTGTATCAGTCTATACTGATATTCTCCATGACCACGACATCGCGAACTGCTTTCATACCCTCGAATGGAAGTACCAGTCTTCCCTCTGCATCGGTATCGAAAAGCCTAGGCTCGATCTCTTCTGCAGGGGTCACTAGTACATGCATCATATCACCTGTTTTGGTGTCGACCACGAAATTATCGATCATGCCTAATATCTGCCCATCGTTTGTCATTACCGTTTTACCACGCATTTCGGTCACGAACATCTTCATTTTGTTGTCCTCCTATATTTGATAGATGGATTTACTACCTGTATAACCCAACTCCATTATAATCTTTCTTCTTACGGAACGTCTTTTCCATCTCGGATTCCATGTCCTCATACATCTCTAGTATCTCTTCATCGACGGAGGGATGAACCTTCTGTAAAACATCTTGGAAGTCCGACATCTTCACCATATCCTCTCCCCTCTTCATTGCGCAGAGGCCGGCTTCCCTGCAGACCGCTTCTATATCCGCTCCTACGAATGATCCCGTATCTACAGCAAGTTTATCTATATCAACATCCACAGCCAGTGGCATATGCTTTGTGTGGATCTTAAATATCTCTTTTCTAGCGTCCTCATCTGGGATCGACACAAGAAGTTTCTGGTCGAACCTTCCAGCTCTGAGAAGAGCAGAGTCCACACGATCCGGACGGTTCGTAGCGGCGAGGACCATGATACCGCTGCTTTTTTCAACACCGTCCAAACTGGTGAGCAGCTGGTTGACCACTCTATCCGTTACCACATTCTGCTCCCCCAGCCCTCTTTCTGGCGCCAATGCATCGATCTCATCCAGGAATATTATCGAGGGTGCTGTCTGACGGGCTTTTTTGAAGATCTCTCTCACCGCCTTCTCACTTTCTCCCACCCATTTGGAGAGCAGTTCCGGTCCTTTTACGGATATGAAGTTCGCATCGCACTCGTTGGCCACCGCTTTACCTAAAAGTGTTTTTCCAGTCCCCGGTGGTCCGTAAAGAAGTACGCCTTTGGGTGGAGATATACCCATACGTTCGAAGGATTCGGGTTCAGCAAGAGGTCTCTGGACGCTGTCCATCAGTTTTTCTTTTATGTCGTCTAAACCACCCACTTGATCCCACGACACCTCAGGGATCTCCACCATTATCTCTCTCATGCTGCTGGGCTCCGTCTCTCTAAGAGCGTTCATGAAATCTTCTTCCTTTACCTCCATCCTTTCCAATACCTCTCTTGGTAAAGGTTCGTCAAGATCGAATTCAGGTATATACCTTCTCAAAGCTCTCATAGCGGCTTCCTTCGCCAGGGATTCGAGGTCCGCTCCGGCGAAACCGTGGGTGAGTCTTGCCAATTCATGTAAGTCCACTTTAGATGAGATCGGCATACCTCTTGTATGGATCTGAATTATCTCCATCCTACCGTCTCGGTCGGGAAGCCCTATCTCTATCTCTCTGTCGAATCTTCCAGGCCTTCTCAAGGCTGGATCGATGGCATCTACCCTGTTTGTAGCGGCGATCACGATTATCTCCCCTCTTTGGCTCAGACCGTCCATCAGGGTTAGAAGCTGGGCAACAACCCTCCGTTCCACCTCCCCTTTAACATCGTCCCTCTTCGGTGCGATAGAATCCAGCTCATCTATGAATATGATCGAAGGTGACTGCTCTTTTGCCTCTTCGAACTTCTCTCTCAATTTACCTTCGCTCTGCCCGTAGTATTTAGACATTATCTCAGGTCCCTGTACCGAGAAAAAGCTGGCTCCGGATTCGTTTGCCACGGCTCTGGCTATCCAGGTTTTTCCAGTTCCCGGTGGCCCGTGGAGCAGAACCCCCTTCGGTGGTTCGATACCAAGTCTGTCGAAAAGATCGGGATGTTTCAGTGGTAATTCGATCATCTCTCTGACCCGCTTCAGCTGTTCTCTCAGTCCTCCCACATCCTCGTAGGTGACGGTGGTGGTGCCTACCATCTCACCTTCACTGACCGGATCCTCCCTAACGGTCACTTCTGTATCGTCGGTGACTTCAACAGGTTCCAAAGGGTTAGTGGTGGTTACGAGGAATGGTACGTTACCCCCCATCAACGATATTCCCGGTATCACTATGGCATCACCAGCTATTATGGGTCTTTTCGATAGCCTCTTCTTTACAAAGGCCTCTATTTCATCCCCAAATCGTAGGGTGTTTCCTTTTTCGATGACCGGTGCGATAACGACCTTTTTCGCCGGTTTTACCTGTGCCTTTACAACCTTTACACGGTCACCTACAGAGATCCTGGCGTTCTTTCTTACAAGACCATCTATACGGATTATATTGTGCCCTTCATCATCTGATGATAATCTGAAAACCTTCGCAACGGTCTCTCTCTCACCTTTGATCTTGATAACGTCTCCGACCTCCACACCCAGTGACATCCTTGTACTCGGTCCTAATCTAGCTCGATTTCGTCCCACGTCCTCCTGTGGAGCCTCTTTGACTGTTAAAATTACCTTATCAGACATCAGTTTCGCCGAACTTCACATCACGATGGATTATTAAATATTTATGGAAACTATTTCCGTCTCACTGTTTGTATTGCCGTTGACATCTTTCATGTTAAAAACTAATTCCAACTGTCTCTGGTCTAAGGTTTGATCTTCAAATGTGTACTCGTACTTATGATCACCTATTGACTCCATATCTAAAGGATTATCACCGAATTCGATCACCCGTAAAGTAACACTATCTTCATCAACAGCAACGTTATCGGTGATCTTGGCTACAACTCTGATATCGTACTCTTCTCCATGAGTTAGGTTAGCCTCTTCCAATGCGGTCCAGTTGCCATCGGTTTCCACATAAATTTCAACCCTATTCAAGACGGGGTCAGTGAAATCGTTGAAAGGTGGATTCATCAAGAGTATCCATACGCCCAGCCATGTAAGAAAGAACATGGCTCCGTTCATCGCCCACTCTTTTTTTCCAAAATCGGATATGTCTATAGGCAGATACTCGTATACTTTTATGGTCAATAGCAAACCGAAGACACCGATGAGGAATCCGTAGAACCAATCGTCTGTAAGTTTGAATACTTCTATCGAAAGTAGAGAGAAGATCGGTGCGATGGCGATGGCTACTATCACGGTTTTCCCTTTGTTGATCTCTTTCTTCATGTACTCTACTCTATCGAACTCTGGGAATTCGAAGTCGTAGTCTTCCTCTTCCTCATCTTTCTTTCTTCTTTTGGCCATCGTGAAAACCTCATCTCAAGAACGTGTTAATAAAGTTTCTTATCAGGATCATAGGTCTTCCAGCAGCCTATCTGCCTTGACCCTAAATTCCTCTAGACTCCCTTCGTTGACTATTGTATGATCTGCCAGAGCTATGACCTCACCTAGTCCCCATCTTAATTCTCTCCTATCTCTTTCTTTGAACTCGGTGTAAGAGCCTGGGGCGTCCTGTCTCGCTCTAGCCACCAATCTGTTGTATCTGGTTTTTGGTGAAGCATAAACGGCTACAACCACTAGATCGTGACCGAGTTTTTTCCGGAATATCTCGAGTTCCTCATCACCCCTCAAACCGTCGATGATCGTTTTTTGTACCTGTATCTTCTTTAAAGTCCTCTCCGCCCAGATGCCGTAATGGTGTTTCTCCCTCTCGGAGTGTGCGAATCCACCCACACTACCGTCATCCATATCGAGTTCTTTTTTTTTTACCCACTCTCTGACTACATCACCCATACGAACAACAGAGTATCCTTTTTCTTTAGCGACCCTGATGAACTCTTCTTTTCCACTACCGGGCATACCGGTAACAAGGATAGTGCTGATATGATCACCTCAATAGCTGTACTCTCTCCAATCGAGTCCGATGGTCCTGTTTCTTAGCTTTATGATGGTGGGTATCTTCCTCTTATGTGCACTGCGTTCCACCATCCCTTTGATCTCTTCCACCGTATCTTTTGATATACCATTCTTTTCAGCGATCTTATCGATGTTCTCCAAGTTTTCGATACCTTGAAGTACGTGGTCCAGGACATCGTATGTAAATCCCAGCTCCTTTTCATCGGTCTGTCCTTCCCAAAGGCCAGCCCGGGGTATTTTTTTAACGATACGGTCCGGAACACCGATCTTTTTGGCTAGCAATTTCACTTCGCTTTTGTATATGTCTCCCATGGGCAAGAAATCTGCAGCATTGTCTCCGTACTTGGTAGTGTATCCGATTAGCAGCTCGCTCTTGTTCGATGTGCCAACGACCAGCTTTCCTTCTAGATTGGCGTAATAATACCACAAGCACATCCTCACTCTTGCCTTCAAATTAGCGTAGGGCAATCTTTCACGATCATCTACCGGGAAGGACCCTAATATCCCGTCCATTTCGATCACGTCCACTGGTACGTCCCACAGGTCGGCAAGATACTTAGCATCCTTCATATCTTCCTCCGGTGACGTACTCTCAGGCATTATTAGACAGTGGACCTTATCTGATCCTAAAGCATCGACACTCAACTTCAGCACGGTGGCGGAGTCGAGTCCCCCGCTTAACCCGAGAACTACTCCATTGGTACCGGTCTTCTCTACTTTATCTTTGATGAACTCCCTGATGATCGTTATGTATTCGTCCATCTGTTCATCGGATAGATTCATGGTAGAGCATAGATGCAGGGATTATTATGTTTATGGTGCAGCCCGATCATTTAGATAATTAAATAGTCCATGTTAAATATGTTATATACGCGTAATTATTAAATACTATTGATACATTGTAGATATGAGTAGGTATGAAAAAACTAGCTTCGTTGGTAGTTGTGATACTACTGGTATTAGTGGTCATTCCGAATGAATTTGTGGAGGGGGAACCCGCAGCCATATATCTAAAAGGTCACGCCTATGACAGTTATGACGGAAACGCTGTATGGAATCGTCATAGCATCTATTCAGGGAACATCACTGCTATAGATGTAAATCAACCCGGTATCAGCCCCCGCGGTGCAAATGATGCAATAAACGACGGATCGGTGAACCAAGGGGATGAGAACCAATTTTGGTGGGATGCAGCTCCGGGGGAAGAGGCGCATCGGTGGTACAAATATGCCCCTGAGCCAGGTAACAACATAATCTTCTTGGGCGAGTATCAGCATCACGATAAATATCATGAAGAATTTATGAATTATACATGGGCATCTAACTATATCGCTGAGGAAAAGGGAACTCCCCCTGATATCAAAGAGCACGCTGTAAGGTACGAGCCCATCCCCAGGCCGGTTCTTAACCCTTATACTGATGAGGCCAGGGGTCTCACCTGGGTCAACATATCCATACCTAATTTTAAGTACACCAGTAGTACGATCGAGGGGAAACCCACAGATAGAGGGACTTATGATCTACTGCAGAGCTATGCGGTATTCATCAAGGATGAATTCGAGGGATGGAGATACCTGGGTAACTCAGAGGTGGATCCCAACAATAAAAAATATCTGGATGACCCCTTACCCGCTGCCGATCATGTAACAGACCCTTCAAAAATCAACACCGGCTCCCACTACTTCCTCGTCGAGGATCTGAAGCCGTCCATGTATTACGAGTTCAAGGTCCGGGTGAACTTCCGTACACTGGAAGGTCCGGTCGAACCCGTGTGGGGTTACCAGGGTGGACTCGGTGACGAAGAGATGAAATACGGTGATCTGTTAAAGCCCCAAGGCGGTAGTGTAACCACCTTCGCAGGTGGAGAGGTATCCACGATCCCCACTTCTTCTGTACAAGAAAATTTGGCCACATATCTACAAGGTGATCCCAGGGATAGCTATGACGGGAATGCCGGATGGTACGATGAACAATATGGATTCTCTGGTAACATCACGGCTATAAATATCAACAACCCCGACAAGACCCCCAGGGGTGCCGATGACGCCATCAACGATGGAACGGTGAACGAAGGTAAGGACACATTTTTCTGGGATGCCACGCCCGGCGACGCACCGCATCAATGGTTTTCATCGCCTGAGTTCGGCCAAAATATCATGTTCCTGGCCGAGTATCAGTATTACGATGAAAAATACGATGAATACATCAATTATACCTGGGTATCGAACTATAAAGCCGAGAGTGAGTCTACACCTCCGAACATCGGGGAACACGTTGTGAAGTACGAACCCATCCCCGAACCGGTGGTCAACCCCTACTCAGATGGGGATGCAGTCGGTCCCTCTTGGATCAACATCTCCATACCTAATTTCAAGTACACCAGCAGCACCATCGAAGGTGAACCAACGGAAAGAGGAACCTACGACCTGCTGCACAGTTATGCCGTCTTCATACGACAGGAAGGAAAAAAAGAGTGGACGTATCTAGGGAACTCTCAGGTGGATCCGAAGAACTCGGAGGGATTAGATCCACCTATACTACCCATCGACGATCAGACGGACCCGGGCGAGATCAACACCGGCTCCCACTACTTCCTAGCTGATGGTCTGGAGCCAAAAACCGGATACGAGTTCAAGGTCAGAGTGAACTTCCGCACCCTGGACGAACCGGTCCACGGTAAGGTGTGGGGTTGGGGGTACGAAGGTGGGGGCCAAGAGAAAGAAGAAAAAGGAATTAACCCCTTCAACGATGATATCCTTGGATTGGGTGGTGGAACGATTACACCTTTTGGAAGCAGGAAAGGGGGTGTATTCCCTACAGGAGATGCGTACCCACCGTCCGAGCCCCGGGAACTCACAGCCACCGGAGACACAGACGAGGTGTACCTGGAATGGATACCTCCCTCATTCGACGGTGGTTCACCCGTTACCAACTACAAGATATACCGTAACACGACGTATGGAACGTACGAACACTACGATACGGTCACGGCACCGGATACCGACTACAGCGATATCGATGTCGCCGCCGGTGTTGAGTATAAATACCACGTCACCGCCGTGAATATGGTAGGTGAAGGACCCAACAGTAACACCGCTTCAGCGGTACCCTTGGGGACTCCTACCGCCCCTCTGAACCTGGAGGCACAGGGCGGAGAAGACCACATCGAACTCGAATGGGACCCGCCGATCAACGACGGAGGCTCGCCCATAACCGAGTACTGGATCTATAGAGAAGGTTCCTATCATGGCCATGTAGTAGCTCCGATCACATCTTATATCGATGATACCGTGGACAGTGGTGTGGACTACTCTTACCAAGTCAGAGCCAGGAACAGTGTAGGGTTCGGTCCGTATAGTGATCAGGCATCTGCGGCTTCCTACACAACTTACGACATACCGTTATCGTACTCACCTTCATCCAACGGCTGGTCCTTTATATCCCCACTCTTGATACCGGAGGATAACGACATGGAGACCATACTCAACGATCCCACTTACGGTATAAGCGGTAGCTACGACAGAGTGATGTATTTCGACTCTACCAGTGATACGTGGAAGAGCTACGTACCCGGGCGAGCCTCTCATTTTAACACGCTCACTGAATGGGACGAAACCATGGGTGTCTGGATACGCATGACGGGTAACGACGTACTCACGATAGTCGGTGTCGAACCGACTACAACCAGCATCACATTGAACCCTGGTTGGAACATGGTGGGCTATCCCAGTTTGATCACCGGTAACAACGGACTACCCTCCGAAGTCGCCATCATCGGCGTTTTCAATGATAGCGAAGACTACAACGTAGAATACATCTATTCAACCGGTGATCATGAATTCGAACCCGGTAACGCCTACTGGTTGTTCAACGAAGAAGGATATTCGGTGGATTGGTTGATCCAGTACTAAATACTACACTCCGATGACGGTGGTACAGATATCCCACTATCCTGATGGTAAACATGGGCTCATTGGGTGCGGAAATTAAACCGATAAGCATATTCCCAACATGCGATGATGGAGAAGTGTTTTTCTTCTTACTCAAAGAGTGTTTATTTCGCTCAAATGGCTATACATCTATCGACTGAAACCTCTTCTTTTATTTTTTAGATTATATCTCGTCGAGATCCGAGATAGCCCCTTTCGTCTTCTCAGCATCACTCTTCAATCCCATCTTCTGTTGTATCTCCAAAGCCTCTTCAAGATACCTTGACGCCTCTACCTTTTCACCTTGTCTCATCCAGAGAACACCGTATTCGTATAACAACCTGCTCAGATCGACATCATCGCCCGCCGCCCTCAACATCGATCTCGCGGCTTCGAATTCCTCTTTCGCCTCATCCCATTTTTCCATTTCTCGATAGACCATGCCCAAGGCCTGATGACCATATCCAAGGAGCTTATCCGAACCTGTCTTTTCTGCATGTTCAAACACTCTGTGTGCATATACCATCGCTTTTTCGACATCTTGGGTATATATCTCATCCTGAACGAGCTCGAAATAGATCTCACACGCACGATCTATCGAACCGACCGATTCAGCGATATCTGCAGCTTCTTTGTGATACTCGAGTGCTTTGTCAATATTTCCCTCCTTTCTAAATATGCTCCCGAGGTTATTCATCGGTGATAAAACTCCTTCTTTATCACCTATGTTGATATACATATCTATAGATTTGTTAAGGTTGTCAATAGCCATATCGACATCCCCATAATCGCCCTGTGCACCCCCGATATTAACCAAAGACATCGCCATCCCCATCTTGTCTCCTATCTTTTCCCGGTTACTATAGGCCTTTTTGTGGAATATTAGTGCATTCTCGATATCGCCTTTTTTCTCGTAAACCAATGCTATATTATTGAGTGCTGTAGCAGCGCTGCCTTTATCTCCGACCATCTCAAAGGTATCTTTACAGTGGTTGAAGTATTCCAGCGACTCGTCCAGTCTGCCGAGTTTTAGAAAGGCCATACCTATGTTCCCAAAGGCAGAAGCGGTGTTCAATCGATCTCCGATCTTCTCGAAGGATGTGAGTGCGTCCCGGTAGTATTCTATGGACTTGTTCAGCTCACCTTTGGAGTAATGGACGATACCGATGTTAGTGGAAGTCCGGGCCATTCCGCGATGGTCTTGGATCTCCTTTCTTATTTCCAGAGCCTCTTCCAGATGTGTCAGTGCGTCGTCGTAGTTACCTTTGTACCATTCCACGGTGCCCATGTTGTGCTTGATCTCAGCGATCTCCCCATCATCTCCCATGTCCTTCGCCAGGCTCAGACCCTCTTCTAACAGATGCTTGGCGTCGTCGTAATCGCCCTTTCTCATGTACGTCCTTCCCTTGACCCGGTTTACCCTCATTACCTCGGGATCGTCCGACTCCAGTAGAGCTAAAGCGGTGTCACATTCTTGGATCCCTCTGTCGTACTCTCCTATGACCATGAAAACGTTGCCCAGCTTACGGTGAAGGAGGGCCTTGGTGGTATCCGGGGGAGAAAGCTCCAACCCATGGAGGTAGTACCCTTTCGCCTCTTTGTAATCTCCCAACAGCCCTTTCATATCGCCTATCCTATCGAGTAGATCGCATCTACGTTCTTTCTTTCCCTCGGGTAGATGCAGATGTTCTAAAACGTCGTACGCTATCTGGTAGAAGTCGATGGCCTGCTCCGCCGCAAGCGTTGATTCGGCTTTCTCACCGGCTTTATATGAATAATCGTGTGCCTTTTCGTGCTGGTTGGTGTTAGAAAAATGTCTAGCCAGTTCATAATACACTTCTGAGAGATCATCGTGGTAGTTTGTCTCGTAGAAGGCTCCCAGGGAACGGTGATAGTTGTTTTTCCACCACCGGGAAAGGCTGGTATATATAACATCTCTGAAGATGGCGTGACTGAATGCGTATCGGTCAGCATCTTGGACCAATATCCCTGAATCCATGAGGTTCTGCATCGTGTAGTTTATGTCTGAAACCCTATCGAACCACTTTGGTATCCTCCTATCGATCACCCCTCCCTCGCAGGATGCGTACTCGACCAGCTCGATGGACTCCGGGTCCAACAGCTCCAAACGACGATAGACAACTTCTTCTACGCTGGATGGAATGGTGAAGGTTTCTGTCACCATCTTATAGGTACCATCGATAATGCCCATGTGCCCCTCCTGTTCCATCTGCTTCAACATCTCTATGACGAAGAACGGGTTACCCTGGCATTCTTTCGAGAGCCTCTCGATGAGGTCTTCAGGGAAATCGTTAGGTGTATATAGTTCATCCACCAGTAACTTCAGATCATCGGCGGTCAGTTTCTGTAACTTCATCAGTGTGATCAACCCGTCCTCATCTAGACCTTTTACCGTCCGTTCCGCAGCCTCTCCTTCCTCTGGACGCCGGGTACATACGGTGAGAACACCGTGGTCGCCTATGTTCCTAGATATATAGTCCATGACGAACAGGGATGACTCATCCGCCCAGTGCAGGTCTTCGAGCAGCAGCATGAGCGGACGTTCCCTGCTCATATCTTTCAAGAGTTCTAATACATCATCGGCTATCCGCAGACGTTCGTTCTCCAGCTTTACACCTTCGAAGTCCTTACGGACGGAGTACTTGATCATGGATAGGGAAGATATCTTATCCTGCACACAGGCCATCTCCTCCATATCACCGCTCCAATCTTCCAGCATCTCGGCGTACTCCCTCTCTATCTGTTTCACCGTTCGGCCGAGTGTATGTTTCATCTCCGGATGTTCCTTCCCCTTTATGACCGCTGCAACGTAGATACTTTTACCGTGTTCGATGAGTATCTTCATATCTCCGTACTCTAACCTTCCCAATCCCGCCTTCGATTCTCCCGAGCGATCGAAAGAATCCTTGACGAAGTTCTGTATGGCGGACAACATACCGGCGAATATGTCTCCATCGATCTCATCCTCATCTTCCGGCCGTGCAGTGGCCAAAAGCATCCCGGCATCATTGACTGCAAATATTTCAGAGAAGGAAGTGCTTTCCTCCTCCCGTAGGATCGGCTCGGAACTTTCTTCTTGGAGGGCGTTGACTAACATTTGAAACGGCTTGAACGAGTGCTTATCCGCCGCACCATCAACCACCTTGAAACCGTTATCCACAGCCTGTCGTACGAACTCCCGTACCAGACGGGTTTTACCGATCCCTGCCTCACCGGAGACAGATAGGGTTCCACCGCATCCTTCTAAAGCTCTTTGGATCTGTTTTGAGAATAGGGATGTTTCCTCCTCCCTACCAACCAAGGGGAGTTCATGCTCCGTGTGTAGAACCATCGAGATATACAAATGTGAAGGATAGTAATAAAATGTATGTGCAGATAACATAGGGCTGAACAAAAACTATAAATAAAACATCTTAATGATAGTTAATTAAATCTAATTAAATATGGTGATATATCATGACAGAAAAGAAATACACGACGGTTTCGATACCGATCCCATTGGCAAAGAAGATCAAGAAAAGGATGGAAGGCACGGGCTTCACGTCCATCTCCAGCTACGTCACCTACGTACTGCGTCAGGTGATATCCAGCATCGAAGAGGAAGAGCAGCAGGAAGGCTTCTCCAAAGAGGACGAGGAGAAGGTAAAAGAACGTCTGCGAGCTCTGGGATATCTAGATTAGATCACAGGTGTTCAAGATGCCAAAACCCCACGGCGGAACGCTGATAAATAGGATCGTTTCCAGCAGTAAGAAGGAACGTCTTCTGGAAGAAGCGGAGAGTATGACCACCCTTAAACTGAACGGTGGATTGAGAAAGGATGTAGAGAACATCGCCTCCGGTGTTTACAGTCCATTAGAAGGATTCCTTTGCAGGGATGACTTCGAGAACGTACTTCATCACGATAGGTTGTCAAGCGACATCCCTTGGACCATCCCGATAACTCTTGATGTGGACAAAGCAACCGCTGATGAACTGAAGCGGGAAGAGGAGATCATACTACAGACCGAAACGGGTGCCAGTTTCGCCATGATGTCCATCGAAGAGATCTACGGATACGATAAGGATCACATGGCTGAGAGCGTTTACGGTACAACGAACGAGGCTCATCCTGGAGTACAAAAGGTCAGAAACATGGATGACTTCCTCATCGGTGGAGAGATAACACAGATAAACGAGACCGATTCCGGCTTTCAAAATTACAACCTACGGCCGATAGAGACAAGAGTCCTCTTCAAAGAGAAGGGATGGAGAACGGTGGTAGGTTTTCAGACGAGAAACGTACCCCATCTAGGGCATGAATACGTGCAGAAGACCGCTCTCACCTTCGTTGACGGAATATTCATCAACCCGATCATAGGTGAGAAGAAAACTGGTGATTACCTGGACGAGGTGATATTGGACTCCTATCAAACACTCATGGATAACTACTATCTAAAGAACCGAGCGGTGATGAGTATATTGCAAGCCGAGATGAGATACGCCGGGCCCAAGGAAGCCATCTTCCATGCGATCCTGCGAAAGAACTTCGGATGCACCCATTTCATCGTGGGTAGGGATCATGCAGGTGTAGGCGATCACTATGGCCCCTATGCCGCCCAGGATATATTTGACCGGTTCCCAGACCTGGATATCACGCCCGTTTTCTTCAAATCATTCACATACTGCGAGAAATGCGGCGGTGCCGTCGATGGTTTCATTTGCCCCCATGGAGAAGAGCATCGGGAGAACTTCAGCGGGACCAAGATGAGGAAGATACTTATGGAGGGTAAGATACCTCCCGAACATATGATGAGGCCGGAAGTGGCTCGGATAGTGATAGATGCGGACCCGAAGTTCGTCGAGTAGGTGAACCACTATGGCCAAAGAGAACGAAACTGAGGAACCTGGTTTGCTCCTACATCACTGGGATGCCGATGGTATGTCTTCTGCAGCGATATTGCTTAGGTGTTTAGAAGGCACTTACGAAACTTTTACCCCAACCATCGGTAACTACCTCTTGAACGAGGAAGACAAAGAAGAGATCCGGAAGTTGGACCCGGATCACACCATCGTTGCCGACATGGCTTTACCGAAGGACTCTATCGAATTCTTGAAAGGATTCGGCGGAGTCCACATATTCGATCACCATATACAGGAAAGGCACGATGTAGAAATGCATCATAACCCGATAATATCCGGAAAAACTCCTAAAGAATATCCGAGCTGTTCCTGGGTGGTTACTGAATACTTAGAGCTAGAACCGGATATCCTTACCATACTAGGAGCCTTCGGTGATAGAGAGACCAAGCTGAAAGAGAACGAAAGAGCAATGAATGTTATACAGCCATTGATGGATTCTTTTAAGGTAGGATTCGACGACATGCTGAGATGCGTTCACATGATGGACACCCTTCATAAATTGGGTGATAGAAAATCGATCAGGGAGTTCCCCTGGTTCCTGATGGACGTTACACACCCCAACGAGATCTTGTCTAGAAAAGATCTGAAAGAGAACCTTGAGAAGCTTGAAGAGACCATCGAGCGGTTGTCGAAAAGAGAGCTGACCAGATCGAAAGAGAACCTATACAGGCTGAGGTTGAAAACACCATACAACATCATCTCTACTGTGACAAGAAAGATCTCATGGAGCAGATCGGACGACGATATCGTCATGGTAACGAACCCTTCCTTTCATCCAGGGGAAACACAGGTGTACATCAGAGGTGCTATACCGAACTCCAAAGAGATCATCGAATACGTTCGAAACAAAGGTCACTCCGCAGGTGGTAAGGAGGATGTGGTGGGGATGGTGATCCCCACCGAGCAGGAAGATGAGATACTGGATGAAGTGATCAAGAAGTTGTGATCGTGAGAGGTATGATAAGATGGTTAATGAAAACATAATTGCAAACGAACAGCATTGGGATAAGAAGAATATCAAGGATGGCTACACACTTTGGTTCACCGGACTGTCGGGTTCCGGTAAGTCGGCGGTGGCCGAACGGGTGGCTATTAGACTGGAAGATGAATTCGGTGAATCGGTGGAACGCCTTGATGGGGACATAGTCAGACAGCATCTAACATCCGACCTCGGTTTTACCAAAGAGGACCGTGATATGAACATAGAAAGGGTCAGTTTCGTTGCAAAGTTACTCTCCAGGAACGGTGTCGCGGTTTTAGCCTCCTTCATATCACCCTATCGGGAACGAAGGGGGAAAACACGAGATATGGTGACTAACTTCATCGAAGTTTTCGTGAAGTGTCCGGTGGAAGTATGTGAGGAAAGAGATGTCAAGGGGCTGTACGAGAAGGCTAGGAACGGAGAGATCAAAAATTTCACAGGTATTTCCGATCCCTACGAGGAGCCGGAAGAGCCGGAGATAGTGCTGGAAACCCATAAGGAAAACATAGAAGAAAGCGTTCAGAACGTGATCGACTACCTAGTAAAAGAAGGATACATATCATGAATTCAGTAGTGCTCGACACCAACGCATTGATGATGCCCTTTCAGTTCAACATAAACATAGATTTCGAGATCACAAGGCTGTTCGGTGATCCTGAAGTATATGTCCCTTCATCCGTTATTAAGGAGCTAAGAACGTTGAAGAGGAAGGACGCTTTGATGTTAGCGGACAAGTACGAAATATACGAGGTCGATAAGGAACGGGACGAAGGCGTACTACAGGCCGCTCTAGAGCTGAAAGCCGTACTCATAACGAACGATGCGGAGTTACGAAGTCGGGCCAGGGATGAAGATATACCCGTGGCGTACCTCCGAGAGAAAGCTTATCTGGAGGTAGATGGTGAGTATTGATGTTGCTTAAAGGTAAGGTAGTATCTGGATTGGGTAGAGGGAGTTTCTTCCTATCTCTATTTGGATACAAAGAACAATTCAAGAGCAAGTTGGATATCGAGCCGGTAGAGGGGACCATGAACATAGAGTTGGACGAAGAGAGTGCAAAGCGATATCAAGAGTTAACTAGATCCAACGACTGTGTTATTTTAGAACCATTCATAGAGCAAGGTAAAGAATATGGTCGTGTACGAGTGTTTCCAGCAAATATAGAAGACGTTCGATGTTATCTAGTCATACCTGAGAAGAGTTCATACCATGATGTCGCCGAGATCATATCTGATAAAAATTTAAGGGATGAACTGGGACTTCAAGACGGTCACCTCGTTGAACTCATGATTCAGAATTCGTTCTCCACGTAGTTCAAAACCGATTCGAACAGCGGTTTTCCGTCGCCTCTACCCCTTTTTCCTCTTGTCCAGTCTGGATTGGTATGATCATAAAAGACCCTCTCCGGGTGAGGCATCAATCCAAGAACGTTGCCAGTTGGATTACATATACCTGCTATATCCTCTATAGATCCGTTCGGATTCCATGGATAATCTAAGGGTTCTCCATCAGGAGATGTGTATTTAAAGACGATCTGACCGTTCTTCTTCAGCTTTCTGAGTGTTTCATCGTCCCTTACAAGGAATTTACCTTCCGCATGTGCACTCGGGAAGACAACAGTTTCTCCTTTTTCGTACTCTCTGGTGAACACACATTTTGAGTCATCTTCAACCTTGAGCAAACTGGGTCTGCATTCGAACTTACTGCTGTCGTTGGTTGCCAGGACCGCCTGTGGAACGTCGGTGATCTCTCCGTCAACCGCTGGAAGAACCCCCATCTCCACCAGGACCTGGAATCCGTTGCATACACCTAAGATGGGTTTACCGGAACCTGCAAAGTCTATCAACTCGTTTTTTAGAGCACTTTTAAATCTTGCACCAAAGATGACCCCTGCTCGAATGTAATCTCCTGAAGAGAATCCACCCGGGATCATCAATATATCGTAGTCTTCCAACTCCCTTTTTTCCTGTGAACTGACGTCCTCCCCTGTGAACTGTTTAAGATGCACCTTTTCTGCATCGGCACCCAATCTTTTGAACGCTAGGTACGATTCCTCTTCACAGTTGGTACCTTCGATCCTTACCACGGCGACCTTTATGTCTTCTCTTTTCAAGTGTATCTCCAACCACCCGAAAAGCGGACCTTTTTAATAAACATTTTTACGCTTTCTTGGAAAATAAGTACCGGATGCATCGAGGAGAAAGTATATATTACAAATTCCTTTTGGTAGCTGTATCCTATGGGGCCGTGGGGTAGCTTGGTCCATCCTTCGGGCTTTGGGAGCCTGGTACCCGAATTCAAATTTCGGCGGCCCCACCATTTTCTTCATCATCGAGCAACAGCGCTCTTATCTCGTCCGGTCGTGATGGAGCCCGGTCCACTCCGTATCTCTCCCCTCTTTCCCTCATGGTGAAATACTCTTCTCTCCTCCAGTTAACGTGTTCTCTGATTTTTCTTATCCGCTTAAGGTCCCTTTCAGACACATCTCCTACGACCTCGGCGGGCGATCCCGCTACTACCTTACCCTCTGGCACTTTCATATCGGTGGGAACTATGCTGCCGTTGGATATCACAGCCCCTTCTCCTATCTCTGCACCTTTCATCACGACACTGTCCATACCGATGAAAGAGTTCTTACCTATGTTACATCCTTTCAATACGGAGCCAGGGGAGATGAAGACTCCTTCGTCTATCTCGGTCTTTTTTCCATGGGAATCTGATATGATCACGTTGTCTAATATCGTGACTTCATCACCTATTTTGACACCCGATATCGTACCCCTGACCAAACTACCGGGCCATATGTACGACATCTCACCCACTTTTACATCACCTATCAGGCTCGTTGCGTTGAATCTGTTTCCCTCTTTTTCCTTGATGTCCTCATGTGAAGGTTCCATATCGGCTGAATCCGATGCCACACTTAAAAACATTGTGGGCAAGATGATATCCTTTGATTTGATAAATCTATCAACATCTCTGCTTTTACCTATACTGATAATAAGTTATAAATAGAATGGTGTAATTTACCATGTTCGATATGAAATTAAGATGTTGCTTGATAATTGTGATGATGCTTATGGCATGTTTCACCACTAGTCATCTGATGCGTTTTGGCCGGGGGATATATGATGAAAAAGAATCTCCCTTTGATCACTATGACGAACAAGCTCCTTTGCAGCATTTTGAGGACCTGTTCTTTCCTAGGTATTTTACAGGAATCAACGAATACTCCTTTGATGTACCACCCTTCTTTCAGGATAAAAATTTGAGTTGGGACCTTACCTGGGACGAAGAGTATCAGGGATATCAATCACCTCCAGATCAAGGTTTAGAGGATGATCCGGTGAACTATGCAAATATCACTTTAATGGACCAAAATGGAAATATTTTATTTTCCACAGATAATCGAAAGATAAACATAGGTGGCGGAGGATACGAAGGGATCAATTTAGATGATGTCACCTCAATGACTCTAAAGACACGGGGTTCATTTAGAACTATATTCAGTATCGATCTAGACGTGACGCATATACTCACATCCTCAGTGGAAATCAGTTTTGAAGGAAGAGGAATAGGTTATTGTTTGTGGGGTATGGGATTGGGGGACGGAATCGAGAATTATGATCCAGATAAACACTACTTGGTATTCGAGGTCAGATCTGAGAATCCTCTCAAAGCATATGTATTTGGCTCTCCTTCTCATTTCCGTGATCACTTCGAAGAAGGTAGTTACGATGAAGCGGGATCGAAAGAAAAGGAACTAGAAGTTAGAAAGTTATCTATAGTGAACCAGCCTTATCTTGTGTTATCTACCTTTGGGGATGATATCGAACAGGTAAATGCAACAGTATCACTTGAGATAATTGAGCAGGAAACTTATCCTAACTGGATAACAGTGGTAGCTCTCTCATCAGTGTTGGTACCTGTAGCAGGGATGATGATATGGATAAACAAAGAAAAGAAAAAACGGCATTGAGGGTCGAAAATCTCAATAAATATTATGGAAGTCTGCATGCTTTGAAAGATGTATCTCTGTACATCCCGAGAGGCAAAGTCGCAGGCTTAGTGGGACCAAATTGTGCGGGTAAGACAACATTGATAAAGTGCGTGGCAGGGCTTCTGAAGTACCAGGGTGAGCTAGAGATTTTGGAAGGCGATGTTGAAGGCAGTGATACATCGATGATAGGATACCTAGGAGAAGATGAAGGCTATTATTTACAATCGACTGGGGAACAATATCTCCGTTATTTCAGCGAATTGTATCTGCTTGATAATAAAAAAGATAAGATAGATCAAAAATTGAAAACCGTTGGTCTTTACAATAAAAGGTCGGAAAAAATAAAAAACTATTCTAACGGTATGAGGAAGAGATTGGGCATAGCGAGATGCTTACTGACAGATCCGAGTTTGCTCATTCTAGATGAACCGTTAGCGGGGCTAGATCCGATAATAAAACAAGACTTGATGAGTCTGATATCGAACATATCGAAGGGAAAAAGGTCAGTTTTGATATCAACACATCAGTTGAGAGATATTGAAGATGTATGTAACTGGCTAATCGTTTTGAAGGAAGGGGAGGTTGCTTATAACGGGTCTCCGATAGGTGCTATGGACGTGGTTCGACGTTCTAAGGAGATCGTGGTAAACATATCCGACATTGATCGAGTCCATGAGATGAAGAGTATAGAAGGAGTGTTGGACATAGAGGTTGATGATACTTCTGTTAAATTAGTTTTAGACACTAATATCCCTCATGTGGAAAAAGATATATTCAAATGGTTGTTGAAGGAAGAAATAGAATTTTCCACGGCAAATAATTCACTTGATAAAACGTACAGGGGGTTCTTCGGACATGAATGATAATTTTCTGAGAATTTATTTCATATTCAAACAAGCTATAAAAGATGAAGTTCAAGATCACAGTCTGTTTTTACTTGTGCTCATCATATTTGGAATCAGCATAGCATGCGGTGATGTTTTTGACCTGTTCACAAAAGGAGATTTCTTTGCGATATTTATAGGGTTCATTTTTTCATATATGATATTGATGATATACAGTGGGTATCTTGGATCGAAATTGTTCGGAAGCGAATTCGAAGCCAAAACGATCCAAAATCTGTTCATGCTTAATGATGGAAAAAAGGTGACTTTCATCGGTAAGATACTGGCTGGGATATTTTTGATCGCGTTTATCAATCTAATAATACTTGGACAATCTATAATCCTCTATCACTATTGGGGAAAGGTATCATGGTACAAGATAATGTGGATATCAAACTATGTTCTCCTAGGTTTCATCGTTTGCCTTTTTGTTTTCTCTTTATCGATATTCATATCGATCGTTTCTAAAAAGAAGACCCTTCCAATGCTAGCGACATCGATATATGCTGTCGTGTCATTTTTTTCTATGACCGCGATCCCCCGTCCGTTGGTCGAGGACAACCTTAGATATATAGTGTCCATACTTTTCCCATATGCGATATTCTTTTATGCGGATATGTATCATCAATACTTAGGAGAGATGTATAATCTATTGCTGGTATTTCCAATCTTTCTGACTTTTTTTTTATAATTGTATCCTATCTATCTATCAGGGAAGTGAGTGTATGAAATGGACCTATCTAATGGCTATACTGATGGTGATATCTATAGTTAGTACTCCCCCTACCTTACGAGGGGCTGGTGAACCACTTGAAACTAGACCCGATGAAAACATGTATTCGGATTTTGATGATGACCCTGAGATGAAGTTGTATCATCTTTTGTACCAGAATTTAGAGTTACGGGTTAACTACGACGATCATGGACTAGATGAAAGGTACGAACTGGAAGAAGGGGAAACTGCCACGGGAACGGTAAATATAATAAATAGACCTGAAAAGGAGTTCAGAGTTAAGTTGCTTCTATTGCGATCAGACTGGATACCCGAAGCTGAAGAACTTTTTTATGACCGACATCATGGTCACATGAGCCGTGATAGTATCGAATTTTATGATGACTGGTATAGAAAAATAGAAAAAGGTACTTCAAATGTGTATACATTGGAATACGATGAGATAGTAGTGACAGAAAACGACATAGAAAATAACATATCATATTCTTTTAGCGTAGAACGCGGTGGCGATTATTTCTTATATGTTTTGGTTAACCCTACTGGTTATGACCGATGGATACGCCTTAGAGATTCGGTATATATAAAAGCTGAAAGACCAACTACCTTTTATTACTCATATGGATTTATCATTTTTCCGATTTTAGTCTCAACATCGTTATTATACGCTGTTTATAAGGTTAAAGAGTGGTGATATTATCGTTAAGGTACAAAAATATGAGGCATGGATCCATGAAACCTAAGATCAAAGTATGTTTGGTGGTCCTGATGCTGTTGGTGGTCGCCGTGGCATCCAACCGTTATCTAAAGAGCAGGGAGATAGATGAGAAAGAATTTCCTTTCGAGTACTATCATGAAGAGGAGTGTCCTGAACATTTTGAGGATCTATTCTTCCCTAGATATTTCTCAGGTAAAAACGAGTATACTTTTGAGGTCCCTGCATTTTATAAAGAGATGAGACTTGATTATCGTTTTACCTGGTCTGAGGATTATCGAGGTGAGGTGCCTCAGAAATACGGAAACGTGTCTTTTTGGGATCAAGATGAAAATCTCATAAGATACTTTGATAATCGAGGAGAATCCTTTACGGTTGAAGAGGGTAAATCGGGAATAGACCTGAGGGGGGTTAACGAATTAACGTTGAAAACCGAGGGTTCTATCAAGATGATATTTTACTACCACCTTGATGAAGGACACATGATAGGTAGACCTATAGATATCAGCTTTGAAGGCCGGGGACATGGACTTGGTTTATGGGGTATGACGACACCGACGGATATGCTTAGGGGATACGATCAGAATGATAATTACGTTTTATTGAGGGTTGAATCTGACGTGCCCATAAGAGCTTATGTCTTTGGCCGGCCGAATTATTTCGTTGTTGCTGATTATTTCGAAGAAAAAGATGGTCACGATGAAGAAAGGACAAAAGTAAAAGAGCTGGTGGCCGGGAGGGGCTATAATGAAGCAATTGCAAATGAACCGTTTTTGGTCCTGTCGACCTTCGATGATGAGGTCCGGCAGGTCAACGCCACCTTAACTATTGAGATAAAAGACAAAGGTATACACCCAATACTAGCCGCCGCATTGGCCCTTTCGATAGTATTAGCTCCCGTGGTGGCGCTCATGATATGGGTGCGCAAAAAAGAGCGTTTATGATTTATCGAGGCACAATTTTTTCTTGAAATCACTTAAGCTATCTAAATTTCGCCATGTAAAACTATTATATTGATATAACTCCAAAACGGCTATATATTCTCTAACTCCCTTCATTCTTCCGAGTTGTATATATGAACGACATCGAAAAAGATGAGTTTTACAAGATCGAACTACCGGCCCCCTGGAAAATTGAGATAAAAGAGGAAGTCGCTAGCATAGACGGTAGGGTGTTCCTTGGGGATGAATTTTCAGGAGCATATACCTTATGGACTGTTGAACCTAGGATCGAATTGGAGGCCAAGCCTAGGAAGGATTATTCACTATATCTGATATGTAAAATCAAAGGCGAGGATAAAGGAGTTTCCAGAGCATTATCTAACGGGAGAGTTACTATAGGTAATGAACATGCTCATAAAAAAGTACTCCTACATATTTTCAAAAAGGATTTAACCCCTGTAGAGATTTCTATACTTGAACAGGTTGCTTCAATGGATTAGCCTTGGTGTTATGGATTACGTGAACTATAATACGATTACTTTTTCAGAAGATAAGATGGATGCGGGTGCCGGGATTTGAACCCGAGTTCCAAGCTTGGCAAGCTTAAGTGATACCAGGCTACACCACACCCGCATATGTGTTTTACTCATATCATCCATGTGGTGTAGTGATGGTAGAAGATGATATTATTTATAAATATTGTCCTGCTCCTCACCCAATAATCTGCAGGCTTTTTTATGACGCTCTTCGTCACCGAGATCCTTGAAGATAACTTTCGCATCCTCTAAAAATAGATCCCCTTCACTCCCTTCTTCGATCAACTTTTCACCATGTTCAAGTAGCAGGTTACCAAATTCTTCTTTTACCTCCTCAGCATCCATAGATGTATTATTTGAAACATTCAAAGCTGCTTTGTAAAATCTTATTTTTTCATCGTTATCTTCAGCGGTTTCCGCAGCTTTGACGTAATTCTCATATGATCTATCGTAAATCTTTGCGTTCTCGTAATGTTCACCAAGTCGACCATAAGGTGTCTCATCCCCATAGTATATGTTCTCGATGGACTCTGCCGCTCTTTTATGAAGCAGTCTTTTCTTTCCTTTGAATTGAGATTCGTAGAGAACGTCTCTTACTGCCTGTTGGGTAAAACGATATCCCTCCGTACTGATCATCTCCTCTAATATCCCATGTTCGATCGCTGTATCGAGGTAATCCAACATCTCCATCTCATCCATATCTACGAAGTCCGACAATAGATTGTATGGGAAGGACGGTCCGAGTATGCTAGCGTATTTTAGTAGATTTTTTGTTTTCTTATCCAGCTTGACCATTTTCCTTTCCACGATATACTTAACAGTGGACGGCCAATCGAGATATGATCCTATGTCCGGATAAACCCCCTCTTCAGGTATCAGTATTCCCTTGGATCGCATAGATTTTATGGTCTCTGTTATAAATAGAGGGTTCCCATCGGTTTTAGATTGTAATCCTCGGGCGAACCAATATGGTGGCTCCTCCCCGAGCAAACTATGCAACGCATCTTTTGTATCATCTACATCGAAGGAAGTCAGATCTATTTCTTTACATATCCCTTTCTGCTTTAGATGGTGGATAGTTTCATCCAAAAGATGATAGCCTACGGCTTCGTCGGATCTATACGAGGCTATCAGCATGATAGGATGATCTCTAGAGTGCTCCGATAGGTATCTAAATGCCAAAAGTGTAGATTTATCCGCCCAATGCAACTCCTCGATTATGATGATCATGGGTGTTTCCAAAGCCATGCTGGAGATCGCTTCGAAAGATTCTCTCAATGTGTTTTGCCTCTCCGAGTCGAACAAAGGGATCTCCTCCTCGGACCTACCGTCTGAGAATATGGATATCCCAAGAGGTAGTGATGGTATGGATTCGTTTGGTGATGCGATATCCTCAAAAGCCTCTTTGAACGCATAATACTCCAGTCCGTTCCTTGAGATACAAGAGCCTTGAAAAGAATCGTATCCTCTTTCTCCCGCTTTATCGATCACCCACTCGATCAAAGTTGATTTACCCATGCCCGCCTCTCCGGTTATAACCACGGCACCCCCCTTGCCTTTATCAAGCTCTTCCACCATGTTTTCGAGGATCCGACATTCCTCATTTCTATCTATGAATCCCTCTTCATCCATCGGTTCTCAAACTCCTAACTTTCTTTTAGATAGATTAGCATACAGTCTACCTGCCCTTCCTGCTTAACAGTCATCGCCGTGAGCGAGCATATTATCTCTTCGTCATCCTTGTTCTTCAACGAGATCTTTTTTGATATCTTTTCCTTCCCTTCATCTAATAGCATCTCTTTGATACTTTCACCGCTTGAGATCAAATCCTCTAGGTTCATCGATAATAACTCGTCTTCAGGAATACCGACCAATTCCAACATGGCCTCGTTCGCTTCCAATATGATACCCCCTTCATCCACAAGCAGCATACTGATCGGAGCCCCCTCGAACGCCACTCTAAATAACTCTTGAGATTGTTCTAGGTTTTTCATGTTATCGACCTGTTGAGTCACATCCAGCATAGATACTAGTATTCTGTCATAGTCCGGTAATACTGAAGACACCAGAAATATATCTTTCACATCATCATAACGATTACATATGCTTAAGAACCCTCTATGTTGTCCGTTATATTCTGCATCGAAGAGTATCTCAAACAGATCTTCCAATTCTTTCTTATCCAATACAAAATCTGCTAGATTTTTATCCGTCATCTCCTCCGGATCATACCCCAATAGATTCTGCGCCTCTAAATTACACATCTTGATTTCCATTTCCGGATCGAGTATCACCATAGCGGTGCCCGTATTTTCAAAGATACTCTTGTATCTTTTTTGATTTTCTCCAAGTTCTTTTTCATAGCGGATACGTTTGATCACATCATATGCGTGTGTGATCAGGATCTCGGCTCTCTCAAGATCGTGTTCGTCGAAATCGGACTCCGTGTAAGAGATGGACTGGAAAACCCCTATATCCCCAAATGGTACACTCAATGCAGATCTGTATTCCTCATTATACGGTCTCGCTTCGTCTAGCTCATCTACTCTATCTATGATGAAGGCCTTTTTTTGGTTGTAGGTCTTTCCGATAATCCCTACACCCTTATCTAAAATGATCCCCTCTCTATAGACCTCGCCAGTTGTTTCCTTTATCAATAGGTGATCATCCTCTTCGATGGCTATCGTACAAACATCAAAATCAAGGATATTGGATGCTGCTTCTATGGTGAGTTTGTAGATATCGTCTTCATTGCTAGAGTTCATCATCTTCGAAGCGGTTTCATGCAGTTTTTCTATCACCTTCTTTCCTTCCATCGCTTTGATTTCAGCCTTCTTTCTTTTATCGATATCTCTGGAAACCACCATCACCAGATCTTCGCCCTCTACACCTCTTCCCACGGCTTCGAACCATCGGTAATTTCCATCGTCATCTTTAAGTTTGAATTGTGCCACCCCGTGTGGTATCCCTTTCTCGAGGGTTTGGTAGAATATATCCTCAACCCCTTCTTTATCTTCAGGGTGAAGCATATCAAAAATGTATTCACCGATCAACTCTTCATTATCATACCCTAGAACACGTTGAAATGCCTTATTCGCGTAAGTTAACTTCCCGTCGTATCCTACCATGGCGATAAGGTCGTATGAATTTTCAGTTATAAGGCGATACCTTTCCTCGCTCTTCTTTAATTGCTTATTTTTCTTGATCCTCTGGAGTGCCTCTGTTATGTGGTTGGCGAGTAACTCGGCGAATTTTTTATCGGTTTCATTGAAATGACCCGCCTCATCCGATAGTACTTGAAGATCACCGAACTCACCTAGAGGTACACTTATTACCGATCTCAATTCCGGACTGGACGGTTTTGCGTCTTCGTGTTGTGTAACGTCATCTACTATGAATGTTCGCTTCTCCATGCATGTTTTACCGTATATCCCTTCGTCCAATGATAGATGAGTTCCGACTTCGGTTCCAAGGTGTGTGGTAGCTTTAACTATAAGATCCCCGTCTTCGATGATGTGTATGGTGCACCATTGGAAGTCAAGCACATCTGAAGCTAGCTCTAAGCTGATGTCGTATAGTTCATCTTCGTACATGATCGTCTCCATCTTCGATGCTGCACGATGCAGCTGTTCAAGTTTTTCTTCGTTCTCCTTCATCCTATCGGTGAAGTCTATGCGTCTCAAAGCGTCGGTCATGTGTGAAACGAGTATCTCTCCCATCTTCAGATCGTCTTCGTCGAATTCGTCAGCTTCCGTAGATATGTTCAAGAAAACACCTTTTTCCCCGATAGGTATAGATATCCCAGAACGGTATTCTTTATCGGCGGGCTTTGCATCGTCAACTTCAGATATATCTTTCAACAATATCGAACGCTGCTCCCTGTAACTTTTTCCAGCTACACCCTCGATGGGATTTCTACTACCTATCTCCAAAGCTCCGTCTTGGGTAGCCCTGACCACGAATTCGTCGTCTTCGACCTCATGTATGGTACAGGCGCTGAATCCAAGTATGTTCTTAGCCGCTTCTATGGTTGTTTCATAGACCTCCTGCTTCTCCGTACAGTCCAAGATCTTCAGAGCCACTTCATGAAGTCGTTCGATCTTATCCCTCTGTTCCTTCAATTCTAGATGTGCTTTTTTTATAGCTGTGATATCTTCCAAGCTACCTTCTATGTATTTGATCTCACCTTTTTCATCTCTGATCACATAGGCATAATCCTTCACCCATATATCCTCTCCATCTACTCTTTTTAGATGAAGCTCATAACCTTTCAACAAACCCCTTTCATCCAATATAGATATTTCTTCATCCCTTTTTTCATCCTTTATATGAAAATCCTGTGCCCTGTATTCGTTCAATTCATCCTTCGAATCAATCCCTAGGAGGTCTAACATCGCAGTGTTTGCAGCGAGTATCCTTCCATGAGTATCGACCGAATATAACGCAAGTGGAACTCTTTCGAAAAGACGGGTGTATAGATCCTCCAATTCTTTCTTCGCCCTTCGCTCTTTGATATCCTGAAGTGCGGAGTGTACTGATGCCGAAAGTCTCACGAAATGCTTGGGGGATTTGACTACGTAGTCTTCAAGGCCGGATTTCATCGCCTGAACAGCCACCTCTTCGTTCCCTGTGCCCGTGAACATGATCACAGGGCAGTCAGGTTTACGTTCTTTAACCCTTCTTAAAACCTTCAATCCATCGGTCCATCTTATATGGTAATCTGTGATCACTATATCGAATTCACCCTCATCCATTGCTTCGTCCAACTCATCGGCATCGATGATCTCTATGATCTCTATGTCCCTGAAATTTCTTCGCAGTTCTCTTATCGCAAGAGAGCGATCGTCTGGATTATCGTCAACGATCATGATCTTTACCTTATCTGTCATCGATATAAACCTCCATTTTGGACTATTTTGTACTGGTTTTTTGGCGGTGAGAGTACGACATATATCATTTTTATCACTTCTTCGTATATGATACAACGAATCAAGGTGTTATCATCCCTTATACCTGAATCCTATATACCCCTTACGGCAATCGGGTCCTCAATGGTAAATATAACTCGAACATCGTATTTTAACATTTTGTAGTTTTAGCGAGGAAAATATTCATCTAGGTATGTTCAATCTACCCTTGGATGTCTTCCATAAAATACACGGTTCAAAAAGCTTCTAAAGCCGCTATACCCGTAGCGATGATCGCGGTGTCTTTCGCAGCGGTTCTTATTCGGCTTTCCGGTTCGCATCCCTTCACCATTGCTTTTTATCGTATGTTCTTCGCCACTTTGATACTATCACCATTTATCTACTTTAATTCCGAGGAGATCAGAACTATCACCCGTTATGAGTGGGGTGTATTGATCTTCACGGGCATATTCCTAGCAGTACATTTTGCATCATGGATCTCATCGTTATTTTATACCTCCGTAGTATCCTCTGTAGTTCTGGTGACATCACATCCACTAGTAGTGACTTGGGTGTCAGGATGGTATCTAGGTGAGAAGTCAGATAAAAAAGCATATCTAGCGATCCTACTTTCTATATTCGGTATCGCTGTCATGGCTCTTTCAAATTATCGAGTCGAGCGTTGGTCGCTTTTCGGTGACCTACTAGCGATAGTGGGCATGCTCGCCTTTGCGGGCTATATCATCCGGGGACGACAGATGCGGAGGACGATGTCCACAGCCACATACTCTTTCGTGGTTTACGGTATAGCTTCTTTGGTTCTAGGTGTTTTGATGATATTTTTCGGTGATGGGATAACGATCCACCCTCGTAGAGAATACCTGCTTTTTCTGTCACTGGCAGTGGTCCCCACTATATTCGGTCATACACTTTATAATTGGGCTCTAAAGTTCGTCCGAGCACGCATGGTTTCGGTAAGCCTATTGGCCGAACCCGTGGGAGCAACACTACTGGCCTTCATAATCCTGAACGAGGTACCCCCATACATGACGGTTGTCGGTGCAGCCATCACGTTGGCTGGTGTGTTGATCTGCTCAAGAAGTGATTGAAAAAAGCCGGGTCACCGAGGTTGGCGCTCATCACGCTCATGAGGACCCCAAAACCCTTCTCGACCCCGCTACCCATCGAGCATCGGTAGTCCACGGTAGGACTGCTCCCTTCCGGACCTGGCCCGTTATCCGTGGTGAAGCTAAAGGGAAACAACCCTCCGGTTGTCCCCGATAACACCTCCGATCCCGAAGGACGAGGTCTCATAGTTAGGTTTTGGCTCATGAACGGGATGATTACGCCGTCCCCGGCGGTCACCCCCGCATATCGACGCTTTCGGTGTATAAGGGCACGCCGAACGCCCCGGTTAGACCCGGCGGAGAACCTAACCCGAGAGGGTATATAAGGTTTTATCCCTTCGTCCGGTCATATCTTTACAGCTCGGACGTAGTTGTTATCATTGGATAAAAAGCGGTCTTCAACCTTCATACCAGCCTTTTTTACATCATACTCCAGCTCTTCCAGTGTGTAAAGATGGTAGTACCTTTGGAATACCTTACCATCATCTCTAGTCCATGGGACCATAACATCTCTCTGCTTATCTGGAAGATCCCACCTATCCGATTCTCTAGACCAGCTCGAAACCAATAGTTCACCCCCTTCCTTCAAAACCCTTTTACACTCCCTCAAACTCTCCACACGCCCTTTTTTTAGATGGTGGATGGAGGCGATGTACGTTATAACGTCGAAGCGGTCCTCCCGGAATGGGAGTTTTCTAACATCTGCCCTGACGAATCTCCCATCCGGGCAATTCTCCCTCGCTATCTTCAGCAACTCCATCGATGCATCCAGCCCGATAACGTCCATTTCCCGTTCGACCATAACCACACAGTGTCTTCCGTTACCACAGCCAAGGTCCAGCGCTTTCCCCTCCAGTCCTGATACGAATTCCACGACCTCTTTCCAAGGGTAATTTCTAGTTCTATCGAAGTGTTCAGCGATGGAGTCGAAAAGGTCCCCGACTGGATGACTATCTTTCATAGGGTGTAATCGCAGGGATAAAATTTATATTCTCCGCATCGACTGTTGGTGAAAATGTGGTTTCTAGAATTGGTTTTGATAATGGTAATATGTATTATACTTTCCTCTGTGGCCTATATCTTCGGCCTTCTTAACCTCGGAGGTTCAGCCATGGCTTTGGTGGTGAGTATGATATTGGGTTTCCAGGGAGGTATTCTCTGGATATTATTACTTTTGATATTCCTAGCGAGTTCTTTTTTAGCTACAAAATACAAATTCAAATACAAGAAAGAAAGGGGGCTGCAGGAGGGTAAAAAGGGCGAAAGAGGGGTCTTGAACGTACTGGCCAACGGCCTCGTCCCCACCATCGTTGCACTGATGCACGGTGCGGAACAATCATTCGGTTTACTTGGGATCGGTGTACTCGGTAGGTCGGTGGCTGTATTTTTATTCGTCACCGCGGTGGCCAGCGCCGCCTCGGACACACTCGCCTCCGAGATGGGCGTTCTTTCAAAAAAGGCTTATCTGATAA